>Ga0207674_10006430_pt1 | contig 13815 bp, 10 predicted proteins | sample KBSCornC72_FD_184303 | JGI IMG/M metagenome (GOLD analysis project Ga0207674, IMG submission 184303) | Corn rhizosphere microbial communities from Kellogg Biological Station, Michigan, USA - KBS Corn C7-2 (SPAdes) (version 2) | ecosystem: Host-associated > Plants > Roots > Rhizosphere > Soil ... | reverse complement strand
GTTTCCAACTCCACTAACGGGGGACCTCTCACAGCAGCCCTGGGTTTGCACCGCGCATGTTCCACCACTCACTTCACTGATACACCATTCGACCGTGACCGCGACGCTTACCGCGATCGTCACCTCCGAGAGACTTGTACCACCAAGCACTTCGTTCAAGTCGTCGTCGTTCAGCTCGATTTCGCCTATGGGGCTATCGGGCAAGCTGGCCAGAGCTTCCGCGCTCAGACCAGCGCGAAACTCATCGTCTCGCCATGCGCGCGCAATGTGTTGAATATTCATCGACAGTTCTCCTTTGTGTTTTTTCGCCTTTTCAGGCATCTATGGCAACGAATCTTTCAGCCGCGCAGAATGAGATTTGTATAGCTTGACGGATTCGGTAGCCGCATTGGGAAATGGGGGTAACTCACATCTGTACCAGTTTCAAGGGTTTGATCTGGTGCCTGACTTTCCGTTCCAGATTCTGCTGGACCTGAGCCGTGTAATCCTGCTCAACAGGTGGTAATGACCTCTGGATACTCTGCAACTTCTGTGTAATGTGTTTCTCCAACTCGTCTTCGTCTCCATAAATCTGACTCTGCACAATCCTGGTATAGAGGCCATTGCGCTGGAGCAGGGCAGCGTGGGTTCCGCGCTCAACAATCTTCCCCTGGTCCAGCACCAGGATCAGATCGGCATTGCGTACGGTACTCAGGCGATGCGCGATCACAATGCGCGTGCAGGCCAGCGCGTTGAGGCTCCTTTCCACGACGCCTTCCGTCACCACGTCGAGATGGCTGGTGGCCTCGTCGAGCAGGAGAATCGCAGGATCGCTGGCCAGTGCGCGCGCGATGGCCAGGCGCTGACGCTGTCCACCAGAAAGGACGCTGCCGCCCTCTGAGATTTGTGTTTCATACCCCATCGGCATGCGTGCAATATCCGGGTGGATGGCTGCCGCCTGTGCAGCTTCCATCACCCGATTGAGGTCCATATCCGGGTTATTCAATGCAATATTCTCGCGCACAGAGCCGCTGAAAATCGTTGCCTCCTGCATGACCACACCGAAACGGCTACGCACCATACCATAATTGAGTTCATGCAGCGGTTCGTCGTCGTAGAGGATGACCCCGCTGGTAGGTAAATGCAGCCCCAGCAACAGCCTGCCAAGTGTGCTTTTGCCTGATCCAGTTTTTCCGACCAGCGCAACCTTCTGCCCTGGCTGGATTTGCAGCGAGATATCGTGCAAAACCAGCGGCGCATTGGGATCGTAGCTGAACGAGACATTCCGCAATTCTATCTGCCCTGTTAGTTCGGGAGGTTGACGTACCGTTTGAATATCCTGTTCAGGCTCAGCCTCGACCACGTCCATAATGCGCTCAAAGTTCGCACGCACCAGTTGCAGCTTTTGCCCTGTGGACGCCAGCGACGAGAGTGGCGTCAGGAAAGAACTGGCCAGCGTATTCAGCGCGATCATCGAACCAACCGTCAGCGCGCCATCCATCACCTGTTGCGTGCCAAACCAGAGCAGGAGCAACGGAGCCAGCATATTCAGCGCTCCGATCAGCGAGCCAAGCACCGCTGAGATATAATCGCGCCTGGTCGAGAGATTGAGATGCTTAAAGAAGAGGTTGGACCAGCGATCAAGGACGCGCTGTTCCGCCCCGGCAGCTTTGACAGTCGCGATGCCCACCAGCGCCTCAGTCATATATCCCTGAGCCTCGCCCTGGGCAATCAGATCGCGTTTGGTCAAACGATGGATCACACGGGTGGTAAGCAGGAGCAGAGCCATTTGCCCGATCCCCAATCCCAGGGCCGTGAAAGCAAGCACCGACGATTGTGACACCAGAATAGAAAAATAGATGATAACCGTCCCGCCATCGAGGATGGTACTGATAAATTGATTGGTCAGCGTGTCGCGGATCGCGATATTGCTACTCAGACGGGTCAGTAAATCGCCGCTGGAACGCTGGAGAAAAAAGTGATAGGGCAGGGAGAGCAGATGCTCAAAAAAGCCCAGCATCATCTGAATATCGACCCTGGCCTGCAAATAAATCAGCAAGGAGGCACGCAACAGCGAAGTCGCCCATTGCGCGACCACAATGATACAGATGCCGACACAGAGCAGGGCCATCAGGTTGCGTAAGTTACCAGGAATCACCTGATCAAGAAAGACTTTGGTGAGCAAAGGGAAACCCAGACCAAGAATCTGAAGAACCAGCGACGCGCCAAGCAGTTGGCCAAGAAAGCCCGGCAAGTGCGGGAGGCCACGCAAATAAGACCAGAAAGAAAGTTGCTGGGTTTTGCGACGGCGCGTAAACTGTTCTCCCGGTTCCAGTTGAATCACAACCCCGGTGAAACTATTCCCGAAGGTTTGCGCGTCCACCCGCCGGTATCCGTTGGCGGGATCAACCAGGTCAACATAGTTGGGTGTCCAGCGTTCAACAATGACAAAATGATTGAAATTCCAGTGGATGATGGCTGGCAGCGAGACAAAACGCAAGTCGTTCTCTTTCAGTGAAACAGCCCGAACACGCAAGCCATATGCGCGCGCCGTTTTCACAATGGACAGGGCCGAGAGGCCGTCGCGGCCAACGCCACAGCGATCACGTATCTCCGCGATCGTCGTCGCCCGCCCATAGTAATTGAGAATCATCGCCAGACAGGCTGCCCCGCACTCGCTCATCGTCATCTGAATCATAGACGGAACACGCCGTCGTCCCCAACGGCGTCTCCGTTTTTTGGCCTGCTTCTGCGCAGGCCGTCCGGGGATCGTACCCATCTCTGGCTGTTCAACACTCTGCGTTGAAATCGGCTGCTCCGGCGTGTTATCTGCCATTGTTCGCTCCAAAGAATTGACCGACGAATGGAATGAGCGAGAGGACGCGCTGCGTCCCCACCTGAATCTGGACCTCAACCATGCTTCCCGCGTATTGTTGGGCCGGAAGATTGCCTGGCAAGTCGATGATCGCAACCGCTGACGGTTGCTGCACCAGCAAGCCAGCGGAAGCACCGAGCTTATAGTGTTGGCGAATCTGTTCCGGGCTGAGGATCTGTGGGACGACTTGCGTAATGCTTTGCTGGAGGGTACCAGCGTTCGCCCCCAACTGGATCTCTACCTGCTGTCCACTATGCACCTGCCTGAGCTGGTCAGGAGACAAAAAGAGGAGCACCTGGCCCTGATTCGTGGCCTGAACTGGAAGAAGCACGCCTGGTTCGGTGAGTGTAAGCGGAAGAGAAATATTCCAGGTAAAGAAGCCTGCAATCACGATCAGGAGAACCACCAGCCAGAGCAGCAAAAATGCTCGTGGTGTCACCAGGCGCGGCAAGATATCCTCTTCTCGCCTATGGGTAAAATATTCCAGTGCCTGTTGACGAAAAATAGAGCGTTGCGGCGTTGGCATAGCCTCCGTCTCCTCATTGCGAGCAATCGTAAATATTTCGTATTATACCTATCAGAGAAGATGTTTGTCCCCATGCTTCATGGGGGTTTCCGCGCATGCTCTTCCCCCTCATTTGAGGGGCTGCTGTCCTCAAGCTCCGGCCAGGCAAGTTGCAGCCTCTGCCATTTCTTCTTCTGCCCTTCGTTTAATCTCATACTGAGAGTGCTTTCACATCCAATAAGCGCGTCTATAATAGAGATCGAACAGAGAGAGAACGCATGGAATGGAGAGTTTTCATGGCTTTCAGCAATTATTACTAGTTATTTATGTCAATGTTGACATGAGAGAGAAAAGCGTGATACGTTCATCATATACCTGCAATGAAGCTGGTTGAAAGTAGGCTTGCAGACCGCCCTCCGTGCCATCAATCAGGCAAAGGGATTTTTCCTTAAAGCTGTGGCATTCTTAGGGATTTTTGTAAGGAGCATGTATGGGACAACCGACAAACGCAACTCATAGCCGACCTCTCAACACAATCGAAGGACAAACTTCCCCTCGTTCTTCTCCCCTTGCTCAAGATATCTTCCCGCTTTTAATGACCAGAGTCCATGTGCCTCCTCTCCCTGTACAGGTGGTCCAACGGCCTCGTCTCGTCGAATTGCTCGATACCGGAATTCAGCATCGCAAACTCACGCTCTTGCTGGCCCCGGCAGGCTTCGGGAAGACGACGCTGCTCAGTTCCTGGCGCGTTGTCCCTGAAGGAGCAGGTACGGCTACCGCCTGGCTCTCACTTGACGAGCGGGATAACGACCCCAAGCATTTTCTGGCCTATCTGCTCTTTGCCCTCCAGGGGATGCAATTTGTCGAAGAATTTCAGCAGTTCTTTCCCCCTTCGCCCTCAGAGCCTCTGGCAGAAGAGATCCTTATTCGCCTTCTCAATGTCATCACTTCGGCCATCACCTATGACTTTGTACTGATCCTGGATGATTACCACTGCATCACCAATGCCGCTATCCATCGAGCCTTGCGCTTCCTGCTGCAATATTCACCACAATCAATGCATTTTGTCATTGCCAGCCGCGTCCAGCCGCCTTTCGCGCTGACGAGATTACGCGCGCGTGGGCAATTATTGGAACTGAATAGCCAGGATCTGCGTTTTCGCCTGGAAGAGACTGGCGTGTTTTTCAACGAGGTCCAGGGACTTGCTTTGCAGAAGGAAGAGATTGAAAAACTGGGCCAGCATATCGAGGGTTGGATTACCGGACTACAGCTCACGGCTTACGCCTTGCAAAAAGGGAAACACGTTGCAGACCTGCTGAGAGCTTCCTCAAAGAGTCGGCATTATATTCTCGATTATCTGGCGAGTGAGGTCTTTCATCAACAATCTCCAGATTTTCAGGAGCTGCTCTTACAGACTTCAATTCTAGAGCAATTCAATCTTTCGCTCTGCGCGGCTATTACCAATCGCACTGATGAACAGAGGATAGGCGAACTCCTGGAACAAACCGATCTTTTCCTGCTTCCGCTCGACGAGGAGGAGGGCTGGTATCGCTATTATCACCTTTTCAGAGATTTTCTTCTCCAGATGCTCACCTCTCAACACCCAGAGCTTCTGCCACTCCTGCATGGCCGGGCCAGCGCCTGGTTCGAGCAGCAGGGAAACTTTGCGGCGGCGATCGATCACGCTCTGGCGGCCCGCGATTTTCCACGCGCGATCGAGCTTATCCTGCATATCCTGCCATCACTCCTGGATCAATGCCAGGTAACACTGCTTCTCAAATGGCTCTTTGCGCTGCCCGATACGCTTATTCTGGCCAATCCCATGCTCTGCCAGGTTTATGCCTGGGCGCTTATTTTTAGCGGGATCACAGCCAATGTAGAGACCTATCTTCAGAAGGTGCGGTTGCCTGAGAGCATTCACGGATCAGGCGAGCGGCAGAACATCGATACCGCTTACTGGGAAACGCTGCTGGCAGCCATGCGCTGCTATCTGGCCAACTGCCAGGGAGATATCCCGTTGGCCCTTGCGACTTCGCAACACGCGCTGCAACACCTGGACAAAGTTGACCGCCATATGCGCTCTCTTGCCATTCTGGGAGCTGGCAGCGCCTTCTGGCTAGATGCCCAGGAGAACGCCTCCATCCCTTTATTCGAGCAGGCCTACAAGGAGAATATGAGCGCAGGCGCTTACCCGATCGCCTGCGCCTCTGCCTGGGCGCTCTCCAAGATCTACTCAACCCAGGGCTACTTACATAAGGCCCTGGCCTGTTTGCAGCAAGCGCTTGAGCCGATTGAGCAGAAGAATAAAGCCAGCGGAAGCGAGCCACATCCGGCGACCGGCATGCTCTACATGGGGATGGGAGAAATTTTTCGCCAGTGGGATAACGCGGACCTGGCAAATCACTATCTCCTCAAAGGCTTCGCGTTATGTCAACAATGGGACGCCACCGGCGTTGGCGGCATGGCACTGGTCGATGGAGCGGCCAGCCTGGCACGGATGCGCTTTCTTGAGGGGAAAAAGGCGGAGGCGCGCGAGTTTATTGCTCAAGCGGATGCGATCATTCAAAACTATCGCCTGCACTTCTATGTTCCCCTCTTTTTTAGAATCTTCAAGAAGCGTCTGCGTATGGAGGATGCCGCCCACCTGACACAAGTGATTTTGAGCAAGGTGCCAAAGACCAGCTTCCTTTACGAACTGGATCAGTTGGTCGATGTGCGCCTCGCGCTCGATGTGAGCGATTACGACCGTGCGCTGGAGCTTCTCGCCCCACTGGCTGAGTTGGCCAGCGCAACCGCGCGGCCCGTGGGCATCATCGAGGTATCGCTCCTCCAGGCCCTGGCATACACGGGCAAAGGCCAGGCGACTCGTGCCATACAGCTTTTAAGCCAGGCGCTGAGAGATGGAGCGGAGGAATACCATATTCGGCTCTTTGTGGATAAGGGCAAACCACTGGCTACGCTCCTGGAACGAGCGCTTGAGGCACGAAAAAAAGGCGGCAAAGATGGGTTGGCCGATTTTCCTCTGGATTTCGCGGCCAGTATTCTCGCCTCCTTCGCGACGGCAGGGCAGAAAGGCTACTTTTTCGACATGCCAGCATCGGCCAGTCGAGCCGCTACCTCTGACCTGGTTGAACCGCTAAGCGCTCGTGAACTCGATGTACTCCATCTGATTGTGCAGGGATATGCGAACCAGGAGATCGCGCAACAGCTTTGCCTGGCGCTCTGCACGGTTCGCTGGCACGTCAAAAATATCTACGGCAAACTCCAGGTGCATAACCGTGTGCAACTGGCCCTCCAGGCGCAAAAACTTCATCTCTAGCGATGGAGCCACATTTTCAAAATGGAGAGTGTTGTCCCCCCATATGAGGGGGCAATGCTTTCCATGCTTTTATAAAGACTATCCCGGTGGATGGTGATGGGGCGGCGTGATTTATCTCTATACTCACCTGGGCGTGCGCTGGAACGACTCCTCTTTGCTCGACGAGGCACGCGAGTGTGCACACATCCTCGCGGGTCATATCGAAAATGAACAGATGTCGCCTTTCTTCAAGTCCACCCCACACTCTTTACTACTTTTTTACCATTCCCAGCTATACTTGGCAAAGCAAGCGCATCCTATTCTCAAGAGAATACCAATAGGAACATCGCTGACGATGACAGAAATCTTCTGGTTATGCACCTTTCGATCCCTCTTCTATAGATGGGGAGACATTCGTAAATTGACAGTAAGCTATTGAGGATTTCTCATTTTTGCACTGGGAGGTATTTCCCATGCAAGGATTGGGAAAGCAGCAGGAATGCACCACGCCATAAAGCACTACTCGTGTGAGGGAACTCTCTTTCCTCTTTGCGTCCGTTCCTGAGTAAGGGGGGAACCTTTATGTTAGAATATAATGGATTGTTCACTGACGAGTACGTGCGCCCGCATAAAATGATCCTGATGCTGGTAAAGGACGCAAAAATAGGTTCTTTTCTTTTGCGCGTCATCAACCAGGAAAGAAAGTACCATGCTTTTCTGGTGTCCCACGAGCATCAGGTTTTACAGGTAGTCCAGGAGGTAAAACCAGATCTTTTTGTTCTTGACTGCGACCCTTCAAGAGGAGGGAGATTTGACCTTTACGATCGGCTGCATGTGATAAAAGGATTAGAAAATATCCCCGCTATTCTCTGCGATTTCAGCACGCGCTTTTCCTCTCGCCAAAGGAAGTGGCAGGAACTGCAAGATTATGATGAACCATCAGCGTTGGAAAGCTTCTTTTACACGATTCAAGAGGTACTTACGTGATAAAGAAAAGAAATGAAGAAATTTCACAAAAGAAACAGATCCTTATTGTCGAAGATGAGGCGCATATCTCTCAGTTCCTTCAGCGCGGGTTATTATATAAAGGTTTCGCGGCGATAATAGCAAGAACAGGAGAGGAAGCGTTGTCCCTGGCAGTGGCGAACAAACCCGATCTGATTTTGCTCGATGTTCTGCTGCCCGATGAGAGCGGCATTGAGGTGTGTCGCTCTCTACGCGGGAGCGGAATGAAAACCCTGCCAATCTTGATGCTTACGGCGAAAGATGAACGCACCGACAAAATTCTTGGGTTGGAGAGCGGAGCAGATGACTATATTACCAAGCCATTTGATTTTGAGGAATTGGTCGCTCGCATTCGGGCAGCTCTGCGGCGTGTGGAAAGTACCCAGAGCGTTTCCAGAAAGATGAAAGTAGGCGATCTTGTGATTGATACCGCCAGCCATAGCGTCTGGAGAGCGGGAAATCCGATCGCCTTAACCAGGCGTGAATACGATCTCCTTGATCTATTGATGCAAAATGCCCAGCATGTTTTAACCAAGGAACGTATTTTTGAGTGCATCTGGGGATATGATAATGAGGCTGGTCTGGACGTTATCAAGGTGTATATCAATACTCTTCGCTCCAAGCTCAATATGGGAGATCACCCCAATCTGATTTTTGCCGTCCGTGGAGTCGGGTATATGCTCAAAGAGGTGGAAAAGGAAGCACAATGAAGAGAGAGAAGAGCCGGAGAATCCTCGATTTGTTCACACGTAGAAAGCAGCCCTCAACACCGTCACTCCGTAGCAGACTCGCAATCGTCAATGCCCTCATTCTGACATTCGTGCTCCTCATTCTCAGCGGAATTGTCTATAGTGTCGTGACCTATAATTTACAAATGAGCCTCGATCAACGTTTGAAAACCCAGGGAGAAAGGCTCCAGGCGATTACTCGCGTCTGGCTGCTGAATGGACACCCCGTTGATCACACCCTTTTTGAGCAGTTGGCACAAAGCATGCATCAGAACGAGTTCACCACGAATGATCTCTACATCAAGCTTTTTGACGTCAAGACCGGCCAACCACTCCAGCATTCACCTAATTTGCAGCAGATTCGTATCCGCTATCACCAGAGCGATTTTAATGCCGCAGTCCAGGGGAAAGAAGTTTTTACTACCTATTATGACCGCAGTAGCAATGCGGTGCAGGTGCTGACCATGCCCTTGCTGGATACTGCTCACCATACCATCGCGATCGCCCAGATTGGCCGCTCACTAGACAACCTCACTCAGGTCCAGGTTCTTCTCGCCGTTGTGCTTTGTATAGGGAGCGTGTGTGCAATTATCCTGGCGTACGGGATAAGCCTGGTATTGACCAGGAGAGAAGTGCTCCCGTTAAGCCTGCTCAGCACAGAAATGCGCAATTTGAGCGTTGGAGAATTAGGAGTGCGCCTGGAACCGAAACGACGTATCAGGGAAGTCCAGTTGCTCACCGAGGCGTTTAACCAGATGTCCCAGCGCCTGGAGGGCAGCTTTACGTTGCAGCGCAACTTTGTCGCTGATGTCTCCCATGAACTGCGCACACCGCTGACCTCTCTGCGGGGTCAGATCGATATTCTCTTACTAGACCCGAATCTCACGACTGCTACCCGTCAAGACGCACAGCAAATACGCGCGGAACTGGTACGTCTTTCCCACCTGGTGAACAATTTATTAGCGATGGCGCGGGTGGAAGTAGGAGTGCTCCCAGAAGTGTCTGATGAGAACAGGCAACGGGTCGAACTGGATCTGCTTCTGATGGAGGTGGTGCGCCAATCGAAGTTTCTCAGGCAAGATATTTCGGTGGAATTAGGTCAATTGCAGCAAGTTTTGGTGATGGGAGAAAGAGACACGCTAAAACAAATGCTGCTTAATATCATTGATAATGCACTGACCTATACGCCCTCAGGTGGAAGTGTGTTAGGAGAAGTCCTGGAGACGGACGATCTTCCCCCTGCTTTACGAGAGAAACAGCAGGAAACGCAGACGCGATGGGCAGTGCTACGCATTCGTGATACCGGACCAGGGATCGCTCCTGCAGATTTACCTCATATCTTTGAGCGTCATTATCGAGCGGCGCAGACAAAAGCTCGTGGAACCCTCAGCGCCGGGATTGGGCTTTCGCTCGCTCGCCTGATCGCGCAAGCTCATCACGGAGACATTACCGTCGAAAGCGAAGTCGGGAAAGGTTCCTGTTTTCACATCTGGTTGCCTCTCTCGCCCGCGTAATCCCTCAGCCGTTCTGTTTGGAAGATGGCCCGTAAGAGTGGCTTCGCCCGCTGAAAATGGGTCTTGGCTGTCGCCTGTGGAATCCCGATCAGGCGACCAATTTCTGAGAAAGACATTTGCGTCAGGTAACGCAATTCTACCACTTTCTGATATTTTTCTGGTAAAGAAGCAATCGCTTCTTTCACCTGGCGTTGTAATTCCCGATATTCGAGCAATTCCTCTGGCAAAAAGGCAGGATCGACCAGCGAGAGTAACACTTCCTGCTCCTCAGTCTCCTCTAGCCCGGAAAGAGGGACGGACCGTCTGCGCCGTACTTCATCAATAATCTTGTGGCGGGCAACATGCGAGAGCCAGGGTTTCAGAGAGGAATCATAATTGAGCGACGGCAGAGAGCGGTAGAGCTGCACCAGCACTTGCTGGAACACATCACAAGAGACATCATAGTCTCCGAGACAAGAGAGAATCTTCTGAAACAGACCCGAGCTATATCGATGAACAAGCACTTCAAAGGCCAGGTCATTTCCCTGAAGTGCGCGTTGAACTAATTGCCCATCAGGAAGATGAGATAAACTGTTCGCATCTTTTTGTAAAACGCCCGTCGCGATTTTCTTTTGCAAAGCTCTCACAATCTACTGAACCTTTCTTCGAGGTGTTACGTGCTGATCTTTCTATTCAAGCGAGAATAAACTTCGTTCCTCACACAAAGGTGAGCCTGTCTATCTCTTTGTTGAGTATAGTCAATCATGGTAAAAAAATGGTAAAGTAAAAACGGGTCAGGATAACCCTGACCCGTTTTTTATAGAACGACTGTCCTTATGATGCAAGGAGTTCCGCAATCAATTGCAGAAGCTTCTCTAAATCAAATGGCTTCTGGATCGTTCTGAGATGATCCAGCGCACCGTTTTCTGTTGGCAAACTGGCACTCATGAGGAGGATGGGCCTCTGCTCGCTTTCTTCTCTCCGCCGCAGTTGGTCAGCGAGTTCCAGACCATTCATCCCGGGGAGATGATAGTCGAGCAAAAACAGCGCGGGCTTGATCGTTCGCAGGATGGAGAGAGCCATCTCGCCACTCGAAGCAAGAAGCCCCTGACAGGTCGTCTCGCCCTGGAGCACTTCTAGCAGAAGCTCTCCAAGGATGGGATCATCTTCGACAACGAGAATACATGGGGTAGTAGATACATCACCATATACTTTTTGGAGATTTGACATATGCATTCCTCATGGACTTTTCCGGGGAAGCGTCACGCGAAAGGTCGATCCTTTTCCTCGTTCGCTCTCTACCGTGATGGTTCCTCGATGGTGCTTGACGATCTCCGAGACAATATACAAACCCATGCCTAAACCAGGAAAGGCGCGCTGATTTGGAGCAACCGCCCGATAGAAACGCTCAAAGATTTTCTCACACTGCTCTCGTGGGATGCCGATGCCATGATCACGCACGTTAAGAGTCACCGTTTCCGCAGATGTGTTGATAGTGATCTCTACCCTGTCAGCTTCTGGGGAATATTTGATCGCGTTGCCAATCAGGTTGAGAAGCACTTGCCCAAGTCGGCTCTTATCCCCAACCAACAACGGGGGCGGTCCAGCACGTTGCACGGAAATGGTATGGGTTGTCTGCGTCTGTTGCACGATAGTAACAACCTCTTGAAGCAGGTCTTCTAGGTTCACCGTTTCCTGGGCATATTCCAGTTTGCCTGCCTGAATTTTGGAGAGATCGAGCAACTCTTCAACCAGGCGGGTGACGGCATTGAGTTGGGACTCCATCCGGGAAAGCGCTGTATCTGCGTTGTGAAAGTCTTGCTTGGCCAGTTGTTTTCGCAACAATTGCGTTTGGAGCTTTAAGGACGCGATTGGTGTCTTGAGTTCATGGCTGGCCATCCCCAGAAAGTGATCTTTGCGCTGCTCCAGTTCCTTGCGCGCTGAATCATCCAGCACAAAACTGATGGCCTGGAGTGGGTGCTGTTTTAAGACCACCCCACACACGAGCACCGGAAGGCGACTGCCGTCTTTACACACGTATTCTTTCTCATACGTCACCGACTGCTGCGTGGTCAGTTCCTGATGCGCTTGCCGGGTACAGGCCAGACACTCTGGAAGCGTCATGCGCATCACGTTCATACGCCCGGCGCGCAGGTCTTCGCGGGTATAGCCAGTCATGTGTAGAAAGGTGTCGTTTGCATCCACCATCTGCTCACCCTCGATGACATTGATCCCGATCATGCTGGAGTTCATCAGGACGCTTGCCCGCTCCTGGCTCTGGCGTAAAGCTTCCTCCGCTTGTTTCTGCTTCTCAATGTCGGTGCAGGTACCAAACCACTTGACGATCTGACCGGTATCATCACGCACCGGCATGGCGCGTGTTAAGAACCAGTGGTACTCTCCATTCTGGCCATTTCTGATCCGCTCTTCATGCTCATACATGGTTCCCGTGTCCAGGGCATGCTGCCAGAGAGCCTGGTTGCCTGCGCGATCATCAGGGTGGATGAACTGAAGATGGTCCCATCTCTGGATGTGTTCGGGCACTGATCCCGTATAGTCACGCCAGCGCTGGTTCGTGTACTCGTGCAAGTCGTCGGGTTCGGTTGTCCATACGAGGTGTGGCACCGTCTCGGCAAGCACGCGAAAGCTCTCCTCGCTGGTTTTGAGCTGCTGCTCAGCTCGTTTCTGCTCATCACCATGCTCGATGAGCGCCTTCCATCGTGGAAGAGTGAGTTGCTCGATCTGTTTTTCATTCAACATCGCGCAGTAATTCTCCCTTTCATATGGTTCCATCCCTGGAAAGAAGAGGCTTCCCTGCTCTGATATCTTGAAACAGCATTGAGAGGCGTGAACAGAAACAGCCTTCTGGACTTACCCTTGAGCTACAGAGCGGCTAAGCCAATCCTCGAAACGTGTCGGGGCAATCCGCGCGTTGTCGCCTGGAATGAGAGAGTCATCGTCCAACTCTGAGCCGTAAAAGAGTGCGTGGACGTCTGTGATCACCTGACGGGGATCTTTGTTCGCGCGCAAAAATCGGCGCACGAGTTCATCGAGACGGATCTTTTCGGGACCAGCCACTTCAAGCGTGCCGTTTACCGGCGCTCCGAGTGTGACGTCGGCCAGTGCAGCCGCAACGTCATCCGACAACATCGGCTGGATAAAGGCGGACGACAAGCGAATAGTTTGGCCATCGCTGGCCGCCTGAGCAATGCCGCCGACGAACTCGAAGAACTGCGTGGCGCGCAGGATGGTATAGGGCACTTTCGAAGCCTTGATCAAGTTTTCCTGGGCCACCTTTGCCCGGTAGTACCCATTCTCGGGAAGTCGGTCGGTGCCGACAACCGACAGTGCGACATGATGTCCCACACCAGCGGCAGCTTCTGCAGCCAGGAGATTGCGACTTGATGTCTCGAAGAACGCTAAAACTGCCTGATCCTCCCACGAAGGCGCGTTCGTCACGTCGACAACCACCTGAGCGCCGACAAGTGCTTGAGCTAACCCCTCACCAGTAATGGTGTTGACGCCTGTGCGCGGGGACGCCGCCACAACCTGGTGGCCATGCTTCGTGAGCTTGTGAACAAGCTTTGCCCCGATAAGTCCACTGCCACCAATGACCACAATCTTCATACTGAACCTCCTCTTTCTTCACCCGTATGTCGGGCTTTTGATGTCTAAGTATAGAAGCTGATACACGTTGAAGTCGCATCAATATTTCTGTAACCAATCAAAGGCTCACCCGTCTGATACACCTACCTTTGTCATCAGAACATATGCGACCTCTATAGAAAGCATAGTCTGAAAAGTGAATCCCTTCAAGGGTCATTTTTGCACATCGTATGGTATCATTTGCTGGAAGCTTCCTTCTCATTTCGGTTTCTCCCTTATATATATGCTTTTTGTCTCTCCAACATAGACGATCAGCACGGCTTCTA
>Ga0207674_10006429_pt1 | contig 13816 bp, 12 predicted proteins | sample KBSCornC72_FD_184303 | JGI IMG/M metagenome (GOLD analysis project Ga0207674, IMG submission 184303) | Corn rhizosphere microbial communities from Kellogg Biological Station, Michigan, USA - KBS Corn C7-2 (SPAdes) (version 2) | ecosystem: Host-associated > Plants > Roots > Rhizosphere > Soil ... | reverse complement strand
GCCCACTCCCCGGTCAGCTGCTCCGCGCGGGCGCGCCAGGCCTCGGGTGCGCGGATGCCCGCGCTGGCCGCGCCGTCGGCCAGGGCGGCCAGCGCCTGCCTGGCGTCGGCGACGATGCCGGTGGCGCCGAGCCGGTCGGCGTCGCGCGGGTTGACGTTGACGCTCGCGAACCGCACCGCCGGGTTGGCGAACAGCGAGTGCGAGGCGGTGGCGAAGTCGGTCAGCCTGGCCCCGACCGTCAGCACCAGGTCGGCCTCGCGGGCCAGGGCGTTGGCCGCGGGGGTGCCCTCCAGGCCGATGCCGCCGATCTGCCACCAGGTCCGCTGCTGCACCGCGCCCTTGCCGGCGAAGGTCTCCAGCACCGGGAGGCCGGCCGTCCCGGCCAGACGCTCGAGCTCGGCGGTGGCGTCGGAGTAGATGACCCCGCCGCCCGCGATGACGAGCGGCCGTTCCGCGGCGGCCAGCATCGCGAGCACGGCGTCGACCTCGCCAGCGTCGGGCTGCGGGCGGCGGATAACCCAGGCCCGTTCGGTAAAAAATCCGGCCGGATAGTCGTAGGCGTGCGCCTGGATGTCCTGCGGCAGCGAGAGCACCACGGCGCCGGCGTCCACCGGGTCGGTGAGCACCCGCATGGCCGCGGGCAGGGCGGTGAGCAGTTGCTCGGGCCGGGTGATGCGGTCGAAGAAGCGGCAGACCGGCCGGAACGCGTCGTTGACGGTTACGTCCGCCTCAAGCGGGTGCTGCAACTGCTGCAGCACGGGGCCCTGGTGCCTGGTCGCGTACGTGTCACCGGGCAGCAGCAGCACCGGCAGCCGGTTGACGGTGGCCAGCGCCGCCCCGGTGACCATGTTCAGCGCGCCCGGGCCGATCGAGGAGGTCACGGCTAGGGTGGCGCGCCGCCGGCTGTGCTTGGCGAACGCCGTGGCCGCGTGCACCAGGGCCTGCTCGTTGCGGCCCTGGATGAACGGCATGGCGTCGCTGAGCTGGTCCAGGGCCTGGCCGAGCCCGGCCACGTTGCCATGGCCGAAGATGCCCAGGGTGGCGGGGACCAGCCGGCGGCGCTGGCCGTCGGCGACCGAGTACTGCCGGGACAGGTACGTCACGACGGCTTGGGCTACCGTCAGCCGAACGGTCTGGGAGGTCATCGTCGGTCCTTCCTTCTTCACCAGGGCCTGCCGTGCAGGATCACGGTCTTGACGTCGGTCATCTCGGCCACCGCCGATCGGGGGCCTTCCTTGCCGATGCCGCTCGCCTTCAGCCCGCCGTAGGGCATGAGGTCGGCCCGCCACAGCGGGGTCCAGTTGATGTGCACGTTGCCGGCGTCGATCTCCCTGATGGCCCGGACCGCGCCTGACACATCGGAGGTGAAAATGCCCGCGCCGAGCCCGTAGGGCGTGCCATTGGCCTGCGCGATCGCGCTCTGGAAGTCCTCCGCCGAGCTGACCGCCACGGCCGGGCCGAACAGCTCGTCCTGGCTGAAGGACGACCGGGGATCTACCCCCGCGACCACGGCCGGGGCGACGATGGCGCCGTCACGCCCGCCGCCCGTCAGCAGCTTGGCTCCCTCGTCTACGGCGCGGCGGATGGTTTCCTCGACCCGTTCGGCTTCATCCGTGGTGATCAGCGTGCCCATGGTCGTGTCCGGGGATCCGGGGTCACCGGTCCTGATCGCCTCCACCTTGGGCACCAGCGCGTCGAGGAAATCCGCGGCGACGGCCGGGTGGGTGATGACGCGCTGCACCGAGATGCAGACCTGGCCCGCGTTGATGTAGCCGCCGGCCGCGACCGCGCTGGCGGCCAGTTCGACGTCGGCGTCGGGCAGCACCACGACCGGGCACGACGAGCCCAGCTCCAGGGACAGCTTCTTGATCCCGGCGATCCGGGTGATGTGCTCACCGGTGGCGGTCGACCCGGTGAACGAGACCTTGCCCACCCGCGGGTCGGTGACCAGGGCGTCGCCGATGATCCGGCCGGGTCCGGTGAGCACGGACAGCACCCCGTCCGGCAGCCCGGCGTCGGTGAGGCAGCGGGCCAGGGCCAGCGCGGTCAGCGGGGTGGTCCTGGCCGGCTTGAGTACGACCGCGTTGCCCGCCGCCAGGGCCGGCGCTAGCTTGTGCATGACCAGCAGGGCCGGGTAGTTGAACGGGGTGATCGCCACCACGATGCCCACGGGCTGGTGGATGGTGAAGCCGATCTTGTCCAGGCCCGTGCCGCGGTTGGCGTCCAGCGGCAGCGCGTCGCCGTAAAGCTGGGTGCCCTCGAACGCGGCCAGCCGGATCAGGTCACCTGAGCGCGCCGCCTCGCCCCTGGCCTCGGTGATCGTCTTGCCGGCCTCGGAGCTGATGATCTGCGCGATCTGCTCGGCGCGCTCGTCGGCCAGTTCGGCCGCGCGGAGCAGGATCCGCATCCGCTCGTGGGCCGGCGTGCGCCGCCAGGTGACCGCGCCGCTCTCGGCCCGGTCCACCGCGGCGCGGACGTCGTCCGGCCCGGCGACCGGGACCGTCCCGGTGACCGTTCCGTCGAACGGCGAGGTCACGTCCTCGGTGCGGCCGTTCGCGGCTGCCTGCCACGTGCCGCCGATCAGCATTGTCATCTCTGCGTATTCACCTGTCAGCGGGGTCGGGGTTCGATGAACTCGACACTGCATGACCCGATCCATCAAGTCAACAGCTTCATGACCATCAAAAACCCATCATTTCGACGGGCCGTCCATCGCAGCGGAGGCCGGAGTCAAGGCTGGTGTACGTACGTGCTGATGAGGTAGGTTAGGCCGAACGGACCCGGTTCATGCCGCAGCGAAGACCAGGGGTCGACCGACGCTAACCGCCATCAGCAACCCATCAGGATAGCCGTATGCCCCACCCTTACCCGATCCGCGACATCGCCCGGCAGGCCGGCGTGAGCGAGGCCACCGTGGACCGCGTCCTCAACGACCGCGGCGGCGTCCGCCCGAGCACCGTCAACGACATCAGGCAGGCCATCGCCGACATGGACCAGCAGCGCAGCCAGCTGCGCCTGGCCGGCCGGGTATTCATGATCGACATCGTGATGCAGACCCCGGACCGGTTCTCCTCCGCGGTCAAGACCGCGCTGGAGCAGGAGCTCCCGTCGCTGCGGCCCGCGGTCGTGCGGTCGCGCTTCGATTTCCGCGAGACGGGTCACGCGGGCGACATCGTCGCGACCCTGGACGCGATCGCCCGCCGGGGCTCCCGCGGGGTGATCCTCAAGGCGCCGGAGGCGCCCGAGGTCAACGCGGCGGTCCTGCGCCTGAGCGAGGCGGGCATCCCGGTGGTCACGCTGGTGAGCGACCTGCCGTTCAGCAAGCGGGTCGCCTACGTGGGGATGGACAACCGTTCGGCCGGAGCGACGGCGGCGTACCTGGTCAACGAGTGGCTGGGCGAGATCCCGGCGTCTCCGGGTTCTCCGGGCTCTCCGGGGCGGGGCAGCCGGATCCTGGTCGCGCTGAGCCGCAGCGTCTTCCGCGGCGAGGAGGAACGCGAGATCGGCTTCCGGTCGGCGATCCGCGAGCGGTGGCCGCACCGGGGGCTCACCGAGATCACCGACAGCGATGGGCTCGACACGTCGGTTTACCGGCTCGCGCTCGACGCCCTGGACCGGCACGCCGACATCGAGGCGGTGTACTCCATCGGCGGCGGCAACCGGGCCATCCTCGACGCCTTCGACGCGCGGCGCCGCCCCTGCCGGGCGTTCATCGCGCACGACCTGGACCGGGACAACCGCGAGCTGCTCGAGGCGGGCCGGCTGTCCGCCGTGCTCTACCACGACCTGCGCCGGGACATGCACCGCGCCTGCCAGATCATCATGCAGGCGCACGGCGCCCTGGACGGCCCGATCGTCACCGCGCCTGCGCCGATCCAGGTCATCACCCCCTTCAACATCCCGCCGGAGACCGCTGCCTAGCCGAGCCCATGCCCGCGGACAGCCCGGGAGCGCAACCACGGCGGTGTGACATTGCTGTGGTCAGGACCACGGCGATGTGGCACCACCGTGGTTCCCGGCACGCCATCCCGGGTCGTCACGATGGTGCCCGTGCGCGCCGTGATGCCGGTGCGCGGCGTGGTGCACGTGCAGACTGCTAACCGGTTCGGCTGGAGGGCGCGCAACCCGAGCCCAACCGGCCCGATGTGGCACCGCGCCGGTTATGAGCGGCTCAATGTGGCAATGTGGCATCGGGCCGGTTGCTTACCCTTACCTGAAGGGGCGGAAGCGCGGCGCGGGCGAGGCTGGGCGCGGCGCGGGGCATGTTGATCTTGCTGCCTGGGCGTTCGGGGGCAGGGGATAATCGGCGGGTGCCCGCTGCCCAGATGCCTGATGCCGAGATGCCTGATGCCGAGGTGGAGGCCGAGTCGCGCGCGACGGACCGGCTGACCTTGTTCTCCGACGCGGTCGTCGCCATCGCGATCACGCTGCTCGCGATCGACCTTCCGGTGCCCGAGGGCGGCACGGTGCCGCTGTTCTGGGAATCGGTCCGGCACAACGGCGGCCACTATGCGGCCTTCCTGATCAGCTTCTTCGCGATCGCCGCGGCGTGGCGTGACCATCACGACATCTTCAAGTACGTCAGGCGGGTCGACTCCCGGTTGCGGACGCTCAACACCTTCTGGCTGCTCATGATCGTGCTGAACCCGTTCGCGACGAAGCTGCTCACCGCGCCGGGACACCCGGACCTCCAGACCCACGCCCTGCGGTTCGGCTTCTACGCGCTGCTGCAGGTGCTGGAGTCCGCGACGGTGTTCGTCATGCTGGCGCACATCCTCTCGCACGGGCTGGCGCCTCGCACCCCGCGCACGATGGCGATCGATATCGCCCGGCAGTCCTTTAACCTGATCCTCGGCTTCGGGCTGTCGATCCCGCTCTTCTTCGTCACCACCAACGCCTGGATCTTGTGGATCGTCGTCCCGCTGGTGGTGTCACGGTGGCGTCATATCCACCGCCGCAGGCGGAACCGCGAGGCCGCCCCAGGGCCGGGGGACACAGGCCACGGGGACATAGGTCAGCGGGACACGGGCCACGGGGTCACCGGGCCGGGAGGCTCAGCGCCCGGGTGATTCAGCCGCCGGTCGCCACCGGGCGGGCGGGATCGGTGACCCAGTTGGACCAGGAGCCGACGTAGAGCGCGGCGGGGATGCCGGCCAGCGCGAGCGCGAGGACCTCGTGGGCCGCGGTGACGCCTGAGCCGCAGTAGGAGCCGACCGGCATACCCGGGCCGGGGTTAGCGCCGAGGGCGGCGAACCTGGCGGCGAGTCCGGCGGGGTCCTTGAAGGTGCCGTCCGGGTTCACGTTGCCCGCCGTGGGCGCGCTCACCGCACCGGGGATATGCCCGGCGACCGGGTCGACCGGCTCGGTCTCGCCGCGGTAGCGCTCCCCCGCCCGCGCGTCGAGGAGCAGGCCGGCCTGCGCCGTCTCCTGCGCGCCCGCGGCATCCAGCACCGGCATCTGGCCGGGCTCCGCGGTGAGGTCACCGGGCGCCGGGGCGGCCTCGTCCGTGCTGACCAGCAGGCCGGCCCCGATCCAGGCCCGGTAGCCGCCGTCGAGCACCCGGACGTCCGGGTGGCCGAAGTAGCGCAGCGTCCACCAGGCGCGGGCCGCGCTCGTCGCGTCGCTGTCGTCGTACACCACGACCGGCCGGTCCCGGCTCACCCCGGCGGCGCGCATCGCCGCCTGGAAGGCGGCCGCGCCGGGCAGCGGGTGCCGGCCCGCGGGACCGGGCGGGCCGGCCAGGTCCCGGTCCAGGTCGACGAAGACCGCGCCGGGAAGATGACCCTGCCGGTAGCTGTCGATGCCGGGCGGCCCGGCGAGCCGCCAGCGCACGTCGAGCAGCACCGGCGGCTCGCCGGGATCTCCTGGGTCTCCGGGCTCTCCGGGGCGGTCCTGCGCCAGCTCCGCAGCGAGCTCCCCCACCGTGACCAGCAGGCCGTCCCGGCCGGCGCGCTGGCTCACGCCGCGGTGTACATCAGCGCGGGTACCAGCTGCTCCGACGGGGTGAGCGAGCCGTGCATGCCGGTCAGCGCGGACTCCCGAGGCTCGGCCTTGGTGGCGACGATGGCGAGGGACCCGGCCGGGGCGGCCACCACGTCGCCGATCCGGCTGGTCATCGCCGCGTCCACCGGGCCGAACCAGCCTTCCTTGATCGCCTCGTCCCTGGACAGCACCCAGGCCCGGTCGCCGAGCGTCTCCCGCCAGGCGGCCAGCAGGTCCGCCGCAGCGCCCCGGCGCGCGTACAGATGCCGGGCCCGCGGCTCGCCGCCGAGCAGGGCGAGCCCGGACCGCAGGGCGGGGTGCTCGTCCACGTCCAACTTGTCCTCTGCCCCGATGTCCACCATGCCGTGGTCCGCGGTCACGCACATGCAGGTACCCGAGGGCAGCGCGCCGGCCAGCTGCTCGGCCAGCTTGTCCACGTGGGCCAGCTGGTTGTACCAGGCGTCCGAGCCGACCCCGAACGCGTGCCCGGTGCCGTCGAGGTCGCCGTGGTACACGGTCACGAACGCGCGGTCGTTCTCCCGCAGGGCCGTGGCCGCCTGCGCGGCCAGGGCGCCCATGCTGTCGGCGGGCCGGAAATCCGCGCCGCGCATGGTCGCCACGGTCAGGCCGGTGCCACGGAACGCACCCTGCGTCACGTGCACGGCCGCGATGCCGGCCGCGGCGGCCCTCTCGTAGACGGTGGGCAGCGGCTGCCACTGCCGGGGGTCAATCCGGGAATCCCAGCGCAGCCCGTTGAGCAGCCGGTTCTCGCCGGGGATCATGACCTGATAGCCGAGGATCCCGTGCTGGCCCGGCGGCTGCCCGGTGCAGATCGAGCCCAGGCTGGTGACCGTGGTGGACGGGAACCCGGCTGTGATGGGGCGGGAGTTGCGGGCGAGTTCGGACAGGAAGGGCGCGACGGCGGGATGGTCACGGAGCAGTTCCCAGCCCAGGCCGTCCACGATCAGCAGGCACGCGCGCCGGGTGGACGGGAGGCCGAGCACATTCTGTGATTCCGGCGCGTCCGGGTCGAGTGACGCGAGCAGGGACGACGACAGGTCGGCGAGGGCAGCGGCCCCGTAGGACGGCACGATCGGCGGATGTCTCGGCTCGGGCGTCATGCGGGATCCTCACCTGCTACTCGTGGGTGCCACTCAGCATCTTGCCGGAACATGGTGCCACTGGACGGGCGGCAGCGGCAAAATGGAACGGACTACCAGCAACTGCCCAGCTGGGCTTCAGCTTCCGTGGATCGCGGTGGCGTCGGACAGCTCCCGCCCGAAGCTGAGCAGCTGCCGCACGGCGTCCTCGCCGTCGGCGGCCTGGCTGACCCGTAGCGAGAAGTCGTCGGCCGTGATCGTGCCCAGGTAGCCGTGATCAGCCTCGCAGCTCTCGTCGCCGCAGTGGGCCGGCTCGATTTCCAGGTGGGAAAGGACGTTCCAGCCGATGGTCAGCATGACCTCTGACGGCATGGTGACGCCGGGCACGTAGGCCGCCGGATCGGGCACCACGCGGCTGAGGGCCACCGAGGAGATCTTGGCGAACCGGATCGCCTCCGTGCTGGTCTCGGCGCGCGGCCTGCTGTCGGGCTCCTCAGCCGGATGCTCGTCGGTGTGCGAGTACACCAGCCGGGTCGGGGTGAGCGCGAGCACGGTCATGTGCCGGCGCACCTCCATCCCCGGGTCGAAGATCGCGTCGTGGTGGACGACGTAGGCCGTGACTGGCTCTGACCCGAGTGCCGAGGCGACCGCGTCGGACACCAGGCCCGGGTAGTAGCCGCTGCGCTCGATCGCGGACCGCAGGCCGTCGGTCAGGACTCGCGTTTCCCTCATCCCCCCATCCTGCACCGTCCGGCTGGGTGCTTTACCCGCGGGAGGGAGTCTAACCTGCCCAGAGCTTCCTCGGGCCGCCCGGGCGGGGCCACGCCGGCCAGGTGCAGGACCTGCTCCTCGGCCGGCTCGGGCCGGGCCATGGCGCTCGCCCCCGGGGCGGGCTTGGGCTTGCGGGGCTTCCTGGGTCCCGATCCCCCGCCCCGGCCGCGGTAGACGATCAGGCCGTTCACCGGGTCGGGCACGCCGTCGAGGGCCGAACGGATCGCGGGCAGCGCGCGGAACGCTTCCCACTGTTCGTCGGAGTCGAAGAGCACCTCGAACACCACGCCGTAGCGATGCTCGTGCCAGGCCCACTCGATCGCGCCGTTCGTCAGCGCCGCCTCGGTAAGGTCGTCCTGGTAGGAGTCTTTCCACCGGCGGGCAGGCAGTTCGCTCGCGTCGAAGACCTCGATCGACCACCAGTCGGACACGCTTCTGCCACCGCCATCCCGTTTGCGCACGACCCCCGCCCTCAAGATAGTACGTCTTTCAGCTCGGGGCCGATAGGCTCCTTCGCTGTGAGAGGAACGGGGCTCAGGCTTTCGGTGACGCTGCTCACCGTGATCCCGTGGCGGGGAGCCGGGGACAACGCCGCGCCCGGGGGCGACCCAGCTGGCAGCCCAGATGGCGGCCCGGATGGCGGTACTGCGCCGCCGCGGGCCGCCGCGGGCGCGGCCATGGCGTGGGCGCCGGCCGTGGGCCTGCTGCTCGGCGTCATCGCCTCGGCCGTCCTGTTCCTGGCCCACCGTCCCCTCGGGGCCGGCCCGCTGACGGCATCCGGGCTCGCGGTCGGATCGCTGGCCCTGCTCACCCGGGGCCTTCACCTGGACGGGCTGGCCGACCTGGCGGACGGGCTGGCCAGCGGCAAACCCGCCCCTGCCGCGCTGGACATCATGCGCCGCTCGGACATCGGGCCACTCGGGGTGGTCACCCTCGTCCTGACGCTGCTGCTTCAGGTCGCGGCGCTCAGCCAGGCCGAGTCGGCCGGCCACGGCCGGGGGCCGGCCGCGCTCATCGCCGCCGTGGTCACCGGCCGGCTGGCACTGACCTGGGCCTGCCGCCGGGGCGTGCCCGCGGCGCGGCCGGACGGGCTCGGCGCCCTGGTCGCGGGAACGGTCCGCCCCGTGGTCCCGGCCATGGCTACCGCGGTCACGCTGGCGGCCGCGGCGGCGGCGGTCGCGATCTCGGCGACGGTGGCCGGCGGACAGCTCGGCTGGACCCTCCCGCTCGCGGTGGCCGCGGGCCTGGCCGCGGCGTTCGCTGTACAGCGGCACGCCGTCCGGCGGCTCGGCGGCATCACCGGTGATGTACTCGGCGCACTGACCGAGATCGCCACCACCGTGGCCCTGGTGGTGGCGGCCATGGGACCGCCCGCCTAGCGGTCAGGCACGTCGGCCCGGCCATGTTTCAATGGCGGAAAGAACCCGAGGCAGGAGCCGCTGATGCCGCCGACACACGAGGTATTCAACCAGCCTCCCGCGCTGGACGGGTACGACGTCGCCGACGATCCGGCCATGCTGGCCGCGCTGCGGCGCGAGGGCGGCCGCTGGGCCGAGGACGGTATCCGCGAGCTCGGCCGCCTGGCCGGCTCGGCGCGGGCCCAGGAGCTCGGCCGCCAGGCGAACGAGAACCCGCCCCGGCTGCGTACGCACGACCGGTTCGGCCACCGGATCGACGAGGTGGAGTTCCACCCGGCCTGGCATGAGCTGATGACGGTGGCGGTGCGGCACGGCCTGCACGGCGCGCCGTGGCGGGACGCTCGCCCCGGCGCGCACGTGGCGCGGGCGGCGGGCTTCTACGTCTGGGGCGCGGCCGAGGCCGGGCACTGCTGCCCGGTGTCGATGACCTACGCCATCGTGCCCGCGCTGCGGCACGCGCCGGACCTGGCCAGCCGCTTCGAGCCGCTGCTCGCCGCCCCGGAGTACGATTTCGGCCTGCGATCGCCCGAGACCAAGCGAGGCCTGCTCGCGGGCATGTCGATGACGGAGAAGCAGGGCGGCTCGGACGTCCGGGCGAACACCACCCGGGCCATCCCGGCCGGTCCGGGAGAGTACCTGCTGACCGGGCACAAGTGGTTTACCTCGGCGCCGATGGGCGACGTGTTCATGGTGCTCGCCCAGGCGCCCGGCGGGCTGTCCTGCTTCCTGCTGCCCAGGGTCCGGCCGGACGGGACCAGGAACGGGATGCGCCTGCAGCGGCTGAAGGACAAGCTCGGCAACAGGTCCAACGCGTCGGCCGAGGTCGAGTACGACGAGGCGCTGGCCTGGCTGGTCGGCGAGGAAGGCCGTGGTGTCCGCACCATCATCGAGATGGTGAACGTGACCCGGCTCGACTGCGTGCTGGGCACGGCGACGGGTATGCGGACGGGCCTGACGATGGCCGCGCACCATGCTGCCCACCGGATGGCCTTCGGCCGGAACCTGGCCGGCCAGCCGCTGATGGCCGCCGTGCTGGCCGACCTCGCCATCGAGTCGGAAGCGGCCACGCTAGCGGCGTTCCGGCTGGCCGGGGCGACCGACCGGGCGGTACGCGGCGACGCGCAGGAGGCGGCGTTCCGCCGCCTGGCGCTGGCGGCGACCAAGTACTGGGTGTGCAAGCGTGCCCCGGCGCACGCCGCCGAGGCGCTCGAGTGCCTGGGCGGCAACGGCTATGTCGAGGAATCGGGGATGCCGCGGCTGTACCGGGAGGCCCCGCTGGCGTCGATCTGGGAGGGGTCGGGCAATGTCGCCGCGCTCGACGCGCTGCGCGCCCTGACCAGGCAGCCCGAATCGGCCGAGGCGTTCTTCGCCGAGCTGGACCTGGCCGCCGGCGCGGACGACCGGCTGGACCAGGCGGTGACCCGGCTGCGCAAGGAGGTCGGCGATCCGTCCGAGGCCCGCGCCCGCCAGCTGGCCGAGGCCATGGCCCTCGTTCTCCAGGGCGCCTTGCTCGTGCGGTACGGCGACCCCGCCGTGGCCGATGCGTTCGCCGCGTCCCGGCTGGCCGACGACGGCGGCCCGGGAGCCTGGGGGCATGCTTTCGGCGCGCTCCCGTCCGGTGTCGACACCGCGGCCATCGTCAGCCGGGCCACCCCGCGGCTGGCCGGATGAGCCGGTGACCGGCGTCCTGGACCGGCCCGCCCCGCTCCCGGACCTGACCCTGCGGTACGGCCCGCGACCCGAGCACGTCGTGGACCTCAGGCTCCCCCCCGCGGTCCCCGATCGGGCGGTACCGCTGATCGTGCTCATTCACGGCGGGTTCTGGCGTCCCGCCTACGACCGCACGCACCTGGGCCCGATGGGCCACGCCCTCGCGGCGGCCGGATATATGGTCGCGCTGCCGGAATACCGCCGGGCCGGCATGGCCGAAGAGGGCTGGACCGGCACGTTCAGCGACATCGCGCTGGCCGCCGATCGGGTGGCCGATATCGCCCGGGCGCACGGCGCAGATGCCAAGGCGGTCACCTGGGCGGGCCACTCGGCAGGCGGTCACCTCGCGCTGTGGGCGGCGGCCCGGCCCGGCCTGCCGCCTGGATCGCCGTGGCGCGGAGCGTTCCCCGCCACCGGTGTGGTCTCCCTGGCGGGCTGCTCCTCGCTGCGGCTCTGCGCGGAGTGGAACCTGGGCCGGGGCGCGGTTCGCGGCCTGATGGGCGGAGGGCCGGACGAGGTTCCCGAACGCTACGCCGTCGCCGATCCCGCCGCGCTCCCCCCGCCCGCCGTACCCGTCACGCTGGTCCACGGAACCGCCGATGTGCAGGTGCCGGTCGAAATGAGCCGGGCTTTTCCCGCGGGCTCGCTGGTCGAGATACCGGAGGCCGGCCATTTCGACCTGATCGACCCGGAGAGCCGCGCCTGGCCGCGGGTCGTGGCGGCGCTGGCAGGCGCGCTTTCCGGCGGGCCAGCCGACAGGCAGCCATGACAAAGCGGAAGGCGGGTCCGCCGGGACCCGCCTTCCGGAAAGTCGCGCCCGGGAAACATCCCGGGCCGCTGGAGTTCCGTGCCCTGCTATCGCAATGCCCCCACAGTAAGGACACGGCACCCCGGGAAAACGGTGGTACCGAAGTCACGAGCAAGCAAACTTGCGGAGAGACCCCCCAGTTTGGTGCGTCTGCGCACATGGGCCTCTCATCCGATCATGAGCCGCCGCACGAACCGCGCCGCCGCACTAATTCCCCGTTGCCGCCCGGAACCTCACGACCAGTTCAGCCGGTACCCGGCCACGGTCCTTGACGTCGATACCCTGCGCCTTCGCCCATTCACGAACTTCCGTGGTGTTCAGCCCGCTTGCCGCCGCCCGGCGTCCGGCCCGAGCCGGCCGACGCGCCGCGGTGCCACTGCTGCGTCGCGCGGCGTCGACATAACGAGACAGCGCCTTGCGGAGAGCCTCGGCGTTCTTGGCGTTCAGGTCGATCTCATACTCGGCACCATCCAGCGCAAAGCGGACGGTCCCCTCTGCCTCACTGCCATCGATGTCATCGATGAACAGGGTTTGTATCTTCTGAGCCACGTGTACTCCGTTCCACTCGTTGAATAGTGCATAAGCGTAGACGATCATCAGCCGATAAGGCGCAGGAGCCCCCTATTTCCATTGAAAGTCGTTGGCGGAACGCCGACGCCGCCTTCCCGATGAACTGACGGGACGCAGAAGTCACCAACGGTGCGCGGCCGCACACCTAAAGCAGGTATCGGCGCCGTACAGGTAGTACCGTCCGAACCGGGCCGCACCCGGTCCGTTCTGAAAACGTTTGCCGTGATTCCGGTCGCCGAAACGAGGCCGCGCAGGCGGCCGGCGTTCGCATTGCCATCTGGCTTGCCTTAAGACCCGGGAACGACCCTGGTTAGAAGGGTTGCGCTGACGGGGCGTCACATTACGTCGTAGCCGTGATGCACGTGCATCACGGTCACGTTTCACTGAGCCGAACTCTCAGGTTCCTCTCAGCGCCGGAAAGATTCTCCCAAGTCTAGGGAATAGCGAAGACGGCCGCCATTGATGCCGGCCGCGGGCATAGCCCGTGAGGTCAGGCACCGGTCGGCGTGACCGTGAGGGCCGCTGGAATCCTGCGCCTCCGCCGCAGGTACGGGCCACCCTGGCGCACCCTGCGTCCTGCAGTCGACGGCCGGCCGAGCCGAGCCCGAGAGGAATCTGATCTGCTTTAGGCAGTCCGCACCGAGCCTGTATGGTTGAAGATTCCGCTACTTTGCCATCCTCGAACTCCCGGGATCTCAACACGCCCTGACGACCCTGCCGCCCCTTATAGTCCGGTATGCGTTTCGCGCCGGCGAATCGGGCCGGGATTTATCACGCCCCGAGAACATATCCTCGATGGTCGTCACGGACCGGGAAGACTGCGAGCCGTTCTTGCCGCCATCGCCTAAGCTCGCCCACGCCGATGGCGACTCCCTTATCGCTGACCTTCTTGCCGGCGACGTCATCCGCTATGCGGATATTTGCCACCCCGCCTCCGTGAACCACTGGCACCACGTTCAGGTAGCGTTCACTTTCGGCTTGGCTCATCATGCTTTTCCTGCCTGAAAACGTTTCAATGTGATTGAAGGCTCCGTATAGGGACGCAAACCGCTCGTTGCGCGTGCTGGCCCCGACGCAATTCCGCGGGCTCTTCAGGGCTGGCCGGCTTGCGGCTGATGCCGCAGTTCCTGCCAGGTGCGGCCGCTGCGCACGCTGGCGGGCTGCTCCGTCACGATGTCCGACCCGGGACGCGCTTGCTCATCGCGGACCTTGACCAGGATCCAGCGCCGCTCGCCGGTCCTGGTCAGCGCGAAGCCCCCGGTCAGCTTGCGGCCGTACAGCACGAAGGAGACGTGCCCGGGCTCGTCCCGGACCATCTCAGCGGTCCCCTCGTCCCAGATGATCACCGCGCCGCTGCCACGCGCCTGACCCTCATGCACGCCCTCGAACTCACCTGCCGCCAGGGTGTGGTCTTCCACCGGCACGGCCAGCCGCCGGACAGCCGGGTCGAGCGAGGG
>Ga0207674_10006427_pt1 | contig 13818 bp, 10 predicted proteins | sample KBSCornC72_FD_184303 | JGI IMG/M metagenome (GOLD analysis project Ga0207674, IMG submission 184303) | Corn rhizosphere microbial communities from Kellogg Biological Station, Michigan, USA - KBS Corn C7-2 (SPAdes) (version 2) | ecosystem: Host-associated > Plants > Roots > Rhizosphere > Soil ... | reverse complement strand
GAACCCGAGCATGGTCTCCAGCGTCGGCCACAACATGCTCATCAGGCGCACCAACTTCAGGCTGCGTCGAATGTACTCATCGTTGTCTCGCTCGAAGCTGATGATCTCGGCATCTTCCTGCGCATACGCCCGAATGACCCGAGCACCGGAAAGGTTCTCCTGAACCTTGGCCGTTATCTCAGAGAACATCGCCTGTATGCGTTCGAAGCGTTCATGGATTTGCCGCCCGAAATATTGCACAACGATGCTGGCGATCGGCAGCGGCAGGAATGCCCACAACGTCAGTCGCGGGCTGAGATGCACCATGAAGATGAGTGCGCCCGCAGTGAATACGACCGTATTCGCCGAATACATGATCGCCGGACCCAGCAACATGCGGACCGCATTCAGATCGTTCGTTGCCCGGGCCATGATGTCGCCGGTTCTCGTTCGCTGGTAGAAGTCATACGACAGCGATTCGAGATGCCGAAACATATCATTGCGAAGATCGAACTCGATCTCACGCGAGATACCGATCAAAACCCAGCGTGTAAGAAACTGGAATATTCCCTTGGTGCCCGCAACCGCAACCAGCAACAGGGAGTAAGTCGCCAGTTTTTCACGGGTGACTCCATGGTTAAGGTCGTCCACCGCCCTCTGAATCACCAGCGGAAACAGAATCCAGACGCCATTGTTCAAAAGCACGGCAACGGTTCCGGCCGCGTAACCGCGCCAGTATTTCTTCAAATAAGGGAACAATGGCCGAAGATTCTGAAACATGTGGGTTGGATGAAATTGTAGCAGGCGAGGGTGCGGGGAAATGTCCTATATGGGAATAATGAAAGTTTGCGGATGCGTTCCCAATTGACGAATGACGAATGTCGGAATGACGATTGAATTCTATGCGCCCGTCAGTCGAGCAACTCAAAGGACGAACCAAGACGTTCTCGCTGCGCATCCTGACCCTCTGCGATGCCCTACCCAGGGCGCCGTCAGGCCGTGCTATCGCAAATCAGTTGGTTCGGTCAGGTATGTCGGTTGGAGCCAATTACCGCGCGGTTTGTCGCGCGCGTTCTCGGGCTGAATTCGTTGCCAAACTAGGCATCGTCGTAGAAGAGGCTGACGAGACAGTGTTCTGGCTTGATCTGCTGGCCGAATCCGGCATGGTTAAGACTGCGCGATTGGAACTTCTTCGAAAGGAAGCTGCTGAGCTATTGGCAATCTTTTCCGCTTCCCAAATAACCGCGAAGAAGAAATTAGACCGCGTGAGAGAGGCAAAAGAACAGAAAGAGCAGTGCCGTTAATTCGTAATTCCGACATTCGTCATTCGTCATTAAGTTCTAACTTTCAACACCAAATATCCCCCTCCCAGCCCAAAAATCACATCCGGAGCCCAGGCTGCCAGTGCTGCGGGGAGTTGGTTCGCGTTGCCCATGGCTTCGAAAAGACCGGCGGCGAGGTAGTAGACGACGGCGATTCCAATCGCAACCGCCACGCTTGTAAGCGCCCCGCGCCTTCCCGCTGAAAGAGAGAAGGGAATTGCCAGCACGGCCATCACGAACGTGATCAGCGGGTATGCAAATTTCTTGTGCAACTGGACTTTCAGGCGGATGACATCGAAGCCGCTCTGCTGGAGATCTTTAATATACGTCGCTAGTTCCTCGTAGTTCATCTCCTGCGACTGCTTGATCTCTTTCTTAAAGTACTCAGGCCGCTCCGTCGCTTCGTTCGGGAAAGTTCCGACGTCGAAGGTTCGGTAATCCTGGATCGCGCCTCCGTTCAAGGCACGCATCCATCCTTCTTCGAACACCCACTTCTGCATCCCTTCTTCCCAGTGCGCTCGTGAGGCGTAGATCCGCTTGTTCATCTGGAACGTCTTCGGATCGAACTGGAAGATCGAGATGTTCGCAAACCGGTTCTGGTCGGGATCGTAGAATTCGTAGTAGTAGATCGTGTTTTGCTGGCCGAAGATCCACTTACGATCCGGGCGCAAGTACGTCTGCGCCGGCTTTCCTTTGATCTGGTTGCGCAAGGTCTCCTGCCGTTTGTTGGCATGGGGGATATACAGCTGATCGAAGAAGAAGAGTCCCGCCGCCAGCACTCCGGCAATTACTAGGATCGGGAAGACGATCCGGTAGACGCTCACTCCCGTCGCTTTCATCGCCGTCACTTCGTTCGACTTCTGCATTAGCCCGAACGTCACCAGGACTGCCAGCAACACGCTCAGCGGCAGCATCTGGTAGAGCAGGGAAGGTGTCACGTTCAGCAAATAGGCCAGCAACATGAGCACCGGAACCTTATTGCGAACGATGTCGGTCAGCAGTTCGAAGAACGTGAAAACCAGTGTGAGGGTCAGGAAGGTCGTTGCAATCAACGTGAGATAAAGAGAGAAGTCCCGGAGAATCAAATCATCGAAGATCAGCGGGAACTTCGCGCTAAAGAATCGCTTGCGACTTACCGCTCGCTCGAAGGCGCTGGTTTCGTCTCTGGATATCGCATCGGGTAATACCGCTTCTCCGCTGGCAAAACGCGCTTTGAATTTTTGCCATGCGCCGCTCATCGATCCAATTTCAATCGGCATGCGGTCCACTCGATACAGCAGTGCCAGTCCAGCCAGGAAAAAGAATATGTTTGCCGTCCACACCGCGAACGCCGGATCCATCTTTCCCGACCGGCCCAGCGAAATCCCAAACAGCGAGATCAGGTAATAGCCAAACACCAGGATGATCGTCATCACGAACCCGGTGGCCTTCCCACCTTTGCGCGACGACAGCCCCAGCGGAATTCCCACCAGCGCTAGCACCAGGCAGGAAGTCGGCAGCGCCAACCTTCGATGGAACTCCACTTCGTACCATCTCGAGAGCGCCTTCGGATCGTTCGGCTTGATCCCGGGCCGCGGAGCTTCCACGTTCACGTCCGGATGCTTTGCCCGATAGAGCAACTCCTTCGTGCTCATCTCCGCGACCGGTACCAGTTCTTTCTTGTTGTTGTTGTCGTCTCTTGGCAGCGGAATGGAAATGTCCGTCTGCTGGAACGTCGAGATCGAGAACTGTTCTGCGGCCCCGCGAGGGTTCTCCTGCTGCGAGCCGTTCGTGAGATGAAGGCGGATCCGGTCCGAACCTTCCGGTACCACGACTCCTTCCTGCGCAACCGTAACCTTCGGCGACCCAGGCGTGCTGATGTCGGCGAGGAAGACTCCCTTCCATAACGCCGCCTTTGGCGCAGTCTTCGCGTCTTCGACGTACAGGACGTAATTCTTGAAATCTTCGTAGAACACCCGCGGCTGGATTTCGAAGGATGCCTGGGATGTCTTCAGCTTGTCCTGCAGCCGGCCAAGTGCGGCGGCCGAGCGCGGCGCCAGGTAGATGCTGTTCGCCATCGCCAGCAGCCACGCACCGATCGCGAAGATCCCGATGATCCGAACGAACATTCCCGAGCCCTGGCCACTTGCGCGCAGGGCCGTCACTTCGCTATCCGCCGCAAGCCTGCTCAGCCCGATCAGGATTCCGACCAGCACGCCCATCGGGAGCGTGATCGTGAACGCCATTGGCAAAGTGAAGAAGAAGATTTCCGCAACGCTTGGTAGGGGAGCGCTGTTACGGACGACGATCTCAAGGATTCGTCCGAGGTCCCGCATGAAGATGACGAACGTAAATAGCGAGGCCCCAATCGCCGCGTGGGAGAGAACTTCGCCAAGAATGTAGCGCGTGAAGATACGCAAGCGGCTGTATCCCGGCCGGCACACAACTTCAGTGCGGCCTCGAAAGCTCAGTCTAGCACGCTCAGGCTTCCGCCATTGCCCGTATCCTGTTACCTTCTTACTTCAAGTATTAAGTCGAGGTCTCATAAGTAGAATGCCCATCGGAACCCTGCGCGTCGTCCTGCTCTGGCACATGCATCAGCCCTACTACAAGAACCTGGTAAGCGGGGAATACCGCCTTCCGTGGGTTCGCCTTCATGCCAGCAAGGACTACTACGGTATGGTGAAGCTGTTGGACGAATTTCCCAACGTTCACCAAAACTTTAATCTCGTTCCATCCTTGATGGCTCAAATCGAGGAATACGCCGCTGGCTCTTTCCGGGAGCCTTTCTACGAGGTTGCCGCAAAGCCGGCAGCCGAGCTTTCCACCGAAGAAAAGCGTTTCGCGCTCTCCTATCTTTTTCAAGCCAACGTCACCCAGATGATCGGGCGCTACCCCCGCTTCCGTGACCTCTATGAGCGCTTCAAGGGCGCCGGAGAAGATCCTATCCGCGCTGAGTCCAATTTCACCACGCGCGATTACGCCGACTTGCAGGTACTCTCGCAACTGGCGTGGCTCGACGAATTTTGGCTTCAGCAGCCAGACGTCAAGGAACTCATCAAGAAGGGCGAGGGATACTCTACCCAGGACCAGCAGTTCATCCTCCGCAAGCAACGCGAAGTGATTCGAGCTGTTGTGCCTGCTTACCGCGATGCCGCCGCCAAAGGTAGTATCGAGCTATCCCCAACTCCCTATTACCATCCGATCCTTCCGCTCGTATGCGACACCAACATCGGTGCCACTTCTTCGCCCGGCCTCCCGCTCCCACAGAACCAGTTCGAGCGCCCCGAAGATGCCGACGAGCAAATTCGTCGAGCCATCCAGTCGCACGAAAAAGCCTTCGGTGTCCGTCCGAAGGGAATGTGGCCCTCGGAGGGCAGTGTCTCCGAAGAAGTCCTCGCGCTGGCCGCGAAGAATGGCTTGAACTGGATGGCGACTGACGAGGGAGTCCTGGGCCGTTCGCTCGATTACAACTTCGTTCGGGATGGCGAAGGTCGTCTCTCCGCCGACGCCGCTGAAAGGCTTTACCGCGTTCATCGCTACGAGAAGGGTGACACGCGGATGCATCTGGTCTTCCGCGATCACCGAATTTCCGATCTCATCGGTTTCGTTTACGCCAACATGGCGCCTCGCGACGCCGCATCGCACCTCTTGCGGTCGATCAAACAAGCCGCCGAGCCTGTCATCAGGAAGGGAATTGACGCAGTCGTCTCCATCATCCTCGACGGCGAAAACGCGTGGGAGGGTTATCACGAAAACGGTCGTGACTTCCTCCGCTTCTTCTACGACGGTTTGTCGAAGGACTCCGGCGTGCAGGCTTGCACTATCTCGGAAGCGATCGCGCTGAGCAACCCTAAGCAGATTGGGCCGCTCAAGTCGCTCGTCCCGGGCTCGTGGATCAACGCCAACTTCAACGTTTGGATTGGCGCTAAGGAAGACAACAAGGCTTGGGATTATCTTCACGAAGCTCGCGAGTATTACGAGGAACACGCGCTCGTCGCCACTCCGGAGCAGCGCAACTTAGCGTTCGAGGAGTTGCTCATTGCCGAAGGTAGCGATTGGAACTGGTGGTATGGACCAGAGCATCATTCCGCCAACGATCGCGATTTCGACGAGTTATATCGTGCGCACCTTTCGAACGTTTACCAGGCACTCGGCGGAGAGCCGCCTGACTACCTCGCGCAGCCAATTGCAGCCGGCGCGGTACGTCCAACCACGACCGCCCAGACCGCTTACATCACTCCTCGCGTCAACGGCCGCGTAGCCAGCTATTTTGATTGGATGGGTGCCGCCATGTACGCCGCCGACCGGCGCACGAGTTCCATGCACGGCAAGCAATTCGTCCTTGACGCCATCTATGCCGGCATCAACGAGAACTCACTCAGCGCCCGTGCCGACTTCGCTCAAGGCCTGGGATCCGAGAGCCTGGAGATACGCGTTCACGTAGATGTTGCGCGAGCCAAGGAGAAGCACACCTTCCGGCTCGACGTCGTCGTCAACGACGGTCGTATGAGTTCCTGGTCTCTCATCGAGGAGAACGGTGCTGAACGCCAGCGCGCCCAAAGCGATGGCCTTACCGCTGGCGTCGATGTGGCGCTGGAGAAGATTCTGGAAGTGCGGCTGCCGTTCACGCTCCTCGGAGTCCGCAACGCCGACGAAATCAAACTTCGCTTCAGCGTCTGGCGCGATCGCCTGCCGATTGATGCATTGCCGCTGGAGGGCAGCATCGAACTGGATGTCATTCCGGAAGAGGCACTCGCCGCAAATGCTTATGCGAGGTGATCGCTAGTTAGGCAAAGAAGGATGGCGCGGCCGAGAACCGCGCCTCATTCCCCCGCGGGCTCGCCAGCTACTTCGCCGTGCGCGCAGCTTGTATCACTTCATCCACCGGTGCCCGATCCGTCTGTGAACTTCCGACGAAGATGTATCGAATCACTCCATCCGGTCCAACCACAAACGTCGCTGGTCGCGCGATATTAATGGCGTCGATCCCGGCACGGTGATGCACCCCGTACAGTCTCGTAACCTTGCGATCCTCATCCAGCAGGAACGGGAACGGTGTCGGATGCTTGCGTAGGAACTCTTCCGGCTTGAACATCCCTTCACGCTTCTCGGCAGCCACGAATACGAGTTCCGCGCCCGCTGCCCTGAACTGACCTTCATATGGCCCCAACTGGGCCATGCGCTTAACGCAGTTCGGTCACCAGGTACCGCGCAGGAATTCCAGCACGACCGGGCCGCGCTGCAAAAATTGCTGCAGGCGCATCTCGACAGCCGTGCCGATAGAGTTGAACTCATTAGCCGCCCAAAGCGAAAAGCTAGGAGCGGAGTCTCCCACTTTCAGAGTGTCACTATTGCGTGCCATCGAAACAAACAGTAGTGCAGGTGAAATCCTGGATCAATAACTGGAAAGGTTCGGAGACGGATAGGAACGAGGTAGGAGGTGCTGGGCGCGACAGGAAACCATGATCTCCCATCGGTTCCGCATTTCACCTCGCACCTAGCACCTCGTACTTAAGGCCCGTACTTTATAATTGTCTGTTGTCTTATACCCTCTGCACTTATCAGAAAGGTCCTACATGAGCACCGAGATTAAAAAGATCCACGCACGCGAAGTTCTGGACTCCCGCGGTAACCCGACGGTCGAAGCCGAAGTCACTCTGAGCGGCGGTGGATTTGGTCGCGCGATCGTTCCCAGCGGAGCGTCGACGGGCGAGCACGAGGCGGTTGAACTTCGCGATGGCGACAAGGATCGTTATCTCGGCAAGGGCGTTCTCAACGCCGTGAACAACGTCGTCAATGAAATCGCTCCGGCGCTCGAAGGCATGGACGCCAGCCTTCAGCTCGATATCGATACCAAGATGCTCGACGTCGACGGCACGGAGAACAAGGGACGCCTCGGCGCCAACGCGATTCTCTCCGTCTCCATGGCCGCAGCCCGCGCCGTTTCGAATCAGCTGAACATCCCTCTCTATCGCTATCTCGGCGGCATCAACGCGAACATCCTGCCGGTGCCGATGATGAACATCATCAACGGCGGCGCGCACGCCGATAACAACGTCGACTTCCAGGAATTCATGGTCATGCCGGTGGGCGCCGAGAATTTCGCCGAAGCCATGCGCATGGGCGCCGAAACATTCCACGTCCTCAAGAGCGTCCTGAAGAAGCGCGGCTACAACACCGCGGTGGGCGACGAAGGCGGATTCGCTCCGTCCCTGAAGTCCAATGTCGAAGCCATCGAGGTAATCCTCGAAGCCATTACGCAGGCCGGCTACAAGCCAGGCGAAGAGATCGCCATCGCCCTCGATCCGGCGACCAGCGAGCTCTTCAAGCATGGCAACGGCAAATACATGTTCTGGAAGTCCGACAAGCAGACCAAGTCGTCCGAAGAGATGGTGAAGTTCTGGGCCGACTGGAGCCGCCAGTATCCCATCGTCTCACTCGAAGACGGCCTTGCCGAGGACGACTGGGCCGGCTGGAAGATGCTCACCGATGAGATCGGCGACAAAGTTCAACTTGTCGGCGACGACCTCTTCGTCACCAACCCCGAGCTGCTGGCCAAGGGCATCGAGACCGGCACTGCTAACTCGATTCTGATCAAGCTCAACCAGATTGGCACCGTAAGCGAAACCCTCGAAGCCATCGAACTCGCTCGCCGCAACGGATACACCGCCGTCATCTCCCATCGCTCCGGCGAGAGCGAAGACACTTTTATCGCCGACCTCGCAGTCGGCACCGGCGCAGGCCAGATCAAAACCGGCTCGGCGTCTCGTACGGACCGTATCGCCAAGTACAACCAGCTCCTCCGGATCGAGGAAGAGCTCGGGATTGGCGCCAGCTTCCTCGGTATCGCCGCGCTGAATTATCACGGCGATCTGGTCGGCTAGTCACATCCGTGGCACAGAGACTCGCCAAGCATCGCCATCTCTGTGCCTCTGTGTCTCTGTGGTGAACAGCTTCAGAAGGGTTCAAGAATGCCTAAATCCAAACCTCTCGTACTCATAATTCTCGACGGCTGGGGCTACGCTCCGCCCTCCAATGCCAACGCCATCTCACTCGCGCGCAAGCCCAATTACGACAAACTGCTGACGGAGTTCCCGAACACTCTGATTCACACCAGCGGACGTTTCGTCGGACTACCTACCGGTCAGATGGGCAACAGCGAAGTAGGCCACCTCAACATGGGCGCGGGGCGGATCGTTTATATGGACATCACCAAGCTCGACCTGATGATCGAGAACGGTGAGTTCTTCAAGCATCCTGTGCTCCTTGCGGCCTTCGAAGCCGCAAAGCAAAAAGGCCGGAATCTTCATTTCTGCGGATTACTCTCTGACGGCGGTGTTCACTCCCACCAGAATCATCTTTATGCGCTGTTGAAGATGGCGAAGCAAAATGGCGTTGAGCGCGCCTTCATTCATGCGTTCATGGACGGTCGCGATACGCTGCCGACTAACGGAGCCAAGTACATCGAGCAGCTTGAGCAGAAGACCCGCGAATACGGAATCGGCAAAGTCGCATCGGTCAGCGGGCGGTATTACGCGATGGACCGCGATAAGAAATGGGATCGTGAGCGCAAAGCCTTCGACGCCATGGTGCACGGAAAGGCCGAAGGCGGCAGCTACACCGATGCCGTCCAGGGAATGAAGGAGTCCTATAACAAGAACGTCACCGATGAGTTCGTGCTGCCTTTCGTTGTCACTGACAGCAAGGGCGAGCCCATCGCAACGATTCGCGACGAGGACGTGGTCATCAATTTCAACTTCCGCGCCGATCGTGCTCGCCAGATCACTCGCTGCCTCGCCCGCGAGAGCGGCTTGTCGAAAGAAGCCGGCCGCGATCTGCCAGACTGGGAAGCTCTCGACGAAGCGATTCCTCGCAGCGAGGGTCCCAAAAATCTCACGTACATCTGCTTCACCCAGTACGATCCCAAGTTCACTTTGCCGATGGTGATTCCACCGGAATCGCTCGGGAACATCCTGGCGAATGTCATGTCGTCACTGAACATGCGCAACCTCCGGGTCGCCGAGACCGAGAAGTACGCGCACGTCACTTATTTCTTCAACGGAGGGATCGAGAAACCATTTCCCGGTGAAGATCGCGTCCTGGTGCAATCGCCCAAGGTCGCGACCTACGATCTCAAGCCGGAGATGTCCGCAGCCGGTATCGCCGACGCCGTCGTAAAGGCCGTTGAGGACGCGACTTTCGACGTGATGGTCGTGAACTTCGCCAACGCCGACATGGTCGGACACAGCGGAAAAATCGAGCCGACCGTCAAGGCCGTCGAAACCGTCGACAGCTGTCTCGGCCGCATTTACACCGCAATCAAGCAGCGTGGTGGTTCCATGATCGTCACCGCCGACCACGGGAACGCCGAGCAGATGATCGATCCCGCAACCGGTGGACCACAAACGGCCCACACGACCAATCCCGTACCGCTCATCTACGTTGCGGAAGAAGCTAACCACTTCACGCTTCGCCCGGACGGCGCTTTACAGGACATTTCTCCAACCGTCCTTGGGTCCTTGGGTATCGACCAGCCGAAAGAAATGACCGGCCACGACCTCCGAGTGAAAAAACAATAACGCCGAGAATCGATCCACATACAGAACGATGGTGCCCCAGGTTCGCGACGTAAGTCGCTAACCTGGGTCTTTTCTCGATCGTCTCCCCGCTTCGCACCCCTTCAACCAATTCCTCCAGGCCTCAGCCTGCGCTAAACTTCTTTTATGGCGGGCGCTCCAGTTGCTGCACCTATCGATGAAGTCAGCGTTTTCCGGGAACACTACCAGAGATTCCGCGGAGTTACTCTGCAAACTCTCAAGCTGATTCCCGAAGACAAATTGCAGTGGCGTTCCCACGAGCGCACACGCACCCTTGGCCAGCAGCTCATGCATGTAGCGGAAGTCGAGCACTACTACATCACCGGATTGCTTGACGGAATCTGGGAGTTTGATCCGCCCGACCCATTCATCACCGCCGAGAGTCTCGAATTCCGGCTGGTGATGGAGAAGGAGCGAACGCTCGAGCGTCTCTACGAACTCGATCGCGTAGCGATGGCACGCCTCGTTGATGTTCCCAACATTCCCGTGCAGTGGCCTGTACGCAGCTGGCTCTGGTACATCGTCGAACACGAAATTCACCACCGCTCCCAGGTTGCACATTGCCTGCGGCTTCTCGATATCCGCCCATCATTCTGGGGCTACGTCTTTCCCCACGGATTTCGTCCGGACGAACTGGTCTAGCCACCACAACGATTTGCTGATAGATGGAATAAAAACTTTGAATTTCACTTACCGAACGTCAGGAGCGATACTCCATTCACATCAGGGCCGGCGTTGTGGGCACTCCGGCCGAAGCTTGAGTTTTGCGGCCGCAAACTCAGGTTGGTTCCTTGAGGTAAGCTAAATCGGTTGAGAAAGCCTCGTTATTAGCGGGGCTTTTTCTTTTCCCCCGAAAACCCTCCTGATCCCAAGCCGCTGCAATCCCACCATTCTGATTTACAATCTGCGCGACAGGTATAAGCTCATGAAACGCGCCATTCTAATCGCCATCCTGATTTCCACTCTGGTCCCGTTCGCCGCCGCCCAATCACGCAAGCCCGGTCCACTCGCTCACACGTTCTCCATCGTCGCCCGCGATCCGCAGACCGGTGAAATGGGAGTTGCCGTCCAGTCACACTGGTTTTCGGTCGGCAGCATTGTCACCTGGGCCGAAGCCGGCGTCGGAGCCATCGCCACCCAATCCTTCGTCGAGCCCGCTTATGGACAAAAGGGACTCCAACTCATGCGTAGTGGCACAGCTGCCCCCGATGCTTTGCTCCAGCTCTTAAAGGACGACAAAGCGCGCAATGTTCGACAGGTTGCGTTCATCGACGCGCATGGCCGCGTCGCCGCCTGGACCGGAGCGAAGGATATCCAATCCGCCGGAGATATGGTTGGAGCGAAATCCGATGGCTCCAAGGGATTTGTTCGCATTCCCGAGGCAAGTGATGACGGCGTTATTCACGTCGGCGAGGGTTATTCGGTTCAGGCCAACATGATGTTGAACGACAAGATATGGCCGGCCATGGACAAGGCCTTCAGCGAAACCAAGGGCGAACTCGTCGACCGCCTGCTCGCTGCACTCGACGCCGCGCAAGCCGCCGGTGGCGATATCCGCGGTAAGCAGTCTGCTGCCATCATCGTAGTGAAGGCGCAATCTTCCGGGATGCCCTGGAAGGACCGCATCTTCGATCTGCGTGTCGACGACAATCCACTGCCGCTGAAGGAACTTCGCCGCTTGGTCGCGCTGCAGCGCGCCTACAACCACATGAATGCCGGAGATCTCGCCACCGAAAAAGGTGACAAGGAAGGCGCTCTCCGCGAGTACAGTGCGGCCGAGCAGATTGCTCGCAACACCCCGGACATTCCCGCCAGCCGCTTGAATGAGATGATGTACTGGCACGCGGTCGCCCTGGTAAACATGGGAAAGGTGGACGATTCGCTGCCAATCTTCAAGCAGGTCTTTGCTGCCGACAAGAATTGGGCGACAATGACACCGAGGCTTCCTAAGGCGGGACAATTACCGGAGGACCCGGCGGTGCTTTCGAAAATATTGGCGCAGGCTCCGCAGTAATTTCCGCAATCGAGGTTCAACGAAAGTATGTTGACCCTTCAGCTCATCACGTTCGGACTTATCATCTCCTGGCTGGTCCTCGCCTGGGGATTGCTCATGGCACTCAGCCCGACGCGCTTCTGGGATCTAGCCAAGGTAGATTGGAACGCCGACGTCATCGACACGCGCGATCGGCACAAGCGTCACCTGGTTCGCATCGCCGGCTGGATTATTACACTCCTTTCCGGCGCTTTGATCGTTGGCCTTTTGATAGTCGTAATTCGCGAGATCTAAGCTCGGCCCAATCCCATTCGTCATTTCCGAACTCAATTGATATCCTTGAGTGAGACCAAGTAAGGATTTCCAATGCTTCTGAATGGCATTCTTCCTCCCATCACCACGCCTTTCTACCCGGATGGGAAGGTGTACTACAAAAAGCTCGAGCACAATGTAGATCGTTATTCGAAAACGCCTGTCAGCGGAATCGTTGTGCAGGGTTCGAGCGGCGAAGCCGTTATGCTCAGCGACGACGAAAAAAGGGAAGTGATGCGCGTTGCGATTGCAGCCGCGGCTCCCGAGAAAGTGATGATCGCCGGATGTGGCCTTGAGTCCGCCTCCGAGACGCTCCGTCTGATTGAATACGCCGCCAGCCTGGACTACGACGCAGCCATGATCAGGACTCCGCACTTCTACAAAAGCCAGTTGAAGCCGGAGAATATGATGGCGTACTACCGCTTCGTCGCCGACCGGTCCCCGCTTCCAGTCATCATCTACAACTTCCCGCAGGCCACCGGGTACGACATTCCTGCGGAGGTCGTGATCGAACTCTCGCAACATCCGCACATCGTTTCCATCAAGGAGTCATCCGGTTCGATCGAAAAAGTGAAGCAGATGGTGGATGGAACACGCACCGTCAAACGCAGCGCCACTGTCACCGATCGTTTCGAGCCGGTCACCACTCGCATGCTGAAGCGAGCCAATTCCATTCCTGCCGGAGAGCTTGTGCCCGCCGCGGCACTGGTGGGTTCCTCAGGTACTTCCGTGACCGCGAAGCCTTCTTCCTCCGCGGTTCAATTGGTTGGCAATCTCAAGACTCGTCAGAAAGAAGTCGGCTTCCAGGTGTTAGTAGGGTCCGCGCAGAAGCTTCTCGCCTCGCTGGAAATTGGTGCAGTCGGTGCAATTCTCGCCTTCGCCGACCCCGCTCCCACTGCCTGCTATGAAATCTATGCCGCCTACAAAGATGGCGACAAGAAACTCGCACAGGAGAAGCAGGAACGAATCGCCCAGCCTGCCACACGTATCGTCGGCGAACTCGGCATCCCGGGCGTGAAATACGCGATGGATTTGAATGGCTACTACGGTGGGAACGGTCGACTGCCGCTGTTGCCACTCCTTGCAGAAACAAAGGCCGAGATCGAAAACTTAATGGAAAACATTAAGAATTGATTCCTCGGTATCTTTGTTTGTCATGCTGGCGAAGCGCAGCATCTCTCTCGATATCGCGAACCTGAATGCAAAAAGAGGCAGCCGAAGCTGCCTCTTCGTTCTGTCTTCTGCCTTCCTTAAGCGACCCGCTTGTTCTTCCGATTCTTCTGGATAATCTTGGGCGACCGCGTTCCGCCGCTCGAGGCTCCACGATTTGGACGCTCTGCTACCTCATCCTCATCGACTTCCACTTCGTTCTTTCGGCGATTCATCGGCCGGCCGCTCACGCCCGGAGCATTCGCCCCCGAAGGCTTCGAGCTAGCCCGTCCTGCAGATGGTTCCGGGTTGCTGGGCCTTGCCGGGATGCCGGTACCGCGCGAACCTGTCGGCTGTGACCGGTCCGGCCGGTTCACTCGCTGCACTCCGTCATACTCGCGATCTCGTCCGGAAACGTCTTCTTTCGGACTGGGTCTCCGCTCACCGCGCGGATTCAGTCGTGCTTGTGTCTCGAAGTCGTCCA
>Ga0207674_10006426_pt1 | contig 13821 bp, 22 predicted proteins | sample KBSCornC72_FD_184303 | JGI IMG/M metagenome (GOLD analysis project Ga0207674, IMG submission 184303) | Corn rhizosphere microbial communities from Kellogg Biological Station, Michigan, USA - KBS Corn C7-2 (SPAdes) (version 2) | ecosystem: Host-associated > Plants > Roots > Rhizosphere > Soil ... | reverse complement strand
GGTCACAGCACCGGGGACAGAAAATTCCCTGAGGTGCTGGTCAAGCCTTTGACCGCGGGTAAGTACAGGCAGTGACGCCATACGCTCTTCGGCGTACGAGCGGAGCAGCGTCGCCTTGGGCACGAGCGGGTTAGCTTGGCTGAGACGGTTGAGGTCAGCAGCACCTTTGGGCGTCAGTGTGATCGTGATGCGCATGTAGATCGCGGCGCATCAAGAGAGTATTGAGGGTGTGTGGTCATCTGAGGATGACGTGGTCGGTGTATGTCCCTAGATGGGAAAGCGATCTCGTTACAATACTTTCAACCTTTGCTACATCTGTGACCGTAAGAGGCCCTGCGAACGTGAGCACGTCTGGCCCGGTCGTCTTGGAGGCAAGTCCACGGCCCCGATCTGTGTGTCCTGCCATGACGGGCTCGACCGGATGAATCTCGACTCATTGCCCATGCAAGAGCTGAAAGCGGGCTGGGATGAGCTGCTGGACGAGTTCGGGGAGCCGTGGCTCAAGGACGTTTGGGCGATGTTTGAGAATCCGCCTGAGGACATCACCCAATGTCTCAAGCCATTCACGGAGTTCCTTCGCTGCCTCTGGGGATTCGAGGCACCTGCAAGGCTCGTGGGGATGAAAATTATGCGGGTATTGGTCGAGCGCTGTGGCGGAGACAAGTGGGAGGCAGAGCCACCCTACGTGGCTGATTTCTGTGCGATGGCGAATGGCCGTGAGGAATCGGAGGCGTTCCCCGCTCGCCTATTGCCCAAGCTCGATTTAGAGACCGATGCCGCTCGCCGCATTATCGGCGAACAGCTCGGCGTCACGGATGTACCGCTGGACCATCGCAACTGACTTGTGGCCCGTCTGTTTGGCGATAGCTTGGGCGGATTTGCCGGCCTTGGCTGCCGCCGTGGCAAGCCCTGCTCTGAGGGAGTGCCCAGACAGACGCTCGAGAGGTACACCCGCACGCTTCGCCAGCCGCTGTACGAGTCGCGCTACATCTCGCCCGTCGAGGCGATGGGCCGTGGCTTTGCCGTGCCGCTCCCCGACGAACACAGGGCCATCTGTGCGGCCCAAACTAGCCATCCACGTCCTCACGGCCCTCACTGCACACGTATCGGGGTCGGAGCCGTAGGGAATGCCGACCGTGCGGCCCTTGCCCTCCTGGTCGGTCTTTGATCGACGGATCGTCACCGTGAGGCCGTCCTCGCTCTCCATCACATCACCTACATCGAGCCCGACCAGCTCTGACCGTCGGAACGCACCTGCGAAGCCCAGCAGCATCAGAGCCCTATCCCTGGCCGTGCCCAACTTGGCCATGGACCTGAGCTGAGCGGGAGTCAGGGGCGTGGCCTGACGCTGGGCTACGCCGTGCGTGCGCCGAATGCCCTTCCATACCTCTTGGACCTCTGGGGTAAAGCGTGGAGATGGATGGCCCGCTGCCGTGTGGGCCTGGCTGAGCGCGGCAAGGCTCTGTGCCATCGTGGCGATGCTGGCACCCTGTTGGGCACGGTCAGTCAGGTAGAGCGCCACAGAGGCTCCTAGAGCCGGCAATGGGCATATCTGGCGGCCACTGCACCAAGCCTCCCAGCTGGCCAACTGAACAGCATATGCACGCCGTGTATTGCCCGACCGCGAAGCATGGGCATACACCCGTGCCTGATCTACCAACAAAGCTAGTTCGGTCGTCCCCACTGCCGTGATTGCCGTTGTCATGTCCGATAACCTCCGATTAACGGACATAAGATGACGATTCAAAATCGATAGTCAAGCTCCCGAGTTGATTAATCGCATCTGGGGTTTCGAGCACCCGAGTTCGGGTCAAATGCCTTTAGCAGGCGGGCCGTGCGAACGAATTGCTCAGTCTTTCTTGCCCGTGCGCGCTTTGTGACTGGTTGTGTTAGCAAGTGCGTTGCCTAGCCGCCCCACCACAGACAGAAGGCAATGACCTAGACCGAAAGTTCCGTGCTGCTGGGCGACATTTCGGGAACCGGTTGACGTTCATCGGAGAATCGGAGAGGTCCAATGGGCAATGTCCAAGCCATTCCGCTATTCCCCTGACCACTTTGCCATCCATTTCTTCCCCGATTGCCGTGGCCTACGTCGGGCTAAGTACGCCCCCGTTCCGGCTCCGCCCGACCCTGGGCCGGAATTCCGGTGTTGCAAGTTCTGTGAGCGGCGAATGAGGCGGATGGCGTCCTGCGGTTGAGCACGGAGGCGGAGTGTGCTCGTCTGGACCAATGCCCAAGCTCAAGCCTCTAGTTCAGTGGTACTGCGATACCTGTGGTGAAGTCATCGAGAAAGCTGATGACGGGTGGGTCGAATGGGTCTGGAAGGACCGCACTAACTCCGGGTTCCGAATTGTGCACCACGTAGGCGCATTGCCCGATGGCAGGACTTGCCAACGAAATCGACGCACCGAAGGGTTGGCGGACCGGGGATTGAAGGATTTCCTAGGTAGCTACGGTCAATCCTTACTGCTGTGCATGCTGGACGATGGCGAAATAGCTGACCCGAAGCACACACGTCCCCTTTCGGTGGACATTCGGGAGTGGCTTATCCTGTTCCGGCGGCTGAATACCCCTTACTACGAGGAGGCCCGCCTCTACATGAGCAAGGCGAAAAGCGATGGCTACTACAACGACTGGAACCAAGCGGCCGTGTTCAAGGACGAGAGCTTGTTGGAACTCATCAAGGAGTACGAGTAGCCGAAGGAATGACTATGGCTGTTCAGCTGCCCCATGTGCTGGGGTCGGGGGATGCCCAATCCTACGTTCTACTCCCACATGCATCGAGATCTAGGCAACAACCGATTTGTTGTTCTTCACACGCTTTACTACGAGGACAGCAACACTCCCCACGAGGCATCTTTCATAGTGGGGATCGGCGAGGCTGGACCACATGGTGTAATGATCACGGAGCCAGAGCACGCCTGGACCGTAAGGGCATCTCAGCTGGGGATTGGCGAACTACGCGGCGTTGGCGTTCCCACCGACATCGCTACCGATCTCATTCATGAGGCGAGGCGCTGGTTCACGCTCAGGCATTTGCGGGAGGGGTCACCTTCTTGATCCGGAGGTAACTGTCTGTGCAGCTCTTGTGCAGCTTGGGCTCGGTGCCGTCCGTGTCAGAGGCGTTCGGGGCGACATGGACGCCTGGATCCATGGTGACCAGGATCCATGGCCGCATGGTGACCTGGATCCATGGACCCCCGAAAGGGGGACTGACTTTGCGAAAAAGTCTGTCCCCCACGCCGCAGCCTAATTTGGCTCTAGAATGTCAAAAAACGGGGGGACTGACTTTCACTCGTCAACTTCGTGTAGCGATTTAAAAATTTCACTCACCTCCTGACGGGTGTGAAATCTAAATCTCCTCTATATGATCTTCATTTTCTCTGTCCCCTCTGTCCTCCATCATCTAAATGGGCTTAACTATAGAGGAAAAGGTGGGACTGACTCGGGGGACTGACGTAAAAAGCATCAGTCCCCTCAGTCCCCCATCAAACGCCGTCCATCAGCCGCCGGATCACCTCATCCTCGTCATCGCACACCGCGTCCGCCTCAACCGGCCGGAACCGAACCACGTTGCTGTCCGCGGCGAAGTCCTGCAGGGGCTCCGCGGTCAGCCCACGGCCCCACCGACGCACACCGCCCTTACGGCTGGTGCCCTCGATCCAACCGATCGCCCTGAGGCACTCAGCCGCCCTGCAGGCTTCCGCACGCTTTCTGCGGCTGAGTGGGATGTCGACGATATCCAGCACCTCACTGACACTCGTGGTTTCGGTGCTCTTCAGGCCGGCTAGGATTCTCTCGATCCATGGGTCTTGGGCCTCATGCTGCTGTTGCTCGCTTTCGCACAGCTGCTTTTCGGATTCGCTGACCGGCCACCACTTGGCGCCCGACTGGTATAGCTGCACCGCCTCTGCCCACAGCTGATCTCGATCCCTCTTGAGCTGCTCGAGATCAATCTGACCCACCCGAACGGGCCAGAAACGCCGATTGCCCGTCTTGTCGACGAACTCGAACTCGTTACAGGTCAAGGCGAACACGACTTGGCGCTCGAGACGGGTCTTCAGGTTCGAGAACTTGAGCACCACATCGTCTCGGCGTTTGGTTGCGTACTTCTTGAGCGTCTTGGTGCTCGCTCGGTCGAAGATCTCACCCTCCGCCAACTCGAGAATCCAGCAGCCCTGCATGGCCAGCGCGCTTTCCTTGCTCTTCAGATCACCTAGATCGGCATCGCTGAACCATTCGCCGCCCAGCACCTCGAGCGCGCTGGATTTGGCCGCGCCCTGATCACCGTCCAGGATGAGCGTGTGGTCCACCTTGGCCCCGGGCACCATGGCCCTGGCAACTGCGCTGATGAGCCACCACTTGCCCACGTTGGCCGAATACTCCGACAGCTCGACACCCAAGTAGGTAGAGAGCCATGAGCCTACGCGGTGCTGGCCATCCCAGCTGACGCCGGCCAGGTACGCCTGGATCGGGTGATACTCGTGGAGATGGCTCACCCCCACCACGGCTGCCCTGATTTTCTTGTCGTGCACGTCCACCAGCTCGTACTTGGCCGCCAGGTAGCCAGCTAGGTAGATGTCGTCTACGTCCGACCATGGGCCTGCTTTGCCCTTCCAGGGGGGCTCCTTGAGCATGACGATGTTGCGCGCAAACGAGTCGAAGGCGATCAACCCTTGAAGAGCAGGATCGTGCTCGAGAGCCAGCTCGACATTTTCCCGTATGGGCCGGAGCGCTCCCGAAGCGGAGCGCCGAAACCCGCCGGTCCACTCGGGCTCATCGTCCTTGATTTTCGCCGCCAGCTTTTCGCCGAACTCGGCGGCGATGCTCTTGATCTCACGAGCGCGCAAACCCAGCGCCACCACAGCCGAGATGGTCGATTCGCTCGCCTCGTACAGGCTTGCTTGGACGAACGGCTCACGCAGCATGCGCCCGATCGCCTGCGCACGCTCCGCACCGCGGAGGCCGTCGGTGCCCTCTTTGATCCGCACGACCGGATCCGCGGGGACGCTTGCGTCGATCAACGCCAAGAAAGCGGCCGGCCCATGGACCGCAATGTAGTCATCCGGACCTTGGTCGGTCGGGCTCCAGATCTGGCCCACCTCGAGGTCAGCTTGCTGCGGATGCGTATACGGCGTGTGGACCATCCGCACGCTGGCGCCCAAATCACTCAGGCATCGCCAGAGCCGTGCTGCCGCTTGGGCAACCTGTGGATTGCCCAGGCCGTCATCTGCTGAGCCGATGCCGGCGTCGTAGCAAATGTATGCCGTCCGTCCGGACCAGCGGATGCGTCGCATCTCCTGATGAGCCACTAGTTGATCCGTCTCTTTGCGTAGATCGAGATCAACAACGCCAGCGTAGATACCCCCCATCCCGATCGCCGGCCAGCCGTTGGCCGTCAGGCTGAGCGCCTTGAGGGGCGCCTCCGTTATATAGAGGGCGATGCTCGTATCGTTCGCCGCGGCCATCGCCTCGGGCGTGATGTACGGCGCCACGCTGACGCCGGCCTGGGCGATGTAGCGCGGGATCATCACGGTCTGCTCTCCGTGGTGCGTCCCCTCGATCTCACCGTCCAGCACGACCTCGGTAGCGTCGGCGCGTACGCGGTACCGCGCAACGCCGTCCAGGCACGGCGGATACTCGATCAATAGCCCCGTGACGGGATAGTACGGTAGTCCCGTATATGCCTTCTTGAGGCCGTGCTTTTTTTCAAAATCCCTGGCCGCGGTCAAGTCGATCGACCTGACGCCGTGCGCCAAAGCGAACGCTGCTGGTATGGCCCTAGCCGCTAGGATGTGGGCGTGTTTTTCGCAAATCGAAGTTTCATTAATCGGTGTACTATCTACGTTAGGCATAGCTCGTTCCTTCGAGCCCCCAAGCCGTCCCTGGAATGGAACTGTGGCTTGGGGGCTCGCCCCTTTGAGGGCTAATAAATGATTCGTTGGGCTCAGACGGCATCCATCCAGGCTTCGTGCCAGCTAGATGGGTATGAACTCGAGTTCACAGTGCCCTTGATCTCCCGCAATTCCACGACGCTCTCGAGCTGCGGGTGTTTCTCGAGCAACATCCTAGAGTACCGGCTGATGTGGTTGTTGTTGAATCTATAGGCGCCGTTCGTCGCAACCAAGAGGCGCTCGATGCGGATGTAGCCCCACAGATCTCGGAGGCTGATACGTTTACGACCTGCTCGAAAAAGCTCGAGAGCGATCGCCTCAAGACGATCATAGACATGGGGGTTGGCGCGGTGGAATTCTGCAAAATGCTCGTCAATCGACATGACATCACCAATGAAGTTGGGGGTGGGCATCATGTACATTTTCATTTGATCTAATTTGGGGGACGCAGCGGGATTTGCACCCTATCGAGCCGCTACGGTGCGTCCCTGTTGGTGTCAGTTAAGCTGAGCGACCCTCCGCAATGTCCGTGCATCGCCGGCACCAGCGCTCGTTGTGCTCGTACTCACTCCTGCGCAGGATGCCAGGCTTCCGGCACGAATCGCACTCAGGTAGGGGGGCTGACTGAGCGCACTCCTCGAGTTCCGATGACCACTTCGCCGCCGGCCAGTACAGCACCACGCCCTTGCCGAGCGAGTCGCTATGGGCGCAGCGCATATGACCGACGAACTCGTGCACATCCGCAATGTCGGTCAGGATGTCAATCACGTCGAGCATGATCTCCTGGGCGTCGTCTCCGCTGACCGAGACGCATTCGCGCCCGAACATCCCACGACCGCTATAGCTGCGGATACCGTAGCCGGCGCTCGCAAGCTGCTTGATAAGTTTCTTTGTTTCCATTGCTTGTTCCTCCTTGTTTTCCCTTAGATCCCTTAGATTCAGTTCAACCACTCATCATCGAGCAGCCGCTCCCAGCAGGATCGCCGTGGCGCTCGCACTACGTAGACGGTGAGATCGAGCGGATTCGATCTCAGGGCAACCTGCTCGTGTCCGAGTTGGACCTTTCGGAGGAAGTCCTGGATTTGGCAGGCCAGCTCTACATGCTCGTATGCGTTAGTGCCGGCACTCGTGAGCAGCTGCTGGATGGCCTCACGCACATCCACCAGATCAGTTGTGAGGTCGCCCGTGCGGTCGCCGCACTGCCAGGCTAGGAGGCATTCGCCCGGCTTGAGGGTGCTGGGATCGAGATCGGTGCTCATGATTGCACCACCGGCGAGCGCTCGAATAGATGCCCGTTGTAGGTCGCGAAATCCCTCCAATGCTCCTCGATAGCCTGCTCGACGGCCTCCTTGACTTCGTCATCGAGCACATCAGCGCTCGCATCGAGCCGCACGTCCAAATCGTACATATCGTAGTCGTCGCCCATACGGACGGACCCGCCCGTCACGAAATGCGCACCGTCAGCGATGACCTCGATATCGAGCCTACCTCCCATCCATTGCTGGTCTGCCGTGGGAATGGGATTGTAATTGTGTTTGGTAATTTTGACTGTGATTGCATTCATTGCTTGTTACTCCTCTTGGTTTTCGTTACTTGTTGGGGGTTTTGATTTTGAGACGATCCCTAATGATTTCCGCGAACGAATCATTAGGACGTTTGGCTTTTTCGGCCTCGATTGAGGCCCAGATATCGGGCGGTAGACAAATGGTGATGGGTCTGCTGTCTGTACGGGGTCTTGCCATTTGGCGATCTTCCTTTCGGTTACACTTAGAGTTTCTGATAAGTAAGTTAACGATCTCTACACCGCCGCAATTCGCCGCAGCACCTAAGGTGCTGTCGATTTCCACAACACCGCCTGAACAATGCAGCTCGGTGCAGCACTATTCGATTGGCAGCCATTCTACCTGGGCCCCGTCACCCTCAAATCGACATTCCCCGATACAAACGAGACCCCAATTTGAATTTAGGGTGATCCCATGATTGACCATCTTGGTATCAAGATGGCTCACCGCAGCCTAATTGGGCTGCGCGGCGAATCAGCCAAACATCCCGGCGTAGATGGGCTTGAGGAGAAGCTCAATGTCTTGGGCAGAAAGCCCTACCTCTTTGCGGTTTTTGAACTTCGAAACCACGATGTTTCCTACGAGTCCACCAAATAGGCTGGGCTTCAGCTGCTTGTTCTGGCCGTCCTCGTCCACATAAAGGGTGTACTCACCCCATTTGACCATCTGGATGAACCCGCCTACGAGGCGCTGGTACTCTTCCAGCTCGCCCTTGGTTTGGACTTCGGCCGGCATCATGACCATGGCACCTGCTCCCATGATTGTAGGGGGTTCGTACACGAGGACCGTGATGGGTTTGGCTTCTTGCTTTTTCATGTTGGATTTCTTGTTGTTGGTAGTGAAGCGGTTCGGTGTAGATTTGCGATGTGACATTGTTTGTCTCTTATGTTGTGGGATGGTGGGCGCAGCTCTCCCGATGGAGCGGCGCTCGATTTGCTGTTAGGGGTGGCCCTGGCTTCGTCCTACGGGACGGATTGCACGGGGCGTATTGGGTCAGATGCTGTGCGGGATGGGTCTAGGGTGTCGTCTTGTTTTTGTCGTTATGGGCCTTATGCGCCCATAACTAAAAGTACGTATGGCGACTTTAGAAATTAAGGTGAATTTGTCGTTCCGCCTGAATTCGGCCCACGGACCTAGACAAACACCGAAATGGCAGCTTTCGAGCGGGAAACATCGCAATGGGCGTACCGCTGGGTGGTGGTCAGATCCTGGTGCCCCAACATTTCCTGCACTGTACGAGCGTCTACCCCACCCCCAAAAAGAGCAGACGCAAAGAAGTGCCGCAGGGCATGCACCCTGCCACCCTCAATTCCTAGCCGCTTGCATGCTCTCTGTAAGGATTGCCAGAGCCCCGTATCGCCCCACGCTTCGCCGTTCGCCTTGGCGGCGATCAAGTCGTCCGGCTTGGGTTTCGCTGCAAATCGCTCCTCGAGCAGCCTATGGAGGGGTGCAGCGATTGCCACCGTCCGCTCGTGGCCCGACTTAGGCGCGGTGATCTCACCGTAGATCCTAGCTTCACGGACGGTGATCATCCCGTGCTCGAGATCAACATCACGAGCGCGGAGACCCCGTACCTCTGCTGCGCGCAGCCCAGCATACGCGGCCAACGCAAATGCCAGCTGTGACGCCCGCACGGCTCGCATCTGGCAGTACTTGATGGGTGCCGTACGGCCCTCATTCAGGATGAGGTGCAGATCGGCGGCCGATGCGGCCTGTGGCCTCTTGCGGCCAACCTTGGGCAACGGGGGGTAATGAGGCAGCGCGGCCAACATGACGCCCGCCTCACCACCGTGCGGCCCTACTGCGCCCAGAACCGCCCGGAGAGTGATGTGATGATTTCTGCGAGACGAAGGGCTCAGGCCCGAACTGGCGAGCGTGCCCTCCCATTTCACGATCTCGGCGTGTGAGATCTCGATCAGCGGCCGATCCGCACTCCAAAATTTGAACCCAGGTCCGTCCAACAGGCGCTCATAGCCTTCGCCCGTCGAGCGCTTCTTGGCCGGCTTGACGTGCTCCCGCCAGTACGCGACCGCCTCCGACCACGTATGCTGTTTGACCAGCTCGACTTTGGGCGGCGGCTCGACGGCCAGCAGTGGCTTGATCGTGCCGTGGGCAGTCCAGTACTCGATGATGCGGCGCTCTTCGGCTTCGCCCGCCAGCTTGCTCTGCACCTGGGCGACACGGCGGTACCGTTCTTCGTGGCCGTCGGGCGTACGGAACCGGCGGTCAATGACCCAGTACTTCTCCCCCTTGATCGTGCGCCGTGTGACCGTCACGGCGTCACATCCACTGGGAGGAGAGCCGGAGCTTCCACAGACGGCCAAGCTTCCTGGCCGTGATGCCGCTCAGCTGAGCCTCTACCGTGCCATCCGCGGATCGCTTGGAGGCACGATCGAGTTTCTTTCTGAGCGCGTCGGGGGTCTCGCCCAGGTGTTCGGCCGCTGCGTGCAGCGAGAGCCACGGCGTGGAGTTTTTGGAGGCGCTTTCTGGCACCTCTATTTACACACCGACTCGATCGGGCTTGGCGCGACTTTCGAGCGGAAAAACTATTTTGGGAAACTACTGGGAAACCACTTGGGCTCGACCGGTAGCAGCCGGACCGCTCGATCGCGAATCCAGCAGGATTTGTGGAGCCGATTTCGAGACTTGAACTCGAGACCTGCGGTTTACGAACCCACTTCGGCACGCTCATGGATGGCCTGTTTGTAGGCGATTTTGGCTCGAAAGTGAAGCAATGCCGAAATGGGAAACCGCCGTTACGGGACACGAGGGGACACCAAAGTACAGATTTTTGGGAAACTACTGGGAAACCAATTTGCGGGGTTTCCCACGTGGAGTTGCCAGCCCGATAACGGCGATCCACGGTCTAGGATGAGCGTCCGAACCGAACACTACGACGGCACCGAGATGAGCCTCATCGCTCACAAGATCCACGAAATTGAAGATGCCCTCAAGGCCAAGGAGAGCGTCGGGTGGAATCTTTGGCACGATCCCGAACTCCCCGAACGCCTGGGTAGGGTGGTGCTTGAGCAAATGCAGCGCCGGAAGTACGTGGTGTACGCCGAGGGTGACGGCACCGTCAGCATCTCCCGCAAGCCCTAATCCGGCCTCGCCCGCGATGGACTTGCCGCCGGCCCGGGGGCTCGATAGCTCTTGGGGGTGACGCCTCCCAACTATTTGGCCAACCAAGTCGTCCCCAAGGAAGTCGTCAGGGACCTCCTGGCGATCTGCCGAGTGCTGTACGCCACCAGGAAAAACGATGGGGCCGGCCTGGACGAACTGGCTCTCATCGAGCAGGCCGGCAAGGCGTTCGCCGAATCGCTCTCCATGGTCCATTGCGAGGGCAACACAATCGGCGCCCGTGCCGCCTGGTCATGGGCCGAAAAGGGTCTACGGCTTTTGGGGGAGGCGCTGTCAGGGCAGCAGGTGGCGGTGGCGCAGTTGGTGGCGAACTGGGGGACGAAGCTCAAGAGGTTCCCCGACTCGTGACTGAGAAGTATGGATGTGACGGATGCGGCCGTGAGGGCGTCCCGTTGCTCGAGGCGTCGGATGGCCGATCGCTCTGCCTCGTATGCATAGAGGCAGAGCCCAATAGTGCGGGCGTTGATCCTGAGGCCGTGGCGATGCTCAAGTGGCTCACACAGCTTGCGGCAACGCCCGATAGGTCGGCGTCCTAGTCCCCCTGCTGAATCACGAAGGCCAGCGTGTCGACGTTAAGGATCAAAGCCTTACCGATCAGCTTCCCCTCATTCGTTACGTCCTGACCCTTGCCATCCCTCGCCTCAACAATCCCGTTGAGGCTCATGACGGCGCCACCGATACCGCCGCATGTTCCGGTCAGATTCTTCACCGCCAATCCGTTGAGGACGGCCTCCTCTTTGAACACAAGGGTGACGAGTTTGCCCACGAGCTTGCTGTGTAGGTCAGACATCACTTCACCGAATATTTCCGCCCGCGCTTCTGTCCAACAAATTTGATCGCCTTCTGTTCGATCAGTTTGTTGATCGGCAACGACAGCTCAGCCGTCGTCATGCCCAGAGCCGCACCCAACTGCTCAGCACCCTGTGAAGGGTTCTTTTTGAGGAAGTTCAAGATCGTTGCTCCTTGAGCCTCGATCTCTTCAGCCGTCCGCTTACCGCCCTTGCGCTTTTTGGCGGGCAACGCCTTTGCGGTGGACGTTGCAGAGATGCCTCGCGGCTTCGGGCCTGGCTTGCCACGAGTTGGAAGGGCCTGACCGCCGCCGCCTGCGATGGCGAAAGCCTGAGCGGCCTCCTCCGCAATTGCTTGGCGTAGGTTGACAACAAATTCTTGAATGAGTGAATCGATCTTCGACATGGGCCGACCCTAATTCGAACCCCCAACTCATGTAAAGCTCAGGCCCCATAAGTTCACGATCGCTCGGTTTTTCTGCCAAATTCACTCGGGGTTGCCCGCCCTCGGCGCTCTCAAACTGGCATCAATAACGCCTCTCGGTTGAGCGTCTTGCCGAGATAGTTTTACTCGGCTCGGCTAAATGAATGGCAAAGCCGAAAGCGAAGAAGAAGCCTCTATCCGATAGGGCGATCGTCCGAAAGATCAAAGCCGTCACGAGCGCGATCAAGCGCGGCACCAAGACGGCCGTCGTCAAGATGATCATCCGGTGCACCGCACTGACGCTCGCGACAGCATGCGGTAGCTCCGCACCTGCACCCCCGCTGATGGTTGATGGGGGCCACGATGCGGGCCAAGCCGGTGCACCCGCCGTCATCATTGAGGCAGCTGCTGGCGAAGGAGGAGCGGCCTCAATTGTTGACGCTGGTCCTGACGCATCACTCCCAGAGGGCGGAGCAGGCGGAGACACCATCATCACCACGAGTGAAGCGGGCGCCGCAGGCTCCGCAGGTGATGCGGCTCCGGTCGATCCGCTGTGTCCTCAAGGCGTTTGGATGATGTGCGAGAGCGTGGGCTATGGCTACGCCTGCCAGATCGATCAGCATTATGGGCAGCACTACCAGTTTGCCTGCAATTACTACTGCGACGATGACGATGCTTGGGGCATCGTGGTGCCGGATCGCCAAACGAGATGCGAAAAGGCTGGAGGAACGTGCCACTGCCTGGGACTGGGCCCTGCCGATGCAGGCGACGCGGGCGCGGGTGCGTGCAGCAATCGCTATGAGTGCGATCCGGCGCCCGACTGGACCTTCCCCGACGCTGGTCAGTGATCCACTTGTAGGAACGCTAGGGCGTTACTCCTCTAGGCTAGGCGTCTGGGCCCCCGCTGGCATGGTGCTGGCGGGGGCCTAGTTTTATTTGAGGCTCTAGCATGGGGCCGGACGGAGGTTCCGGTGCTGCCAGTAGACCGAACGTCGGACGCCCGCTATCGTCCTTGGTGGATGCCTGCAATAATTCCGGAATCGAAAGATCCTTTCAAGGAATTTGCCGATAATTGCTACCTGTCCACGGCCCGTGAAGAGACCGTTATTCAGTGCCGTGACTGCAAGCGCAAGACCGCGCACCTCGTACTCGCCGACGTTGTCCACAACATACCCGACGATGACGAGGAGGACACGTGGGAGGCTTCGGAGTCGTATCAAATTGTTCAATGCCGGGGATGCCGCACCTTCACGTTTAGACGGCAGCAGACCGCGGATAAGGATATGCGCACTAGGGATCCCGATCGCAGTGCGGAAGCCCAGAACGTCATAGTCCAAGAGCTGTTCCCGGTCAGAGAAAGCAAACGAGACGGCCTTCTCGACTCCGAACATGTTCCTGACTACGTATGGAAGCCATACGATGAAACCCGCACGGCAATGGCGTCCAATCTGCCCATCTTGGCAGGAATCGGGATCAGGGCCATCCTCGACGCCATTTGTCGCCAACAGAAAACGAAGCCTGGGCTCCTTGGGCAGCGGCTCAATGAGCTGACAGCCCGTGGTGTGCTCACCAGGACGGATGAAGATCTGCTCCAACGGACGAAAGGGATCGGCAACCAGGCAGCACACGAGGCCACCGTCATTGCCCCCGACGTTCTACAAGCCGCGTTCGATGTTGTTGAGCACCTGCTGAAGACGCTCTACGTCATCCCAAAGATCGGCAAAACGATCCCGAAGGAGAAGCCCTTCAAGAAAAGGAAGAAAAAGGCGCCGGTCAAATCTGCACCCAAGCCGCCTTAATGTGTCGCGTCCCACCACGCTTTGACCACGGCTGCGATCGTAACCAGCGCCCCAAATAGTGGGGCTGCCCACTTGGTCCATTTGGTCTGCTTGATGATGGGCGGCTCCGAGTCATCATGGGTCGACACCCTCACGGTGCTACCAGGCTGGGCGATGATGTTGACGCTGCTATCGGCGTCGTCGTCATCCCCGTAGTCCGGCAGGTTCCGGATC
>Ga0207674_10006424_pt1 | contig 13826 bp, 12 predicted proteins | sample KBSCornC72_FD_184303 | JGI IMG/M metagenome (GOLD analysis project Ga0207674, IMG submission 184303) | Corn rhizosphere microbial communities from Kellogg Biological Station, Michigan, USA - KBS Corn C7-2 (SPAdes) (version 2) | ecosystem: Host-associated > Plants > Roots > Rhizosphere > Soil ... | reverse complement strand
CTACGCCGATCCCCGGTTCAATCCCGAGCCCGACCAGCAGAGCGGCTATCAGACGAAGAGCCTCCTGACATTTCCGATGACCGGCCAGGAGGGCCGGGTGATCGGCGTCTTCCAGGCGGTGAACAAGAACGGCGGCGGCGCGTTCACCACCGCCGATGAGGACACCCTCGCTTCGCTCGCGGCATCCGCGGCCGTCGCGGTCGAGAACGCGCAGCTCGTGGCGGAGCAGAAGCAGCTGTGGCAGACGCTCATCGAAACGCTCGCCATGACCGTCGACGCGCGGGACCAGCAGACGGCCGGTCATAGTCAGCGGGTCACCCGCTACGCGGACGTCATCGGACGCGCGATGGGCCTCAAAGGCAAGGATCTCGAGAAGCTCCGCGCCGCGGCGCTGCTCCACGACTACGGAAAGATCGCGGTGCGGGACAAGTTCCTGCAAAAGCCCGGGAAGCTCGACGAAGCCGAGTTCGCGTACATGAAGGCGCACGCGGAGAAGACCTCCGAGTTCCTCGGGCACCTCGAGTTCCCGCGCGACATGCGCGACGTGCCCGTGATCGCGTCGCAGCACCACGAGCGCATGGATGGCAAGGGCTATCCGAAAGGACTTGCGGCGGAATCGATCGTGCCGGGCGCGCGCATCGTCGCGGCGGCGGATGTCTTCGACGCGCTCACGTCGCCGCGCTACTACAAGCCCGCGTACTCGCTCGACAAGACGCTCGAGATCATGGATGGCATGGCAGGCGACCACCTGGACCCGAAAGTCATGGCCGCGGTTCACGCGGCGAAGTCGCACCTGGAGGCCGCCGTCGTCGCTTTGAAACACACCTGGCCCAAGCCGGGTGACGAGGGTATGGGCACGATCCAGGAGGCGGCAGGGATCTCCGAGCGTGACGCGGCTTCGGCGAAGGCGTCGTCGTGAAGATCCGCTTTTGGGGCACGCGCGGCTCCATTCCGACGCCGGGTCCGAACACGGTGCGCTACGGCGGCAACACCGCCTGCGTCGAGGTTCGCGACTCGAGCGGCGCACTCCTCGTCCTCGATGCCGGCACCGGTCTGCGCGAGCTCGGGATCTGGATGATGAATGGCGGCAGCAAGACGCCGTTCGAGGTCGACCTCCTTCTCTCGCATCTGCACTGGGATCACATCCAGGGCATACCGTTCTTCCGTCCCGCGTACGACGCGAAGAGCCGCATGCGGATCATCGGGCCGAAGCAGTCGCGCACGATGAAGGACCTGCTGGGTCTGGGCATGGACGATCCCTTCTTTCCGGTCGACATCGACGACCTCCCGGTCAAGCTGACGATCGACGAGATGACCGATGGTTCCGACGAGCGCGTCGGACCCTTCCGCGTCCGCGCGGCCACGCTCTTTCACCCCGCGCCCGCGCTCGCATACCGCGTCGAGGCCGACGGACGCTCGCTCGTGTATGCGACCGACACAGAGGACGCGTTCTCGGGCAAGCCCAATCCGGTGATCTCGCTGTCGGCGGACGCGAACACGCTGATCCATGACGCCCAGTTCCTGCCGAGCGACTTCAAGCCGACCTGGGGCCACTCGACCGTCGACGCGGCCATTGACATCGCGGTGAAGGCGCGCGTCGGGCGGCTCGTCCTCTACCACCACGATCCTGACCGAAGCGACGACGCGCTCGATCGCATCGGTCGCGATGCGCAGCGCGCTGCGACCGAGCGACGGCCCGGCCTGGAGGTCGTCGTCGCGCGCGAGGGTCTCGAGCTCACGATCTAGCGGTATCGTCGGACCGGGCATTGGAGGTCAGACGATGAATGCGCTCGACACGGTCAACCAGATGCGCGACGCGATCACGGTGCGTCGCGTGTACGGCGAGCCCTATCAGGAGGACGGCATCACCATCATCCCGGCCGCGCATGTGGTCGGTGGTGGTGGCGGCGGTGGTGACACGCTAGGGAACGGCGGCAGCGGCTTCGGGATGTCCGCCCGTCCGGTCGGCGCGTGGGTGATCAAGGACGGCGACGCGACGTGGCGCCCCTCGCTCGACCTGAACCGCGCGATCCTGATGGGTCAGATCGTCGGGATCGTGATGTTCCTCTCGCTACGGTCGATCCTCACGGCGTGGGCGAAGCGACGCTAGCGCCGTCGCGGCGACGGTCGATCGCGTAGCCCGAACCGGACCGGCGCTTGGCGACCTCCTTCATCTCCGCCGCGGCGCGCGCGACCTCGGTCGCGCCCGCGAAGCGCTCCGGAAGAAGTGGGACGACGCCGATCGAGACCGTCACGAACGGCACCTTGCGCGTGCGCCCGCGACGATCGGGTGCCTCCACCCAGCCGCGCGCGCGGTCCTCCGCGTCGTAGAGCGCGGGGATCGTCGCGTCGAAGCGCGCGACGATCTGAGCGGCGAGCTGCTCCGCGAGCTCGCCTGGCACCAGGACGACGAAGTCGTCGCCCCCGACGTGTCCCGTGAACGTGTCGTCACCGAGGGCGCCGACGGTCTGGCTCAGAAGCTCGGCGAGATGGGCGATCACGCGGTCGCCGCGAGTGAACCCATGGTGGTCGTTGAAGTCCTTGAAGTGATCGACGTCGACGTAGAGGCAGGCCTGATCGCTGCCGTCCGCGAGCCGTGCGTCGATCTCGTGCGCGATGCTGAGGTTGCCCGGCAGACCTGAGAGTGGATTGAGGGAGCGGAGCTCCGCAGCGCGCCGAAGGGCCGAGGCGATGCGGGCCACGAGCTCGTCGATGTCGAAGGGCTTCGCGATGTAGTCGTCGGCGCCATTGCGAAGCCGCGCCGACATTGCGGCCGTGGTGCGCTGCGCGGTCACAAAGACGACCGGGATGTAGCGCGTGCGCGGGTCGCGCCGCAGCGCGCGGTGGACCTCGTCGCCATTCATCAGCGGCATGCCCACGTCGAGAACGACGAGGTCCGGGCGGGTCGCGTGTGCCTGCTCGGTCGCGGCCTTGCCATCGGCGGCCAGGACGCAGTCGTATCCGGCCTCCTGGAGGGCCATATCGATCAGGGCCCGCGTCGAAGGGTCGTCATCCGCGACCAGAACGCGGCTCTTCACTGGCTCAGGCATACCGATGCTTGACTGCAAGAACAATGAGAAAACGGTACCGGGATGCCACCGCTGGTCCTGCCGCCAAGCGAGGGAGGGAGCGGGCCCGTTGGTCACTTCGCGGTGTTGAGCCTCAAATGGCGCTCAAAGAGAGCAGCCAACCAGGCGAAACCGGCGACGATCGAGACGCGCTGGAGGACGCCCATCGGCGCGTCTGGGCTGGCGATGCGCTCCTGCTGGGCGGCGACGAGAGCCGCTGCGGTAATGAACGCGAATACGGCGACGCCGCTCACCAGCGAGTACCAGGCCCAGAGGCGCGATGACCACGCCTGCAGCGCGACCACGATGGCCACCAGGCTCAAGGTGAAGAACACGATGAACGACACCAGTCCATGGACGGTGTCGTGGAGCGTTGCCTGAGACGGTGTTCGCTCACCCGGCGGATATCCGAAGCCCGGGTCTGTGACGAAGACACCAGCGGCGATCAGCCCTAACGCGACCACGCCGATGAGCAACGTGACGGTGCGGGAGGCACGGATCCGCAAGAGGCCGCCCGTTCCTACCAAGAGCAGCACACCGCAGAGAACGAAGTTTGTGATCTGCACCCAGCCCCGTTCGCCCGTGCCCAGCTGGCTCACGAAGTTGCGCCACGGTTCGTAGCCCGGTCGCGTCGCGCCGTCGATCAAGAACGTGACAACGAACAGGACAGGAGCGATCGCGCCGCACGTCAGGAGCGCGCGTGTGCTCACGGGGCCTACAGCGGTGGGCGAGGAGGGATTCGAACCCTCACGCTCTTTCGAGCACGAGCTCCTAAAACTCGCATGTCTTCCGTTCCATCACTCGCCCGGACTGAAAGCGTATCCGCCGCAGTGCGACGCGACTAGACCCCGACGGCCTCCGCCCGCGCGATGAGTGCCGCGTCGAGCGCGTCGAGCGTCGCTCGCGTCGAGCGGCGCTCGTGCGCGCCACGCATCGCGCCGACCGCGCGGACAACGGCGCGCGGGTCATTCAGCGTGACGCCGAGTGACTCCAGCGCCTTCTCGCACTGCACGGTGTGCTCGACGACGTGCGATGCGAAGCGATGAAGCCGGAAGCGGACGTCGACCCCGTACGAGATGTCATATGGCCCCCACTTGGACGCCCGCGCCAGCTGATCCTTATCGAGACCGACCAGCGCCGCATCCGTCTCGGCGCGCCGCGCGGCGAACGCGGCGAGGATGTCGAGTACCCCGCCGGCTGTGTCCGCCGGATCCGGCTGCGGACGGCGTTCGGCCGGAAGCGTCAGCGGCTCTTCGTCGCGACGCACCAGGGCGTGCTGTGTGTTCGCGCGATATGACCGCTCGACGTTGATCGCATGGACCATGGTCTCGCGTACCGACCACTCGCCCTCGGCCGGCGCGCGATCGAGGAGGTCGTCGTCGATCCCGGCGAGGAGGCCACGCAGCCGACCGAACGCGATCTGCGCAAGCGTCAGGATGCGCGACGCCTCATCGGCGTCCGGCGGCAGCGCCGTCACCGCCGCTTGCTCCTGCTCGAGCGCGTCGAACAGCGCGTAGCCGGAGAGCGAAGGTGGGTCGGCATCACGCCACCGCCATCGCGCCGTCAGGTCCGTCATGCGCGCGAGTCGCGCGAGCGCGCGGTCGAAGGTCAGGACCGTACGCGGGCCTCGATCTTCGAGAGTCTCTCGATGACCTTGATGAGCGCGTGGTTACCCTCGCGGCCTCCGCCGTCCTTCTGCAGCGCGTTGTAGAGCTCGTGCACGAGGGCGGCTCCCGGAAGCGAGATGTGATCGGCGAACGCGTTGTCCATCACGAGGCGCAGATCCTTCTGCTGGAGATCGATCATGAAGCCCGCGCGGAAGTCTCCGGCGAGCATCTTCGGCGCGTAGTTGTTCATCGCCCATGAGGATCCCGCGCCACCGGCGATGACCTGACGTGTCTTCTCGAGGTCGATGCCCTGTGACGCGGCGAACACGAGCGCCTCGGACACGCCGAGGTTGTTGATGGCGACGGCGATCTGGTTGGCGAGCTTGCAGGCCTGTCCCGCGCCGTGGTCGCCGATGTGCACGATCGTCTTGCCGAGCGCCTCGAAGACCGGCATTGCGCGTGTCACGTCCGCGGCGTCCCCGCCGATCATGATCGACAGGCGCGCCTCGATCGCACCGATCTCGCCGCCGGAGACCGGCGCGTCGAGCGTGTGGAACGGCGGTTTGTTCTTCGCAGCGCGCTCGGCCACATCGCGCGTGGCCGTCGGCGAGATCGTGCTCATGTCGATGAGGAGAAGACCATCGCGCGCACCGGCGGCGACGCCATCGGGACCGAACACCGCGGCTTCGACATGCGGTGTGTTGGGCACCATGGTCACAACGATGTCGGAGCGTTCCGCGACCTCGCGCGGTGTCTTCACGACGCTGGCGCCGTCCTTCGCGAGCGGCTCGGCGCGCGAGAGCGTCCGGTTCGTCACCGTTACCTGAAACCCTGCCTTGAGCGCGTTGCGCGCCATCGGGGCGCCCATGATGCCGGTCCCCACGAACCCGACGCGCTCCACTACTCCTCGTTCTCCTCTTCTTCGCCGTTGTGCGGCTCGCCGTTCTCCTCGCGCGACATGAAGAGCGTGCGCGTGTCGCCCTCTTCGGTGAGGAGGTACGTGTTCTCCTCGGTCTCGTCGACATTCACCGAGGCGACCAGTAGGTGGTCGGTGACGTGCGTGAAGCCGCCCGAACGCTGGAGCTCGTTGGCGATCGCTTCCGCCAGGGAGTCCTCTTCGTAGGAGTCGAGGACGAGCGCGCGCGCCTTCTTCACCAGCTCGAAGAAGTCGAAGGGCTCGATCCGCTCCTCATGCGAGAGAAGGACGGCGGCGCCGACCTCCTCGTCGCCCTCGTGTATCTCGTAGAAGTGCATTCGCAATACACTATGTCCGTCCCATGACCGATGCTCCCACCACCTCCGCGCCCACCGAACGCTCGTTCCGCCACACCATCCGACGCGACGCGGGATCGAAGGTCTCGCTCGATGTCGAGGTCGACGCGGATCGTTTGACGCGTCAGGCCGACCGCGTCTTCGAGCGCCATAACCAGAAAGCGAAGATCCCCGGGTTCCGCCCCGGCAAGGCGCCGCGCGCGATGTACGAGCGCAGCTACGGCGCCGAGCACCTGTGGGCCGAGGCAGCGGAAGATCTCGTAGATCAGACGTATCGCGAGATCGTCGAGCTCGAGGACCTGTCGCCGCTCGAGGATCCTAAGGTCGACCTCACGCAGCTCGAGCCCGGTAAGCCAATGAAGTGGAACGCCACGGTGACGGTCCGGCCCGACGTGGCGCTGGGCGATTACGCCGCGCACGGGGCGACCATCGAGCCGGCGCCGCCGAGCGATGAAGAGATCGACAAGACGATCGCGTCGATGCGCGAGTCCCACGCACAGCTCCAGCCGGTCGCGAGGCCCGCGAAAGAGGGCGACATCGTCATGGTCGACATCGACGTGACCGTCGACGGAAAGACGCTGCCCCCGTTCGCGCGCAACGCGCACGTCGAGGCCGGCCGCGCGACATCGATCTCGGGCCTGGGCGAGGCCTTCGTCGGTATGAAGGCGCAAGACAGCAAGACCGTCGAGCTCGAGTTCTCCGCCGAGTCAGCGACGGAGGAGCTGCGCGGCAAGAAGGGCACGTTCTCGATCAGGTCGAGCCAGGTCTCCGAGAAGGTGCTGCCCGCACTGGACGACGACTTCGCCAAGAGCGTCGGCGTCGCAACGATCGCGGACCTCCGCCGCGAGGTGAAGAACGAGCTCGCGCACTCCGCGTTCCACGAGGCGCGCGACGCGGCTGCGGACAAGATGCTCGATCACGCCGTCGAGACCTCGAGCGTCGAGGTTCCCGAGGTCCTGGTGCAGGACGAGCTCGACCACATGGTGGCCGACCTGAAGGCCCGCGTGCGGGAGCAGGGGATCACGTTCGAACAGTTCCTTCTCCAGGCCCGCAAGACGGAAGACGAGATCCGCGTCGAGTGGAAGCCCGTTGCGGAGAAACGCGCCAAGTCGATCCTCGTCCTCGATGCGATCGCCAAGAAGGAAGGCATCACGGTCACCTCGAACGAGCTCGCCGCTCAGGTGGCGATGACGCCCCTCGCGCAGCAGGATCCGCGTGCGCTTCGTGATCCTCTCGTGCTCGCGTCGTTCGCGCGCTCGATCCGCAACCGCAAGACGGTCGACAAGCTCATCGGCCTTGAGTCACCGGACGCTGAGGCGGAGCTGATCAAGAAGGCCGGCGGGGACGCGACGAACTTCCACGGCGGCCCGCCGAAGCCCGAGGAGCCGAAGATCATCGTCCCGGAGAAGTCCAACGCGACGCCCGAGGGGCGTGAAGCGCTCCGCGCAATGCTGGACAAGAAGTAGCCGCAGCGCTCGTCTAGCGCGACGACAGCGGCGCGGCACACCCCTCGCTCGCTGCTGGCTACGCTGGCCCGCCGTCCAGCTTGCGCGTTCCGATCGGGCCGGCTGGCGCAGACGCTCGCTCGGGGCGCGCCGCGCCGCTCTCGTCGCGCTAGACGAGATACTTCCTGAACCACTCGATCGTCGCGACCCACGCCTTTTGCGCTTGAACCGCGTTGTAGCGGTCCGGCGTTCCCGTGTCGTTGTGGAAGGCGTGGTTCACGCCTGGATAGATCGTGATCACGTATGGCACGCCGGCTTGCTTCAACACCTGTTCCATCTGCTGCGAGCTCGTCGTGATGCGCACGTCGAGCTCGGCATAGACCGCGGAGACCGCGGCTTTCGTCTTGGCCATGTCGAGGTAGTTGGTCGGCTGTGGGCCGTAGAAGGGGACGGCGGCCTTAACGTCACCGCCTGCTGCCAGGATGCTCCAGACCTCGCCGCCGCCGAAACAGAAGCCGGTCACGCCCACCGTGCCGCTGGACTGCGTCTTGAGGAACGCGATCGTCGCGTTGTGGTCGGAGATCTTGTCGGCCGTGCTGCGCTTTCCGAGCGCCGCGTTGTACGCGGCCTGGTCGGTGAGCTTCGCCGCGCCACCGTCGCGGGCGGCGAGATCGATGTTGATCCCGATGAATCCTGCGGTCGCGACGCGTCGAACGACATCCCGGATGTGTTCGGTCTGTCCACGGTTCTCGTGGACGACGACCACGCCGGGCACGCGTCCGCTCACGTTCGGCTTTGCCACATACGCCATAAGTGGTGCACCGTCGGCGCCCTTCACCTCAGGCTTCGACACGGTGATGCGCGGATCCGTCTCTTTGACGGTGACACCGTCGGCCACCACGGCGGCAGGCGGGGTGGCATATGCCTGTGGGACGAACGCGGTCGCGGCCGCGGTCGGTGCGGAGGTCTGCGTCGCCCCTCCACCTCCCGCGGGGCTCGCTGCCGGCGTTCCGCATGCCGCAACGATGCTGGCCGCGAGCGCGGCGCTGCCGGAGATCAGCGTGACCCTTCTGAGGAGCTCGCGCCGAGAGATGTGTCCATCCATGTAGTCCTCGACGTGCTCGTCGATGAAGTAGCGCTGGGTCTCGTTGAGCTCGCCCACTGTCTTCCCCCTTTAGCCCAGTTCGACGGATATACGGTCGAGCGGCCCGCCGGGCTCACACCCGACGGGCGGCGCCACGCGCAAGCCACGAGCGTACCCGGGCGCGCACCTGTGGTAACGCGAACGGCTTGCGGATGTAATCGGTGATTCCGGCGTCGAAGGCCGCGGCCATCTCGTCCTGCCGGGTACGTGCTGTGAGCACGACCAACGGCGTCTCGCGGTAACCCTCGAGCGATCGCAGCTGCTTGCATGCAGACAGGCCATCCAAGTTCGGCATCTGGATGTCGACCAGAACGAGGTCGTACCGTGCCGCAGCGGCCTTCGTGAGCAGCTCCTCGCCGTCGAACGCGACGTCGACGTCGTACCCGTCACCGCGCAACACCGCTTCGAGGATGCGTACGAGCGCCACGTCGTCATCAGCGACGATGATTCGCGCGCGGTCCGGCATCGCCGCGGGAGCGGGCTCCACATCAGTCGTTCGCGCATAGAGGCCCTCGGCAAGCAGGAGCTCTTCTCCCTCGGCCGCCGCGACGATGCGCAGTGGCCGCTTTGACGCCACGGCGCGACTCTCCGCCACTACGGTGAGGTCGTCCACACCGCTGTCATCGCGATCGGGGTCGTGATGGAAGAGCACCAGCGTCTTCGCGCGCGCGGCGAGGGCCATGTCGACCGCGTACTCGACCGTGCTGTGGCCCCAGCCGGACTTGGTCGGATAGTCGGCGCTGCTGTACTGCGCGTCGTGTACGACCACATCGGCCCCGCTCAGGAACGCGGCGTGACGCGCGTCGCCGGTGTGCGCGAGGAGCGCTGGATCGAACGCGTCCGCCGTCCGATCGGCGCGCCAGTGCGGCGTGCTGTGCGCCTCGTGATCCGTCGCGTAGACGAATGTGGCGGATCCCGCTGCCACGCGATAGCCGATGCACGGCGCGGTGTGGTTCATGAACTGCGTGCGTAGCTTGATACCGCCGATCGAGAACTCCGTCTCGCCGAGCTCGACGAAGTCGACCTTCGCGGGCAGCGACTCGAGCGCGACCGGGAAGTACGCGTAGTCCATCGTCCCGCCGACCGCGGCGGTGAGCCCGCGATCCATGCCCGACGGTCCGTAGACGGTGATGTGGCTGCCGGGTGTGAACGCCGGCAGGAAGAACGGCAGGCCCTGGATGTGGTCGGCATGCGTGTGCGACAGGAGCAGGTGGAGCCGGAGCGGTCCCTTGGTCGCGAGCGCGAGCCCTAGCTTGCGGGCGCCGGTGCCGCAGTCAAAGACGAGCAGCGTGCCGTCGTCGGTCGCGACCTCGACGCACGTCGTGTTGCCGCCGTAGCGCAGCGTCTCGGGGCCGGCCGACGAGATAGAGCCGCGCGTGCCCCAGAAGCGGATGCGGATGTCAGCGTCCTGCTGGGGCCAGCACGGTGAGGCGAGCGGCGAGATCGCGCAGCTGCTTCGATGAGGCGTTGTCCGGGTGCAGCACGATGATCGGTCGTCCCCGGTCGGCCGCATCGTCGAACGCCGGTGAGAACGGGATGACGATGTCGGGGCGCCGGTTGAAGAAGCGCGCGACCTCGTCGGTGTCGAGGCCGGCCTGCGACGTCCGGTTGACCACCAGAAGGGTCCGTTCCTTGGGAAACGACAGCTTCTCGAGGATCGCGAGGCAGTCGTGGCCGGCTTTCATCGATGCCACGTGCGGCTCGCAGACGACGCAGGCGCCGTCCGCAGTGTCGATCGCCGCGAGCGTGTGCTGCGTGAATGACGCCGGCGTATCGACCATGACGTAGTCGCTGCCGCGCCGGAGTCGATCGATGCTCTGCTGAACGGCGCCCACCGTGACGAGCTCGGCACGCTCGGGTTCGCTGGAGCCGACGCACACCTGTACGCCGCTTCGGTCCTGCGCGATGAACGTCGCGAACGTGGCATCGTCGAGCTGGTCGGGCTGCGTCCCTGCGAGATCGGCGAGCGTGTGTTGCGGCTTGAGGTTGAGGTGCGAAGCGACGTTGCCGAACTCGAGGCTGAGGTCGAGGACCGCGGTCTTGTACATCTTCGTCTCGGCCAATGCCACTGCGCTGTTCACCGCGAGGGTCGTCGCGCCCGCGCCACCCTTGCCGCGGATGAAGACCACGACGCGCCCGCGTTTGATCACCTCGCCGACCGTTGCCCTCATGCGCTTGATGAGGACGTCGATCTTGGCGGTGAGCACAGCCATCTCGATCGGCTTCGCGATGTACTCGTCCGCGCCCTCGGCGTAGCCGGTGAGGATGTCGTCCGCCTGCTTCCGCGCCGACAGCATGACGATCGGAACTCGCGCGGTGCGGTGATCCGCCCGCAACCGCCGTGTGAGCTCGAAGCCGTTCATATTCGGCATGTTCACGTCGGTGACGATCAGGTCGGGCATCCTCGTGCGGATCTGTCGCAGGGCCTCGATGCCGTCGGAGGCCACGGCGACGTCGTAGCCACGACGCTGAAGCGATACCTCGAGAAGCTTGCGGATCTGCTCCTCGTCGTCGACGAGGAGGATGTGGTCAGCGCTCAAACGGTGCGGTCCGGCATCGGTGCGCTCAAGCCTCCACCCGCTCGCCCGCGCCTGCAAGCGGCAGGGTGACGTAGAACACCGAACCGCGGCCCAGCTCGCTCTCCGCCCACACCTTGCCGCCGTGAAGCTGGACGATCTGCCGGACGATGGGCAGGCCGAGACCGGTGCCGGGAATGTCCTTGGTCGCCTGAGAGTCGACGCGCGAATAGCGCTCGAAGATCGATTCGAGCGCCTCCTTTGGGATCCCGAGACCTTCGTCCCGCACCTCGATCCGGACCTGGTCTCCGTCGACGCGGCTCTTCACGGTGATCCGTCCGCCGGTCGGTGAGTACTTCACCGCGTTGTTCAGGAGGTTGGATGCGACCTGGGTCAGGCGATCGCGGTCGGCGTGGATCGAGGGCATGTCGGACTGAAGGTCGAGCGAAATCGTGTGATTGGGCGCGTTCGGACGGACACGGTTCACCGCTTCGTTCAGTACTGCGTTCACGTCCATCGGCTCGGGATGGATCGTCATCCGGCCGGACTCCATGCGGTCGAGGTCGAGCATCTCGTCGATCATCCGATTGAGGCGCTGCGAGTCCTTGTTGATGTCGCCGGCGTACTCGCGCATCTCCTCGATCGAAAGGATCTCGTCGCGCATCATCTCGCTGAAGCCTTGGATGCCGGTGAGGGGCGTGCGGAACTCGTGGCTGACGATCGACACGAATTCGCTCTTCGCGCGGTTGAGGCGCTCCAGCTGCTCGACGGCCTGCCGCTGGCGGGCGAAGGCGTCCGCGGTCGTGAGGGCCGCGGCCGCCTGATCCGCGAACAGCCCGAGCATGCGCCCGTCATCTTCCGTGTACACGACCGTCGGGTCGTAGGAGCGGATGCCGAGGGCGCCGAGCGCGCGGCCGCTTCGCAGCAGCGGGACCGCGAGGCAGGCGCGTAGGCCCGTCTGCTTACCAATGGCCGTTCGGCCCTCCCACGTCTGGTAGTCCGTGATGACGAGCGGCTCACGCGTCGCGAAGACACGGCCGATGACGCCCTCGCCCGGCTGAAGGACAGCGTCGTCCGGCACTCGACCTGCCGGATCGAAGTTCTCCGCAAGGCGCAGCACGCCCGCCTCCTCGTCCCAGGTGTAGAGCGACGCGCTGCCCTGGCCGAATAGCTGCACGGCGCTCCGCAGGATCATGTCGAACACCTCGTGCGGATCGGTGCGCGCGGCGAGAGTCGCGCCAGCGCGCTGCAACGCGATGAGCCGTTCGTTCTCTCGCTGACGTCCCTGGAAGAGGCGCGCAGACTCCATCGCGACGCGAAGCTCACGCGCGACGTCTTCGACGAGGCGTACCTCATCCGTGGTCCAGTCCCGCGGCTCGGTCGCTTGATTCAGCGAGAGCGTTCCGGCGAGCTCGCCCGCGACGAGGATCGGCGTCGCGATCACCGAACGCACGCCTGCGTGCACGCTGCCTTCAGCGACGCGGGCGTCAGCGTGAACGTCGCGGACCACGAGCGTTCTTCCCGTCTCGGCTGAGAGCCGCGCGATCGGCAGCGCTTGCTTTCCCTCGCCGATCGCCGCGACGCCCGCGGCGTCCCACTCGTACGCAACGACAAGAGCGTCCGGCTTGGAGCCCGTGGTCGCGAGGACACGGTCGACGTGCAGCGCGCGCCCGAGTTCCTCGACCGTGCTTCGGAGCACCTCGTTGGGATCGAGCGACGCCCGTGCCCGGCGCGAGATCCGGCTCACCAGCTCCTCGCGGTCGCCGCGGGATTGCGCCTCAGTAAGCGAAAGCGAGGTGCGGATCGCGCCAGCGACGAATTGACCAAGGACGAGCACGAGCTGCAGCCGATCCGCGGTAAGCGAGCCTGCTCGCTCTCCTCCGGCTACGACCGCGCCGACCAGTCGCTCCTGGGAGATGAGCGGCATCGCCGCGAACGAGTGGATCCAGCTCGCGTTCGGGAGGTCCCGCGCGAGGAGTCGCCACTGCTCGCCGCCGCCGCTGGTGTCTGGAAGAACGAGCGACTGGCGATGGTCGAACACACGCGTACGCATCGCGGTGGGTAACGACGATGCTGAGTAGACCTTCGCGAGGAGCTCACCACTGCGCGGCCCCTCCTCGGCGGCAAGGCGGAACGCCTCCGCGACGTCGTCGTGGACGAGCAGGCCGAGGGTGACTCGGTCATCGAGTCCGCGCCGAGCACTCCGCAGGTACTGACTCGAGATCTCCCCGAGATCGAGCGAGCCGGAGAGAGCTTGGCTCAATGCGAAGATGGAGCCGATCTCGGCGTCCCGGGTCGCGCTGTCGCCGCGTGCGCCCTCGAGGGCCGTCGTCAGCCGGTAGAGCGCCATGCCGGCGATGATGCTGATGCCGAGCCAGACGACGAAGGAGACGGTGTCGATCGAGCCGATGAGGGCTCCGGGATCGAGGATGGCGGAGCCGGAGCGCCCGAGCTCGATTCCATAGACGGCATGCACAGCGATAAAGACGATCGCCGCATAGATCGTCGAGGCCGCGATGTAGAAGCTCAGCGACCGTGGGAACCGCCGCATCTCGTCCCTTCCTTCATGGGAACTTTAGCGGCCCGACACCTGCAAGACCCCCTTTTGGCGTGATTGATGGGTACACTGGGAGCAAGACTGCGCGAGGAGGATGACTGTGCCGGCGATGAATTTCGTGCCGATGGTCATCGAGCAATCCGGGCGAGGCGAGCGCGCCTATGACATCTTCTCGCGCCTGCTCAAAGAGCGGATCATCTTCATCGGGGACGCCGTC
>Ga0207674_10006423_pt1 | contig 13826 bp, 8 predicted proteins | sample KBSCornC72_FD_184303 | JGI IMG/M metagenome (GOLD analysis project Ga0207674, IMG submission 184303) | Corn rhizosphere microbial communities from Kellogg Biological Station, Michigan, USA - KBS Corn C7-2 (SPAdes) (version 2) | ecosystem: Host-associated > Plants > Roots > Rhizosphere > Soil ... | reverse complement strand
GCATCAGCCGCAAAGTATTTGACAGTCTGGAAGAAGCCAGGCGGCAACAGAAATCCCGAGCGGCCCGTGCGGCAAGCGGCCCGCTCCCGAGGTAAAAATTATATGGCACGTTTGCGTATTCGAATCGAACTGAACCGGGGCGGTGTCGGAGTTCCTCTCCACAAGCTGGCGAGCGTGGTGGAGGAAGCCCAAAAATTCTTCTACCTGCTGGCGGAAGATATTCATGTCGACCAGACGCAAGGCGACTGGCTGGGATTCGATTTCGGCAATGAATCCTTGAACTTTACCGCCGAATTCGTGGGCCCGGTCACCGCCGAGCAGGTCGCCGCCTTTCACGCGGCGTTCGACGGCACTACTTCTTTGCGGCGGACCACCATTGCGCAGTTCGCCCGCATCACGGAATCGATCGAACAGGACGAACTCATCGGGTTCGGCCTGTACATGCAGGACGAGGGCAATGAGCCGACCGAATGGCGCTGCCTGTCGCGCCGCGACGCTATGCGCATCACCGAAGAGATTCAAATGCTGATTGAGGCCAGCGGCGAAGGCGGGAGCGAGTCGCATCTGCCGGTGGTGACGAATGCGGGCGCCGGCGCGCGCCTGTTTTCAGACCGCCGCGAGCGCGGACTCGAAGCCGCCAAGTGGGCCGCTTACGTGCGCGAAGTGGAAGCCAACATGGACCGGCGCCTCACCCGCGTGGAGAACGTGATCGAGGGCCAGTCCGGCATGATCGAAGACTTGCACGTGAAGTCGGCGTCTACCGAGGACAGCGTCCGCAAGCTGCTGACCGCGGTGGAAGGATTCTGCGCGCAGACCACGCGGCAACTGGAAGCGATTTCGGCGCCCGCCGCGGCTCAGCTAGCCGCCCCTGCAGTAACCGAAGCTGCAGTGCCCGAGGTCGCACTCCCTGAAATGGCGGAAGCAGCCACCGCCTCAGCATCTGCGCCATCGATCGCTAACGCGGCCGCGACTCCCGTGGCGCCCCAACCGCCGCTCATGCCCACGCCGGCCCCCCTTGTCGAAATCGCAAAGAAGCCGGAACCGGAACCGGTTGCGGCGCGAGTCGCGGCTCCCCCTGCACCGCAGTCATCCCCGACGGCCTCGGCGTGGCAGGCCGCTGTGAAACCGGCGCCGGAATCCAAACGTGACTGGCGATTCGTGGCGGGCTTCGTATTGGCGGGTCTCGGTGTGGTCGTCCTGGTCACCTGGACATGGCAGAGTTTTTTCTCGGAGCCCGCGGTCCAGCGCGTCGCGGCCACCAGTAGCGCTACGCCATCCCCACGGTCCCCGCAGCCGGTCCAGGAGCCAGTCCCTGCCGCGCCAACAGTAACTACTGTGGCCCCGGCGGCGGCGGGCGGGCGCGTCAACGTGCAGGCTTCGGAGCTCACCTGGGTCTCTCTGCGCAACGCCGCCGGAACCCCCATGCTCTCGCGTCTATTCAATACGGGAGATACTCAAAGCTTCGACATGCCTAACGGCGCCACCCTGCGCATCGGTAATGCCGCGGGACTCAAAGTTTCTCTCAATGGCAACCCGCTCGGTGCCATCGGCCCCCATGGCCAAGTCCGCGAAGTGGTTTTCAAGAACGGCTCGTATAAGATCGTGACGACGGATTAGAACGTCATCCCGATTTTTGCGACCACCGACCGGGGCTGTAAGAAGTGCGTCCCGCTAAACGTCGACAGGAAGTTATACAGGGCTTCCACGTTGGTCAAGTTCTGGATCTCTAGCGACGCCGTATAGCGCACCGTTCCTTCCTTGTGCAGTAGATTATCCGTGCCGATGCCCAGGTTGATCACGTTGCGCGGTTTGACGCGGTCAGGATTGTGATCGTCATTCTCCGCGCTCGCAAACGGACCGTAGCCGCCTTGCGGCAGCGTAATCAGTTTGGATGTGACCACTCCCTGCGCGCCGCCAGGCCCCACGCAATTTGAGATTGGATTCGCGACGGTAGCGAACACTCCATTGCAAGCCAGTCCAATCGAAACTTGCTGATTGGCTGTGAGCGCCAACGCGGCGCCTGCGTCCGGCACGCCGCTCACTACCAGGCCGCTGTCGAAGCGGTAGGTTAACGCCACCCACTCCGCGTTCTTCGGTCTCTGGTAGCGCAGGCTCATGGTCGATTGAAACGCCTGATCGTGATCGATGCGGAACACGCCGCCGGCGAGCGGAGAGCCCTGGGGAATCAGACCGCCATCCTCGGGCGGGAAGTAGCGCGCGCGAGTGTGGCCGAAGGTCCAATACGCCTGAAAGCCTTTGAGATTCGTGGTGCTGACACGGCCCGTGACGCCGTCCAGCTTGGAGTTATGCCAGGCAATCGGAAACGTGATGGTGGTGTTCAGCAGCGTGCTGAAGTCGAAGGAATTATGGGTATACTTCCAGAAGTAATCGGCATCGATCAACAGGTACTTGCCCACGGCTTGCTGAAACCCCGTGTTGAACTGATTACGGAAGCCCGGCTCGATGGCGACAGCGGTGGACCCGAATACGTTCTGCGCCAGTCCGCCGGTTCCGGTCGCGCTCGACAACAGCAAATTCTCGTTGAACGGCGTCTCGAAAGTTCGTGCGTAGGATACGCGCAAAACGGTTCCGGTCTTCTTGATGTGATAGGCGATGCCGGCACGCGGTTGGGGTCCCGTGTTTGAAACTAGGCCGTCGTACACGTCAAAACGAAAACCTACGTTGAAGATAAAATTGCCGGCCGTGATCGCATCCTGCGCGTAGACCGCGTATTGGTTGATATTCGCGGCGGCATGGAAATTGAAGAGCTGCCCGCCGCGGCTCAAGTCGAAGGGAAGCAGGGCAGGGGAGAACGGCGCTCCGGTCAGGTTGGGATTGGACGCAACGTTGGGCTGGACTCCCGCGCCAGTGCACTGCGCGATGGAGGTCAACGCGGGATCGCCCACGGCACTCCCGTCGCTGCTAATGCACGGGCTGTTGAAAGTGGGGTCGGTGATCCCAAACCCGAAATTCTCCAGCAAACGGGTTTGTTTCAAATCGACACCGTATTTCAAATTGTGGTGCCCTCTAGTTGTCGAAACATCCGCTCGCACGCCCCAGTTCATCAGTTGGCGGTTCTGGTTTTGCGTCGCGGGCGTGTCGTCGAACGGATCGCGACTCGCGTAGTAGTTGAACTGATCCTTGCGGATGTAGGGATTCACCGTTACCAAAGTATGCGCGTTCACCGTGTGCTGGTATCCCGGCGCGATGCTCCACGTCAGCACTCGCTGATGCTGATCTTGCGACAACTGATCGTAAGAATTGGGATTTTGAATCCAATTCCGCGCCGCGAATAAGTTGAGATGGATGGCGTCCTTGCCGGTGGGCTCATAATCCAGGCGATCAAAAACGGTTTGGTTGTTGCCGATATCATGAATCGGCATATACTCCGGAGAATCCAGAAACCGCCCGCTGCGGACGCCGTCGGCCGCGATGAAATTGCCAAACTTGGCGCTGCCGAAGCCTAGGCCGACGCTGCCGCCAGTGGTTCCGAACGAACCATAATTCGCTTCCACGTTGCCGAACATCTTCGGCGCTCCCAGGCCGGAACGCGTGGTGATCTGCGCCACCAGGCTGCTCTTATCGCCAAACTCGGCGTCCGGAGTGCCCGTGGTCACCTCCATACTCTGAATCGCGCTCGTGGGAAGCTGCGTCGAAAAGACTTTGCTCTGCTGATCGCTGATGGGCTGTCCATCCACCACGAAGCTGGCTTGCGCGTGATCGCCGAGCGGGTGGAACAATCCGTTGCCGTCCTGCGCGACTCCGCCGGTGCTGTAGGTGATCGCCTGGCTCAACCCTCCACCAGGATCGCCCGAGGGCAGCTTCTGGAGCAGACTTCGATCCACGTCGATATGCGCCGAGGGATCGTTCTCCAGAATATCTGCGCCGGCCGCCTCCACCGTAACGCTGGTCTGCCCGCCCGCTACCGCCAGCTTCACTTTCACCTGAACCGGGATGGCGTTACGCACTGCAACGTCCTGTGCCGAGTCGTTAAATCCCGGCGCCATGACTTCCAGATGATATGGGTTGGGCGGGATATTGGTCAGGCGGAAAGTGCCGTCCATTGCCGAAGTCGCCGATCGGCTGTATCCGGAGACGGCGTTCTTAATTGTCACCTTGGCATCCGGCACCGAAGCGCCGGTCTGGTCGGTGACCGTTCCTTCAATCGTTCCCGCGTTGCCGAGCGACTGCGCCCACGCACCAGGGGCCAGCAAAGCTACTAGTAATAATGTCCAAAAATGTCTAAATACCATGTCCTTACCTCCTAGAAAATCAATGCAAGCCCGCTGGACGGAATACGCCCAGTCGGCACAAAGGAACAGCGGTGGAGGATAGGGTTAAGCGGGCGGAGCTCGGGAAGAATTAAAAGTGCGGCCGTCGCCGGACGTGTAGGGGTTCGCCTCGACGGGAGAATGCCACGCAGCCATCGCCAGTGAAGCGAGTTGCAGGCTGGTTACGGTGTGCAGCGCCGGGAAATGTCCGGCATGGCCCCCCGCGCAACAGTGGTCGTCGGGCCCGCCATGGTGATCCGGATGGATTTCCATCACGCTCGCCGTTTGTACTCCGGCGAAGCTCACCAGTACTAGCAGTACTAGTGCGACTCGCGCGAACTGGCGGAACACACCCATACCTAATTGTATTTTAGACGGAAACCGGGCTGAGCGGTTTCAAGGGATTTCGGGGGGAGGTTAAAACGGCAGGTCCGGCTGTACGTGCTGCTGCATGGCAGAGCGCGTCAGATACGGATACGGGTTCACCGGGCTGCCGCCCAGGCGAACCTCAAAATGCAGGTGCGGAGCCGTCACTTTGCCGCTGGCGCCAGAATACCCCAGCACTTCGCCACGGCGGATTTCCTGTCCCGGCACCACTTCGAATTGCGACAGGTGGGCGTACCAAGTGTACATACCGTTGCCGTGATCGATGGCTACCAGACGTCCATAGCCGCCAAAGAACTCGGCGCGGGACACAATGCCGTCCGCGGCAGCGTGTACCGGAGTCCCCATCGCCGCCGAAATGTCCACGCCCGAGTGCAGCGCGCCTTCGCCCGAGAACGGATCTTCGCGCTCGCCGAAGCGGCTGAGCAGCCGTCCATTCACCGGCCACATAGTGGGCACGATGTTGGTTTGCCAGCGGCGCGCATATAGGTGATTCACCCGCGAGTAACTGGCCGACTTCAAGAAGTTATACTCTTCGATCGATTCTTTGTAGGTAGGCACCAGCGGGCCTTCGCTCGCGATATCGTCCGCGCCTTCCAGATTCCGCTTCAGGCCCAGCGCGACGCTCACTTCGCTGGCCATCAATTGCAGGGATGCCAGTTGTTCCTTTTTTTCCGAGTTCTCCTGCTGCAACTGCTGGTAGCGGCTGCGTAGCGTGGTGACCTGATCCCGCAAAGCATTGTAGTTGGCCACTTTCCAGCTCATGCGCAAATAGCTCGAAACCATCCCGAACAGGGACACCGAGCCAAACAGGGCCAAAGCGATCACCACGTACAGTGCTTGATGGGGAACGTGGATGCGGCGCAATCGTCCGTGCAAAGAATGAGCCAGAACCACGACGAAATAGTGCTGCTTCATTGATCTCCTAAAAATGTACCCAGAGCCATCACCCCAGGGAGTCTTTCCCCCGAATAGAAAACCTGGGCTGGAGATAACTTCAGACAGTCAAAAATGAACGAATCGTCATGATATCGAAACCTTTAGGCGAAAGTCAAGACAAACTTACACCTACGGGCCTATCTTATGTGCAGTCCTTTTATTTACATAAGCTTACGGCGTAATCTTGGCTGGAGCGACTACGGGTTTGGCGGCCGCTGCCGGCCTGCCGAATTTCGCGGAGTCGATTGCCACGTTTGGCTTCACGTCGTCCAGAATGTAGGTGGATTGTCCACCGGTCCAGGTCAAGCGCCATTGGAACGGTAGCTTTACTCCTGCCACTGCGCGGTAATCGGAAAAGTCGATCTCGACCGGAACGGGACCCACGATGGTCTTGCTGTAGCGCACCGCCCGTGTAAGTAATCCCGTTTCCTTGTCGAAGAACAGCTTCACGCGCGTTCCGCCTAGCATCGCCTGGACCACTTGCACCGGCCGGTCGTCAATCGCCGTAGTAGGGAAGCCCGTACGCCACGCCGTGAGGGCCTGCTTGAGACCGCCTGGGAAAGCCAGGATCGAATCCAACTTGACGCCATCGAAATCCCCGCCGGGGACCAATTGGAGCACGGACACCGGTTTGTCCGGCCCCACGATCCAGGCATTGCGCCCGTCGTAAGCGGTGATGCTTTCGCCATTCTGCGTGTGAGCGATCACCGTGTGCTCGCCAGTCGATTTCGCGTATAAGTCGACGGTGACCTTGGTATGGTAACTATCGAAACCTTCGTAGCGGCCGGTTCCTTTGTAGCTCGTCAACGCAGCCAGGCGTTCAGGACCGCCGATGGCCTGAAGGTAGCGGTCGAGGATGGCATCGACGGTGGGCCCCTGGAAAGCACGTCCGCTGATTTCGACTTCGTTGGGGTCGTCGGGCGGCGGTTCGCTGTACTGTTCCAGCAAACTCGGAACCACCTTGGGTGTCGGACTCCCCCGGTGACAGGTGTAGCAGGTGACTGCCTCGCGCCCCTGAAACAGATTTTTGTTAATGGTGTTGACCACCTGCACCATGCGGCGCGCCGTCTGCTTCACCGGAATGTCGTCGGCGTACCTTTCCCAGTTCCCCAGCACCTCATTGCCATGGCAGTTGGTGCAGTTGTACCCGAGCGCCGCCGAGAAGAAACCCATGGTCTCCATAAACTGGTTGACCGGGATCCCTTTCAGCACCTGAATGTTCTTGAAAACATCCTCCGCCATGAGCGTTTTTTGAGGCGGAGGCGCCTGGCCGCACAGCGGGAACAAGGTGAGGAGCAGACACACTCCTATTTTCAACTTCATCGATTCTCCTTGGTAGTTCACGCCCGCTTGCGGGACTAGCGCTGTAGATGATGATCCAGGTTCAGAAGCCGCTTCCCGTCATCTTCCTTGCAGGTCGGAGACTCTTCAATGGGATCGTTGTTGGGCGCAATCACCCGCGTAAAATTGGTCCACGGTTTGGTCAGCACCCCCGGATCTTCCACCGTCGCCTGATACGCCAGTTTGTGTTCCGGAGTCAGCCATAGCCGCTCGATGACACGCATCTTGTCCGAGTGCAGATAGCCTTCTTCGCCGAACCAGGTGTCGTCGACGAAGTTGGTTGACTCGACCACAAAGATGTCCTTTTCCCAGTGTCCAATCGAATCGCCGTAGGCCGAGGGATTCGCTTTGGCGCGGTGCCCGCGACCGTCCGTGGGAATGATGCGGAACGTGTCGCCCGAGATGTCCTCGTAAAGGAAGATGGTCTCCTTGGGCAGTTGGATAATCTTGCGCGGCGAGCCAATGCGCGGCGTGCCCGGTTTATCGCAGTAGAAGACCGGGTCCACTTTGCTTTCGTTCTCCGCCATGAACTTTACCTTTTCCTGGAATTCAGGTTTGTAGGAAGGAGCCTTGTCCCACGGTAGCGATCCCGCCACTTCGTTCACGCCGTGGCGCGTGCTGCGATCGAAACGGGTCCTTGTGACCTTGCCGTCCACTACTCTAACCAGATCGCCGGGCGGAAGGTCGATACCGAAAGTCCAGTTTCCACTGAGATCCGGATGCCCGTCGGCGGTGCGGGGTAGCGGTTTCTGCTGCGAAAACGCGAGCATTGCCGTGAGTAGCACGGCGGCGAGATAAGTCTTCACGGATGTCATTCCTCCTTCTGGCTTTCTAGAGAAATTTGATTGCCGTTGGGAAACGTGATTTTCTGCAGGTATCCATATTTAGAGCCGTCAATGGCTCTCACGATCTCCACGGTAACCGTTTCGCCGGTGGCCGCTGCAAAATCGGCCCGGGTTACGCCAACCTTGCTGAACCAGCGCGGTGGATTGCTTTCGAATTTCCAGTTTTCGACGCTCCCGTTCTCGCCCTTCGCGTCCATATAGACCACGATATGAGGGTTCACCCAATCCACCTTCGTGACCGTACCCTGGAGCGAAACCTTTTTCTTCATGTCGAAGATGGCCGAGGGGGAATGGTGGGCAAATAGCGCAGCGCCGCAAAGCAAAACAGCAAAGATTGGATTTTTCAAGCGAGTCCTCCCAAAGCGGCTATAGTTAACCACAGCCAGTTAGAATCATAGTCAAAAGTCGGACGTGAGGCAATGGGGGACAGTATCCGCAATCCCGGCTGACCAACCTTGCGCCGCTCAGATGCCGAGCCGGGATTGCTGTCCCCCATTGCCCATTGCAAAAAAAAACCCCGGCGCCCTGCGGCACCGGGGTTGTTCCACAAGTAGTTTAGAATACGAACTTCATCGCCATCTGCATGATGCGCGGATCCTGGGTGCTGATAATCGTGCCGAATCCGGGGGTGCCGAACGTGAGGTTGAGACCCGAGGAGCCAGCCCGCAGGTTAGGGGGCGAGAGGCCCGCGCGCATGCTGTTGGTCAGGTTAAAGGCCTCGGCACGAAACTCGAGCGTGTATCCTTCGCGGATTTTAACCACCCGAGAGGCGGCCATATCAAACTGCCAGAACGACGGCGCTTGAATGTTGTTGCGGCCCAGGTTGCCGAACGTGCCGGCCGCAGGCGCTGAAAACGCGAGCGGATTGATCCAGCAACTCGGATTCGGGTTAGCGCACAGCGAATTGGGCAGAATCTGATTGGGACGCTGTCCACCCGCGGCCGCGCCAGTCAGCGCTACGTCGGTGCTGACGGAGACCGTAACCCATGGCGCCGACATTGCCCGGTAAATTCCCGAGAATTTCCAGCCGGAGGCGAGAATGTTGGTCACGCGGTTACCGAATTTAGGTGTTTCGTATACAGTGGTCCAATTCAAGATTTGGCGGCGGTCGGAAGAGAACGTGCCACCGATCTCGACGGATTGGCAGTTGCCACGATCATAGCGGCGGTTGTTAGGAATGGTGTACCCGCCGCCGGCGTTCCCAGTGCTGTTGCCCAGGGTGAGATCGCCAATGCAATGCGACCAAGTGTAGTTGGCGCTGATGCTCAGACCCTTGCTTAGCCGCTTTTGCACCGACAAGATCAGACCGTTATAGAGGGAAGTTCCCCCCGTGTCGAACACATCCATGAACGAGTAAGCCTTGTTGTCGGGGTAGTTATTGATGGTGAATAGCCGGCGGAAGTTGGTGTTCCCAGTGGTGGAGCAGGGTCCGGGCGCAGTCAATCCATACTGTCCGGCCACGCAATTTCCGGGGATGTAGACCCCGGGATTCTTTTGATAGGAGCCCAATAGATTCAAGCTTTGGCTCCCCGTGTAGGTGGCCGACGCTACCCAGTCATTGCCGAACTGGCGTTGGACCACAAAATTCCACTGATGTACCTCGGTAGCCTTGTTGTCAGGCTGCTCCGCAATATACGTTCCACCCGGTGCAAAGGGCGCATTATTCGTCAGGGAATACGGGAAGATGTTGCCGCCGGGGTTCGCCAGGTACGGATTGCTGAATTGATTCCCACCGAAGATGGTCGTATTGCCAAAGGGCGGGGAGTCAGCTGAATTCACGTACATAGAGCCATTCACAAAGTCGTACGAGATTCCGTAAGAAGCGCGAATGGTCATCTTTCCGGTACCCGTGGGGTCGAAACCAAGAGCGACGCGTGGCGCAAACAGATTCCACTGCCGGTCGACGCCAGCCAAACCAGCGAATCCGGGATCTCCGGGGAAACTGAGCCCCGCTGGCCCATTGACGAAAACTTTGCTCCTCACTCCGGCGAGCATGTTCGCGAAGCTGAAGTTATAGGCTGAGCGATTGAGCGCTCCAGGAGGAAGGGATGGTTCCCAACGCATGCCCACATTCACAGTGAGGCGCGGAGTAACCTTCCAGGTGTCCTGCACATATGCGTTGAGGGACCATTTTTCCTGCGGCAGCGGGTTGGGCGCGGACATCGCGTACGAGTTAAATTGCCCCAGTAGGAATTGAGGTATGTTGGGGAAATTCCAAGAGCCCTGCGCGTATACGGTGCCTAGGAAGATCATCCGATACAAGGATCCGCCCACACCGAAGTTGATCTGGTGCGAGCCGCGAATCCAGCTCACATCGTTGTTCAATTGGTAGATGGTGCTGTGTGCATCCGCCTTACCGCCGGTGCCAGGCCCAACCGCAAAACCGTTATTGCCCGCCGTGCCAATGGAGAACGTGCTTTGATGAGGCACATATCCGCAATACACTTTTTGTACGCCCAGATCGCAGGCGTCCACGAAGTCCGAGTCGAAGCGCCGGATGCCGAGGCGGTTTACGGAACCACGGAACTGGTTCACCATGGTCGGGCTAACCAAGTAAGTATCGCCCGCGGTCCAGGACTGATCCGCGTCATCCAAACCGCCCTGCGTCGAGGTCATGATGTTGGTCGGCGTCAGGTCCAATGAAGGCGGCCGGAAGTAGTGGCTGCGAAGGTAACGTCCGAAAATGGTGTTCTTGGCGCTGGCTTGATAATCGCCGCGGCCTACTGGCTGGCTCTCATTTACCTGGGTCACCAGACCCAACGGCGACAGACCGCAACCGCTGGCGCCCTTCGGAAGCAGGTTCGCCAACTTCACGGCTGCCGGATCATAAGACTTGGGATCGATTTTGTTATTCGTGAATAGATTCTTAACCGCCGGAGTAAGGCCGCTGATGAGGGAGGGACAAGCGGTGAAATCTCCCGCGATCATCGCGGGAGTGGGGATGAAATTGTTCGAAAAGGCCGTCTGCCGGGTGATGGTGCCCTGATAGCCGAAGAAGAAGAATAGCTTGTCCTTCTTGATCGGACCACCGACGGTACCGCCAAACTGGTTGCGCTTCAGTCCATCGTTGGTGTGGGTGGACCAATTTGATCCGTTCAGAGCGCCATTGCGCAGAAACTCGAAGGCATCGCCGTGGAAACTGTTGGTGCCGGATTTGGTTACCGCGGTGATGGTTCCGCCGGCGTGCACGCCGTTTTGCGCCGTTAACGCGCTGGTTTCCACTTTGAACTCCTGCAGCGCATCCGGGAACGGGAAAGGCATGTTGGCGTTGTCCCAAGGATTGTTAAATACGCTGCCATCCAGCCAGAACCCGGCGCCGAAAGACTGTCCGCCGTTAATCACGTATTGTTGCGTGCCGGGGTAACCGCCGTTGCCGGCGACGCCCTGCGGGATCACCGCTCCGCTCAAAACAATGAGGTCGGTCGCCACGCGGCCGTTCAGTGGGAGTTCGAGAATGCGCCGGTTTTCGATGACGGTGCCGATCCCTGTGGCCTGCGTCTCCACTAGAGCGGCGTTGGCTTCCACCTGCACCTGTTCGCTCACGTTGCCGACTTTGAGGGCGACATCAACCGTGGGACTGCTGTTCACCTGCAACGTGATTCCGGTCTGCACGTAGGTGGTGAAACCCTGCTTGCTTACCTCGACGCGATAGGGTCCAATCGGAAGGCTGGACAATACGTAGGCTCCGTCGGCGCCCGAGGTTACGTTGCGCACCGCGCCAGTTGCCGTCTGGGTTGCTTTCACGTCCGCGCCCGGAACGGCCGACCCAGTGGAATCCAGAACCGTTCCCTGAATCTGCGACGTTTGGGCATAAAGGCTGATGCTGAACAAGGCACCAGCTAATGTCAATAATAATGTTTTCAAGTTTCCCCTCCCCGTGCTTCGGTATCCCAAAGGATATGCTTCGGCAGCCAGAAAGGTACCTCGTATTAATACGAGGTATGGGCGCTCCAATCCGCAGTTTTCCTGTCCTTGTCTAAGGTTTTGAATGTATGATAGGTGGTCGAATGCGGCGCGTGTTCAACAGTTGGCTGGGTTTCGTGCCTTCTCCGTCGCTGGCGCGCTCCGCTGGACCAGCGGAACCTAATTCACGTTTGGTGTCCGCATGGCTGCGGCGCGCGCGTCAGGGGATGGGTTGGCGCATCTTGCGCTCCCTGATTTCGGCAGGCTTCATGGGTGCGATCTTGGCGGGCTGCCTCACGCTGCCCAATATCGATCACGCGACGGTGGCGTTGCTGATGGTCGCGGCCACAGGTGGGCTGGCAATGGTGTGGGGCTGGGTCGAAGCCTTGGCCGGGGCAATTACCGGAGCTGTTGGCTTGGCCTATTTCTTCTTGCCTCCCGCCGGACTTCGCATCGCAAGCCCCGAACATGTCGTGGCCTTGGCGGCATTCCTCCTCATCGCGATTGCCATTGGTCAACTGGCCGATCACTCCAAACGCCTGCTGGCGCAGCGCGATAAACTATTGAACCTATCTCCGGACCCTCTGTGCATCCGCGATCTCAACGGAAATTTCCGCAGCGCCAATGACGCAATTGTGAACATACTCGGATGGTCCGAGCAGGAATTATGTTCGCGTCCCTTTCTGGAGTTTGTACATCCCGAGGATCGAGCGCACACCCAGGCGGCCTACGATGAAATCGCGCGAGGCCGTTCCGCCGCTAACGTTGAGAATCGCTATCGAACCAAGGATGGCCGTTGGTGCTGGCTGAACTGGACACTCGCGGCGCCCGCCGCCGGCGAGTCCCAAATATCCGCCGCCGCTCGCGACGTCACTGAGGAGAAATTGGCCCGCGAAAAACTCCGCGACCTGGCCGCCCAGTTAATGACGGCACAGGAAGAGGAGCGGCGCCGCATTGCCCGGGAGTTGCATGATGATGTCACCCAAAGGCTCGCTAACGTGGGCATCGAACTCGGCTTGTTGAAGCGAACCGGGAGCCAGCCTCTGGCGGGTGAGTCTCACGATGTGATCGATGGTCTTCAAGCGCAAATATTTGAGCTTTCCGATGACCTCCGGTCGCTCTCGCATTCGCTTCACCCCAGCGTCCTGGAATACGCGGACCTGCCCGCCACGCTCGAAATGTACTGCCGCAAGTTTACGGAACAGCACGGCATCCCGGCGAGTTTCACGACGCGCGAAGTGCCCGACGAAATCCCACGCTTGATAGCGGTGGCTCTCTTCCGCATCGCTCAGGAGTCTCTGCACAATGTCGCGGTGCACTCCGGCGCAACGGCTGCCAGTGTAGTCCTGGCGGGCCAGGATCGCACTAGTCTGTCCTTGTTTATCATCGATAATGGCAAAGGATTCGACGCTGGTAAGAGCAAGGCCAGTTCCGGCCTGGGCCTATTGAGTATTGAGGAACGGGCCCGTAATATAGGGGGTTCTGTGATCATCGATTCTACGTTGGAGGCTGGAACCAGGCTCACGGTGAAAGTGCCTCTGGGGGAAGCATAAAGGAGCGAAATGAGACACCGCATCATCCTCGCCGACGACCACGAGATCATCCTGGACGGATTACGCCGGATATTGGAGCCGGAATTCGACATTGTTGGCACGTGCGCGGACGGCCGCGCGCTGCTCACTGCACTCGAGAGCCTGAAACCGGAAGTGGCCGTGGTGGATATCTCAATGCCGCTGCTCAATGGCATGGACGCATTCCGCAGCGCCAAGAGTACCCACCCGCGTACGCGCTTTATTTTCCTGACCGGCAGTCCCGACGCCTCGCTAGCGACGCAGGCTTTCCGCCTGGGAGCCGCCGGATACGTGGTGAAACAATCCGCTGCCGAGGAATTAGTGGCAGCCATCCACGAAGTGCTGGCGGGGCGCGTCTATATTGCTCCCCGTATCGCCAATGAGGTTTTGCAGAATTTGATGAGTCAGCCCGCCGATAGTTCCAAGGACGGAAGCGGCTTGACCAGCCGCGAGCGCGAAGTTCTGCAATTGCTGGCGGAAGGCAAGATCGTCAAAGAGATTTCGGCGATCCTGCATGTTTCGCCGCGAACCGTCGAGTTCCACAAGAACAACATCGTGGCCAAAACCGGCTT
>Ga0207674_10006420_pt1 | contig 13831 bp, 11 predicted proteins | sample KBSCornC72_FD_184303 | JGI IMG/M metagenome (GOLD analysis project Ga0207674, IMG submission 184303) | Corn rhizosphere microbial communities from Kellogg Biological Station, Michigan, USA - KBS Corn C7-2 (SPAdes) (version 2) | ecosystem: Host-associated > Plants > Roots > Rhizosphere > Soil ... | reverse complement strand
GTCGAGCAGCGCCAAGACCTAGGAGATCTCGAGCTCGGACGCGAGCCCGGCCCACTCCGGCGGCAGCGGCGTCCCCTTGGCCCTGTGGAGCGCGACCTTGAGCACGCCCAATCCGAGCAGCGCGCACTTGAGCCGGATCGGCGTCAGCGGGATCCCGATCTCCTCGAGCAGCTCCTCCTTCGGCAGCGTCGCCACCTCCGAGGCCGAGCGACCCTTGACCATCTCGGTCAGCATCGACGTCGCCGCCTGCGAGATCGCGCAGCCGCGCCCCTCGAACTTGACCTCGTCGATCGTCTCGCCGTCGTCGCCGAGCGCAACCGAGATCGTCACCTCGTCGCCGCAGAGCGGGTTCATGCCCTCGGCCTGCGCGTCGGGAGCCTCCATCGCCCCGTGCCCGCGCGGGTTCTTGTAGTGGTCGAGGATGACCTCGCGGTAGAAGTCGCTCATAACCCCAGCCTAGCTAGGCAAACACTTTTCGGGCCTTGTGCAGGCCCTCCACGAGCCGGTCGATCTCCTCCGGCAGCGTGTACAGGTAGAAGCTCGCGCGGTTCGTCGCGGCGACCCCGAGCTTCTGCATCAAGGGCTGGCAACAGTGGTGGCCCGCGCGGATCGCCACGCCGTCCGAGTCGAGCACCTGCGCGACGTCGTGCGGATGGATCTCGCCGAGGTTGAACGAGACGATCCCCGCGCGTCGGTCGGCCGGCGGCCCGTAGAGCTTGATCCCGGGCACCTCTGCGAGCTTGTCGAGCGCGTACACGGTCAGCTCGTGCTCGTGCGCCTCGATCGCCTCGAGCCCGATCCCGGTCACGTAGTCGACCGCCGCGCCGAAGCCCACGGCCTCGGCGATCGGCTGCGTCCCGGCCTCGTACTTCGCGGGCACCTCGCCCCAGGTCGTGTCCTCGAACGTGACCTTGCGGATCATGTGCCCGCCCAGGTTGAACGGCTCCATCGACTCGAGCAGCTCGAGCCGGCCCCAGAGCGCGCCAACGCTCGTCGGGCCGCACATCTTGTGCGCCGAGAAGGCGAAGAAATCGCAGCCGAGCGCCTGGACGTCGACCGCCTTGTGCGGCGCCGCCTGCGCTCCGTCGACGACCATGATCGCGCCCTGCTCGTGCGCCCAGGCCGAGAGCTTCTCGATCGGGTTGATCGTCCCGAGCGCGTTCGAGACGAGGTTGTTCGCGACCACCTTGACGCGGCCCTCGCCCGCGATCGAGTCGAGAACGGACAGGTCCAGCTCGCCGTTGTCGTCGAGCTCGATCATCTTCAGCGTCGCGCCCGTGCGCCCGGCGATGTACTGCCAGGGCACGAAGTTCGAGTGGTGCTCGAGTTCGGTCACGACGACCAGGTCGCCCGGCTCGAGGTTCACGAGCCCCCAGGCGTACGCGACGAGGTTCAGCCCCTCGGTTGCGCCGCGGACGAACACAATCTCGCGATCCGACGACGCGTTCACGAACTGCGCGACCTTCTGGCGCGCGCCCTCGTACTCGGCAGTCGAGCGCTCCGAGAGCGTGTACACGCCGCGATGCACGTTCGCGTAGGACGTCTCGTAGAAGTCCTTCAGCTTCTCGAGCACCGGACGCGGCTTGTGCGTCGAGACCGCAGAGTCCAGGTAGGCGAGCGGCTTGCCGTGGATCTGCTGGTCGAAGATCGGAAAGTCCGCGCGCAGCTTCCGCGCGTCGAGCTTCGGAGGGCTCGTCACGGCCATGGTCCTATGGTACTCCGGGAGGCTCGAGCCCCTGCGTGTCGCTCACCAGATAGAGCGGACGGCCCTTGACCTCGTCGTGGATGCGGGCCACGTACTCGCCCATGATCCCGATCAGCAGGAGCTGGATACCGCCCATGAACGCGACGAAGACGGCGATCGACGCGAGCCCGGGGACGCTGTAGAACCCGATGAACTTCGAGAGCAGGAACACGACGCCGAGCAGAAAGGAGAGCGCGGACACGGCGAACCCGAGCTTGAGCGCGAGCCGCAGCGGATAGGCCGAGAAGCTGACGACGCCGTCGCTCGCGAACTTGAGCATCTTGCGGAGCGGGTACTTCGTCTCGCCCGCGTAGCGCTCCTCGCGGCGGAACGGCACGCCCACCTGGCGGTACCCGATCCAGCTGAACATGCCGCGCACGTAGCGGTTCGACTCGCGCATGGAGCGGAACGCATCGAGCGCGCGACGGTCGACCAGCCTGAAGTCGCCGACGTCGAGCGGGACGTCGACGTCGCTGATCCGACGGAACACGCGGTAGAAGAGCGACGCCGTCGCTCGCTTGAACGCGGTGTCGCCCTCCCGCCCCTCGCGCACGGCGTAGACGACCTCGTAGCCGTCGCGCCAGCGAGCCGCCAGCTCGAGCGCGACCTCGGGTGGGTCCTGGAGGTCGGCGTCCATGACGATGACGGCGTTCCCGGCCGCGACGTCGAGCCCGGCCGTGACCGCGACCTGGTGGCCGAAGTTCCGCGAGAGCCTGATCAGCTTGAAGCGCGGATCTGCCTCGCGCGCGGCGCGCATCAACTCGTAGCTCCCGTCGCTCGAGCCGTCGTCGACGAGGATCACCTCCGCATCGCCGTCGAGCTTGCCCACGAGGTCGCCGAGCCTGCGCACGAGCTCCGGAATCGTCTCTGCTTCGTCGTAGACCGGGACGACGAGCGAGTACTCGGGCCGGGACGGCGTCGACACGCTCCCATTATCGACCCGCGGGCCGTCGGTACCCGCTTTGGTCACGGACGGCTTTCCGCTTCAATGTCCGAGATGCGTCGTCTCGCCCTGCCCGCGCTCGTCCTCGTGGCGCTCATCGTTGGCGCGCTCGCGTTCGCTCTCGCCGGCTGCGGCGGCAGCAAAGACGGGTCCGGCTCGGAAAAGGCGGCAGCCGGAACTCCGGGCGAGAAGGTCTTCACGACCGCAGGCTGCGCGAACTGCCACACGATGGAGGCGGCCGGCGCGAAGGGCACCGTCGGCCCGAACCTCGACGATCTACGGCCCAACGCGCAGACGGTCCAGCGCCAGGTCACGAACGGCGGCAACGGCATGCCGTCGTTCAAGAGCAAGCTGTCGCCGACCGAGATCCAGCAGGTCGCCGCATTCGTCTCCACGGCCGCGGGCACGGGCCGCGCCGGGAAGATCTCGTTCGAGCCGAACGACGAGAAGGTCGACGACTGCCAGGACACGACGTGCTTCGAACAGGCGTTCGGCAACCTCGCCTACAACGACGGCCCGAAGAAGGCGCTCGAGGAGCTGGACAAGCTCTCGGCGACGAACGGCACGGTCGCCGCCGACTGCCATCCGATCGCGCACAAGATCGGAGCGGGCGGGCTCCTCTACTTCAAGGGCGACGTCGGCAAGGCGTTCGCCGACGGCACCGCCACCTGCGGGTCGGGCTACTACCACGGCCTGCTCCAGTGGAAGCTCGCCGGAGTCGCCGCAAACCAGGTCGCGAGTATCGCGAGCACCGTCTGCAAGGACCCGAAAATCGAGGCGAACGCGTTCATCTACTACCAGTGCAACCACGGCCTCGGGCACGGCCTGATGCTCTACACGGGACTCAATCTCCCGAAGGCGCTCGACTACTGCCACCAGCTGCAGACCGAAGACGACTCGGTCATGTGCAGCGGGGGCGTCTTCATGGAGAACCAGAGCTCGTCGTTCGGCCTGCACTCACAGTGGCTCAGCACGAAGAACCTGCTCTTCCCCTGCAACAGCAAGTACGTGAAGCGGGAGGACAAGCTCTACTGCTACCTGCTCGTCACCTCGCACATCCTTCCGTACGTGCACGGCAGCTGGACGAAGACCGCAGACTGGTGCCGCAAGAGCGATCCCGGCTGGGCCCAGTACTGCTTCCAGTCGATGGGCCGCGACGTGGCGGGCGTCGCCGTCCGCGATCCGCAGAAGATGAAGGACTACTGCGCGCAGGCCGGGAGCGGCGAGAAGGACTGCATCTACGGCGCGTCCCGCGATGTGATGAACAACGACGCGACCGACCCGAGGGGCGCGCAGTTCTGCGGCATCGTCGCTGCGAAGTTCCGGAACTACTGCTTCTTCGGGATCGGCACCATCCTCGGGACGCAGCACGCGGACTCGGCCGGGAAGCGGGCGGCCTGCGAGCAGTTCGACCTCAAGGGCGAAGACCTGAACCAGTGCTATTCCGGCGCAGGCGCCTGAGCGGCGCTACGACGGAACTTCGAGCACCACGAACGTGCCGTCAGGCGTGACGTTGCGGATCCGCCCGCGCGGATAGCGCTCGGCCAGCGGAACCGCCGCCTCCTGCCACATGTCCCGCGTCATGAACAAGGCGAAGGGCGGCGCCATCTCGAAGCTCTTCAGCCCGGCCGGATCGACGGCCTGGCCCACCTCCGTCGGGGAGTCGGCGAACAACTTCAACCGGTCGAGGGCGGTCTCGGTCGAGCCGAAGGAGTAGTACGGAAACGAATCGCTCGTTGCGATGTAGAACCTCTGGCCCGGGACGTTCTCGTGGTCGGCGAGGTAGCGGCCGGTGCTTCCGATCTCGTTGCCATCGCGCTTGCCGAGGTCGATGAAGTCCTTCGCAATGGCGAGATTCCAGACGACGATCAGCCCGAGCGTGGCGGTGGCCAGCACGACCGGCGCATGGCGCACCGATCTCCAGCGACCTGACGCCCAGCGAACGCCCTGCGCGACGAAATAGCCGACGAAGGGCAGCGTCACGAGCAGGCGCGTGTAGTTCGGAGCCTTGTTCACGACGAACGCGAACGAGAGCCACAGGATCACGAAGCTGACGAGCGCAAGGAGTCCGGCATCGTCCCCGCGGCGGCGGATCGTCTGCACGAGGACGACCCCGAAGCCGAGCCAGAGCAGGATCCCGGTCAGCGGGTCCACGAAGCCGTGGTTCGGGTTGTCGTAGATGAACCCGTGGTCGACGATGTCGTTGTTGAACGCGCTCAGGCCCCACTTGACGTTGATCTTGTAGGCATCCCAGAACGTCGCCGTGCTCATCCAGAACTGCTGTTTCTCCCGGCCGAGCTTGAAGAGCATCACCGAGTCCTTCTGGGGCTGGTTGGCGTCCGACTTCGGCGCCTTCGCCTCCGCGATCACGATCGGTGCGGCAACCAGGACGAACCCGGCGACGCCGGTTGCGGCGAACACCGCGACGCGTCTCGCCGGGAACTCGCGTCGGAACACGAAGGCGAGCACGAACAGAAACGCGATCCAGAGCGGGAAGGTCGCGCGCGAGGGGAAGTAGACGTAGAACGCCAGGCCGGCGATCGCCCCGCCCCAGAACGTCACGAGCGCGCTCCGGTTCCTCAGGCCCCACAGAAGCAGGGCGAGCGCGACGACCTCCATGAGGATCGACGTGTTCTCGCGCATCGCGAGGCGGCTGATCATGAACATCGAGTGGCACGTGCCGACGACGGCCGACGCGAACACGGCCCACCAGAGCGGAAGCATCTGGCGCAGGAGCGCGTAGCACGCGGCAATCGTGATCAGCCCGAAGAGGGCGTGCAGGAGCCGCATGTGGTACAGATCGAAGCCTCCGAGCAGGTTCCCGAGCCGGCCCCACGCGAGGAAGAGCATCGTCGGGCGGCCCAGGTAGTAGCTCACGCCGAATGGGTCGACGTGGCCCGCATCGGCGTAGAACCGGGAGACTCCGATCACCGCGACCTCGTCCGAGCTGACCTGGATCGGGTTGCGGTAGAGCGAGATCAGGTAGATCGGCGCGAACGCGACAGCGAGCCCGGCCGCGGCTGCGACGTCGGCGAGCCCGATCTGCGGAAGCGCACGGTTCAGGCTCCAGAGCCAGACCGACGTGGCCGCGAGCGCACCCAGCCACAGGAGCAGCATCCAGGTGCTGTAGCCGGAGGCGGCGTACCAGACGATGGACGCGACCCCGAGCGCGACTCCGACGGCTCCCAGCCCCCGGAAACCGGCGTCACGCGCCTCTGAGCGACGCGAAGCCCGCGGAGCGAGAGATGTCGAGCCCGAACGTGTTTCTTCCACGGGACCGCCTCGGGCTACTTGACGACGATCGTGCCCTGCGTCGTCGGCTCCAGGTGGTTGTGGTACCCCCAGCGGCCGACCTTCGTGAAGGTGAACGAGTACGAGCCGCCGTGAACCATCGGCTTCTTCTCGTCGAACCCGCGGTAGAGCAGGTGCGTCGGGTGGACGTTCGACGCGATCCAGGCATCGTCGCTGCTGTCGTTCTCGAACTTGACTGTCTCGCCGGAGTTGATCGTCAGCGTCTGCGGCTCGAAGCCGTTGTCGGTGAGCTTGACGACGTTCCCGCCGCTGTCACCGCCCCCGCCTCCGCCGCCACAACCGGCCAGCAGGAAGAGCGCTCCGACGAGGATCGCCGAGAGACGTGCGCTCATGCTTCCGCGGCGGCCTGGAGGCAGTACTTCGCCTTGTCGCCGAGCGCACCGCAGCTCTTCTGGATCTGCGCCTGGTCCTTCGTGCGCACACCGATGTCGAGGCCGATCCGGCTGTAGCAGTCGTTCTGGAGCTTCTCGGGGAGCTCACGGCAGAACGCGTGCTCGCGCGTCACGTTGAGCACGTCGAAGTTCGCGAGGTTGTCGACGGCGGCGACGATGCAATCCTTGCGGCCGGCGGCCGGGAAGCGCTGGCAGAGCGACGCGGCGATCTTGGCCTGCGACTTCCCCGCAAGGTCGGGAGCCAGCGGGCCCTGCCAGACCGGGTTGGTGACCATGAGCCCGATCGACTGCCAGCAGCTCGACTTGTACTTGGCCGGTTTGGCCTTCGAGCAGTACCTCGCGCCCTTGCCGATGTCGTCCTTCGAGACGACCATCAGCCAGCCCGCGAGGTTGATGTAGCACTCGTGCTTGTACTTGTTCGCGACCTTGTCGCAGGGCGAGAGGGGGTCGCTCTTCTTGAAGTAGCCGGGGAGGGCCCGCTTCTGCATGCCCGCATTGACGTTCTCCATGAAGACGCCCTGCCAGCAGCCGTCCTGATCCTTGGCCTGCGGCATCGTGTTGCACTCTTTGAGCGACTTGTAGATGTCGTACCCCTGGGCCATCATGATCCCGTGCCCGACGCCGTGGTAGCAGGTGAACCCGGCGATCAGGAGGTTCGTCTGCGGGTTCAGCGACTCGCAGATCGTGGTCGCTGCCTGGCGCGCGTTCGGCGTCCTCGCGAGGACGTACTCGAAGAAGCCGTGTGAGCACCCGTAGTTGAAGATCGTCGGACAGAGATCGAAGGCTTTGAAGTTCGAGCCGTAGTCCTTCGCGGTGTCGCGCCCGACCACGTGGGCCATCTGGTGGTCGTTGACCGAGAGGTCGACCTGGTGGCTGCTCTCGAGCCGGTCGAGTATGCCGAGCGAGGCGTGCGGACCGTAATCGTCGGTCACCTTGATCATGTACTTCTCGATGCACTTGGCGTCCGTGGCGCCGCAGGAGAAGGGCTCCTTCGCGTACACCTCGTCGAGGCTCGAGAACGAAGTGGGCTCGGTGAAGCTCGTGTCGATGCCAGTTTCGGCCGAGCTGCCGTTGCCACCGGCCGCCGCGACGACCGCAACTCCGACGCCTGCAGCCAGCAGAACGGCGCCGATCACGGCGATGATCAAGAGCGTACGGCGGCGCGGCCTTTTCAGGTCGAGACCCACGGCTCAGCAGGATAGCGGCGTCCGCAGAAAATCCCTAGGGGGATCTGTTACGGCCCAGGACTGCTACGCCGGCGCTGCGGTCAGCTAACGCCTCACGACCTGCTCGCAGTCCTTCGCGACCCGGTCCCTCGGGTCGGCCACGTTCCCGCTCCCGATGCGCGCGGCTGACGGGACGACCACGACGAGTGCGGCGAGTCCGACGAGCGCGGGGATCAGACCGCGCGACAGCTCAGCCTCGCCGGACTCGCTCGCAGTCCCGGGAGACCTTGTTCTTGGGGTCCGCGAACACGCGATCGCGACCGGGGCCGCAGGAGATCACGTCGCCGTAGATGTCCATCGCGTGGATCACGTCGGGGCCGGCGCCCGCATACACGTAGTCCTTCCCGTCCCCGGGATGAATGTCGTCGGCACCGCGGCGGCCGCAGACACGATCGGGGAAGCGCGTCCCCTCGATGTAGCCGCGGCCAGGGTCCCGCGGATTGCAGCTTTTCGGCGTAAAGACCACGGTTCCGAGCTCCCGCGACGTTGGCAGCAGCGGCCCATCGGCGGTCACCTTCAGGCGGGCGCTGACCGTGGCGATCTGGTTCCGCGGCTCGCGCCCGCGCCCGAGACGCCTGGCCATGCCCCAGACAGCCAGGTCTCGAGACTCGCCTCGGCGGAGCAAGTCGATCCGGCAGACGACGGCGGCGCCTTTGCGCGTGCACGGATATCCGTCGAGCGCCGCCAGGCTGAAGTCGCGCCGGGTCGGAGAGATCGTCACTGCTACGTTCGTCAACGGCTCGGTCCCCTCGTTCGAGACCGTGCCGCCCACGAGCGTGGCCGATTTGTCTTCGGGCCGAGGAGCCCACGCTTCGATCGCGACGGCTCGGCAGGTCTTGGGACCGACGCTCGGCCCACCCGGGACCGGTTGCCACGAAGGTGCCTCCCAGGCGCCCGGGACGCCGAGATCGCTCTCGCACGTTCCGTCGGCGTTCATCGTCCACAAGAGCCCGCTAAGGGCAAACCGACGCGTGAACGCGATCTGATCGCCGTCCGGCGACCACGTCGGCGGGCGGTCGGAGACGGCGGACGGAGCGAGCTCCGTCAGGCGCCGCTCACCCGAGCCGTCTGCATCGACGACGAAGACCTCCTGGCCGCCGTACCGCGCATTCGCGTGTTCAGCGTTCGTGTAGGCGATCCTGGAGCCGTCCGGCGACCAGACAGGCTCGCCTGCGGACGCCCCGGCGACGCGGTGGAGCTCGGTTCCGTCCGGGTGGATGACGTAGATCGCCGCGTCCGACGCGGAAGTGCGGACGAAGGCGATCGAGGACCCGCTCGGGGACCAGCTCGGCTGCATGTTCCTGAAGCACCCGGCCGTGTCCGTGATCTGCACCGGCTGCGAGCCGTCGTCGCGAGCCGAAAAGAGCTCCCAGGAGCAGATTGGGGAGCCTGGCACAAGCTCTGAGTACAGAAGTTGCGGCGCAGTAGGGGACCACACGGGTGGAGACTTCGGACGACCGTCCGCGGTGATACGCCTGACATCGCCGCCCGCCGCACTTGCCGTATAGACGTCTCCTTCGCCGAAGTCCTGAGGCGTTCCCCCGGTTGGCGACGGCCCCCACGTCAGGCGGCTGCCGTCCGGAGACCACGGTTGCCTGCTCAACCAGATGTTCTGCCAGTCCGGATCGCTCGCCACGACATGGTCGTCGGTTCCGTCTGCATCCATGACCCGGAGCTGAACCCGAGCGGCCACCCCACGTATTCGATGAACGCGACCTGCGAGCCGTCCGGTGACCAGCGAGGCAGGCGAGCGCTGCCCGGCCTCAGCAAGACTGCCCCGCTCCCATCCGCCCGCACGGTGTGGATGCCACCGTAATCCGTCGCGTAGGCAATCCGGCCACTGCCGACTTGAGACGCGGCAGGGAGAGCCATCACGAGTGCGGCAAGTCCGACGAGCGCAAGGATCAGACGCGGCACAACATTGACAATCGCACGTCTTTGTTAAGGCGCCGTTCGAACTTCGAAAGGGAGTTCGGCTAGCCCTCGAGTCCGCATGCGCTCTTCGGCGAGAGGAGGAGGTTTCGGTACTCCTGGTACGCGTGGAGGTCGTGTTCGGCGTTCGCAGTCGCGGGCGATCCTGTCGCGGTAGTCGGCGGTCACGCGATCCCGGCCGGGTCCGCAGCTGACCGTGTCCCGGTAGCGGTCCTTCGAGATGATCGCGTCGTCGCCGGCGCCGCCGGAGATGCGGTCGTTGCCGCCTCCGCCGACGATCCTGTCTGCCCCGCCTCGCCCGTCGATCAGATCGCGCAGTGGAGTTCCCTGGATGACGTCCGCCCGGGGCGTGCCGTCGATCCGGCAGCGATTCGTCAGCCGCCTGAGGGTTCGCGCGAAGGCGTCGATCTCGAGGATGCCGAAGCGGAGGCAGGCGCCGGACCCGACCGACAGGAGATGCCGCCCATCGGGAAGCCAGGTCGCTCCGACTCCTTCGTTGCGGACGACGCGGCGCCGCTGCGTGCCGTCGGGCCGGACGATCATCAGGTCGTACAGGTCCGCACGCTTCGTGCGCGTCTGGCGGAGGTAGACGATCCAGTCGCCGAGCGGTGACCAGTCGGGGCTGGTCGCGAAGCCCGAAGCGATCGCGTGAGCATTGGTCCCGTCCGCGTCGACGACCCAGGCGCGCGGGGGTCGATAGCGGCCGGTGTCGTTCTGCACCGTGAAGACCACGGCAGTGCCGTCCGGCGACCACGTCCCGGGTGAGACGACAGGCGCCTCCCGAAAGAGGTGCCGCTCGGTGCCGTCGATTCGAACGACCTCCGATCGCCCGCGCGCACTTGACAGTCCGACAACGTACGTGAGGCGAGTCGAATCCGGAGAAAACGCTCCGGTGCCGACCCATCCGAGCTCAGGGGCGCTCGCGAGCAGCCGCGCATCCGAGCCGTCCGGGGCCGAGACGTAGAGATTGCGGCCTTCGACGAATGCGACCCAATTGCCGTCTTGAGACCAGGCACGCGGGGTGACCGGCAGCTGCCGAACGACCGTCCCGTCCTCCGGGCGTCTGAGGGTGGTGACGAGTCTCCCGTCGTCCTGCGGAAGGACGACTTCGACGAGGTTGTCCGGCGTCCAGAGCCCCTCGATGAAGCGGCGGCGGGGAACTAGCTCGCGTTCCCCCGCCCCATTGGCGCGAGCGATCCAAAGGGACGCATCCGGCGCGGAGTACCTCGAGCCCCCGTAGTACCGCACGAAGAGGAGCCAGCTGCCGTTGGGCGATACCTGAGGCGAGACGTCGTTGCCTGGCACGACGGGCTGCGGCGAGGCCGAGCCGGCGCCGGCGAACACGACCAGCACCGAGACGGCGAGCATCCCGAGACGCAGCACGAGATCGAAGGATAGGACCCCTCGTGTAAGGGCCACGTACGAATTCTGAAAGGGGCCGTTTAGGTCTGTGGGATGCGGGCCTCGAGGGCCTCGCCGAGCGCTTCTCGGACCGGCTCCAGCTCGATGCGGTCGAGCACGTCCTGGAAGAAGCCACGCAGGATCAGGCGCTCCGCGTCCGACCGGGTCAGGCCGCGCGCCATCGCGTAGAACAGCTGATCCCGGTCGACCTGGCTGACCGTCGCGCCGTGCGTGCAGCGAACGTCGTTCGCCTGGATCTCGAGGCCCGGGATCGAGTCCGCGTGCGCCTTCGGCGAGAGCAGGAGGTTGCGGTTCTCCTGGTACGCGTTCGTCTTCTGCGCGTCGGGCTCGACGCGGATCATCCCGCGCCAGACGGCCGTCGCCTCGTCTCGGAGCGCGCCCTTGAACGCAAAGTCGGAGGTCGTGTTCGGCGCCTGGTGCTCCTGGAGCGTGTCGTAGTCGAGATGCTGGTCGCCGTCGGCGAAGTACGCCCCGGTGACGCGCGAGGTCGCGCCCTGGCCCGCGAGGTCGTTCTCGATCCGCACCTTGCCCTTCTTCGAGCCGAAGCCGCCGGCGACCCAGTCGAGCTCGGCATCCCGTTCGACCCGCGCGCGGTGCGACGCGAAGTGCCACGTCTCGCGCGCGAGGTTCTGGAGCGACACGTACTCGACCTTCGCCTCCTGGCCGACGAAGAGCTCGACGACCGCGTTCGAGTAGCCCGCGAGCCCCGGGTCGGCCGCGGACAGGTCCTCGATCAGGCTGAAGCGGCTTCCGGGCTCGGCGACGACGAGCAGGCGCCAGAAGAGGGCCTCGCCGTCCAGCGGGTTGGCGACGCGCACGTAGAGCGGCTGCTCGAGGACAACGCCTTTCGGGACATGCACGAGCAGGCCGTGCTTCCACTCGGCGGCGTTCTGCGCCGCGAACTTCTCGTCCGCGCCGACGAGCTCCCCGAGCTGCGGGTGCGACTCGTCGAGCAGCTCGAACCGGATCCCGTCGGGGGCGCGCTCGATCTCGACGCCGCCGCCGTCGACCGAGGCCAGCCCGGACACGTCGATCTCGAGCATCGTCCGAGGGCCTGTCCCTGGGACACGGCCGTTCTGGACGAAGGACTCAGGGTCGAAGCCCTTGAGGTCGGTGAAGCGCCACGACTCGTCGGTCGTCGTCGGCAACGGCAGCGCGCGGTAGCGCTCGAGGAGCTCGGGCCTGCTCATGGAGCCGTGCCGTCGGGGTAGGGGGCGTAGCGGTGATGGAGCATGATCCCGTTGCCGTCGGGGTCGGTGAACGAGGCGCCGTTGCAGGCGCCCGAGTCCCACACCTCACCGCATTCGACGCCGGCCGCCTCGAGCTTCGCCTTCGCGGCCTCGACGTCCGGGACGCGTAGCGCGATCGAGCCGTGCGGCAGCGGCACGAACTCGCGCCCGTGGCCTTCCGCGGAGACGAGCGCGAGCGTCACGTTGCCGGTCTCGAACTCGATCCAGTCGTGCAGCGAGTTCGGGTTCTTCTCGAGCCCGAGCACGTCCCCGTAGAACGCCTCGGCCCGCGCGACGTCGTTCGTCGGCACGGTGATGAAGTCGACCCGCTGCGCGCCGATCACGGCGCGTACCGTCGGTGGAGCATGAGCGCGTTGCCCTCGGTGTCCTGGAAGAACGCCATGTGGCACACGCCCGTGTCGCGAATGTCGCCGAAGAACTCGACGCCGTTCGCCTCCAGCTCGGCGCGGGTCGCCGACACATCCGGGACGCGCAGTGCGATGTGCGCGACGTTCGGCCGGAACTCCTGTCCGAACCGGGTCGGATCGACGAGGTAGAGCGACACGTTGCCGGTCTCGAACTCGGGCCAGCCGTCGTCGAGGTTCGGGCTGGGCAGGCCGAGCGTCTCGCTGTAGAACCGCTTCGCCCGCTCCATGTCCTGCACCGGCACCGACATGAAGTCGGTCCGCTCGATCAACCGACCGAGCCCTCCATCTGCAGCTGGATCAAGCGGTTCATCTCGACGGCGTACTCGAGTGGGAGCTCCTTCGTGATCGGCTCGACGAATCCGGACACGACCATCGCCGACGCCTCCGCCTCCGACAAGCCGCGCGACATGAGGTAGAAGAGCTGCTCCTCACCGATCTTCGAGACCGTCGCCTCGTGGCCGATGTCCACGTCGGACTCGTCGATCCGGATGTACGGATACGTGTCCGAGCGCGAATCCTCGTCGAGGATCAGTGCGTCGCAGACGACCTTCGACTTCGAGCCGACCGCGCCCTTTGCGACCTCGAGCAAGCCACGATACGAGGCGCGACCGCCGTTCTTCGAGATCGACTTCGAGGTGATGATCGAGGACGTGTGCGGCGCGTAGTGCACGGCCTTGCCGCCCGCGTCGAGATGCTGGTCCTTGCCGCCGAACGCGATCGAGAGCACCTCGCCGTGTGCGCCCTCGCCCATCAGCCAGATCGCCGGGTACTTCATCGTCAGCTTCGAGCCCAGATTCGCGTCGACCCACTCCATCGTCGCGTTCTCGTAGGCGACGGCGCGCTTCGTGACGAGGTTGTAGACGTTGTTCGACCAGTTCTGGATCGTCGTGTAGCGGCAGCGTCCGCCCTTCTTGACGACAATCTCGACGACCGCCGAGTGGAGCGAGTCGGACGAGTAGATCGGGGCAGTGCAGCCCTCGACGTAGTGCACGTACGCGCCTTCGTCCACGATGATCAGCGTGCGCTCGAACTGGCCCATGTTCTCCGCGTTGATACGGAAGTACGCCTGGAGCGGCATCTCGATCGAGACGCCCGGCGGCACGTAGATGAACGAGCCGCCCGACCAGACGGCCGAGTTGAGGGCGGCGAACTTGTTGTCGTTCTGCGGGATGATCGTCGCGAAGTACTGCTTGACGAGCTCCT
>Ga0207674_10006419_pt1 | contig 13832 bp, 12 predicted proteins | sample KBSCornC72_FD_184303 | JGI IMG/M metagenome (GOLD analysis project Ga0207674, IMG submission 184303) | Corn rhizosphere microbial communities from Kellogg Biological Station, Michigan, USA - KBS Corn C7-2 (SPAdes) (version 2) | ecosystem: Host-associated > Plants > Roots > Rhizosphere > Soil ... | reverse complement strand
GCTCCTGGCGCGACGACTTTCGCACGTCCGGCGTATCGTCGAAGGACGTCGACTACATTGCTCCGGCATTTCTTCCGGAAACTTTTTTCGTGGACAAGCCGGAAAGTTAGTGGGACGCAGTCCTGGAACGAAACGAGCTGGAACTGACGTTGCATGCCGAGGAAAATCCGCGACCCGCGGCGACGCAACCGTGAGCTGGTCATCGGCCGCCCGACGCGCGGCTGCGTGGCCGTGTACCGCGATGTGGCAGAGATCGACATGGTGTTTATCCTCGCTTTGCGCAGCCAGCGCGAAGCAGGGTACAGGCGCATCTGATCACCGCTCATGCGCCGAGCGCCGCCAGCGCGCGCGTCGAATCGGACACCCAGCCGAAGATGCAAACGTGGCGGATCGACTACAACGACCATCGACCACACAGCTCACTCGGCCATCTGACCCCGAGCGAGTTCATCAAAGCAGGTCGGAAACGAAGCGAAGAAGTGGCCAATTTCTAGCGATCGACTGTCCACTTATCGGGCCGACGTCAGAAGTGGCCAATTTCTAGCGATCGACTGTCCACTTATCGGGCCGACGTCACCCGGGCTACGAGCTCGGCATGGCATACGGTTCTCTAGCTACCGCTAATATCGGCAAGAACGCCTTGTGCCGCCGTCTTCAGCGCTGCAGCGTCACTAGCGGCCAGGATCGCGGTGCCAACCAAGACCTCGGTCTGATTGATAAACGCTCCCAGCTGTCCGCGAGCAGAAGAGAGACTTCCTCGGTTGAGTGATGCCACTGCAGCCTCGAGAGGCGCGGTCAGCGCGGTTTGCGTATCAGTAGGAAGCGATAGCGCGTACACGGCGCTAATGATCTGGTAAGTCGCCACCGCTTGCACCAAGTGCTGGCTCGAAAAGTACTCGTAGGCACCTACGTCACAACCACTGCCCTGTGGTCGCGCTACGCCACGTTGATCGGTAGTTATCGGATGGTTATCCACGTCGCTGCAAGCGCTCGCCGGAATCGCATCAATTGCGCTACTGCCTGAAACGAGAGCAACGGTCCGAGTGTCGCCTCCGTTGTCCTGAAGGCCCCTTGGATCAAGACCGATGTCCGCGTGGTTCACGTCTCCCGTCTGGGTGAAGTACGTTGTGCAACTGACATCGGACGACAGGTTGTGTCCCTGTGAAAGGATGGCGCCCGAGAAATTGGAACAATTGCTTGCGTGGTTCCCGAAGAAGATGGACCCCTTCACTGCTGATGCTATGTTCATTCCAACACTGAGGCCACCGGGGTTGTTTCCGTAAATCGTACTGTTGCTGATAAATACGCTGGGCGCAACGCTAAAGTCCGGGTCTCGGGTGGCGAGAATTGCGGCGTCATTCAACGACACGTTGTTGGCGATCGTGCTGTTGGTGAAGGCCAACGTGCCACCGACGATGACGACGCCGCCACCGCGGCCCGTGGTATTGGTGGAAATGGTGCTGTGGCTAATGTTCACCGAGCCGCCTTCTATGTAAACGCCGCCTCCAAAAAGCGATGAGGTATTGCCGGAGATCGTGCTGTAATCCACGTTTACCGTACCGGAATGAACCGCTATCCCACCGCCGTTGCCACCTGCTACGGCGGCTTCGTTCGACGAGATGTCGCTGAACCGGATCGTCGTCGTGCCTTGATAATTATAGATCCCGCCACCTTGGTTGCGCTCGAAGAAGCTGCTGCCCGCGCTGTTATTGGCGACGGTACAAACGTCGAGCGTCAAGGTGCCGGAATTGAAGATTCCGGCGCCGAGTTGAGTACCAACGGTATTGTCGCGGACGGCGACGTTAACCAGCGTCAACGTCCCTTCGTTGAGCACGCCAGCTCCTGACACGGAGCTGCCGTGTTCAATAGCTAGCCCGTTGATTACGACGTTTTCCCCCTCCACCACAAATACGGAAACCCCGTCTGCTCCGTTGATTGCCAAGGAGTTGGGACCCGGGCCCTCGATGGACACGCCATTACCGGGATGTAGGGAACTCGATACGACGATCGTTGCCGGCAACTGTGGCAAGTTGAAATTGATGAGATCGCCGCTGACGGCATTGGAAAGCGCTTCGCGCAGCGAGCCCGGACCGCTGTCGTTCGTGCTCGTCACGGTGATCGTACTGGCGAAAGCAGACAGCGGCCCGATCGAAAGCAGCAGGCCCACTAGCCAGAATCTGAAGGGCGACGCTTTGATCCGCGTAACCGCGGTCGATTCAAACGGCGTGAGTTTCGTTGCAACTAGACCTGACGTGACGTTCATGGTGTGTCCTCCGCTTGAGGTGCCGCGATGCCTGGTGCGGCGGCGGCCTGATGCAATGCTTCGATCCTCGCCACGATCTCCGGGAAGAGCGGTAAGCCCGCTTCGCGCAGCATCCTCTGCTGGGCATCGCGGGCTCCGAGGGATCCGCAGTTGAAACGAAACCACGTCTCCGGCTCGAACAGCTCGCCGTCCCCGTCGATAAAGTCGGCGACCCATAGTGATCCGGCCCGCAGATAGATCGCCACTTCGCGGCGCGCAGAAAGCCGTAGGAACTGTCCCTGTATCAGGGTCGTGGCTCTCTCGGATCTACTCGTTGGGTCCGGAATCACGGTGTAATCGTCGTTTCAGTTACCGGCAGAGTCTTGTAAAACCGATTAAGAATCGATAAAAACGAGGCTGGAAGCGTTCCCTGATGACGCGGACTTTCGAGATCGGCCGGTTCCGTCTCGACGTCGACGTAGGCGTGCTCTCGCACGACGGTCGGCCAACGCCGCTTGGCACGCGCGCGGTTGCGGTGCTAGGGACGCTCGTGGAGCGAGCCAACCAATTCGTCTCCAAGGCGTCGCTTCTCGACGCCGGGTGGCCGGATGTCGTCGTCGAAGAAGGAAATGTGGCGGTGCAGATCGTCGCGATCCGGCGCGTCCTGGGTCAGGACGGAGGGGCGGCATGGATCGAGACGCTGGCGCGGCGCGGTTATCGGTTTGTCGGACCGGTCAAAGAGGTCACGGGCCCGAGAGATAACAGCGTCGGCTCGAATTTGTCGCCAGCGTCCACTTCGTTTGTCGGACGCGAACGCGAGTTGGTGGAGATCAAGCGGCTGCTTGCTAGCAAACGCCTGATCACGATCGTCGGCGTCGGCGGCATCGGCAAGACGCGACTTGCGCTGCAGGCAGCGACGGAAGTAATCAGCGCCTATCGCGACGGCGCCTGGTTCGCCGACCTCGGTGCGTTACGAGACGGAGCAATGGTTCCGAGGGCACTCGCGCAGGTGCTTGGCGTTCAGGAGCGCGCCGGCAAACCACTCATCAACGCGCTCTGTGCGCATCTGCGCACGTTGCAGACGTTGATGATCCTCGACAATTGCGAACATTTGCTTGCCGCGTGTGCAGACGTCGTCGACGCCGTGCTGAAGGCCGCTGCGCGGACGACGATCGTCACGACCAGTCGTGAATCCCTTCGCGTCGCCGGCGAGCAGGTCTATCCGCTGCAGCCGCTGTCGCTACCCGACCCGGGCGCGAGCATGAGCGACCTGCAGCGTTCCGAGGCTGTGCAATTGCTGGTCACGCGGGTGCGCCAGCAATTGCCCGATTTCGAGCTGACTTCGGCTCGGGCGTCGGCAGTTGGCGAGCTTTGCATTCATCTCGACGGCATTCCGCTCGCGCTGGAACTTGCCGCAGCGCGCGCTCGCTCGCTGTCCATCGAGCAGATCAATGCCCGGCTGGGCAATCGCTTTCGCGTGTTGACCGGCAGCGCGCATGGAGCATTGCCACGCCAACAGACGCTGCGCGCGACACTCGACTGGAGCTACGACCTGCTGGGCGAGGACGAGCGCGTGGTGCTGCGTCGTCTGGCAATCTTTCCCGGCAGCTTCACCCTGGACGCCGCATCCGCGGTGGCCTCCGACGATCGGATGGACGACTACGCCGTAATCGACCTCCTGTCGCAACTCGTGGCGCGCTCGCTCGTCGTCGCCGATCCGGCCGCAAGCGGCGCGCGCTATCGATTGCTGGAGACGACTCGCGCGTACGCGTTGGAGAAGCTCGCGGAGGTCGAAGAGACGGCCGGCATCGCCCGCCGGCATGCAGCGCATTTCCGCGCATTCTTCGAGCGCGCGCCGGACGACTTTATACGGTTACGCGATCGGCAATGGCATGCGCGGTACGTTCCAGAGCTCGAACACGTTCGCGCGGCGCTCGACTGGGCGCTCGGTGGTGAAGGGGATGCGGGAATCGCGGTCGCGCTCGCCGGTGCCTCGGCGCCGTTGTGGACCATGCATTCGTTATACGGAGAGGGCACACAGCGGCTCGAGGCCGCTGCTGCAGTCATCAGCGCTAACACGCCGGAAACCGACGAAGCGCGACTTTACCTTTGGCTGGGTCTTCTGACGCGAAACACCTCCTCAGCGCGCAGTCTGGTCTTGATCGAGCGAGCGGTCGGCCTCTACCGAAAAGTCGATTACTCTTTGGAAATCGGCCACGCGAGCGTGCTCCTCGCACGCGGGCTCGCAGCCGCCGGCCGGTTCGAAGAATCGGCGGCGGCCCTCGCCGAGGCGCTGCCGAAACTGGAAAATTCCGGGATTCCGAAATTGCTCGGTCTCTACCACGGCAGTGCAGCGACGCTGAACGCGTTTGCCGGCGATCCCGTGAAAGCGCGGACCGAGTTCCAGAGAGCAATTTCGCTTTATCGCGAGGGCGGAAGCGAGATCAGCGCGCTCGAAAGCATGAGCAATCTCGCTGATGTGAGCTGGACCCTCGGTGACCTTGCCGGCGCCGAAGCCGCTCTTCGCGAATATATCGTGATGCGCGGCAGTCCGTTCGTCAGACGAAGCGGCCTCGGCAACGCCCTTGGCAATCTCGCGGGTGTCCTCACGGAGCAGGGTCGACTCGACGCCGCGTTGGAGGCCGCCCGGGAAGCTCTGCCGCTGCTCGTCGAAGCCGGTCGCGCCTGGTCGCACATCGATCATCTCGCGTTGCGCGCCGCGCTGGTAGGGAAGCATGCGAACGCCGCAGCGCTGGCGGGTTTTTCGGACGCGAGACATGGGACACGGCAGACGCGAGCACCCAATGAAGCGCGTGCGCGTTCGAGGCTCACGGCGATCCTTCAGCAGCACTTCGATACGATCACCCTCGATGAACTTCTCGAGAAGGGTGGCCGCATCGGCGAAGCGGAAGCGTGCCGTCTGGCATTGGATTCATAACTCTTCGGGAGAAGCCGCGAAGGCCGCTAACGAAATAATGAAGTCGGGTGCGACTAGGGATCGAAGCTATTAAACGGCTTTCGGACGGCCAACGGGTGACCGTTTCTGGCCGAACTCGGCCGATCAAGCCAAGTTGATCTGACGTTGCCCGTCGGATCAAATCATGACTCTTACAGCTAAACGCCCGATGCCGGCCAATCACCGCGTCGCGGCGGCTGCCGATCGCCGAAGCTTCGCGTGGGGACCGCGATCGCGCGCGTTCGACCTGCACCAGCGTCATTCCCGCGCCTCCAACCGCTCCCGATCAAGGAAGGACCGCACCCCGCTGCGCTACCGCATTGACCTCGCCTGCCTGCACCGCGTCCGCTTCCGACGCCGTGTCACTAAACCTGATCGGCACCAACCTTTCCCGCGTGACCTTGAGATCGAAAATGTCGAAGCGGTTGTAATACCCGACAACGTCGTGGAACTGCTTCGGCTCGACGCATTGCGCGATATCGATGTCCTGGTACAAAAGGCCCTCGGCCTCGCACAGAATGTCGCCGAGCACTTCGCCTGACGGCCCGATCACCATCGACACGCCCCGCGGCGCTTGCTCGAGCGTTTCAAGCGCTTCACGCCCAACAGCGCGTAACGCATCGAGCGCCGATCTGTCGAGAAACGCCGACGACACGATGTTGAACAGCTTTCCTTCGAACGAGTGGGCGCCCGCACGAATCTTCGTGGCTGCAGCGAGGTCGTAGCGCCCGGGCTGACTCGAAGGACGCGTCGGCCACACCGGCGGATAGGAAGAAACGTGAACCTGCTCGCCCTGCGCGATCAACGTGTAGCGCGCCAGCGGATTGGTATTCTCGCCACAGATCAGCATGCCCACCTTGCCGATCGGCGTATCGAGCACGCGAAGACCGGCGCCATCGCCGCTCGCCCACACCAGCTTCTCGTAAAACGTCGGCATCAACTTGCGGTGGTGATTGAGGATTTCCCCGCCGGCGCCGATCAGCAGATTCGAGTTCCACAGGCAGCCGACCGACACGGGAGACCGCTCGCTGACGCCGACCGACACGACGATGTCGTGCTCGCGCGCGCATTCACACAGTTGCTGCACTTCCGGTCCGGGGACCTCGATCGATTCGGCGGCGAATCGCCTGAAGAAGTCGTGATTGTGGATCGGCGCCTGTACCGCCGCCCAGATGGGAAAGCCCGGCACGAACGATTCGGGAAATGCGATCAACTGCGCGCCGGCTTTGGCCGCTTCAGCGATGAGCGCGCAGGCCTTCTGCACGCTGCCACGCACATCGAGAAAGACCGGCGCCACGTGCGCTGCGCACGCCTTGAATCGCGGATACGAGGTCATGACCGTCCTCCGGAGGAAATGGCGGCAGCGCCCGGGAGACGCGCCGCCACCGGCTTACAACGCCATTTTCGAAAGGTCATTGCGAAGCGGCATGTTCTTCGCCAGCTCTTCCTTGGGAATCCGCTTCTTGACCTCGAGCTTTCCGTTCTCGACGCGGCTGATGTAGCAGTCGATGATGCCGACGTGATCTTCGGCGCGAATGTACTTGTCGCCTTGCGGGTGCCCCAGCGAGTTCTTCATCTGCATGCCCTCGAGCGCGCGGATCACGCCCTCGCCGTCCTTGCGGCTCTTGTAGCCCGACGCCTCGATCGCCTGCTTGAGCGCGAACATGTCCTCCCATGATTCCCAGGCGTGGCTCTTGTCCATCACGCGCCGTCCGCCGATCTCGCGTGCATCGAAATCGTCGATGCCGAGCCGCTTGTTGAATTCCTTGTGGTACTCGTCGTTTTTGGCCTTGAGCATGCGCGGGAAATTCTCGAAGAAATAGACGCCTTCCGCCGCCCCTTGGACGTCGTCGGGCGCGATCGCCTCGATGCTTGCCGACGACGAGAACATCTTCACTTTCTTGTCGAGCCCCATGTTCTTTGCCTGGGTGTAGAACGCAACCGACATCGAGCCGATGAAGGCCGGCAGCACAACCTCGCTATCCGCGGAAATCTGCGCCAGGTAAGGCACGTAATCCTTGGTGTCGAGCGGCACCGCGATGCTCTTGAGCACCTTCCCGCCGGAGCGCTCGATGAAGGCCTTCGATTCCTGGTTGGTGCTCTGTCCCCATGCATAGTCGGCGTAGATGATCGTCCACACCTTGCCGAAGTTTTCCACGCACCACGGAATGCTGGCCGCGGCGATGGAGTACGTGTCCGTGCCGGTGCGGAACGAATAGCGCGTGCCCTTCGAGCCGGTCGCCTCCGTCGCTTCCCCGGTCGAGAAATAGATCGTCTTGAGCTCCGACGCGATCGGGATCGCGGACAGCATGACACCCGAGTGCACCGAGCCCACGACGAATTCGGCATTCGATCGCTGGATGAGATTGCGCAGCTTCCGCGCGCCAGCGGCGGGGTCGGACTGCGTGTCCTCGGTGACGAGCTCGACCTTGCGCCGGGCGATGCCGCCGCCTTCGTTGATGATGTCGACAGCGGCCTTGGCCGCCTTGTCGTGCCAGAACCCCCACGACGAGATGAAGCCGGTCAGGTCGCAATGGTGACCGATGACGATCGGCCCCGAGCTCTGCGCGAAGACATCCTTCATGATGGCCAGGTTGCCGAGTCCGGCGACGGCGCCAGCACCTAGCGTGCGCCCGAGAAACTTGCGTCGCGAAGCATTGCTTGCCATGTTCGTATCCTCCTTGTGAATACGTGGTTATCGAGACAGGCCGAGATAGCGATGGACGATCTCGGGATGCGCCTTCAGCTCATGCGAAGTGCTGGAATGGATGATCGTTCCCTTTTCCATCAGGAACACGCGGGAACACAGCTTGAGTGCGGTTTCGACGTTCTGCTCGACCAGGAGGATCGACACACCCGCCTTGTTGATCCGGTGGATCTCGCGCCTGATCTGCGACACGAGGCGCGGCATGATGCCTTCGGTGGGCTCGTCGAGGATGATGAGCTTCGGCCGCATCATCAGGCAGCGCGCGATCGCGAGCATCTGCTGCTCGCCGCCCGACAGCGTGATGGCCGATTGCTTCAGGCGCTCCTTGAGACGCGGAAAGCACGTGAACACGTAGTTTTCGAGCTCCGGTTCGGGCTTTCCGTGGACGCCGATGCACAGGTTTTCCAGCACGGAAAGATTGGGAAAGATTCCCCGCCCCTGTGGAACGTAGCCGATGCCCTTGCGCGCAATGTGATGGGCCGGACAGGCGCCGAGGTCGACGTTGTCGAACTCGATCGATCCGCGGCTTTTCCGGGCGAGACCCATGATCGCCCGCAGCGTCGTGGTCTTGCCCACCCCGTTGCGTCCGAGCAGGGCGACGGATTCGCCACCTTCGACCGCCATGTCGACGCCCTGCAGGATGTGCAGCTTGCCGATGTGAACGTGCACGTCGCGCAGGCTAAGCATTCTCGGCTTCGCTCACGTAGTCTTCGTCTTCCGGCTGGCCGAGATAGGCCTCGCGCACGCGTTCGTCGACCGATATCTCACCCGGCGTGCCGGACGCCAGGATCGCGCCCTGCGCCAGCACGGTGATGTCGTCGGCGATCTCGAACACGACTTCCATGTCGTGCTCGATGATCACGATGTCGACCTTGTGCGTGAGCTCGCGGATTTTGGCCACCGCGCGCGCCGTCTCCGCCGGACTCATGCCGCACGTCGGCTCGTCGAGAAGCAGCAATCGCGGCTCGGAGATCAACGCCATGCCTATCTCGAGCAGCGCGACGTCGCCATAGGACAGCGTTCCCGCGAGTCGTCCGGCAAGCGCTGTCATACCGATCTCTTCCAGCGTGCGGTCGACGCGCTCGCGCGTGTCGACGTCGCGCGACGCCGCGCGAAACGGATGCAGGAAGCGCTTGCCCGCCTGTCTCGTTACCCAGAGGTTGTCGGCGACGGTGAGCTGGTTGAAGACGCTTTTGATCTGCAGCGTGCGTTTGATGCCAAGCCGGCTGACCTGATGAGGCAGGAGCCCGGTGATGTCCTGGCCATCGAAAAATACGCGCCCGCTGGTCGGCGGCAGCAGTCCGGAAATCAGATTGAAGAACGTCGTCTTGCCGGCGCCATTCGGTCCGATGATGGCGTGCAATTGCCCTCTCGCCAGCGACAGGCTGAGATCGTCGACCGCCGTCAGTCCGCCGAATCGCTTCGTCAGATGCTCGGTGCGGAGAATCGCTTCGCTCATGGCTCGGTACGCGGCTCGGTGTGGGGCACCGCCTGCGGTTCGCCTTGCTCGCGAGCACGAGACCGATCGAACCAGTCGCGCCAAAGGCCCATCAGGCCCCTGGGAGCGACGATCACGACGATGATCGCCAGCGCGCCGACGATCAGCGAGTAGTGCTCCCAATGCGTCGAGACGATTTCGCGGAGAAGGATCAGCAGGCTCGTGCCGACGACGGGGCCGAGCAGCGTCCCCACACCGCCGACGACCGCCCACACCACGGCTTCGCCCGAGGTCTGATAGAACATGTACGTGGCGGACGCGTAACGGCCGAAGAAGGCGAACAGCGCGCCCGCGACACCGGCGAGAAATCCCGCCATCACGAACGCAACGAGGCGCAGCACGTACACGTTGAGGCCGATGAGCGACGCGCGGGCGTCGTTGTCGCGGATCGCGAGAAACGCCTTGCCGAGCGCGCTGCGCACCACGAGGTGCATCAGGTAGAAGCAGGCCGCGACCGTCGCGAGGATGAAGAAATACTGGAAGTTCGTGCTGGTGAAGCTCCATTGCGTCCCGCCGAACGAGAAGGTCGGCGGCAAGGTGAAATTGATGCCATCGTCGCCGCCGGTCAGCGGCTTCATCGTCAGCGCGAGGAAGTAGAAGATGAGCGAGAACACCAGCGTGATGATCGCGAAGTAATGCCACGTCAGGCGAACGGCGAAGATGCCGCACACCAGCGCCATCGCCATCGCAGATGCGACGCCCAAACCGAACGCCGGCCAGAACGACAGGCCGAACTGCGTGATGCCGATGCCCACGCCATACATTCCGAAGCCGAAGAACAGCGCCTGGCCGAACGACAGCAATCCGACATAGCCGAACAGCAGGTTCGCGCTCGCCGCGAGCAGCGACCAGATCAGCAGTTCGGTGATCACGTTGACCCAGAACACGCTCGCCAGCGCCGGGATGAGCCAGGGCACCGACAGCATGAAGGCCGCGAACACGAAGAACAGCCTGCGCTCGACGACGAGGCGGCGTGTCACCGCGTGTGCCCCTTGAAGAGACCTTGCGGTTTCAGCAGCAGCACCGCGCTCATCAGCACCAGCGACGTGATGCGGGCCACCGTCGGCGTGGCGAAGCTTTCGATGACGCCTTCCATCACCGCAAGCAGGATCGCCGCCGCCGCGGTTCCGGGCAGATTGCCGAGGCCTCCGATGATCACCGCCATGAAGCAGACGGGCAGCAGGTCGACCCCGCCGCGAAAATCGACGTTGGTGATCGGGGCGGCGACGACGCCGGCGAACCCGGCCAGCGCGAAGCCGATCGCAAACGTGTAGCGGTAGACGCGCTGCGCCGGAATGCCCATCGCGATCGCCGTGTCGCGGTCGTGGCGTACCGCACGCATCCAGGTGCCGATCTTCGTGTGCTGCAGGAACGCGAAGAATGCGCCGAGGGCTGCGAGCGACACGACCGCGGCGAACACACGGTAGACGTCGTACTGGATGCCGAACAGCGGCACGGTTCCGGGAATCGGCGACAGCATCCGGCGCGGCGTCGCACCGAACGTCATCCGCACCACTTCCTGCAGGATCAGCGACAGGCCGAACGTCGCGACGATCGACAGCGCCGCAACGCCGCGGATGGGCTGGATGACCACACGCTGTATCAACGCACCAAGGGCGAAGCAGAGCAGCGGCACGATGATGAAGCCGACCCAGAAACTGCCGGTGATCTCGAGTGCGAACCAGGCCAGTATGGTGCCGACCATGAAGAAGTCGCCGTGCGCGATGTTGATGATGTCGAGCAGGCCGAAGATCACCGACAGCCCGAGCGCGATCAGCGCGATGATCAGGCCCCAGATGAGCCCGTTCAATGCAAGGAGCAGCAGCGTATCCATCAGCGCGGTTTGCGGCCGGTGAGTGAGTGGTCCGGTCGCCCGGACCCGCCGATCGGCACACGGGCCACGATCAGTCGGCTCCCACGCGATCGGCCGCCGCATACTTGTCGAGTCCGCGCGCGGCGACGATGTGGCGGTTGATGTTCAGCTCGCGCGGCGAAAACCCGAGGGCGAGGCCCACCAGCTGCGGAAGATGCAGGATGGGCATGTTCAGCTTCTTCCCGAGGTCCTTCTCGATCTCCCGCTGGAAGCCGTCGAGGACGGTGTGGCAGAGCGGGCAGGGCGTCACCATCGCCTTCGCGCCACCCGACTTCGCCGACAGGATGTGCTGGCCGGTGAGCTTGATCGCCACCTTTTCGTCATGCGCCGCGGTGTGAAAGCCGCAGCATTCGTTGCGGCCGGTGTAGTCGATCGGCTTGCAGCCGAGAATCTCGGCGAGCTTTTCCAGCGCGGAATTGTTGCGGGAATCGACGAAGCCGTAGCGCGCGGGTGGCCGCGTGATGTGGCAGCCGTAGAACGCGCCGACCGTCAGGCCGGTCAATGGATTGACGACCATGTCGCGCAGGCGCGCTTCGCCGATGTCCTCGTGCAGCACCCACAGGAAATGGCTGATGCGCGTGTCGCCACTGTAGTGCAGCCCTTCCTCGGCAAGCCGGACGTTGATCGACGCCGCGAGCTCGGGATCGTCGGTGAAAGCCGCATGCGCGTCAAGGACGTTGAGCGTGCACGTGTTGCAGATCGTCATCAGCGGCAATCCGTGGCTTTCTGCCAGCGCGAGGATGCGCACGTTCAGCGTGTAGAAGCCCACCGGATCGATCGCGCGCAGCTCGCGCGCGCCGGTGCACGTCGCCGATTCGAGCTGCACCAGCTCGAGGCCCAGCTTCGCGGCGACGAGATGCGTTGCGTCGTTGAGCTCGGCGCACGTGCTGCGGGCGGAGCAACCCGGGTAATAGGCGAATTTCATTTCGGCTTTCGTGTACCGAGGATGCGACTGGCGGCGCCTGCGGCCGCGGTTCTGATGTTGAGGAATGTCCGCAGCGGATTGAGCTTGCGGCGCATCAGCATCCGGATGACGCGCGACACATTCGCGAGCGCCCGCAATCCTTGCACGCGCAGCACGAGCGCGCCCGGGTCCACGCGGCCGCGTGCGGCGACGATGTCGCGCAACGCGAACGAATGCTTCGCCATCGCGGGCACGAGCTCGGCCGCCTTCGCCTTCAGCGGCTCGATGATGCGGGTGACGATCGGTATGTGCGCGGGACACACCTCTTCGCACTTGTAGCAGGAGACGCAACTGAAGATGTCGGTGAGCGCCAGCGAGCGCCGCACCTTCTGCGGGTCGTTGCGCGGGTCGAGTGCGGTCTGGCCGAGCTGGACGAGCGGGGCGGGCCCGGCGAAGTTGGTCACGTCTCCAAGCCCGATCACCGGACAGGCCGAGTAACAGCACATGCAGCTGATGCAATCGAGCGCTTTCGATGCGTTCTGCATCCGCCGGTGGTCGAGCGGCTCGGGGAATTGCGCGTAGGCCGACGCACGCTCGAGCCACGGCTCGAGGCTCGCCACCTTGTCTTCGTAACGCGTGCGGTCGACCACGAGGTCGCGAATGACCGGCAGGTTGCGCAGCGGCTCGAGCGTCATTGCCGGCTCGACGGCTTCCCAGCACGCGAGCACCTCGCGCCCGTTCATCCTGACGGCACACGTGCCGCACATCTTGGATCCGCACAGCCACCGGTACGCGAGGTCGGTCGCGGCGTTCTCGGCGATCCAGTTGAGGGCGTCCAGCACGCGCATCCACTTCTGGTAGGGCACGGCGAATTCGTCGAAGCCGTCGCCGCTTGCGGCGTCGCCCGAGCGACGAACCCGCACCGTGAGCGTGTCGCCCGGCGCGAGGCGGGCGTTCCGCGCGGCCAGCGTGTCGTGGTGCTCAGCCTGGCCAATTCGCCGTGCGTCGACACGTTCTGCTGCGGGCGCCAGCATCACCAGGCAACCTCGAGGTTGTCGCGCGTTTCGAAATCCGGCTTGAACAGCGGCAGCGCATAGGGGCGTTGCTCGAACCGCATGCCGTCACTGCTCTTCTTCAGCAGGTTCGCGACGAGCCACTTGCCGTTGTCCATCAGCGGGAAGTCGCGACGGAAGAACGGTCCCCGGCTCTCCTTGCGCTCGAGCGAGGAGTGGATGATGAGCTCGCAGGCGTCGACCATGTTGATGACGTCGATCGCGTCCAGCCATTCGTAGTTGGCCGACCTGGTGCGATTTGCAATCCGCATGGCCGGCAGCACGTCACGACGGATTGCCGCCAGGTCGTCGAGGGCCGAGGTCATGTTCGCGGCGGTCTTTTCGATCCCGACCTTGTCCCACATCAGCGTGCGAAGCTTCTCCTTCACCTGGACGGGCGCCATCCCGGTGCCCGATGAATTGCGCAGCGCCTCCAGGCGGGCACATTCGAGTGCGATGTCCCGCTCATCCGGTGCGCCGTCGCCGAGTTCGGCAAGATCGGCGGTGACGCCGTCGGCAACGACCTTGCCGTCGTAGGTTGCGAGCGCGATCAGGCCATTGCTGTCTCCGCCGACGCCGCCGGCGACGTAAAGTCCCGGG
>Ga0207674_10006417_pt1 | contig 13833 bp, 7 predicted proteins | sample KBSCornC72_FD_184303 | JGI IMG/M metagenome (GOLD analysis project Ga0207674, IMG submission 184303) | Corn rhizosphere microbial communities from Kellogg Biological Station, Michigan, USA - KBS Corn C7-2 (SPAdes) (version 2) | ecosystem: Host-associated > Plants > Roots > Rhizosphere > Soil ... | reverse complement strand
CAGCCGCCAGCTTGGCGGACGCCCCGTCAAGGTCGCGCTGGCCCGCCCGCAGGTGATGAACAACACGACGCACCGCCCCGCGACGATCCAGCGCGTCCGGCTCGGCGCGGACGCGCAGGGCAACATCCTCGCGATCGGGCACGAAAGCTGGAACGGCAACAAGCGTGGCGGCGCGGTCGAGACCGCGACCGGCCAGACCCGCCAGCTTTATGCGGGCAAGGACCGCATGACCGCGCTCCGTTTCGCCGACATGGACTTGCCCGTCGGCAATGCGATGCGCGCGCCGGGCGAGGCGGTCGGCCTGCTCGCGCTCGAATGCGCGATGGATGAATTGGCGGAGAAGCTGGCGATCGATCCGGTCGAGCTGCGCATCCGCAACGATGTCCAATATGATCCCGAGAAAGGCCCCGGCACGCCTTTCTCCAGCCGCAAGCTGGTCGAATGCCTGCGCACCGGCGCGGACAGGTTCGGCTGGTTGAAACGCAAAGCCGAGCCCGGACAGATGCGTGATGGCAAATGGCTGATCGGCTACGGCATGGCGTCCGCCTTTCGTGGCAATCTCGCGATGGATTCGGCCGCGCGCGTGACACTACGGCCCGACGGCACAGTGCTGGTCGAAACCGACATGACCGATATCGGCACGGGCAGCTACACGATCATCGCCCAGACCGCGGCGGAGATGATGGGCGTGCCGCTCGACCGGGTCGAGGTGCGGCTGGGGGATTCGACCTTCCCGGTTTCGTCGGGCTCGGGCGGATCCTGGGGCGGCAACAGTTCGACCGCGGGCGTCTATGCGGCCTGCGACAGCCTGCGGCGGCTGGTCGCGCAGAAAGCCGGCTTCAACACGACCGACGTGAGCTTCGCCAATGGGGCGGTGACGTCCGGCGGCCGATCGGTCGCGCTTGCGGATGTCGCGGGGCCGCAGGGGCTGCGCGCCGAAGGGAAGGTCAAGTTCGGCGATCTCGGCAGCAAATATGCCCAGGCCAGTTTCGGCGCGCATTTCTGCGAAGTTGCGGTCGACCGCGACACGGCCGAGGTGCGCGTGCGGCGGATGCTCACCGTCGCCGCGTGCGGGCGCATCCTCAATCCCAAGACGGCACGCAACCAGTGCCTCGGCGGGATGACGATGGGGATCGGCGCGGCCTTGATGGAAGAATGCGTGGTCGATCCGCGCTTCGGCTATTTCGTGAACCACGACCTCGCCGAATATCATGTGCCGGTCCATGCCGACATTCCGGATCTGGAGGTGATTTTCCTCGAAGAACTGGACGACAAGAGCTCGCCGATGAAAGCCAAGGGGGTGGGCGAGCTCGGGATCTGCGGCGTCGGCGCGGCGGTCGCCAATGCGATCTACAACGCAACCGGGGTGCGCATCCGCGATTATCCGATGACGATGGACAAATTGCTTCCCCACATCGCCTGATCGTGGCAGGCATGCGGCACTTGGGGAGTTGCCGCTAAGTGGCGGAACATAGCGCAGGAATCCTGTTGTACCGCCGGGGCGTGCGCGGCCTTGAGGTGCTGCTCGTCCATCCCGGCGGCCCCTTCTGGGCAAACCGCGACGCCGGCGCCTGGCAGATTCCCAAGGGCAAGATCGACGAGGGCGAGGAATTGCTCGCCGCAGCATTGCGCGAATTCGAGGAGGAATTGGGGGTGGTGCTCCAGGGTGAGCCCCGCCCGCTGACGCGCATCCGCCAGGCGGCGGGCAAATGGGTCGACAGTTTCGCGGTCGAGGGCGATCTCGATGCGCGGGCGATCGTCAGCCAGACCTTCGAAATGGAATGGCCGCCGCGTTCGGGCCGGATGCAGTCCTTTCCGGAGATCGACCGCGCCGGTTGGTTCGGCTTGGCCCAAGCACGCGAGATGATGCTCGCCAGCCAGCTGCCCTTGCTCGACGAATTGGAGCGGATGATCGGTTAGAGCGATTTGGAGCCAGATGGATTCACCTGGCGGCTCGAAAATCGCGGTAAAACAACATCTAGGGAATCAGCGCGAACGCCCGCACCGGGAAGGTCCCGAATCCCACCAGTTTGGGCGGCACGGCCGAGAAGAGCGAACCCGTGGCGGGGAGTTGGTCCAGCCCGGTCATATGCTCGCAAATCGGGATATCGTGCCCGAGCAGGATCGAATGGGCCGGCCGCGCCGTCGCGCGCGTATCGTCGATATTGTGCGAGTCGATCCCGACCAAAGCGGCCCCCCGTTCAGCCAGCAACTGGGCGCCGGCTTCGGTGAGGAAGGGATGGTTCTCAAAATAGGCGTCGGTGCGCCAATGCCGGTCCCAGCCGGTATGCAGCAACACCGCTTTTCCGGCGACCTCGAGCGCAGCCAAATCGTCCGCAAGGATCGCCATGCCGTCCTCCAGCCGCGGCTTGACGACGAGCGCGTCGAGATAGGCAAGCTGGTCGAGCCGCAGTCCGGCGAGGTCGGTGCCATCGGCGTAACGATGGAACGGGCTGTCGACATAGGTGCCGGTATTGCCGACCATCTCGATCCGCTGGATCGCGAATTCGGTGCCGGGCTGATAATGCGTGCGCGATGCCTCGCGCGACAGATAGTCGCACATGATCGGGGCGGGCAGGCCCTTGTAGGTGACCATCCCCGCCTCGATGCGGTGGGACAGATCGATCAGCACCGGCATGGCGTGGCTTTAGGACGCGCGACGCCCGCTGCCAATCAGGACAGTTCGACCACCAGCAGGCCAAGCGGCGCCAGGTGCACACCCGCGGCATTCAGGTCCGCGCGGTTCTTCGCGATCACGCGACCGGGCTTGCCGCCGCCGAGCTGCGCGAGGGTCAGATCCGCGGGATTGCCACTGAAGTTGAGCACCGTCAGCACGCGCTTGCCGCCGCCCGTCCGGACGTAGGACAGGACGTTCGAATTGCCGCGGTCGACCATCATCATGTCGCCCGCCAGCGCCGGATTGCTGCGCCGCTCCGCGATCAGGCTGCGATAAAAATTGAGCACCGAATTGGAGTCCTTGCGCTCGGCGGTGACGTTGCGCGTCGCATAATCGGGGCCCACCGGCAGCCAGGGCTTGGCGCCGCTGTTGAAGCCGGCATTCACGCTCGCATCCCATTGCATCGGCGTGCGCTCGCCATCGCGGCCCTTTTCATTGGGCCAACCCTTCTTGCCGATAATGTCCTGCACGTCCTCGACCCGTTTGGGGTCGTTGTTCTGCATGCCCAGTTCCTCGCCATAATAGAGGATCGGCGTGCCACGCAGCGTCAGCAGCAAGGCGGCTGTGATGCGTGCCATGTCGTCGCCGGTCGTGCCGGCGGGCAGGACGTAGCGGCTGGGCACGCGGCGCTGGTCGTGATTGTTGAGCGCGAAGCAGGGCCATCCGCCGACGGGATTGTTCTCAACCGCCTCGATCCGGGGGCGTAACTGGTCCGCGGTCAGCGGCCTGATGCCGATCAGGCTCAGGAACATCGGCAGCTGCACCTCGTCATTGCGCGCGCCGTAGAATTTGGTGAGTTCGGCCGAGGTGCCGACATAGGTCTCGCCGATCAGGATGCGCCCAGGATAGCGGTCGATCACCTGCTGGCGCAGCCGCTGCAGCTCGATATGCACCTCGGGCAGTTCGGTATTGTAGATGCGATTCTGCTCGGCCAGGCCGAACGCGTCCTTGCCGGACGTCAGCGGATTGTCCTTCAGATCCTCGCGTTCGAACATCGTGCCGACGGCGTCGAGCCGATAGCCGTAGACGCCGCGCTTCAGCCACCATTCGGCGGCGTCGAACATCGCTTTCTCGACCTTGGGATTGCGCCAGTTGAGGTCGGGCTGCTGCGGGTAGAAGAAGTGGTAATAATATTGGCCGGTCACGGGATCCTTGTCCCAGGCGGGCCCGCCGAAGATCGAGCTCCAATTGTTCGGCGGCGTGCCGTCGGCCTTGCCGTCGCGCCAGATGTAGAAATCGCGATAGGGATTGGTCCGGTTGGCGCGCGACTGAACGAACCAGGGGTGCTTGTCCGACGTGTGGTTGATCACGAAGTCGAGGATCAGCTTGATCCCCTTCTGCTTGCCGGCGGCGATCAGCTGGTCGGCATCCGCGACCGTACCGAATTGCGGATCGACATCGTCATAATCCGCCACGTCATAGCCGAAATCCGCCTGGGGGCTGGGGAACATCGGCGTCATCCAGATCGCATCGACGCCCAGGTCGGCGAGATAATCCAGGTGCTGGCTCACGCCCTTGAGGTCGCCGATCCCATCATTGTTGCTGTCGGCAAAGCTGCGGGGATAAAGCTCGTAGATGACGGCGCTTTTCCACCAATCGTCCTTGGCGCTGGCGGCGTTGACAGGCATCGTCGGCGCCGCCGCGATCGCAGCCGGCGTCGTTGTGACCAGCGCCAACGCCGTGGCCATTGCTCCGGTGACGAGCTTACGCATCCTCTAACTCTCCCTTGATGCCGCTCTGAAGTTGTGGCGACGGCTTGCGGCTCCAGTGTCAGCCAAAGGCGATATTCGCCAAGCAAGACACATACGTATTCACGTCATGCCGGTCCGGTCGAGCGCCGCACCACGAGACGGGGCGTGAGCATTTTCTGTTCGGCGGCGGCGCCGTTGATCTGGCCGATCAAGGCGTCGACCAGCAATTCGCCGGCGCGCGCATAATCCTGGGCGATCGTGGTGAGCGGTGGGTGGCTGAGCGCGGCGGCCGGTATGTCGTCGAAACCGACGATCGCCACATCCTCCGGCACGCGGAAGCCCTTTTCCTCAAGCGCGCGCATCGCGCCGATCGCGATCAGGTCCGATCCGGCGAAGATGGCGTCGAAGGGAATGCCGCGCCCGATCAGATCGAGCGCCGCCACGTGGCCGGCCTCTTCGGTGGTGATGGCATCGACCTGCAGGGCGGGGTCGACGCTCAGGTCCGCCTCGGCCATCGTCGCGCACAGGCCGCGATAACGGTCCTGGAATTCCGGGTAACGCGGCGAGGCATTGCCCAAAAAGGCGATCCGGCGCCGTCCCAGGCCGATCAGATGAGCCCCGGCTGCATGTCCGCCCGCCTGATTATCGCATCCCATCGTCGTCCAGCGCTGGCCCGGGCGCGGCGAGCCCCACATCACGAAATGCGTGCCCTGCGCGACCAGTTGCTCGAGCCGTTCCTGGTAGAGCGCGAAATCGCCATAGCCGAGCAGGATGATCCCGTCCGCCTTGCGGCTATCCTCATATTCGACATGCCAGTTGGACGAGAGCTGCTGGAACGAGGTGAGCAGGTCGTAACCGCGCAGCGCGCAGGTGCGCAGGATCGATCCCAGCATCGACAGGAAAAAGGGGTTGATCAGCGAATCGTCAGGCGTCGGATCCTGGAAGAAGAGCAAAGCGAGCGTGCGGCTTTGGCCGCGCCGCAAGCTCGAGGCATTCTTGTCGATCCGGTAATTGAGCTGCAGCGCGATTGCCTCGATCCGCTTGCGCGTCGCTTCGCTGACCGTCGGATCGCCGCGCAAGGCCCGGCTGACGGTCGGCTGCGATACGCCGGCGAGCTCGGCAATGTCGAAGGAAGTCGTCTTGTCCCGCATTGCGGTGGAATTGCCTCTCCGGCCGGAAGGCCTTTTCGGCCTTTGTAGCCGCGGTCGCGCGCGAGGGGAAGAATCGTGAATAGCGCTACCATTCATCCAAGTATGGCATGGTGAATTTTCACTAATCGAGATCCGGCCGTCCGGCTGATCGCATTTGTTCCGAATACGTATGTGACAAACTGGCCGTACCCCCAACACGCGTCTATCCGGCTCATCATCGCAGCTGGTCTGCACGGTCACAAACAAGGCGCACGCAAGCGTCTGTCAGGGGAGGTTTCCTATGGCTCTTCAGAGCTCGATTTCGCGCGTCCTCAATCGTTCGGCTTTGCTCGCGCGGCCCAGCATGGCGGCCTTGTGCCTGACGGCCCTGTTCGCGACGAGCCCGGCCGTGGCGCAGCAACAGGCCGGCCCGGCCGCTGACACGGCGGCGACCGGCGGCGCCAATGCGCCCGCCAATAGCAGCACCGCCGCCAATGGCGAGGATACGGTGGTGATCACCGGCATCCGCGCCTCGCTCGACAGCTCGGCGCGGGTGAAGCGCAATGCGGTCAACATCGTCGATTCGGTGTCGGCCGAGGATATCGGCAAGCTTCCCGACGTCTCGATCGCGGACTCGCTCGCGCGCCTTCCTGGCGTCACCGCGCAGCGGCTCGAAGGGCGCGACCAGCGCCTGTCGATCCGCGGCCTTGGCCCCGATTTCGGCACGACTCTGCTGAACGGGCGCGAGCAGGTCACGGTCGGCGACAATCGCGGCGTCGAATATGACCAATATCCCGCCGAATTCTTCAAGAATGTAAACGTCTACAAGAGCCCGGATGCGTCGCTGATCGCCGCCGGCATTTCGGGCACGGTCGACCTGCGCATGCTCCGTCCGCTCGCCCAGTCGCACCGCGTGCTGCAGGTCCAGGCGCGTGGCGAGATGAACGATTACGACAAGCTCAACCCGGACGGGAAGCGCTTCGGATATCGCGCCTCGGCCACCTATGTCGACCAGTTCGCCGACGACACGTTCGGCGTCGCGATCGGCATTTCGGCCACCTCGGCACCGTCGCAGGACAAGCGCTACAACGCCTGGGGCTACCCCACCGACGCCAACAACAATCTGATCCTCGGCGGCGCCAAGCCGTACGTCCAGTCGAACCTGCTCGATCGCTATGGCGCGGTCGCGACACTCGAATGGCAGCCGAGCGACAATTTCCATTCGACCTTCGATGCGCTCTATTCGCACTTCAAGGAAACGCAGCATCTGCGCGGCATCGAATTCCCGCTCGTCTGGGGCGCAGGCGTGACCTTCACGCCGACCGCGACCAGCAACGGCTTCGACACGGCGGTCAAGTTCAGCAACGTCTTCGGCGTCCAGCGCAACGACCTCAATCGCCGCAAGGCCGATAATTATTCCTTCGGCTGGAACAACGTCCTCGACCTCAATGAGAAGACGCACTTCACGGTCGACGCGAGCTGGTCGCATGCGTCGCGCACCGACTTCCTGCTCGAAACCTATACCGGCGCCGGCTACAACCGCTCGGGCCGCCCGGGCAACGTGACGGTCACGCAGAAGTCCGACGGCACCTTTGCCTTCCAGACCGACATTCCCTTCACGGATACGAGCGTCTTCTCGATCACCGATCCGCAGGGCTGGGGCTATAACGGCACCACCACGGTCGTGCAGGCCGGCTTCCTCAACAAGCCGATTTTCAAGGACGATCTGAAGGCGTTGCGTGCGAGCCTCGACGGCGAGTTCGGCAATGGCCTGATCCATGGCTGGGAGGTCGGCGCCAATTTCAGCCGGCGCGAAAAGACCAGCGCGTACAAATCCTACTTCCTCTGCCCCAAGGGCGGCGACGGCAGCTGCGTGGTTGCGAACAATCGCACGCCGACGAGCGAGCCGGTGCCCGAGGCGGCCAAGATCGGAACGGTCGCGCTCGGCTATCTCGGCATTCCGGCGATGCTCGCGCTCAATCCGGACTATCTCTACGCGCACAGCTTCGACGCTTTCTACGACAACCGCCCGGGCTCGCTGGTGCGCGACAACAAGGTCTATGAGAATGTCTGGACCGGCTATGCGATGCTCAAGATCGACGGCACGGTCGGGGGCATGCCGCTCAAGGGCTCGGTCGGCTCGCAGATCGTGCATACCGACCAGAGCTCGTCGGGCACCATCTCCAGCTTCACCAACGGGGTGGTGACGGTCCTGCCCGCGCACGACAAGACCAGCTATACCGACATATTGCCGAGCCTTGCACTATCGCTTGAGGTCACTGACGGCACCTTCGTCAAGTTCGGCGCGTCCGAGACGATGGTTCGCCCCCGGCTCGACCAGGAGCGCGTCAATCGCGAGCTCGACATCAACCAGAGCCTGATCACCGCGCATGGCGGGCTGATCAACAGCCCCTTCAGCTTCAATGCCGGCAACAGTCAGTTGCGGCCCTACAAGTCGACCAATTTCGACCTCAGCCTGGAGAAATATTTCACCCATTCGGGCTATGTCGCGGTCGCCGGATTCTACAAGAAGCTGACCGACTTCGTCGATCCGAACAACAGCAGCGCGTTCGACTTCACTCCCTATCTGAGCCAGCTCTCGCCCGCCGACCAGGCGACCGTGCTCGCCAATGGCGGCCAGATCGGCCTGACGCACCAGCCGGTGAACGATGGTCACGGCCATATCGAGGGCTTCGAGGCGACCCTGTCGCTGCCCTTCAAGGATGTGGCGGGGTGGCTCGACGGCTTCGGCTTCTTCGGCACGACGTCGTACAGCAAGAGCCGTGTGGTCTATGGCAGCGCGCCCGACAGCCCGATCACGCTGCCCGGCCTGTCCAAATGGGTCTATAATGCTGAGCTTTATTACGAGAAATCGGGCTTCCAGGCGCGCGTGAACTATCGCTACCGCGGCAAGTTCCTGGGCGAGGTGGCCGGCCTGTCGGCGGCCCCGACCTATCGCGAGGCCAAGGCCGAGGGCATCCTCGACGCCCAGATCGGTTACGAGTTCAAGTCCGGTCCGCTGAAAGGTCTGGGCATCCTGGCCGAGGCCAAGAACCTGACCGACCGTCCCTTCGTCACCTACCAGAATGACGATCCGCGCCAGGTGATCGATTATCAGCGCTACGGCCGCGATTATTATCTCGGCTTGACCTACAAGTTCTGAGCGTAAGCCCCCTGCGGCGCGGCTTCGGCCGCGCCGCTTTTCCCCGCCAGACGAACGACCGGGAGGCCCATGGCGCAGGATCCTCGCCCGACAATCGTGATCGCCGGCGGCGGCACCGCGGGCTGGATGGTCGCGGCCGCGCTCGGCCGATTCCTGTCCAAAACGCATCGCTTGCGGCTGATCGAATCCGACGAGATCGGGACGGTCGGCGTCGGCGAGGCGACCATTCCCCAGATCCGCCTGTTCAAGGACGCGCTCGGGCTGGACGAGGATGCGCTGATCCGTGCGACCGACGGCACGTTCAAGCTCGGCATCGAATTCGTCGGCTGGCGCGATCCCGATCATCGCTACATGCACGCCTTCGGACCCGTGGGGCGCGACGTCGGGCTGATTGCCTTCCAGCATTACTGGCTGCGCGCGCGCAAATCGGGCGTCGCCAAATCGCTCGACCATTATGCGCTCAACGAGCTCGCCGCGCGGCGCGGCAGGATGCGCCGCGGTGCGCCGCTTACCGCGCACACCATCCCCGATCTGCCCTACGCTTATCATTTCGACGCGAGCCTGTTCGCGCGATTGCTGCGCAGCATGGCCGAAGGGCAGGGGGTCGAGCGGAGTGAAGGCCGCATCCTCGGCGTCGAGCTGAACGAGACCGGGGATGTCGCCGCGCTCGTGCTCGATCAAGACCGGCGGATCGGCGGCGACATCTTCGTCGATTGCACCGGCTTTCGCGGCCTGCTGATCGAGCAGACGCTGCAGACCGGGTTCGAGGATTGGTCGCACTGGTTGCCCTGCGATCGCGCGCTGGTGGTGCCTTCGGCGTCGAATGGACCGATCCTGCCTTACACCCAGGCAATTGCTCGGCCGGCTGGCTGGCAATGGCGCATCCCGCTCCAGCACCGCACCGGCAACGGCCTGGTCTATTGCAGCGCCTTCATGGACGAGGAAGCGGCCGCGGAGACGCTGCTCGCCAATCTCGACGCGGCGCCGCTCGCGGATCCGCGGCCGTTGCGCTTCAAGGCGGGGCGGCGTCGTCAGGCATGGAACCGCAACGTCATCGCGATCGGCTTGTCGAGCGGCTTCCTCGAACCGCTCGAATCGACCAGCATCCACCTGATCCAGTCCGCCATTTCGCGCCTGCTGCAATTGCTGCCCGGCCGGACGGTCAGCGAGGCCGACCGGCGCGAATATAATCGCCAAAGTGATTTCGAGATGGAGCGGATCCGCGACTTCCTGATCCTCCATTATGCGCTCAACAACCGGCCTGAGCCCTTCTGGCGAGCGTGCCGCGATATGGCGCTTCCCGACACATTGCGCGCGAAGATGGAGCTGTTCGCGGCCAATGGCCGCATCGTGCGCGAGCATGAGGAATTGTTCACCGAGGTCGGCTGGCTGCAGGTGCTCATCGGGCAGGGTATGGAGCCGCGGGGCCATCATCCGCTCGCCGACGAGATCGAGGCGGATGAGCTGGCCGATTATATGCGCGTGGTCGAGGCGCTCTATGCGCGCGAGGCGGAAGCGATGCCGGGCCATGCGGACTTCATCGCGCGCCATTGTGCCGCGCCGGCTCCGGCGAATGCGGCATGATGAGGACATTCCTCACCCCCGTCATGCCGGACTTGGTCCGGCATCCACCGGGACACGAGGCTCAGTCTTCCATCAGGAGGACTTCGTGTGCCTCCCAGTGGACCCCGGAACAAGTCCGGGGTGGCGCTGGGATTGGGGGGCGGTCGGGACCGCTATCCGGAACGATCCGGATGATCCTTTCAGCCTTGGTCACTGCAACAATGCTCGCCGCCCCATCCCCCGCAGCGACCTATCGCGCCCGGCTGCCGCAGGACGAAATCATCTATTTCCTGCTGACGGACCGCTTCGAGAATGGCGATCCCGCCAACGATCGCGGCGGACTGACGGGCGATCGCCTCCACACCGGCTATGACCCGACCGATGCCGGCTTCTACCATGGCGGCGACATCAAGGGTCTGGCGGCGAGGCTCGACTATATCCAGGGGCTCGGCGCCACCGCAATCTGGGTCGGGCCGATCTTCAGGAACAAGCCCGTCCAGGGTCCGCCGGGTCAGGAAAGCGCCGGCTATCACGGCTATTGGATCACCGACTTCACGCATGTCGACCCGCATCTGGGCAGCGACGCCGACTTCAAGGCCCTGGTCGATGCGGCGCACCGGCGCGGGCTGAATGTCTATATGGACATCGTGGTGAACCACACCGCGGACGTGATCCAGTATCGCGATTGTCCGGTGACTGGCTGCGCCTATCGGTCGCGTGCCGATTATCCCTATCAACGGCGTGGCGGAGTGGACGGCGCGCCGATCAATGCCGGCTTCCGGGGCGATCAGATCCAGACCGACGCCAACTTCGCGCACCTGACCGATCCGAATTACGCCTATCAGGTTTATGTGCCGGAGGCGGAGCGGCACGTGAAGGTGCCGGCCTGGCTCAACGATCCCGTTTATTACCACAATCGCGGCAATTCGAGCTTTGCGGGCGAAAGCTCGACCATGGGCGACTTCATGGGGCTCGACGACCTCATGACCGAACATCCCCGCGTGGTCCGCGGCTTCATCGACATTTTCGGCGGCTGGATCGACCGGTTCGGGATCGACGGGTTCCGGATCGATACCGAGCGCCACGTCAATCCCGAATTCTGGCGCGCCTTCGTGCCGGCGATGATGGCGCGCGCCAAGGCGCGCGGCATCCCGCATTTCACCATCTTCGGCGAGGTGTCGTCGCCGGTGATCGATGTGGCGCAGCAGGCCGAGCATACGCGCACCGACGGCATGCCGCTGGTGCTCGATTTCTCCTTCCGGGCGGCGGTGCTGCGGGCGCTCGCCGGACCGGGCGGAAGCGACGGACTGGAGACCTTGTTCAAGGGCGACGTCCTCTATCAGGGCGGCGCGCCCGCGACGCTCGCCATGCCGACCTTCGTCAGCAATCACGACCTCGGCCGTTTTGCTTATTTCGTGCGCAAGGCGCTGCCCCAGGCGAGCGACGCAGAGGTGCTTCAGCGCCTGATCCTGGCGCATGCCATGCTGTTCGGCCTGCGCGGCGTGCCGACCATCTATTCGGGCGACGAGCAGGGTTTCGTGGGCCTCGGCGAGGATCGGGGCGCGCGCGAGGACATGTTTGCGAGCAAGGTCGCGGCCTATAATGGCGTGAAGCTGGTGGGGACGGATGCAACGACCGCGCAATCGAGCTTCCACCCTGAGCATCCGCTCTATCGCGCCATTGCCGGTCTGAGCGCGTTGCGCCGCGATCATGCGGCGCTTCGGCGTGGGCGCCAGTTGGTGCGCGTCGCGAGTGACAGGCCGGGCCTGTTCGCGGCGTCGCGCTTCGACCCGGTCGACGGCCATGAGCTTCTGGTCGCCTTCAACAGCTCGACCGACGCGATCCATGCGAATGTTGAGGTCGATCCGCGCTCGCGCCGCTTCCGCTCGCTCGCCGGCGCCTGCCCGCCCAGTGCGGCCGCGCCCGGCAGCGTCGCGCTCGAAATCCCGCCGCTTGGTTTCCTCTTTTGCGAGGCGGATTCGCCCCGATGAACGACCTCCAGTCCGATATGCGTCCGCTTGCCCGTCAGGATCGGGATTGGTGGCGCGGCGCCAGCATCTATCAGATCTATCCGCGCAGCTTCGCGGATTCGAACGGCGATGGCATCGGCGATCTGCCCGGTATCACCACGCATCTCGATCATGTCGCGAGCCTTGGCGTCGATGCGATCTGGCTGTCGCCTTTCTTCACCTCGCCCATGGCCGATTTTGGCTATGACGTGTCGGATTATCGCGACGTCGATCCGATCTTCGGCACGCTCGCCGATTTCGACGCCTTGATCGCGCGCGCGCATGCGCTCGGGCTGCGCGTGATCATCGACCAGGTCTATTCGCATACGTCCGACCAGCATCCCTGGTTCGCCGAAAGCCGGTCGAGCTGGAGCAATGAAAAGGTGGACTGGTATGTCTGGGCCGATCCCAAGCCCGACGGCAGCCCGCCGAGCAATTGGCAATCGGTGTTCGGCGGCCCGGCCTGGACCTGGGATGCGCGCCGCCGCCAATATTATCTGCACAATTTCCTCTCGGCGCAGCCGCAGCTCAATGGCCATTTGCCCGCGGTGCAGGACGCCTTGCTCGACGTCGCGCGTTTCTGGCTCGACCGTGGCGTCGACGGTTTCCGGCTGGATGCAATCAATTTCGCGATGCATGACCCGTCGCTGCGCGACAACCCGCCCAAGAGCGACAATAGCCTGCGCACGCGCCCGTTCGACTATCAGCAAAGGCTCTACAATCAGAGCCATCCCGATATCGTCGGCTTCATCGAACGCATCCGCGCCTTGCTCGATTCCTACGGTGGCCGCTTCACCGTGGCGGAGGTCGGCGGCGACGACAGCGACCGCGAGATGAAGCTGTTCACCAGCGGCGACCGGCGCCTCAGCAGCGCCTACAGCTTCGACTTCCTCTACGCGCAGGAGCTGACGCCGGCCCTGGTCAGCAATGCGCTCGCCTGCTGGCCCGACGCGCCAGGGCTGGGCTGGCCGAGCTGGGCATTCGAAAACCATGACGCACCCCGCGCCATATCGCGCTGGAGCGCGCCGGACCATGAACGCGCGTTCGCCGCGATCAAGATGCTGCTGCTCGTCTGCTTGCGCGGCAACATCTTCCTCTATCAGGGCGAGGAACTGGGCCTGCCGCAGGTCGAGCTCGCCTTCGACGATCTGCAGGATCCGGAGGCGATCACCAATTGGCCGATGACCTTGTCGCGCGATGGCGCGCGCACGCCGATGCCGTGGCGCGCCGATGCGCCGTCACTGGGCTTTTCGGAGGCCCGACCGTGGCTTCCCGTCGGAGCGACGCACGCCCCGCTCGCAGTCGACCGGCAAGAGGCCGATCCCTCCTCGCCGCTGGCATTGACGCGCCGCCTGCTCGCGCTCAGGAACGGCAGCGACGTGCTGCGCCTCGGCGACCTCGGCGTGATCCATGCCGATGACCGCCTGCTGGCGTTCGAACGGCATCACGAGGGCCGCACCTTGCTCTGCTGCTTCAACCTGTCACTCGAGCCCGCATCCTGGTCGGCGCCTTATGCACGGCGGCTGATCGAAAGCGTCGGGCCGGTCGAGGGCGACCGGATCGGCGCTTATGCGGGCTATGTCGCCGAGAAGGAGGGATG
>Ga0207674_10006413_pt1 | contig 13836 bp, 9 predicted proteins | sample KBSCornC72_FD_184303 | JGI IMG/M metagenome (GOLD analysis project Ga0207674, IMG submission 184303) | Corn rhizosphere microbial communities from Kellogg Biological Station, Michigan, USA - KBS Corn C7-2 (SPAdes) (version 2) | ecosystem: Host-associated > Plants > Roots > Rhizosphere > Soil ... | reverse complement strand
GTCCATTCCTTGATTCAGGTTGTTGACGATGCTCGTAAGGCCGATGGAATCGACGTCGACCACCGCGGTGGCATCGGGATAAACGCCCATGCGCGGCGGATCTCCCGTGATGCAGAGCAGGTTGCGGATGCCGACCATGTGAGCGCCCAACAACTCGCTCTGGATGCCGACGATATTACGATCGCGGCAGGAGAAGTGCAGCACCGGCTCGATTCCGGTTTCCTGCTGAATTAACTGGCAGGTGACTTGGGCGCTGAGCCGAGCGCTGGCGCGTGGACCATCGGGAACGTTCACGCAGTCAATTCCGGCTTCCTTGCAGAGTTTGGCTCCGGCGATTTCCTGAGAAGCGTCCAGACCGCGCGGCGGGAGGATTTCCATTAAGGTGACAAACTTTCCGGCGGCGAGCTTCGAACCCAGCCGGCTTTTCTCCGCCACCGGGATTTTCTCCAGTCGCTCAACCTTGGCGACAGGCTGCTCAACGGTCACGGTCGAGGCACGTGGGAGATCCAGCTTGCGAACTTCGTTCCCGATTTTGCGGATGTGCTCCGGCGTGGTTCCACAGCAACCGCCGACAATGCGGGCGCCGGCTTCGAGAAAACGCGTCGCGTAATGCGCCAGGTATTCCGGCGAGCATAGATAAATATTCCGGCCATCCACACCTGCGGGGAGACCCGCGTTAGGCAGAGCGCTCAGCGGCTTGTGCGTGAACGCGCCCATTTTCTCGATAGTTTCCAGCATTACGCGGGGACCGGAGGAGCAGTTCAATCCGATCGCGTCCACGGGCAGGGTATCCAGTGCTCGTGTGAAATCCTCGATGGAGGTTCCGTCCTGTAGGCGGCCGTCGTCCTCGATACTCAGATGAGCCACGATGACGAGCTCTGGGCCGGCGACGTCGCGCGCAGCTTCAACTGCCGCACGAATTTCGTTCATGTCGCGGAATGTTTCGAGCATCAGGCAATCGACGCCGGCTTCCACCAGGGCATCGATCTGCTCGCGGAAAATCGAACGGGCTTCCTCCAGGCTGGTGGAGCCCAGCGGCTCGACGCGAACTCCTAGCGGTCCGACAGCGCCGGCGACGAATGCTTGGTCGCGAGCGGCTTCGCGCGCGATCCGGACACCTGCTCGATTGATGAGCCGGACCTTATCGGCGAATCCAAACGTCGCCAGGCGCTTGCGATTCGCCCCGAAGGTGTTCGTCTCGATGAACTCCGCGCCGGCGCGCAGATATTCCTGGTGGACGTCGCGGACCAAGGCCGGCAGCGAGAGATTCAACTCGTCGAAGCAGCGATTAATGAAAGCGCCTTTGGCGTAGAGCATGGTGCCCATGGCGCCGTCGGCCACCCATACGCGCTGCTCGAAAATCTCCCGGAACTCGGCGGCCCGGGTCTGTATTGCGGTCACTGGCATGTTCGTTCTTCCGGCAAAAACTTCACGGGAACCAGATCGGGAACGGATTGGAACGTCCCGAACGGCACTGTTCGATCAGGTCCGGCACTCGCTCGCGCCGCCTCAGCAAACGTTCCAGCAGGCGCTCCAGCTCGTCTTCGTCGCCCTCCAGCCACGCCGGAGGAATGCGTTTAACCGCCTGATCCACGACTTCTTCCGGAAAATTCCGGATCCGGTCGAGCCAAGGCTCGAATTCGGCGAGACCACGCACCGTCCGATACACTAGCGGGCGAAAATACAAGCCCTGAATCGGCGAGTCTCCCCAACGCCAGTGGGGTCCCTCGAATACATAACCATTGTCTACCATCTGAGCCACAAATCCCAAGCGTGGCGGATTTTCGGCCAAAGGGTCGTGTACACGCGCGCGGAAAAAGATCGCCTGACGCGAGTCGGCATTACCCATCCATTTATCGAAGGCCAGGATGCCCAGGAAATCCCGCAGATTTTCCACCTGTTCGAGTAGCGTGTCGGGAAGGAAATCGTAGACCACGGTACGCATGGGATCGCCCGGAAAGCGTGAGCCGAAGTGCCATCCGGGCGTCACCGGACGTCGTTCTCTGCCCAGTTGGATGTGGACGTCGGGGGTGGCAGCCAGGAATTCCTGCGTCAGCTCCACCATGGCCGTCTCGGGCGCGGCGATGTCCAGGTAATGCAGAAACGTGGATGCGATCCATTCATTGACCAGGATGCGCCGGTGCTGCGGATTGTTATGGAACTTGACGACGTAGGAATGTCCATCGGAGGCTTCCAGCAAGTGGGCCTGCGCCCCGCCGCGCATCTTGCGGGTAAGGCGTTGCGCTGCGACGGGCATCTGGAGATAAGTGCGTTACGGGCTTCAATAATCGCATTGAATCGAGGTACCTTAGAGTTATGCTCGAAGACGACAAAGATGTAGCACCTCGCCCACCCGGTTCAAGCAAGGAAGAAGTCGCGCTGGATCTGATGAAGTTTATCGCCTCAACGGCTGGCGTGGGAAAGTCGACGACCGGGGCCGGATTTGGGGGTAAGACTCCCAAGGGTCCGGATGAGCAGGTGGATGCTCTATTGGCGCTCTATGAGCGCTGCCGAGGCGTTGTAGAGAAGTAGAATCCAAGACGCTCAACGATGGGCGACCAAAGCCACGACGTGCAACCGGACCGCGACGAAACCTCTCTCCTAGGGAACTTGGGCGGCGAGCCGGCGGCAACCCAAATTACACCTGGAACTGAGTTAGGGCCGTTCAAAATCGAGGCCTTGTTGGGCGCCGGCGGTATGGGCCAGGTATTTCGCGCTCGGGATTCGCGGTTGGGCCGCATCGTGGCCATCAAAATCCTGCCGCATGACCGGGTCAACGACCCGGAACGCAAGCGACGTTTCCTGCAAGAGGCTCGCGCCGCATCCGCGCTGAATCACCCCAACATCGTTACGCTGCACGACGTCGCCAACAGTTCCGGAATCGATTTTCTGGTGATGGAGCATGTCGAGGGTAAATCGCTTGACAAACTTATCCCTTCGAAAGGATTGCCGCTGGCCGAGGCGCTGGATTATGCCGCGCAGATTGCGAGCGCCCTCGCGGCAGCGCACGGAGCCGGAGTCGCACATCGCGATATCAAGCCCGGCAATGCCATGGTTACCTCGGAAAGACAGGTAAAGGTACTGGATTTCGGCTTGGCCAAGCTGATGGAACGGCCCGCACCGGGACCGGAAGGCGAGACGCAGACCCAGGAATCGGAACTGACCGAGGCCGGGACGGTGATGGGGACGGTTGCCTATATGTCCCCAGAACAGGCCAGCGCGCGGCCACTGGATCACCGCACCGACATTTTTTCGCTGGGTGTTGTGCTGTACGAGATGATCGCGGGGAAGCGGCCGTTCCGAGGCGCATCGCACGTGGAAACAATGCACGCGATTCTGCACCAAGCGGCGCCAGCGCTTCCGGGCCGGCCTCCCGAGTTGCAGGACGTCTTCGATAAGGCGCTGGCCAAGGAGCCGAAGGAGCGCTATCAGCACGCGGGCGATTTCGCGCTGGATCTGCGGCGGCTGAAGAGCGGGTGGGAATCGAAATCCTTGCCCAGCATGCGAGGGGAGCCGGCGTCCGTTGCCAAGAGGCGCACTGAATGGGTGGTTGCCTTGGCGATACTGGTCCTGGGTCCGGCTGCCGGCTGGTGGGCTGGGCATCGGAGTGAACCTGCGGCGACAGCACTCGCGAACGTCACGATCACGCCGTTCACCGCCAACCTCGGATACAATGGCGAGCCGACCATTTCGCCGGATGGGCAGAACGTAGCGTACGTGTCGGATCGCACCGGTAAGTTCGACATTTTCCTGCGGCAGGTCGGTACGACGTCCGACATCCAGTTAACTCACGATCAGGGCGACAATATTCAACCGGCTTTCTCACCCGACGGGCGCAACATCGCGTTCGTATCGAGCCGGGCAGGCGACTCCGATATTTCGCACCCCTGCTGCGACCAGGCGCTGGTAGGAGGCGACTTGTGGGTCATGCCGACGTTAGCCGGTCAAGCACGCATGATCGCTAAGAACGGCAATGCACCATCGTGGTCTCCGGATGGAACAACCATTGTCTTTTCGCGGGCGCGCGACGGGATTTATCAGGTCGCGGCTAGCGGCGGCGAAGCTAGCAAACTGCCTCTCACTGGCGAGGTAGTCGCAGTCCGAGGCAGTTTTGCTCCGGTCTACTCCTCGGACGGGCGATGGATCTTTTTCGAAGCCGGAACCAACCAAGGAGACATATACGCCGTAGCTAGTGGAGGCGGCGCCGCTACGCGGATCGCCAAAGGTTGGCATCCCGCTTGGGACGCTGCGTCGGAGGGGATCGTGTACAGCAACAGCGAAGAAGGGAGAAACAACTCGCTATGGATCTTGCCGTTTTCGCTGCGGGACGGCAAAGTGTCCGGTCCGCCGCGCGCGCTGACAGTTGGGCGCGGCCGGGACTGGCACCCGTCGGTATCGCGCGACGGCAAGCTGATCGCATACACAGCCATGGATATGACCTTCAACCTGGAAGCCGTGCCTTTCGATGCTGAAGCTGGACGGGTGACGGGTTCCTCCCGTGCACTCACCGCGGGCAATCAGATTATTTACTTCATGCGTTTTTCGCCAGATGGCCGGTCGGTAGTCTTTCAGGGCATCCGCGGCGGTGGGACGCATATCTGGAGGCTGGACGTTGGGGCGGAGCCGATCCAGCTGACCACCGATCCACGATTCGAAGATACGAGCCCTCAATGGTCGCCCGATGGACGCTCTATCGCTTTTTGCCGCGGGCAAGGTACAGCACCATCGAGCCTGTGGCTTATGGCGGCCGATGGTGGGAATCCCCGCCAGGTTGCGGAGATCGGGCTGAATACCGCCCGATGGCTACCCGATGGCTCGGGAGTCGTGTACATGGGCAAGGACCGGCAGTATCACGTATATGAACTCGCCAGCGGCAAGTCTCCGCAGATTACGCAAGAGAAGGGCGTGGGAGGGCAGCCGGCGGCAAGCCCGGATGGAAGATGGCTGGCTTACCAATTCCAGGGTATAGGAAACGTCGATGTGCACGCGACGCCGATGACGGGCGGCGCGGCGCGGGAGATCGTCGCTACGCCGCGCCAGGATTACCATCCGTTCTTTTCGCCATCAGGACGATGGATGTACTTCCAGCCCGACCACAAGAATCTGTACCGGGTGCCTGGGCCTGCTCAGGATTGGAAACAAACCGCACCGGTCAAGGTAACAGATTTCCCCGAACCTGCCGGGCTGTTCCTGGAAGATCCTCAGATCTCGCGCGATGGAAAGCAATTGTTGTACTCGCGCGGGAAGATCACCGGCGACATCTGGCTGCTGAGTCGAGACAAATAGCTGTGTCACCGCCCAGCGTGTTAGCTGTACGAGCGCTGCCGTGCCGCGGTAAACAAAGAAGTGAAGTAGAAATCTCTACTTCTTTTTCTTGGGAGCCTTCTTTTTCGAAGCAGCCTTCTTTGCTGACTTCGGGGCTGTCTTCTTGGCCGCCTTCTTAGGCGCGGATTTCTTCGCGGCTACTTTCTTTGCCGCCTTCTTCGTGGCCTTTTTAGGAGCCGCTTTCTTGGCTGCCGCTTTCTTCTTGGGCGCAGCTTTCTTCGCGGCTACTTTCTTGGCCGGCGCCTTAGCTGCAGCTTTCTTTTTCGGAGCGGGTTTCGGAGTAGCCGCGCGCGTCGCAGGCTTCTTCGCTGGAATCGCTTCGGGAGACGGGACGCTGAGCACCGGCATCGAAACCGGCGGCATCAGCGGAGTGATGATGGTCTCTGTGACCACGATCGTTTCTTCGTCTTCGTCCTCGTCGTAATCCCCGATGTCATCGTCTACGTGGATGCTCGATTCCTGCTCGTAGTCGTCGTCTTCATCTTCCATCGAGAACCGAAACTCTAACATTCAGACTGCCTCCTGTTTTGAGCGTGCCGCGTGACGTTTTTAACGTGGCAAGAATTAGAATATCGCGTTTTAAACAGAAGGCAAGGGGAAATGTGCTGCAGCAACTATGCCCCGGAGGTGCGTTTCCCAGGGCTGCGAACGGCTTTGCCGGTGGCGCTCGCCGAGGGCTTGGGGGTGGCTTTCGCGGCGGATCTAGCGTTGGATTTCATGGCGGGCTTGCGGCTGGCCGGTGTGCTGGCGACGGTTTTGGCTGAGGTCTTCTTCGTCGCCGGTTTCGCCGTTGACTTACGCGACGCGACCTTCACGGGCTTGGCGTCTCCGGGATAGGCTACCGGGACCGCCGCGAACGAGCCGGCTTCAGGAAGCTGATCGTGATTCGCGGAACTCAGGACGTCAGGGCTAGTGCCATAGCGCTTAGCCACGGCCGCGAACGTGTCTCCAGGCTCCACGCGATGCACTCTCCAGGAATCCCGTCGGTCGGCCGGAATCACGCGCAGAGCGGCTTCCAGCTGGGTTAGAGAGCCCTTGGGGACCCGCAGGGTGAATCCAGCGGGCGTCACCGAGCGCACCAGGGAGGGATTCAGCTCCTTAAGCTCGCTGACAGAGCGGTCGAGGGCCGCAGCCACCAGGCCGATGTGCGTGGGGGTCTGGAGCTCCAGGCTTTCATACTGAACGGCTGGTTCGTAAGAGAGGTTCTGGATGCCGTACTCTTCGGCGTTCTTGGACATGATCACCATGGCCAGAATCGCGGGAACATAATTCGCGGTTTGCAGCGGCAGCGCGTTCCGGCGGCGAAGCTCCCAGAAATCGGCATAACCGGTCCGCATGATGGCGCTATCCACGCAGCCCGGTCCGCAGTTATAGGCGGCCATAGCCAGATACCAGTCGCCGAAGTGCTCATACAGATCGTGCAGGTGGCGGGCGGCGGCACGCGTGGCTTTTTCCGGATCCATGCGGTCGTCGGTAGAGGGGGTCTGATTCAGGCCGTATTCCTTGCCGCGGAACTGGGCGAACTGCCAGATACCCACGCACGCCTTGTTAGAGACGGCGCGAGGCTGGAAACCCGATTCGGCCTGGGCGAGGAAGATCAATTCCTCGGGCAGTCCTTCTTCGGCCAGAATACGCTCGATCATGGCCTTGTATTTACCCGAGCGCTGCATGCCGCCGAGCAGAATCCGCTGGCCCTTGGTGCTTGAAAAGAACTTAATGAAGCTGACGACCGCGTCGCTCTCTTCTAGAGGAAGCTGCGAGACCGTCATGCGAACCTGTTCCCGGACCTTGCCACGCAGGCTGGGGTCGATCGGAAAGGTCATTTCCAGAATGTCGTCCAGAGGCGCCTTGTCGTAGGAGACTTGGTCGTCAGGGGCGCTAGCGCCGAGCTGATCCTGGTCGATGCGATAGATGGCGTCTACCAGCTCTTCCAGGCGGCGCTCCAATGCTGTTCGATCCGGAAGATTCTCGGGAGCATTCAACAGAGCTTCAACTGCCCGATTAAATTCCTGGCGAGCCTCATCCGGGCGGCCTTGCTGCAGGGCTCGTTTGCCGGCGGCGAAACGATCGTTGGCGCGTTGGATCAGAAATTCGGTGTCGGTAGGGCGGGGAATAAGGGCAGGACCGGCTTTAAGGGTGGGTTTATCATTCGCGTACAAGTCTATGCGGGGCGGATCGGCGAAGGCTTGCTGAACCGGTTCGGCCGCATTTCCTGCTGACTGCGCCGTCTGCGGTGGCAGGAAGAACTGGCGATAACGAGTCTGCGGCTGGGTGGCCGCGCAACTGGTTAAGAGGAAGACCGTCGCAGACAGGGCCGCCGACAAACGTACTGTAGCGGCGCGGGTACTGTTGTGGACACCCATACCTTTATCTCGGCCAAGTTTAACAGAATCATGACAGCCTCCGTCAACCCTATGGTGCCTCTTTGGGGACGAAAGCGGGGTTCTAAGGCCCTCTGAAGACCCCTGGAAGCTCTTTAGGGCCAACTTTTCGAAATCCATAGCTCCTCTACGCCAGCGTGGATAACCTTCTAGCTGGACCCGGTTATCGGCGGGAAGGCTGCGCTTCTCCCTCAGAATCGTCTATAGTTGCAAACGAGTCCAGCCCCCCGGTGGCTCACCCGCTGTGGCGATTACCCCCCCAGGCACGAGAAGCGAAGACTTCTTAATGAGAAGGAGACATCTATGGACGACATGCAAAGGCGAGAGCTGCTTGTGTCGAAGGCGTGGATTCAAGCGGTGGTCGTGGTGGTATTGTTTGGCTTTTTCGTGCTGGGCCTGCTGGCGTATCGAACCTACTCCGGCGAGGCGCCCATTCCAGGACGAGTTGTGGACCCGGAAGGAAGCCTCCTTTTCACCCGCGAAGACATCGTCAGCGGCCAGCAGGTGTTTCTGCGAAACGGGCTTATGGAGTATGGTTCGGTCTTTGGGCACGGCGCCTATTTAGGGCCTGACTTTACGGCCGACTATTTGCGCCGTTCTGCATCGAGCGTCTTTGAATCTCATGGCGGCCAGAAATCGGATAGTGCGAACAGCCGGACCGTCGAGGAATTTAAGGTCAATCATTACGATGCGGCGAACGATACGCTCACGTTCACCTTGGCTCAGTCCGCCGCGCATAGCCAGCTTAAGGATTACTACTGGGGTTCATTTAGTGACCCGTCCACGCGATCCGGACTCCGGCCGGGAGCCATCGCCGATCGTCGCGACACAGATCAACTGACCGCATTCTTCGCCTGGACGGCCTGGGTTGCTTCTGCACTCCGGCCGGGAGTGGATTACTCCTATACGAACAACTGGCCACCCGAGCCTTTGGTCGGAAACCGAGTGACTGCGAATGCAGTGATGTGGAGCGTATTGTCTTTGATCGCCCTGCTGGGCGGCATCGGACTTCTGTTCGCGGCATTTGGAAGATGGAACTTCCTGGGCTGGCATGGGAGGGAGCGCAAGACCCTGACGTTTCGGCCGCCTGGCATGGTAGCGCTGACTCCGGCGCAGCGCGTGTGCGGCTGGTTTTTCCTGGTGATGGCGCTGCTGTTCCTGCTCCAGACGCTGGTCGGCGCCGCGTCGCAACACTACCGCGCGGATCTGTCGAGCTTTTTTGGGCTGGATCTGGCCCGGATTCTTCCCTTCAACCTCGCGCGAACCTGGCATTTGCAGCTGGCCATCTTCTGGGTAGCCACGTCGTTTCTTGCCGCCGGAATTTTTCTTGCACCGATGATCGGCGGCCGGGAACCGAAGAGTCAGAAGTGGCTGGCGGTCGGTCTGCTATCGGCGCTGGCCGTGGTTGTCTTTGGCAGCATGGCAGGCGAGTTCGCGGGCATTCACGGATGGATTCAGTTCGGCTGGAGCTGGTTTGGCGACCAAGGATTCGAGTATCTGGACCTGGGCCGTTTCTGGCAGATCCTGCTCACGCTCGGTCTCAGCTTCTGGGTCCTGATGCTGTATTTGGCACTACGAAACCGCTTGCGTGTGGAACACAAGGGCAACATGCCTTGGCTGTTTTTGTTTGCCGCCCTGGCGATACCTGCGTTTTACGCGGTAGGTCTGCTGGCCCAACCGGAGGGTCACTTCACGACTACCGATTTTTGGCGTTTTTGGGTGGTGCATCTGTGGGTGGAGGATTTCCTGGAACTGTTCACCACCATCATGGTGGCCTGTATTTTCGTTCTGCTGGGAGTGGTGGCGGAACGAGTGGCACTGACGGTAATTTATCTCGACATTCTGCTGTATTCCGCGGGCGGAGTTATCGGCACCATGCACCACCTCTATTTTTCCGGGACCCCGGCAGAACACCTGGCATTGGGTGCATTCTTTTCAGCGGCGGAGGTGATCCCACTGACCTTCCTGACAGTAGAAGCATGGAGCTTCCTACAGCTCGGAGCACAACAGCAAGCCAAGTCTTCTGTGCCGTTCCCGCATTATTGGGCGGTACTGTTTCTGGTGTCGGTTGGTTTTTGGAACTTTTTGGGGGCCGGTGTTTTTGGATTCCTGATCAATCTGCCGGTGGTATCGTACTACGAAATCGGAACAGCCCTCACCTCCAACCACGGACACGCGGCCATGATGGGCGTCTATGGAATGTTGGCCGTCGGGCTGGCCTTGTTCTGCATTCGATACTTGATCCCGGAAGAACGCTGGCCGGACCGCGCCGCGAAGATCAGCTTCTGGTCTCTCAATGTGGGCCTGGCGTGGATGGTATTCGCCACACTGTTCCCTCTGGGTTTATTACAGCTCTACGAATCCGTGAACCACGGCTACTTCGAGGCCCGCTCGCTGAAATACTTGACCGGCGACGCGAACGCATTCATCGAGTGGTTGCGCCTGCCGGGCGATGTGCTGTTCATTGCCGGAGGAGTGCTACCGCTTCTGTACATCTGCTGGATGGGCGTTCGCCACGCGGTGACCCGCACCACCTTGGAAAAGCCGGAGACCATGCTTTTTGCCGAGGTGCATGAGCCCTGAACATGTTTGGAACGCCGATGCCTGGAACAATGTTTGCTCTATTTCATCCGGAGCCCTTACTTGCAACCGGCTAGGTGCTACTGCTAGTCGTCATCGCGGGAGGTATGGAGTGGATGGGACGGCATTCTCTTCGCCGCGCGGATCAATACCACACCGGCGGCTTCCGATTTCTTCGTCACGCGGATCATTGGGAGTGTCCGAACGGCGCCCGGCTCGAACGAGCTGAGATCGACAATGAACTGCGCGTGGTTCGCTATCGCGCGCCGGCCCACACCTGCAACGGCTGTCCCATCAAATCCCACTGCACCGACTCCGACACGGGGCGCGAGATCTCGGTTTCTCTGGACCCATGGTTAAGCTCCGCCATTGGACGTTTCCATCGTGGAATATCGCTAGCGCTCCTGATCCTGGCGGTTTTGATCATGACGATCGAGTTGTTGCGCCATGGCCACGGCAGGGAGGGATGGATGCTGTCGACAGGATTGACCATCGTGAGTCTGCTCGCTCTCAACTTGGGGCGGACTTTACGGAGCGCCTCAGCCCCCAAAAGGATCACACGTGAGTCCGTCAACCCTTAGCGTCGAGGAAAGGGATGGGGAGGGCGAACTCTCTCAACTTCGCATCGATTTCCTGGGTAAGGTCGGGAGGACCCTGGGCGGCCAAGTCGGCTAAGGCTTTGCGATATCCAGCGGGGGAATCCACTAGCGCGTTGAGCTGGCGACCGGACAACTCACGGTACAGCTCGAAGGCTTTTCTCAGTTTGACGCCTGCAGCCTCGTTTTCGCCGTTGTACTCCAGGACGGATCCGACGTAGTAGTTGGCGGACGCCAGATCCCGCCGGGTAGTCGTCGAAGGAGACTTGGCGTATTGGGCGTCAGCCACCTGGAGGGCCCGGCTGAAGGTCGCCAGAGCCCCCAAGGGGTTTCTGGTCAGAAACTGCGCCCGGCCAAGTCCCTGCAGCGACGCAAAGTATTCCGCCGGGAACGCATCCGCGAAGGGTTCCAGCCGTGTCTGAGCCTCGGCGAAGCGCGCCAATGCCTGGTTCGGATCCGCGTCTCCTACCTTGATTGCCGCGCGGGCAACGAACTCGGCGGCATCCGCCAGGCCAGGATGGGTGCGTTCAAACGCTTGCGCCGACGCCAGCGCCGTTCGATACGTTTCAAGCGCTGCGGAAGGGGTTTGCGATTCGGACAGATGGAAAAAAGCGGCCATCAATTCGCGCTGCTGGCGAATCGATTCGGTTTCAATGACCTTGAGGCGGTCTGCCATAACGGACATTTCCTGCGCCGATCGCGAGGCGGACCGCTGTTCGAAGATTGCCGCGCCAAAGAGAATGACGCCCACGATGGCGGCCGCTCCGACTGCCACCACATTCCGGCGGACGAATTTCGCGGAGCGATACCCGAAGGTATCGCTGCGGGCGATCACCGGCCGGCCTTCCAGGTAACGCCGGATGTCGCCGGAAAACTGTTCCACGGACGCGTAGCGCCGCTGGGGTTCCTTGCGCAGCGCCATCAACACGATCATGTCGAGATCGCCGGCGAGTTTCTTCTTGAGCCTGTGGCGGGCTTTCTCACGGGTCTCCTCTTCGGTGAGATCGACCTTCAGGGTGGCCGAGGGGATCACCGCTTTCTCGTCGGTCAAGACGACGGCGCTGGGCTTCAGCGGCTCCTTCTCGCAGATCGCTTTGCGGAGCTCGCTATCCGAGCGGGCATCCGGACCATAGGGCGACTTACCCGTCAGCACCTTATAGAGGAGCACTCCCAGCGAATACACGTCCGTGGCGGTCGTGATGGCTTCGCCGCGGACCTGCTCGGGACTGGCGTAATCCAGCGTCATGGGACGAAGTTCAGGCCGGGTCTCGGCCGCCGCCAACGTGGAATGCTCGGTTCGAATGAGTTTGGCGATGCCGAAATCCAGCAGCTTGGGAGTGCCGTCGGCCGTAACGAGAATATTGCCGGCCTTCAGATCGCGATGGACCACCAGGTTTCCATGGGCATACTGCACGGCCGCGCAGACGTTGCGAAATAACTCGAGACGCTGGGTGATGGTGCTCTTGCGGGCTTCGCAATAGCGGTCGATGCGAATTCCCTCGACATATTCCATCACCAGGTAGGGAAGTCCGTCGGGCGTGGATCCGCCGTCGATCAAAGCCGCGATGTTGGGATGGCTGAGGCCCGCGAGTACCTGGCGCTCCAGGCGGAAGCGGCGCAGAATCTCCTGCGTATCCATGCCACGCTTCACCAGCTTGATGGCGACGCGTTTCTTGAACTCGTTATCGGAACGCGTGGCCAGCCATACCGATCCCATGCCTCCGCGTCCGATGCATTTTTGCAACTCGTAGGGACCCACTCGGTAACCCGGAGGATACTCCGGAAGCTCGACGCCGGAACTGATCAACGTGTGGGTGATGCCGGACATATTCGCGGCGGGCTTGTCGAGGAAGTCGCCGGCGGAATCATGGCTCTCCAGCAGGCTTTCTACTTCGCGGCGCAGTTCATCATCGCGGGCGCAGACCACCCGTAGGTACGCCGAGCGGTCTACATCGGGCCGTTCGAGCGCGCCCTCAAAGATCTGACGAATCTGCGCCCAGCGCTCGGGCGTCAAGGGAGCCTCCCGTGATTTCCCGATGCAGGAATGCGCGGGCCGAGCTCCAGCTGCGCTTCACCGTGGCTGGCGAGACGCCCATGGCTTCCGCCGTTTCCTCCACCGATAGTCCTCCGAAGAAACGCAATTCGACGACGCGGGACTGATCTGCGTCCAGTCCGTTGAGTTTCTGGAGAGCCGCGTCCAGCGCCAGGACATCCACGGGCTTCTGGTGCGAGATCGCCATGGTGTCTTCCAGCAGCACTTTCTGCCCTCCGGCGCCGCGCCGCGCTGCGTGATGCTTGCGGGCATAATCCAGCAGGATCCGGCGCATCTGGGTGGCCGCCAGAGCCATGAAATGTCCGCGACTTTCCAGTGGAGCGCGCTGATCGACCAAACGGATATAGGCTTCGTGGACCAACGCTGTCGGCTGAAGGGTGTGCTCGCCGCGCTCGCGCCGGAAATAGGAGCGCGCCAAGCGGTGCAACTCGTCATACACGAGCGGCAGGATGTGGTTGGCGGCGTCTTTGTCGCCGCGATCTAGTTCGCCCAACAAGCGAGTGACTTCCCCCTGGTCACCGGTATGCCCAGCCATATATAGGCACTGTAACATTCCGAGAAACACAGGCAAGCCGCAAATAAACGCTAATGAACACCAATAAGAGTTCATGTATACTTCCCCGATGACCGGCTTTCGAACCATCGCTGTCCTGAGCTTGGCGCTCCCTGTCGTTGGCCAACGCTCCTTCAATACGTGGAACCAGTATCTGGGCGGCCCGGACTCTTCGCAGTATTCCTCGCTCAGCCAGATCACTAAATCCAACGTGAAGCAGCTCGCCGTTGCCTGGTCGTATTCCACTGGCGACAACGTCCAGTACCTGTTCAATCCGCTCGTGGTCGACGGCGTCATGTATGTGGAGGCGAAAAACAATTCACTGGTCGCGCTGGACGCGGTTACCGG
>Ga0207674_10006411_pt1 | contig 13838 bp, 17 predicted proteins | sample KBSCornC72_FD_184303 | JGI IMG/M metagenome (GOLD analysis project Ga0207674, IMG submission 184303) | Corn rhizosphere microbial communities from Kellogg Biological Station, Michigan, USA - KBS Corn C7-2 (SPAdes) (version 2) | ecosystem: Host-associated > Plants > Roots > Rhizosphere > Soil ... | reverse complement strand
CGTTCGGCGGCGGCACGACGGTGGGAGACAACCTCGCGCGGGTGGTGCTCGGCTATCGCGTGAGCCCGACGGTGCCGGGGCCGATCGGCGGAGGGCTCTCAGCCGGCTCGTGCGCGTGGACCGATCGCACGGCGATGCCGAAGGAGCCGGGGCAGATCGTATTCCGCACCGCGCGCAACGCGCAGATCAAGCAGGCGCAGAGTGGCTCGATCGATCGATCGTCCACGGCCGCGGTGCGCTACCCGGACGTGTTCACGATTCCCGAGTACCTCAAGGATCCACAGCACTACTGGACGTTCAGTGTGATGAGCAAGCGGCCCGACTCCGCGCTCACGAACGGGCCGTGGAAGCGCGACCTGACCGCCGTGATCGCGACGGGGCGTCCGACGGCGTCGACGACTGTGAGCCTGCCGAGCAGCGTACCTGGCGGCGGTGTGTTCCGTCCGGGCGGCGCGGGCTCGACGACGTCCATCACGTCGGTGTTCGACATCAAGAACGTCTCGATCTCTCCGTTGCTGGAGAACGCCGTCTTCTACTTCGAGGCCGCGCCGAACATCACGCCGACGGTGACGGTCACGCCCGCGTCGGGCGGGCCGGCGATCTCGATCCCGGTGCAGGGCGTCTCCATCGGCACCATGTGGCGCTACGCGGGGGAGAGCAAGACGCCGCTCGCGCGCAACACTCGATACAACTACACGATCAATGCGCCGGCGTCGGCCAACGCGCGCGCGAACTCGAAGATCGGTGCGTTCAAGACGCTCGGCCAGCGCGTCACGGTCGCGTTCACCGAGATCTACCTCGTGAGCGACGGCGACGGGGATTCCAACGGGGAGCTCTACTTCGAGGCCGAGACCTGCCCACGCTACCTGCTCAAGCACTGGTCGCTCGGCCGACTGATCCTCGATCCACTGAGCTGGAGCAACGGCCGTCATCCGATCGACCAGAAGATGACGAGCTACGCCGATACGGTCCCCGACCACTTCCGTGTGCTGGTCTTCGGCCTGGAGGACGACAACAACGAGGCCGTCCAGGGGGTGCAGAGCTACCCCAACTGGACGAGCTACTGCACCGGCAGCGGTCCGGAACCCCGGGCGAACAGCGACTGGGAGTGGAACTCGATCATGCTCGACTTCGACCTCACCAAGTATCGCGGTCTGAAGGGTGGAGAGCAGTTCTACCGCCGCTCCAAGCCACTCCGCAATGGCTCCTCGCTGGCGTTCGAAGTACGCGGCTACATCGAGGTCATCAGACAATGACTCACGCATCGGAGCACACCATGAACATCTCGTCGACATCTCGTACCCTGCGCGTCGCGCTGGCGCTCACCGCAGTCCTGACCTCGTCGCTCGACGCCCAGGGCGCGGCGTCCAAGTCCACCATCTGCCTCGCGCCCGCCGCGGTACAGATGGCGAGCGGCAGCACCGCCGACGGCGGCAACGCCGTGCGCGAAGCATTCGCGTCATACCTGAACGGGCCGACGCTCGCCGTCGCGCCGCTGAACGCGCGACTCGCCTCGCAAGTGCGCGAGGAGGCGAAGCAGGCGTCGTGCAGCCACGTCGTGTACACGTCGATGAAGCTCGAGCGCGGCAAGAGCGGCGGCGGCTTGCTCGGCAAGATGATCGGCGGCGCGGTGGAGAGCAGCGCGTGGGAGCTGCGTGGCGCGGCCAGATCGACCGCGGGCCGCATGGTCGCCAACGCCGCCGCGTCCGCGGCGGCCGAAGCGGCGCGCGGGCTCGCCACCAACGTGAAGACGAGGGACGAGCTCACGCTCGACTGGCGCCTCGAGACGATCGACGGTGCGATCGTCGCGAAGAACAGCGCGAAGGCGAAGGCGTCGTCGGACGGGCAGGATCTGCTCACGCCGATGGTCGAGCGCGCCGCGGAGACGATCGCCAACGCCGTAGCCGCCGCGCGCTGACGATGTCGCACCCGTCGATCGAGCGGCCGGGTCGTTCCCGCGCGCACCGCACGCGGATGCAGCGCCGTGCCGCCGCCGACCTCGCCGACCACCCGTACCGGCTGGAGCTGGTGGGCACGCTGCACGCGCTCGCCTGGCCGTCGATCTGCGCGAGCTGCGGCGCGAGCACCGACGAGCGGCTCACGGTGCGCAAGGTGTTCTGGCGCCCACGCACCGCGTATCAGCGGCCGAGCAGATACCGGCGGCAGATCGTCACCGCCGCGGACCTGCCGTACTGCACCGAGTGCGCGGCGCGCCACCACGCGCTCGTGCCGGCGCGGAGCCTCGTGCGAGATCTATGGCGCATGCTCTGGCCGGTGCTGATCCCGATGGCCGGCGCGGGCTACTTCCTGATGCTCACGCTCAGGATCGCGCTCGAGGAGCAGTCGCGCGGTGGCATGAACGCGAAGTACGTGTGGGGATTGCCGGCGCTGTTCGCCTTCATCCTCCTCTGGTGCCTCATGATCGCGTGGTGGTCGTCGCGCGCGGACCGCGTCGAGAAGCAGACCGAGGTCACGCGCGCCTGTGACTTCAGCGACGACGTGAGCTGGTTCTTCGAGCGCGAGCGACGGATCTACGCGATGCAGAACCAGTCGTTCGCCCAGGCGCTCGCCGACGCGAACCGCGACCGCGTGTGGAGCGCCGACGACGATCAGCGTTCGGAGCGACGCATGCTCACCAGCCTCGCGGCGGTGGGCGTCGCCGGCGTCGTGGTGTGGATCTACGTCGTGTTCGTGCTATGAAGCGCTTCGGCGACAGCTGGGTCCGGCGACACCCCGTCGTCGCGTTGCTGCTGTTCATCCCCTGGCTTGCCATCTGGCTCAGCTTCGCCGGCTTCGCCAACGCGCAGTGGACGCGCCTCGACGCGCACCGCTTTCCCTGGGCGTACGCCGAGTCGGGGCGGCCGACCCTCACCGGCGTGTGGGCGGGCAGGCTCACCACCGATCAGGGCAACCGGCGCGGGATGCTGCTGCATCTGGAGATGGTGCCGTTGAAGTTCCCGCGCCGAGGCACGCGCTCGGGTGGATTCAACTTGCGGTTCTTCCACCGCACGGCGAGCGAAAACCTCATCGGAGAGCTGTACCTGTGTGGCGCACCGCAGGGCGAGCAGCACTTCTCGGTGCGCGGAAACATCGTGGCGAACGACGCATCGCGGCTCCAGCTCAGCGTGAGCGTCGCCGACAGCGCCGCCGTCGACGGGCTCGCACCGCGTACCCTGCGCGGCACGTGGGACGGGCGTGACTCGCTCGACGTGAGCGCCGACCTGTACGTGCGCTATCGCGGTCAGGCCGTCAGCCTCCCTCACGCGTCCGAGACGACCAGACCACAGCCGGGCGCGCTCCATCGCGCCGAAGCCGCGGAGTTCCGCACGCTGTGCGAGCGACTGTGGACCGGACCGTGACCAGCATTCCACGAACGATCAGCCGAGCGGGACGTGCCTTCATGGAGACGAGAGCGATGCAGACGTCGATGAGAGTCATCGTAGGGCTGGCGACAGGGATCAGCATGGTCGCATGCAGCCAACGCAGCGAACCGACCCCGGAACAGGCGGCGGACATGGCGAACTACGTTCGGCCGGCGGGCGATGCGCCGTCGGCGTCGGGGGTGCAGCCAGGCTCACCACCAGCGAACACCTCCAACGTCGACCCGTGCACCTTCTTCACGAAGGCGGAGCTCGAGTCCGCGGTGGGCTACCCGCTCGGTCCCGCGAAGCCTGGCCGCGGCGAGCCGACGTGCCGCTTCCCGAACCCGACGCGCGGCACGGTCACCGTGCGCGCGGGCGATCTCGTCACACCGGCACAGTTCGACTCGCTGAAGCTGTACACGGGCACCGACATCGAGCCGGTGAGCGGCATCGGCGACAAGGCGTTCCTCTGGGGAGCGCGCATCTACGTGCTGTCGGGCAACCGGCAGCTGATGGTCAACCTGGACAAGCACGACCTCACGCCGGAGGTCCGCACGACGCTCACGTCGCTCGGCAAGCTCGGCGTGCCGCGGTTGAAGTGAGGGGAGAGACGACGATGCCGTCGCCGCAGTCCGTACCGATCGCACCACGCCGAGCGCGCACCGCGCGCGCCTCCGGCTGGATCGTGCTCGCCGTCGCCGTCGTGGGGATGGCGGCCTTCTCCGGCGCGATGGAGCTGTTCTGGACGCGCATCGATCAGCATCGCTTCCCGTGGGCGTACGAGCGCTCCGGGCGGCCGACGCTCACCGGCACCTGGGTCGGCTCGCTCACTACCGCGCGAGGTGCACGGCGCGGCGTGTATCTCGATCTCGAGCTCGAGCCGCTCAGGTTCGGCGGTGGGAGCCGGGGCAACCGGCACGGCGCGTATCGCCGCGCGCAGAGCGACAAGCTCGTCGGCGAGCTCCTCCTGTGTGCGGGCCCGTACCGGGAGCAACGGTTCGAGCTGCACGGCAACGAGGTGGCCGACGACGCGTCGCGCTTCCGTCTGAGCTTCAGCGTCCCCGAGGGCACGACTCCGGCCGACGGTCTCGCGCCCAGCAATCTGCGCGGGATGTGGAACGGGCGCGACTCGCTGCGCGTGGAGGCCGATCTCTACCTGCGCCGCGGCGCGTCCGCGATCACCGACGGCGCGGATGCCGAGACTGGCGCGCCGCAGCCCGGCGCACTGCACCGTGCCGCCCTGCAGGAGTTCCGCGCGACGTGCCATCAGCTCGCGAGCACACGATAGCGATCACACACCATCACGCTTTACGACGAGAGGAGATCACGACATGCGACGCATCATCCCGATGGCCGTGCTGGCGCACGCCGCGCTGCTCATCGCCTGCGGCAGCAAGTCCGAGAACGCCGACAGCGGGCAGACGGCGGCGGCCGTCGCCGCGTACACGGGCACGCCGGCCTCGAATGGTGGCTCGGGGCCGTCCTGCCCCACCGCCGCCGACGTGAAGGACGCGCTCGGATTCGAGGCGCGGGAGCTGACGAAGGGGATGAAGCACTATGGTCCCCTGTGGAGCTGCGGGTTCGCCGCGGCCGACGATGAGTCGCTGCCTGGCGTGACGGTCCAGTTCACGATCGAGCCCGCGACCGAGGCCGACAAGCGGTTCGACGACATGGGCAAGACCGTCACCATGGCGCGTGGCACACCCACCAAGCCGGACCCCGTCGCAGTCGGCGAACGCGGGATGAGCTATCGCACGTCGTCCAGTACGATGGCCGCCGCCGTGAAGGGTGGGCAGCTGTACTCAGTGGAAGTCCGGTACGGCGCGGTCTCGACGTCGAAGTTCGGCGACAAACAGGAAGGGACGGTCACGCTCCTGCGAAAGCTCGTCGGAACGTGACGACGCGGCGCGCGGTTCGACCAGTCACTGCGGGCCAGGGACCGCCTGCCGCCGCGACTGGTTGCCGTTGTCCATGTCGGAGAAGATCTGCCACGGGCCGCCGCGGTCGCGCCGCAGGGTGACGGTGAACTTCCCCATGTCGGGGACGTCGTTGCCCTCGCCGTAGCCGTACGCGCCGAGGATGTAGCCGGTCGTGTCCCCCGCGGAGTAGCCGAACGCGCGCAGCCGCAGCGGTCCTCCCGCCTGCCCCTTGTACGCGGCCGCGATCGCCGCGCGTCCGCGGACCGGCATCCGCCCGGACTGGAGCACATACCCCTGCTCGGCGAACAGCGCGGCAACCGCGCGGGAGTCGGTCGAGCGCCATGCACGCTCGTAGTCGCGCAGCACGCGGTCCAGCGCAGGGGGCAGGATCACCGACGGCAGCGGAGCCGGCGGCGCCGCGTCCTGCGCACGGGCGACGGAGGGCGCGCCGAGCGCGCCGAGCATCATCGTGACGAGCAGTGTGCGTCTCATGGCGGTCCTCGTCTCACATCAGTTCGCGGGGCGCCAGCTTCCGTCGGGCTGCCACGACCATCGCACGCCGTCGCCGTCGAGCCAGTCGCCGATCGGCTCGCCGGGCACCGCGTCGGAGCCGAACCGGAGCACGTGGCCGTCGGGATCACTCACGTGCAGCTCGCGCGCACCCCACGGATAGTTCGCCGGCGGATGCCGCACGATCGCACCGCGCGGCTGGAGCTCGGCGAGCAGCGCGTCGGCGTCGTTCACGCCGACGTACACCCACGTCCCCGCGTGCCCCTGCTTGCCCTGGGAGAGCATCAGCGCCGACTGTCCGCGCGCCACCTGCGCGAAGTCGTCGGCGCGCCAGTCGAGGGTGAAGCCGAGCACGCCGGTGTAGTACGCGAGGCTCGCGTCGAGATCGGCGACGCGGAGGATCGGAGTGCAGTGGCCGAAGGTGACGGACGACATCGGCGAGCGGCTACTTGGCCAGGTGGACGTTGAGCGTCATCGCGCTCGGCACCTTCGTCTCGCGCTCGAGCAGCAGCACGAGCTCGCCCGCGGCATCGCGGATCTTCCCCAGCCGCTCGGCCGAGGGCTCGAGCGGAAGCGTGCGAAGGAACTCGCTGACGGACGACACCGAGCCGCCATGCGCCGGGTCGCTCCACCGCTCGAGGAACTCGCCGAAGGAGATCAATCCCTCCTTGTCGAGCAGCATCTCCGCGAGGCGCAGGCGATGGTAGTGCAGGAACTTCCGGTCGTCCATCGTGAGGTTGATCGCGTGCAGCCTCGCCTTGATCTCGCGCTTCATGCGCGTCGACCGGTTGAGCTTCGCGTACACCCCCTTCGACATCAGCTGCTGCTCGTGCGCGAGGACGCGGCCGAGCGCGAAGGCCGACGTCTTCACGTAGTAGTCGTCGTCCATCGCCGAGCGGCCGTGCTTCTCCAGCAGGTTCCTCGCGCGATAGTACAGCGATTCGGCGCTGTTCTGCAGCTGCAGCAGGTGCGTCTCGACGATCTCCCGCCGCTGCTGCTCCATCTCGCCGTATCGACGGAAGCCATACTGGATCGCGGCCGTGATCGCGCCGCCCACGGCACCGATGAGCAGGGCGTTGGTGACGCTGGTGTCGGCCATGCGCGCAGGGGGTCGGAAGCCGGGCGACGTGCTCCTCCGGAAAGCTACGCGCCCGGGCTCCGTCAGGCGAACGTCGCTACCGCGACGCCGTCCTTCCCTGCCCCGCGAGGATCAGTGACCGTGCCTTCTCGATGACCGGCTGCGCGCCGCCGCCGTAGTTCGACATCACCGCCAGCGTGTAGTCCTCGCCGACGTAGATGTCGAGCTGCGAGTTGATCCCGGGGAAGCCGCCGCTGTGCCCGACCACGCGCCCGCCCTCCTCGATGCCGAAGCCGAACCCGTACTCCGGCGAGCCGAGCTCTGGCTTCGGCGTCGTCAGCGTGCGCACGCTCGCCTGGCTCACGAGCTTTCCCGCCTTCAGCGCTTCGGCGAATCGCGTCAGGTCGCCCACGGTGGAGTAGCCGCCGCCGGCCGGGCCGCCGCGGATGACGTGCTGGAAGATGTTGTTGCGATAGATCGGGCCGTTCGCGTCCCGGCCCTCCTGCTCGTAGCCGACGGCGAGATTCCTGTTCACGCGATCGAGCTCGTACGCATCCGTGCTCGTCATCCCCGCCGGCCGCGCGACGTGCTCGCGCACGTAGGCGAAGTAGTCCTGGCCGCTCGCCTTCTCGATCACCTTGCCCAGCACGAGCATCCCCGTGTTGCTGTACGCCCAGCGCGTACCGGGCTCGAACTGCAGGCTGTCGTTCTTGATGAGTGCCATCCAGTCGTCGACGCTGCGGTAGAGCGCGCGCGACTGCCGGTCCCACTCGTCCGTGAAGTAGCTGCCGAGCCCCGACGTGTGCGACAGCAGATGCTTCACCCGCACCTTCGACAGCACGTCCGGCTTCATCGCGCCGGCGGGGAGGAACTTCCCGAGTGTGTCGTCGAGCGAGAGCTTGCCCGCCTCGACGAGCTGCATCACCGACACGGCGGTGAACATCTTGTTCATCGAGCCGAGATTGAACTTCGTGTCGAGGGTGTTCTTCACGCCGAAGTCCTTGTTCGCCTCGCCGAACGCCGCCTGGTAGAGCGGCACACCCTTCTTCGCGAGGAGCACGGCACCCGAGAAGACGTCGCGCGCCGCCATCCGCTCGACGTATCCCTTGATCTGGGCGACGAGATCGGCGTCGCTCGGGCGACGCGCCGGCGCGTCGGGAGACTTCGCGGGAGACAGACGGACACCGAGAATGCGCGCGGGGCTCGCGTCGTCGAGCATGAGCGCCATGCTCACCCAGGCTTCCGTGCGCGTCGCCTGCACCAGTCCCGAGATCTCGCGCGGCTTGCTCGCATCGACCGTCCTGACGGCGAGCTCGCCAAAGTTCGCATGGAGTCTGCTCAGCCGCTCGACGCGCTGCTCGGCGGAGACCGGGCCACCCGGCCCCTGGGTCGAGAACCGCTCGTCCACGAGGCGACGGAGCGCGGCGCGGTCGTCCGCATTCATGAGGCGCACCAGCTCGCGGAGCGTCTGTTCGCCGATGGGACCGGCGGCGGCGGGTTGCTGGGCGTGCACGCTCACGGGTCGGGCGAGCGCGGCCAGAACGAACAGCAAGGTCGGAACGACGGAGCGCATGGGCGGGCCTCGGCGGATCTGCGGTCGGGTGGGTCGATCGGCGATGGTCGAATGGGTCGACCATACACCTCGTCGGACACGATGCGCTTGATCAGGGTTGCCCTTCGTGCCGAGCGGTCACCCGAAGATCGGGATCCGGACGATGCGGGGATCGGTGAAGACGTCGAGCTCGTCGCGGCTCGTGCTGGAGAACTCGGAGACGACCGCGCCCTCCGCCCCCGCCTGGAACCAGTGGAGCGTGTCGGGCGGGATGGTGAACTGCTCACCCGGCGCGAGCACGCGCTCGTGGAAGACGGAGTAGTACGATTCGCTCCCCGCCGGCGGACGCGCGCTGCTCTTTCCGGTCGGCGGCCCGTCGACGAACAGGTGCACGGTGCCCCATCGGCAGCGGAACGTCTCCATCTTGCCCGGCTCGCCGCCCACCGGCGGATGTCGATGCTCGGGACAGGTCTGCCCGGGAAAGAGCACGAGATCCTTCGCGCAGTAGCGATCGGTGTTGACGTAGGTGATCAGCTCGAGCCCCGTGCGCTCGAGATCCGCGAGGCCGAAGTCCGCCACCTCGATGCGCGCGAGCTCGGTGGGCGTGAGCACGATGCCCACGCGCCCGAGCATCTCGGCGGCGCGGTGGCGGGCGTTGTCGACCTCGGAGAGGAACGCCTGGACGTCGTTCATTCACTCATTCTCTCGCCGGTGCGTGCCGTCATCCTGCTCCGCCACGACCACCCTCGGCCTTCCAGTGAAAGTAGTGCAGCACCCGGTGGAACACCGGCGCCAGCAGGATCGCGGCGATGAGCAGGAAGATCAGCCCCGAGTACAACGAGAAGAACGAGGCCCACAGCTTGAACGCCGTTCCCTCGATCGGTCCGATCGGCCCCATCCCGCCCAGCAGCATGGCGGTGTTGAGGAATGCGTCGATCGGCGAGAGATGGCCGATCGTCGTGTAGCCGAGCTCTCCCAGTGCGAGCGAGAAGACGACCAGGACTCCCGAGTAGCTGACGTGGCGCGCCATCCGCCGCAGGAACAGCGGACGCGAGATGGGAGGCTCGTGCCGACCCTCGTAGTGCATCATGCTCATGGCTTCGTCAGCTCGCTGGACTGAGGTCGACGAGATCCGACACCGTGATCGCCGCGACGCTGCTCCACTCCTCCGCCCACCGCTGGACGAGCTGCCGCTCGGCCTCCGTCGCCTGGCTGCCCTCGCGGCTCACGGTGAACAGAAGCTGTCGACGTCCGCCTCCGCTCGCCACCAGCCCGTGCGTCGCGAGCAGCTCCATCAGCGCCCGCACCATCTCCTCACCCTGCGCCTCCTCGACCGATGCGCGAAGATCGGCGAGGACGGTGAAGCCGAGGATGGGACAGGGCGCGCTCACCTCAGGAGCACCCTTCCACCAGCTCCACCGCGGGCCGCCGGCCGGCCCGGTAGCGCGTCACCCGGCCCTTCGACGTCTCGAAGACGATCGCGAAGCTGCTGTCGTCGGCCGCGTTCACGGTGAGGTAGTGGCCGTCCTCGTACTTGTGTGGAGTCACCGTCACGCGGCCCGGGTAGAGGCTCCTGATCCGCTCCTCGGTGTCCCCGACGCGCGCACCAGCCGCCGTCGCGATCCCGGCGCTGTCGATCTCCACCCGAGCGATGCGTCCTTCGTCGACCATCACGTGCACGCCTCGCGGTCCATCACGCCAGGTCGCGTAGTCGCACCCCGTCGAGGTCTCGAGCGGCATGGCCAGCGCACCCGCCAGCGCCTGCTTCGCCTCGCCGAACGTCATCCCGACGCGTAGCGCACCGAGCCCGTGCTCGGTGACGGTGGAATCGGTCGCCGGCGTCGTCGTCGGAGTCGTGCTCGGCGCGGCGCTCGAACCGCTCGCGGCGCTCCGTCGCGCGGCGACGCTGTCCGCCGACGCGCGCTCGGTACCGCTCGCGCACGCGACGGACACGAGCAGAAGTACGGTTGGCGCGACGCGCCGCTGAACGATCATCGATGTCTCGCTCGGAACATGTGGCATGCCGCGGCGGCGTCAGCCGCGTCCGTCGTAGAAGCTCGGGCGCCCACGCAGGTGAAGCACGAGCTGCGCCACGAGCTCGATGGCGATGAACGCGAGGCCACCGATCCACCACGCGACGCGCGACGCGGGCTGCAGACCGGTGAGCGCCGCCGCCGTGAGCCGCATCGCGATCAGGAACAGCACGCCGCCGACGAACCAGAGCGCGACACGCGCGACGACCTGCACGGAGCGGCGGCGCGGAAGCCTCGGGCGAAGCCAGTTCAGGAACCAGAGCTCGAGGAAGTGGCCGCCGAGCGCCGGCCAGAGCATCACGACGGTGGTGACGGGCCATCGCGCCATTCCGCCCCACTGGCGCGCGAACAGCGCGCCGGCGACGAGCGCGATGCCGACCGTGCGCGCCAGCGTCGCGCGCGCGGGCTCGCGAAACGGCTGCCACTCGCCGACGACGGCTTCCGGTGAGGTCGAGGTCACGTCCTGAACGATCTTGCGCGTTGCGCCGGGCGCAAGGGGAGGTATGCTTGCGCACTGCGTCCCGCGCATCGCGATGCCGGCCTGCGCCCGCTCTCACACTCTCGCCACGCGCCCCATGAAGCGATTCGTCCTGCTGGCACTCCTCCTCGCCGGATGCAGTCGCCCCGAGCCGGAGGAACGCTACGGGTTCGTCGCGCTGCTGGGGCGCGACACGATCTCCGTCGAGCGCGTGACGCGCCAGGGGAACAAGGTGACGAGCGACGAGGTCGACCGCTTCCCGGTCGTACGGCAGCGGCACACCGAGATCGCGCTGGACGACTCGGGGAGGATCGAGCGCCTCGTGATGGACATCCGCACGCCGAGCGACTCGGAGAAGCTGCGCGAGCGTCACATCGTCGCCGACGTGGCGAAGGACACCGTGCAGCTCACGAAGCGTGACGGAAGGAGCTCGACGACCTGGAAGTACGCGACGAACGGTGGCGTCCCGACGGCGCACGTCGATCAGATGTACAGTCTCTACGAGCTGCGCTTCCAGGAGGCGCGCCGGCGCGCCGCGGCGCAGCATCGCGCGGCGGGGGACACGGTGATGCAGCGCCAGTTCTACATCGATCGGGAGTTCGACCGCTTCCCGATGAACCACGGCGTGGTGAAGCTGATCGACGCCAACAAGGCCGAGATCTCGCACGATTGGCTGGCCGGCACCGGCGAGGCGACGTTCGACTCGAGCGGCCACATGGTCACCTACTCGGGCGCGCGCACGACGTATCTCGTCGAAGCACGCCGCGTCGCCGACGTTCCGGACATCCAGACGCTGGCCACCCAGTTCGCCGCCGCCGAGGCGAAGTCCGGTCCCCGGTCGCTCAGCGTGCGCGACACGGTGCGCGCCAGCATCGGGGCCGCGAGCTTCACCGTTGACTACGGCCGGCCGCTCGCGCGCGGGCGCACGCTGGTGGGCGGCATCATCCCCTACGACATCGTGTGGCGCACCGGCGCGAACGCCGCCACCCAGTTCACGACGTCGGCGCCGATCACGCTCGCCGGGCTGCAGCTCCCCGCGGGCGGCTACACGCTGTGGACGGTGCCGCGAGCCAAGGGCGTCGAGCTGATCGTGAACAAGCAGACCGGCCAGTGGGGCACGAGCTACGACCGCTCGCGCGATCTCGGCCGCGCGCCGATGACCAGCGAGACGCTCACCACGCCGGTCGAGCAGTTCACGATCGCGATCGCCGGCAAGGATGCGAAGAACGGGGCGCTCACGATGGAGTGGGGTCCCTTCCGCTGGACGGCGCCGATCGTCGTGCGCTGACCACCCGCTACGGCACCACCGTCTCCGCGCCGACCGACGTGAGCGGCTCGGCGCGATACATCGTCTGCGTGCGTGTGACGAGGTGCCACACGGGCGTGCCCGCCGCGTCCACCTCGTAGACCTCGGTCGGCCCCGTCGAGTTCGCGACGCCTGCCGGCAGGCCGAACGCGATCATCGTGTTGCCGTTCGCGAGACGGCGCGCCGAGCCCACCGCGCCGGCGAAGTTGAGCGGCTGCGAGCGCCACTCCCAGACGGTGCGCGCGGTCCCGCCCTCGAGCGAGAACTCGACGGCGCGCGAGTACCCGCCCCGATTGACGCCGTTGTCGAACATCAGCACGTGGCCGGGCGTGATCTCGCGCGGCGTGTGCTGCCCCGAGAACGCGTCGGCGGCGGGCAGCGGATACGTCGCGTTCGCCCCGCCGAACCGCCACTCGAGCGTGCGCCAGTCGGGTGTGATCGAGATGACCTGATTCCAGAAGTGCACGCTCAGCAGCACGTTGTTGCGCGGTCCGATCGCCAGCGCGTTGGCGTGCATCCACTCGGCGCCTCTCGGCGCCGGCGTCGTGGCCAGGGTGAAGAAGTCCCACGACGCCCAGCGCTTGTCGAGCGCCCCCGTCTCGGGCGACCACTCCCAGATCGCCTCGCCGCGCACCTTCGTGCCGTTCACGATGCGGTCGTCGAATGCGATGAACAGCACGGTGTTCGACGGCGAGACGATCGCGTCGTGATGCATCTCGCGGTTCGCGAAGTCCTGTGGCAGCTCGTGCACGACGGTGCCACCCGGACCCACCTCGACGATCCCGCGCCCCTTGTCCATGAACACGAAGTTTCCGTTCGCGCGGCGCGCCATTCCGAACGGGAAGTCTTTCGTGCGCCAGTACCACACCACCTCGTCGCGGTCGCCGAGCATCGCGTAGCCCTTGAACCCCGTCGAATCGAAGAGATGCACCATCAGGAGCGGCGCGGTGCGCTTTCCCGTCACGCTGACGAGCGACGCGGCGAGGTCGGTCGGCACCGTGTCGCTCGTGAAGCTGCCGGTGGCCGACGTGCCGACGACCTGATACTGGTAGCTCCGCTTCGGCCGCAGCCGGGTCAGGACGAGCGACGCCGATGGCGACGCGGTCGCCTGCACGCGCAGATGTGGGTCGCCCTCGGTCCAGTACTCCACCGCCACCTCCGCCGACCGGTCGAGCTCCAGCTTCAGCGTGCGGACGAACGGCGCCGGCGTCGACACTTCGGCCGACAGCACGCGAGGGGCATCGACGTCGGTCGGCGCATCGCAGGCGCTCGCGGCCAGCACGGAGATGGCCGCGAGCGCGCGGAGCGCAGCGTGGGCTCGGGTGGCGCGAAGCTGCACTCGGTCTGCTGGGAGCTGAGGGGGCGGGGTGCGATGCCGGCGGTATCGTTGACGGTGCGGCGCGTCGGTCTATTCCCGGCCTGTGGCATCGCCTTCCGCCGTCCGCCGGATCTCGCGCAGCATGGCGCGCCGGATCATCCCGCTCGCCGGCCGGATGAGATACCAGTACGGGAGGAATCGCCGCCGGACGCTGGTGTCCGCACAGTGCACCCGCGTCTCCGTCGTCAGGTCGGTGGTGCCGTCGGTGCGCGCGTGCAGGTG
>Ga0207674_10006410_pt1 | contig 13841 bp, 13 predicted proteins | sample KBSCornC72_FD_184303 | JGI IMG/M metagenome (GOLD analysis project Ga0207674, IMG submission 184303) | Corn rhizosphere microbial communities from Kellogg Biological Station, Michigan, USA - KBS Corn C7-2 (SPAdes) (version 2) | ecosystem: Host-associated > Plants > Roots > Rhizosphere > Soil ... | reverse complement strand
CGTACTACGACGCGATCCGCCACAGCGCACGATTCCGCGACCTGGTCGTGCGCGTCGGGCTGGGCGACTACGTCTCGGCCTTTACGAGCTAATTGGGTACTCTGACCCCAAACGGTTCGAACTATTTCGCCGGAAGAATCGCCGCCAGACCGTTGTCCATCTCAGCGCGGGTCGCCGGACCGGGATGGACCCCCTGGATCACGCCGGCTGTGTCGATGAAGACCAGCGTCGGGAGTCCAACGAGACGAAAGCTTCGCCGCGTATGGCCCCGATTGTCGAGGGCGACGGGAAAGTCGACGCCGTACTCGTGCACGAAGTCCTGCACCGCTTTCGTCGTGAGCTCCTGGTCGCGCTGATTCACCGCAAGAATCACGAGGCCGGCATCGCGGTGTTCTTTCTGCATGGCGACGAGCTCCGGGAACTCGTCGCGACACGGCGGGCACCACGTCCCCCAGAACGTGACGACGACCGGATGCCCCTTGAGCGATGAAAGCTTTACGTGGCCCCCCGTAAGCGTAGGGAGGTCGATCTCCGGGGCCGCCGTCCCGCGTCCCACCTTCTGCGCCGTCGCGTTAGGCGACAGGAGCGAGAGTGCTCCGAGCAGCACGAAGCCGCGAAGCACTCTCGCCCGCTGGTTCCCCCATGGGTGCGTACGCATGGCTCTCAGAAGCGCCAGGCGTAGCTGGCGAACACCAGGTATTTGGCGAAGCCGCCGCCATTCACCGCGCCGGGCGTGCTTTGCTCGAGCTCACTCTTTTCGCGGTTCACCCACATCCGAACCGGCACGCTCAACGTGAATGTGCCCCTGCCTTGCCCGACCGACAGGCCCGGGTCGGCGTAGATGATTTGGGACGACGTTTTGACCGTCGTCGCATCGCCGCCGCCAACCAAGTCGTGGACGGGAATGCCGTCGAGGCGACCGCCGAGGCTCAGCGACAGCCCCCAGTCCTGTTGCACGTCATACGTCGCGCCAAGCCGTGCCGAGTAGACGTCCGGTACGGACCACTTGGCACCCCGAAACGTGACGTCACTCTCTGCCTTGGGGCTTATCATGTAAAACCCGGTCGCGTACGCGTTCGATCGCTCGGTAATCTGGTGGAACGCCTGGGTCCCCAGCAGGATGCCCCAACCCCCGTCGCCCGGCTGGACCCTCTGATCCGCAACGGCGCCTTCGGACTTTAGCGTGTGGCTGCCGGTCGGCGCCTTGAAGCCGAGGCCGAAGGCGATGTTGCCGCGTTGGTGGGTGCGCGGCGTGAGTAGCCACCCCTCTCCCATGAGGCTCAAGTCGCCGATCCCCGACGCGTCCTGTTGCACCGGGGCGCCGCCCGTGCCCGTATGGGTCACCAATTGCCCGGCGGAGAACGGGACAGCCAGGCGCAGGCGGAATTGGTCGTTGATAGCGTAGCCTATGTCGGCGACGAACGTGTGAATCTTGAATTCGGGAGGCTGCCCGCCCGGTCCCTTCTCTGGGGACGACTCCGAGCCAATGAAGAATTCGTCGGACGAGAGGTGCCGATACGAGAGCCCCACCTGCCATTGCCCTCCGGACTGCGCGTAGGCCTGCCCGATGCCGCCGAGGTTCACGGGGGTCGTGAACCGAATGGGCTCGCACCCCTGACCGGCCGCGCCAGCCGGCGCGAGACCGACGGCGATGATGGTGACCGCAAGTGCGACACGTTGAAGCGACATGGAGTTCATAACGTCCCCCGCCTCCGGTGGTCGATGCCTCGGTTTTCCAACGGGCTACCTATGACACGGAATCGCCCCGCTTACTGCGACATACCCCGCTACATCTTGCTGCAGCCCGCCTCCTGGGCCAGAAGCGTGGCGAAAATCCCGGTCGGCATGAGCGTGGCAGTCGGCACGAGGTTCCGCCGCAGCTCCTCGTAGACCACGCTCTCCTGCTGTTTCGTCTTCTCGGCGATCACAGACGCGTACCCGCGCGTCGCCCGATCGCATCCCAGGAAGATCACGCCGCGACTCGTCAGCGCTGCAATGCTGGCCGCTCCCTCGACGCCCGTTGCCGGCTTACCGTCCTTGTCGAGCTTCCGATAGTAGACATTGCGCTTCGCCGCCTTCTTCGTGCTCGGATCCGTCGTCTTGGTTTCGGCGCCGAAGTCGTACTTCGCCCACATGGCATCGTTGTAGAGCATCGGCACCGCCGCATGACGAAGCACGACCACGATGCTCGAGTCGGAGTCGCCGGTCTTGAAGACGTCCTTCACCCAATCGAAGTACCCGGCCGCATTGTACAGGGCGTCTCCGTCGTTGATCTGCGGCGAGTCGAAAACGACCTTGTGCTTCGCGGTGATCCGATTCATCCAGCTCGTATCCCACGTCAGCTCCGACGTCTCCGGCATCGACGAGTGTTTGGACGCGGAGGGCGGGGCGGCCGGCGCAGGTGCCTGGCTCGACGCGCTCGTAGCGGCCGCCGCTGGGGAACAGGCGACCGCAGCCAGCGCCGCGGCACCTGCAGCAAGCTCGCCGATGAACTGACGGCGTGGGGTGACGGAGTCGTGCTCGGACGGTCGGCTCATGGGTCGTCGCGTTGAGGTGAGCTACCTATGACACGAAATCAGCGTCCAGCCTGCGACATGCGATGAAGCACGCAGGACGACGGCGCCCTTGCTGGGGTCGTCACGCGCCGCCGGGCCTGGAGGCGCGCTGCTTCTCGTACTCGGTCCGGAACTCACCCTCTTTCTGTGAGACGAACGCGGCGCAGCCTTTTTCATCCATGAACGGATTGGTGGCTCCCGATTTCATGCTGGCGTACTTCGTCTCGAGCCCGAAGTACGAGCCATGCGCGCCCAGAAAGAGATCGCATTTGAGCGACTTCAGCACGCGAAACGTCCGCTCGTAGTCCTGCGCGATCGTGGGATACGTCGGGTTGTCGACGAGCCGATACCCTGTGTTCACGTTTGGGCTTCCGATGATCACGGCGCGGTACGTCTTGTCGCCGTCACGCACCGAGAGCGTCCATGTCGTGCAGCCCTTCGTGTGGCCCGGCGTGAGATGCGCCTCGAGCACGACGTCGCCCAACGTCACCTTGTCGCCATCATGCAGCACGCGGTCCACGCGCGCCGGGGGATACAGCATAGCAGAGTCGCTCCCGTACTGAAAGTCGGATTTTCCCCCCGACTCGACCACCGGAACGTCGCCTTCCATGACCATGTACTTCGCACCCGTGAGCTTCTTTACCAGCGCACTTCCGGCGTCATGGTCCCAGTGCGCGTGACTGATGAGAAGGATCTTCACGTCGCTGAACTTGAAGCCCAGCTGCTCGACGCTCGTGCGAATCATCGGCACGTTGGCTTCGAGATCGCTGTTGATGAGGATATGACCCTGGGCCGTCGTGATCAGATAGCTCGCGAGCCCTTTGCTGCCGACGTAGTAGAGATTCCCGGCAATGCGGAATGGCGGGAACGGCTCCGTCCAATCGGGCGGCGCCTGCGATGACGCCCGGCTACTGGTGCAGAGAACACAGGCAAACGCCGCGGACATCAAAGTGCGAAGGTTCATCGAAGAAAGCCGTTTGAAACCGATGACCGAGAACCAAGGACCCACGACCCACAACCGATGACTCGCCATGCATCACGAGATGTCGTCGCGAGTTGTGAGTGATGGTAACGGGTCATTGGTTTTGGGTCATCGGTTCTAACTGCGGGGTTGCCGAAAGTCAGGCAAACCGATTCAACGGACTTCTGTCACCCACGAGCCACATGTGGCCGAAGGGGTCGAGAAAGTGGCCCTGACGATGAACGCCCCACGGTGCGTCGTGATCTCGCACGTCATCGAGACTGCCCTTCGCGCCCGCGGCCAGTGCACGTGCCACGAGCGCGTCGGGGTCATTGCAGAACACCTCGATTCGCACGGACGTCGTGCCGAGGACGGTGGGACTTTCCCACCCGTTCGATTCTGGCTCGCCGACGAAAAACGGCGCACCCGCGAGCTCCAGCCCTGCGACCGAACCCAGGCTCCACAACACGGTAGCGCCGAGGGCACGTTCGTACCAGGCGATCGCCGCGGGGGCGTCGGTGACGGCGAGCATGACTGAGATGACTGGCGCCGGGCCGTGCTGATGGATGTTCATCGAATGCCCAGTCCAATGCCGCCGATCGGCGTCGTCACGACGCGATTGCTGAAGCCGGCGATCAGGGGACGCGCGCGTGCGATTGCCTGCCGCACCTGCGGAAGCGTGAGCGAAGCGGTGTGACTTGCCTGGTCGTCCCAGACCTCGGTGATCCACAGCGCGTCGGCATCCGCGGGGTCCCGCGCGATGATGTAGCTCAGGCAGCCCGGCATGCCGCCGTCGTTCTCGAGCAAGATGGCCTGAAGCGCGTCACGTTGGCCGGGCTTCGCCGACATCTTGCCGATCAGTCCGTACATGTAGCAGATCTCCGTGAGGCCCTAGCGCATCTGCCATCGTTAGGCAGCGACCAACGGCAGCCGGGTGCAGTTCGCCAATGAGAGTGATCCGAACCGAACCTGATGAGCGAAACGCAATGAGGGAAGAGGGAAGGGGGATGAGGGATGAGGGTAGGAAGCGAGAACCCTCGGGATGCCGCTCTACGCGAGCTGAGCGTCCCGAGGGGTTCCGCCTCTAACCCTCATCCCTCATCCCTCAGTCACAATCCGCGGCGAGCTTTTCACGGTCGACGACGATCTCGCCGTTCGCGTTGATCGTATAGTGCCCCCTCACGATCAGCGAGAACGACCGGCCCGACGTGCTACCCACGAGCTTGAGCACCTGCCGGTACGTGCCGACGAGGCCCATCGTCGTCTGACCGAACGATCCGTGATCGTGCCACTTCACACGGAACACCTCGCCGCTCTCGGCCCCTCTACCCTGTAGCCCGATCGGCATGGTGTGATAAACTGCGTGGTAGCCGCCAGCCGGGTTGGCCACGACCGTGAACCGCTCGAAGATCTGGCCCTGGAGCTCGACCAGCTCGCTCAGCCGACCGTCCGTGCACTCGACGCCGATCAAGCTTCCGGAGACATCGAACAACCTCTCATCAACCGAACGCTCAGCGCCGCCGGCACTTGACTGAGCTGCGGTCGGGATTGGAGCCACCGTGGCCGGGGCGGTGGGCGTACTGGACCGCTCACAGGCGGCAAGCGCAAGCACGGCGACCAGTAGCGGGATTCTGCTAGGGCGTGACAACATGGTCTCATCCTCGGATTTTCAGTGGTGACGGAGAGGCCACGGTTGGCCTCGAACTGAAAGCCGAAAACGAGCGGAAAGTCCCTCACGGGCGCACGCGATGGCCTCTGACGTTCACGAATTCACCGAACTGCTCCAGGCGCACGCGCGCGGTGACGGCGCCGCGCTGGACCGGCTATTCCCGAAGGTGTACGACGAGCTTCGGCAGATGGCGCGAGGCCGCATGCGCCACGAGCGCGCCGACCACACGCTCGGCGCCACGGAGCTGGTGCACGAGGCGTTCTTCCGTCTCGTTCGCCTCGACCGCATCGACTGGAAGAGCCGCGCGCACTTTTTGGCAATGGCGTCACAGGCGATGCGGAACGTGCTATTGGACCACGCCGAGCATCGCGGCGCGCAGAAGCGGGGCGGTGGAGAGCGCGCGGTGACGCTGGAGCGCGTCGAGATCGCCAACGCGTCACCTAACGACGACGTGCTCGCGCTCTGCGAAGCGCTCCAGCGCCTCGAGCAGCTCGAGCCTCGCCAGGCGCGAGTCGTGGAGTGCCGCTTCTTCGGTGGCCTCAATCTGGACGAGACGGCCGAGGCGCTCGGCGTGTCGGCGGCGACGGTGAGCCGGGATTGGACGATCGCGCGCGCATGGCTGCACGCCGAGCTGGCGAACGGGCCCCACCAGAAACGGGATGGCGCCGCGTGAGGATCGCGTGACCGGCGCTCGCTGGCGGACCGTCCAGGAGCTCTTTCTCGCGGTCCGCGACCTCCCGCCCGAGGCGCGCGACACGTATCTGCGCGACGCGATGCCTAACGACGATGAGGTTCGGGAACAGGTGCGCCGAATGCTGGAGGCGGAATCCGGCGATGGCATCCTCGACCGAACCGCACCGACCCTGACCTTCACCGGCTACGCGGGCGACGCGCCCCTGGAAGAACGTGTGGGGCCGTATCTCGTCACCGGCGAGATCGGGCGCGGTGGCATGGGTGTCGTCTATCGCGCGTACGATCCGCGACTGCGTCGGGACGTCGCCCTCAAGTTCCTGCCCGGCGCATGGCGCCACGATCCCGAGGCCAAGGCGCGCCTGATCGACGAGGCGCGCACCGCGTCGGCGCTGGACCATCCGAACACCTGCCCGGTGTACGACATCGGGTCCACCGGAGACGGCCGATTCTACATCGCGATGGCGTACTGCGCCGGCGGATCGCTCGCCGCCCGCCTAACGTCTGGACCGCTGTCGATCGATCAGGCGGTCCAGGTTGCCGCGCAGGTGTCCGCCGCGCTCGAGCGCGCGCACGAGGCGGGCATCGTGCATCGGGACATCAAGCCAGCGAATATCGCCTTCACCGAGCGTGGCGACGCGCGCGTCCTGGACTTCGGCATCGCGCTGCTCGGCACTGGTGAGTGGGCGGTCCCTCCGGTTGCGGCGGGAACGCCAGCTTACATGGCGCCGGAGCAGGTGCGCGGCGAAGCCGTCGATCGGCGAACGGACGTCTGGGCGCTCGGCGCCGTGCTGTTCGAGATGCTGACCGGCGCACGGCCCTTCTCCGGCTCTCGTCCGGACGTGACGCAGGCGATTCTCGACGGTGAGCCCGCCGACGTTCGAACGCTCCGCCCCGAGGTACCGGAGGCCCTGGCGGTGGCGGTGCGCCGGGCGCTCGCCAAGGAGCCGGCCGCACGCTTCGGGACAGCCGCCGAACTGAGCGCCGCGATCACGAGGGCCGTCTCGCCTCCCACGATCGTCCCGCCACCGGGATCACGACCCGCGCACCGCTCGCGCCTAACGCGCCGTCTCGTCTTCGCTGGCGTCGTGGCCGCGGGAATCGCCGGCGCTGCCTGGGTGGCATTTCGTCCGGGCGCGTCGTCCAATACTCCGGTACCGGATGGCAAAGCCGTCGCGATCCTGCCGTTCCGCGTGCGTGGCGAGCCGTCCCTCGCGTACCTCCGCGAGGGAATGGTGGACCTCCTGGCTGCGAAGCTCACCGGAGAAGGTGGGCTTCGTGCGGCGGACCCCCGCGCCGTCTACGCAGGCTGGCGGCGCGCGGTCGCCAACGACACCGACGATCTGCCTCGCGACTCTGCCGTTGCGCTCGGCCGGCGGCTCGGCGCAGGGCACGTGATGCTCGGTGACGTCGTTGGTACCCCGGCGAGCGTCGTCGTGAATGCGTCCGTCGTGAACGCGCGCGGAACGGTCGTTGGCCGTGCAAGCGCGCAAGGGGCGCACACCGAGCTGCCTGTGCTCGTCGATCGCCTCGTCGCGCAGCTGCTCAGCGCGAGCGCCGGCGAGGACCCGCAGCGGCTCGACGCGCTCACGAGCACGTCACTGCCCGCGTTGCGCGCGTATCTGGAGGGACAGGCGGCTTATCGGCGCGGACGGTATTCGGAGGCGATCGGGCATTTTGGTCGCGCAGTGGATCTGGATTCCACCTTCGCCCTGGCCGGCCTCGGGCTCTCCCTCGCGGACGGATGGGCAGGCATGGGGCACCCGCGGGAACGTGGCCGAGCCATCGCGTGGCGTTGGCGCGAGCGACTCAGCCAGCGAGATCGCGCGCTGCTCGATGCCCACGTGGGGCCGGCTTACCCTCGGCCTTCCACGATCAGGCAGCGGCTCGCGGCCGTCGAAGCGGCGCTGCGCCTCTCGCCCGATCGAGTGGAGCTCTGGTACGAGCTCGGAGATTTGCACTACCACTATGGTGGTTTGCTTGGGATCCCGTCGTGGGAGTTACAGGCGGAGAGAGCGCTTCGGCGCGCCCTGGCTGCGGACTCCACCTTCTCGGCGCCCATTCACCACCTCGTTGGCCTGTACGCGCGACAGGGCAGCAAGGAAAAGCTGCAGCCGATCGTGGCAGCAAGCGATCGTCTCGTCGGCGAGGGCGCGACCGCCGACTTCGTCCGCTGGCGCGCCGGTTTGGTGTTAGGCAACCCGACCGTCGACTCGACGACGCTCGACTCGATCGACACCGAGACGCTCGCCTGGATCGGGATGAAGACCCAGGACGATGGAGTCGACAGGGCGTTAGGCGAACGCGCGCTCCGCCTGCGCGATGCGCGTCCTGGTACGCGCGACGAGCGGTTCGAGCGCCGCCTCAGCCTCCACGCCGTTGCCCTGAATGGCGGCAGACCCGACGAGGCCACTGCGCTCTCCGAATCGATACGCGAGCTGCAGCCGGATTCGTCGTTCCACCTGCGACTGCGCGCCCTGAGCGCAATGTACGGTGACGGAGATCGACCGGCTGGTGAGCGCGCCGTTGCAGCGTTAGGGGTGGCGCGTGCGCGCGACGCGCGGGAATCATGGTTGAACACGTGCGTGCGCGCTCAGTGGCAGCTCTCCACGGGCGAGTCGGAGCCGAGTATGCCGCCGGCGCGAACGGTGCGCGATCGATCCGCCGCTGAACGGGTCTGCGACGCCACGCTCGAGTCGATGCGCGCCGTGCAGCAGCGCGATCCGTCAGCGCGCGAGGCGATGGATCGCCTCGAGGATCTCGTGCGCTCGGGTGTGGCAGAGTTTTTCATGGGCGACGGGCATCTGGACTACGCCACCATCGCGCTTGCCCGGCTTCGCGAGCAGAGCGGCGATCGGCCTGGTGCGCTCGCGGCGCTGCGTTATCGGCCGTACTTCATAGGATGGCAGCCGTTCCTTGCCGCGAGCCTGCGCGACGAAGGGCGTCTCGCAGCGGACGTTGGCGACCGGGACGGCGCCATTCGGGCCTACGAGCATTACCTCGCGCTGCGCCACCACCCCGAGCCGGGGACCCAGACGCCCGCCGACTCCGTGCGCGCCGAGCTGACGAGGCTCAAGGCCACGCGCTGAGCGCGTGAGGGAATCGGGAGGACAATTCCGCTTGAGTGGGTGAGGTACCAGTTCACCCATTTCGTAAGGAGTCCCCTCATGTCTTCGATACTTCTGGCCACGCTTGCGTTAGGCCTGGCCGCCCCGCTATCGGACGCTCCGCGCTTCGGCGAAGTGAAGCTGTCCACTGGCATTCGCATGCACTACGCCGAGCAGGGCGAGTCGCGCCGCGAGCCGATCATCCTGCTGCACGGCTACAGCGATTCGTGGTTCTCCTTCAGCCGAGTGCTGACGCCGCTCGCGCGTGAGACCCGCGTGTATGCACTCGACCTCCGTGGGCATGGCAAGACGGACAAACCCGCTACCGGCTACCTCATGCGCGACCTCGCCGCGGATGTGGTCGCATTCATGGACGCCAAGGGAATCGCCAAGGCGACGGTCATCGGCCACTCGATGGGCGGCTTCGTCGCGCAGCAGGTGGCGTTCGCGGCGCCGAAGCGCGTATCGCGTCTCGTCCTGGTAGGGACGGTGCGGAAGCCCACCAACCTCGCGGGCTTCTATGAGCTCGAGAAGGCCGTAACGTCACTGTCGGACCCGGTGCCAGACGGGTTCGCGCGCGAGTTTCAGTTGAGCACCGTGTATACGTCAGTGGGCGACGAGTTCATCAACCGCGCAGTGGAAGAAAGCCTTCGGCTTCCGGCGCGAGTGTGGAAGGAGCTTGCGGGCGGGATGATCGCGACACAGGCGGCCGTGTCGCTGGGGCGTTCGGGAATCCCAACGTTGGTCGTCCGCGGCGAAAAGGATGCCTGGGTCACCGCGGAGGAAACTGACTCGTTGGCGATGATGGTTGCGACGAAGCGCCAGAAGACCTACGCGAACACCGGTCACGCCGTGCACTGGGAGCGGCCCGCCGAGTTTGCGAGCGAGGTGGTCGCCTTCCGAAAGGAGACGCAGGTGGCGGCGCGCTAGCGCTGCCATGCGTCGAGCACGTCCGGTGCGGCGCTCGTCGTGAGCCGCACCGGTCCCGTGCCGTCCGCATTCATGATGTAGACCTCATCGTCGCCATCGCGATCGCTCGTGAACGCGATGCGACGCCCGTCTGGTGACCACGTCGGAGACCGGTCGTGCGACGGGCCCTCTGTCAGTCTCGTCACGTTCCCGCCGTCGGCGTCCATCACGTAGATGTCCAGGTCGGCGTTGCTCGACGCGTAGAACGCGATCTTCGAGCCGTCCGGCGACCATGCGATCCGCCCGCCTTCGGCCAGCCGGTTCGTCGTTAGGCGCACGGGGTTGCCGCCGTTGGCCTGCATCACGTAGATCTCGGCGGCGCCGCCGTCCCGCGTGGAGAGGAACGCGATCTTCGACCCGTCAGGCGACCAGGACCCCCCCATGTTTTCTCCGGGCCCTTGCGTGAGCTGCACGACGTTCGACCCGTCGGGGTTCATGAGGTAGAGGTTGAACACGCCGTCCCGTAAGGACGTGAACAGGATGCGCGACCCGTCGGGCGACCAGCGCGGGAACCCGTCCTGGGTGGTGTTCGTCGTGAGCTGCTTGAGGCCGCGGCCGTCGGAGCCCATCGTGTAGATCTCGTAGTCGCCGTCGCGCCTCGACATGAACGCGAACTTGAATCCGTCGGGCGACCAATCGGCACTCTGATCGATCGCGGGGTCCGTCGTCAACCGCCGGGCGTTCAATCCGTCGGCGTCCATGACGTAGATGTCGACGTTTCCGCCCCGCGCCGACGTCATGAGCATGGGAACGCGGTTGTCTTGGAACGAACGGGGCGACACGCCGTCGTCCCCACCGCACGAGAGGGCCGACACCAAACCGGCAATCAGGAGACTTCGCAGGGGCGCGCTCACCCGGTCCACGATAGGCGCGGTCGGCCCGGCGTCAAGCTGCGACGTTGGAGCTTGAAGGACTTGCGAGTCACGCCTGATACATCGTGGCGCCCCCGACGACCGTCTGCACGATTTGAATGTCCTTGATCTTGCCGTTGGCTACGGTGTGCGGGTCGTCGGCCAGGACGACGAAGTCCGCGAGCTTACCAGCCGTAATCGACCCCTTGGTCGACTCCTCGTGCGCGGCGTACGCCCCGTTGAGCGTGTTGATCCGGATGGCCTCATCGACGGTCACGCGCTGATTCGCGCCCCACGTCGTCCCATCCCATCCCATGCGCGTCACCATGCCCTGGATGCCCATGAGCGGCGCGAACGGACCCGGGCTGAAGTCCGAGCCGGCGGCGGCGTGGATGCCGGCGTCGAGCAGCGTGCGGAACGCCATGCACCGCTTCATCAACTCCTGGCCGTAGAACGGGAACTTGTCGGGGTTGTAGTACGCGTACGTCGTGAACATTGCCGGCACGGCGCCTAACGCCTTCATGCGCCGCACGAGGTCGTCATTGACGAGCGTGCAGTGCGTGATCTTCGGCCGCGCGTCGGCGCGCGGCGCGGCTTTCTGCGCACGCTCGAAGGCGGTGAGATACATGTCGATCGCGACATCGCCATTCGCATGGCAGTTCACCTGAATGCCGGCGCGATGCACACGGTCGACCCATTTATCGAGGTCGTCCTGCGTGGTCGTGACATTGCCTTTGTACGGCGGCTGGCGGCCGGGGTAGGCAATGCTCAACGCCATCGTGCGCTCGGAAAACGACCCATCGACGACGTGTTCCGACGTGGCGCCAAACCTGATCCAGTCGTCGCCGAATCCACTCCGAATCCCGTTCGAGATCATCGCCTCCAGCATTCGGCCACTCGTCTCGTAGCTCACGCGGTGGCGAAGGTCACCGCGGGCCCGCACGTCCTGGATCGCCGCCAGGTCACCGCCTTCGTGATGCACGCTCGTCAGGCCATAGCGGGCGAACTGCTTCGAGATGTGCGCAATGCCATCGCGCTCGCGCTGGGCGAGCTGTTCGGGCGTGAACGTGGGGCGCTGGCCGACATTGTCGAACACATCGCGGGCGTTATCGGTCACGCGGCCGTTCAGGTCACCGCTTTCATCGCGGTCGTAGGTTCCGCCGGGCAGATTGGGCGTGTCCTTGGTGACCTTCGCCATCTCGAGCGCCCTGGTGTTGTAGAACGACGTGTGGCCGCCGCGATGCTCGACGACGACTGGGTGCTCAGTGGACACTTTGTCGAGGTCATGGCGATTGAGCGGGCGTTTGTCCTTGAGCTTCGTGTCGTCGTGGAAGTAGCCCTCGACCCATGTGCCCGGCGGCAGCTGCTGCGCTTTCGCTCGAAGCTTCTCGATGATGCTCGCGATCGTAACGAATTCCACCTCGAACGGGTTGCCGACGAGCACCTCGTACAGGAGCGTCGTGCCGCCGGCGTGATTGTGGCAGTCCGTGAAGCCCGGCACGATCGTCATCTGCTTCGCGTCGAACGTCCGCGTGCGCTTTCCCGCCAGACCCTTGATCGCCGCGGGACTCCCCACGGCGACGAATCGGCCACCGCTTACCGCGAAGGCCTGGGCCCGGGGCATCGCATCGTCCATGGTGTAGACCTTCGCGTTGAACACGACGAGGTCGGGGTCGATCCCCTGCGCACTCTGCGAGGCACTGGTCGGAAAGATCCCGCCCGAGTCCCCGAGCCAGGGCCGGGTGAGGATGCCGGCGGCGCCGGCAGTCGTTAGGCCCATGAACTCTCTGCGGCTCCGGCGGTCAGTCATGGCTTTCTCCGAGGCGGGTTTCCCAGACATCATCTCGGCGGCCTGCCTTTTGTCGCCGAGATGAAGCATGGCCAGACGATTCGTGAGACCTAAGCAATGGCCGGGACTTCCGCGCGGACCCACCGGGCCCGCAGCAGTATCACGCCCAGCGCGATGAGCCAGAGCGGCAGCACATAGTTGTTGATGTCGGCGATCGGGCCGACTGCCGGCGTCGCGTTCCGGAACGCCGCGACCATGCCGATCACCCCGACGGCCAGCCCGACGTATCCCGACACTCGTTGGCCTGCCTTCACGAGCGCGACCGCCGATAGTATGAAGAACGCGTTGAGCGAAACCTCGCCGAGAAACTCGCCGACATAGTTGCCGAGGTAGAGGTTCAACCCACGGAAGACCGCATCGATCGTGGCGCGGGTCTCCGGCGAAGCGGCTGGATACGCGCGAGCGAGCTCCCAATGCACGCTGGGCCAGCGGGCAAGCCCGAGCAGCATGCTCACGGCCGCGACGATGCTGAACGCGAGCGCGGCACGCATCGCGTTGGGCGCCGCATTGCGGAGCGCCGCGTACGCGCCGACGCCGGCGGGAATGAGCAGCAGTGGGAGAAACGCGTAGATCGCCCACACTGCCCGCCCGCTCGAGCCTAACGCGATGAGACGTGGGAGCACATCGGCGGCCGGCCCGTCGAGCACGTCCGGATAGCTGAAGCGCGCCGCCAGGTAACTGAACACGGCCATGAACCCGATGGCGGCGGCGATGAGGGACCATCCACCAGCGCGCGCAGCGCCGCGTGACTCTGCGTGGGAAACTGCGCTCATGCTCGGCTCCGGGTCGGGTCCAGGGGTGGAATTTCCGCGACCCATTGTAGCCGCCGGGCTGGTCGCTCCACCAGGCATTCACTTGGTTCGTTGGGGGTCAGAGTCTCAATTCATCTTTTTCACGCAGTCCCCTGACGCGCTACCTCACTGACGTGACCACCCACCACACGCCACCGACCATCGTTCTCTCGCGCCCACACACGCGTGTATCGATAGGTACCGCGAGCGAGATGTCCCGCCACCTCCACCTCGAGACGCGCGCGGAGCGCAGCGACGACGACGTCGACGCCAACACGTCGGATGCGCAATTCCTCCGGTACGTGGGATCGAAACCGCACCACGCCTGAGCCGTGCGCTTCCAGGTCCTGCGCCTTCGTCCCGAGCTGACCATCGGGACCGGTGAACAGCAGGTCGTCG
>Ga0207674_10006408_pt1 | contig 13843 bp, 13 predicted proteins | sample KBSCornC72_FD_184303 | JGI IMG/M metagenome (GOLD analysis project Ga0207674, IMG submission 184303) | Corn rhizosphere microbial communities from Kellogg Biological Station, Michigan, USA - KBS Corn C7-2 (SPAdes) (version 2) | ecosystem: Host-associated > Plants > Roots > Rhizosphere > Soil ... | reverse complement strand
GGCGAGCCGAAGACGGCGTTCATGCAATACGGCGACACGATCCGCATCGAGATGAAGGGGCTGGACGGCGCCAGCGTGTTCGGCGCGATCGAGCAGACCGTCAGGGCTCCGGCCTGATCGTCGTCCCTTCAGCTCGCGTAGACGGTCTCCAGCGAGCGGAACCCCTTCACCTCGATCGGGTTGCCCGCCGGGTCGCGGAAGAACATCGTCCACTGCTCGCCCGGCTGACCCTCGAAGCGCACCTGCGGCGGCAGCACGAAGTCGACGCCGCCCGCCTCCAGGCGCTGCGCAAGGGCGCGCCAGTCGGCGAGCTCGAGCACCAGCCCGAGGTGCGGCATCGGCACCAGGTGCTCGCCGACGCGGCCGGTGTTGCTGGTCGGGAACGGTGTGCCCAGGTGCAGCGAGATCTGGTGACCGAAGAAGTCGAAATCGACCCAGGTCTCGGTGCTGCGCCCTTCGGCACAGCCGAGCACGCCCCCGTAGAAGCGGCGCGCGGCCGCGAGATCGTTCACGTGATAGGCGAGATGGAACAGGCTGCGCATGGTGACGGGCAGGACGGGCTGCAGATTCGTGGCATGGTACGGCCATGGACCGCGATCTGCCGCACACCTTCAAGCTTGTCACCGTCTGGCTGGTCGCCGGGCTCGCGGTCTTTCTCGCGATCCAGTGGTGGCAGCATCGCGCCGAGCAGATGCGCTTCCAGGCCGACGCCGGCGTGATCGAGATTCGCCGCGGTGCCGACGGCCACTATCACTGGCCCGGCAGGATCAACGGGCGCGAGGTCGACTTCCTGGTCGACACCGGCGCGACCGGGACCGCGATCTCGGCGGCGCTGGCGCGCGAACTCAAGCTCGCGTCGCTCGGCGAGGTGCGCTCGAGCACGGCCGGCGGCCTCGTCACCGGCCAGCTCGTGCGGGCCGATCTGCGGCTCGACGGCGGCGTGCGAGCCGAGCGGCTCCCGGTCGTCGCGCTGCCCGCGCTCGACGACCGCCCGCTGCTCGGCATGGACGTGCTGGGCCGGCTGCATTGGCAGCAGCGCGACGGTGTGCTGCGAATCGAGATCGAGAAGTCGTGATGCTGCGCCTGCCCATCCGTTCGCCGGTCCGCACGGCGATTCGACTCGCCGCGGGACTCGTCGGCGCGCTGGTCCTGGGCTCGTCTGCCGCCGGCGCGTCACCGCCCGCGGCCGGCTGTCCGCCGATCGCACAGCAGCCCTCGCCGGACGCCGTGCAGACAGGGCTGCGCAACGCGCGCGATCGCGGCTTCCTCTGGCGGCTCGTCAAGGACGGACGCAGCTCGTACCTCTATGGCACCGTGCACGTCGCCAAGCTCGACTGGGTGTTCCCCGGCCCGAAGACGATGCAGGCCTTGAACGCGAGCGACACGGTCGCGCTCGAGCTCGACCTGCTCGACCCGGCGTTGCAGCGCCGCATGGCCAATGCGATCGCGGCTCGCCGCGATCCCGCGCTGCCCGCCGCGCTGACGCAACGCCTGCAACGCCAAGCCCAGATCGAATGCATCGCGCCCGAGATGCTGGCCGGCCTCGGCCCGATTCTGCAGATCGCGACCTTGAGCTCGCTGGTCGGGCGGCGCGACGGGATCGACCCAGCCTATGGCATCGACATGTTCATCGCCGGCCTCGCGCACGCGGCGAAGAAGAACACCGTGTCGCTCGAGACGCCCGAGCTGCAGCTCGACACCCTGACCAACGACCCCGACACGCCGCTGGACGCGCTGGTCGAAAGCGGGCTCGACGAACTCGAGAGCGGCCGCGCCCGCCCACTCCTGAACCGGCTCGTGCGCATCTGGGCCGACGCCGACGATGCCGAGCTCGCCCGCTACGAAAGCTGGTGCGACTGCCTGAAGACCGATGCCGACCGGCGCGCCATGCGCCGCATGCTCGACGACCGCAATCCGGCCCTGGCCGCGGGCATCGACGCACTGCATGCGGGCGGTCAGCAGGTGTTCGCGGCGGTCGGCAGCCTGCACATGATCGGTCCGAAGGGCCTGCCGGCGTTGCTGGCTGAACGCGGTTACCGGATCGAACGCATCAAGCCGGCGCGCTGAGCGGCGAACGGTGCGAGACTAGACACACGAACTGAAAAGACGCACGCAAGGAGACAAGTCGATGAGCGACGCCGCCAGCTTCACCAAACTGGTCCCGGGTTTTGATTTTCTGCAGGGCCTGGTCAAGAACGCCGGCGCAGCGCTGCCGAACATCGGTCAGTGGGTTGCGCCCACCCTCAACCCAGAGGAACTCGAAAAACGCATCGACGAGCTGCGCACCGTGCAGTTCTGGCTCGAGCAGAACGCGAAGATGCTCGGTGCGACGATCCAGGCGCTCGAGGTGCAGCGCATGACGCTCTCGACGCTGAAGACGATGAACGTGCAGATGACCGATCTGCGCGAGTCGCTGCAGCTGAAGGTGCCGTCCCCGAGCGCGGAGACGGCTGCCGCGGCCGAAGCTCCCGCCGCCGTCGATCCGATGCAATGGTGGGGGGCGTTGACCCAGCAGTTCACGCAGCTCGCGACCGCCGCGATGAAGGACGGCGCAAGCGGCGCCGCGAAGACGATGGCCGATGCATTCACGCCGGCATCGACGGCGGCGGCCTCGCCTGCAAAGACGCCTGCCGTCAAGCGCGCGCCGGCGGCCAGGAAGGCCGCGCCGCGCAAGCGCGCAGCGCAACGGCCTTGATTCGCAGGGCCTGATCCGGATCGAGCACCGCCATGCAGACCTTCCTGCACGCCCACGCGACGCACCCCGACTGGCGCATTGCGCTGGCACTGGCAGCCGCGCAGCTGGACGCCCAGGCCGACACGCAGCGCCGCGAGTCGGCCGGCCGCGCGCTCGCGCCGACCCTCGGCTGGGTCTACCTGACCGATCACTACGCCGCGCACAGCGAGAGCCTGCTCGCCGAACTGCGGCGGCGCTGGCCGGGGGTGGCGTGGGTCGGCGCCACCGGCGTCGGCATCTCGGCGAGCGGCGTCGAATACTTCGACGAAGGCGCGCTGGTGCTGATGCTTGCAGCCATTCCGGCGCGGCATTTCCGCGTCTTCTCGGGCACCCGGCCGCTCGGCAATTTTGCGGCGCACACCGCGCTCGTGCATGCGGACCCTGCCACAGATGACCTGGCCGAGCTGATCCACGACATGGGCCGGCGCACCACGAGCGGCTATTTGTTCGGCGGGCTCGCGTCGGCGCGCTCGGCGTGCCATCACATTGCCGACGCGGTACTGAGCGGCGGATTGTCGGGCGTGGCGTTCGACCGCGATGTCGCGCTCGTCTCGCGCGTCACGCAAGGCTGCCAGCCGGTCGGGCCGACCCGCGAGGTGACGGCGGTCGACCGCAACGTGGTGATCGAGCTCGACGGGCAGCCCGCCCTCGATTGCCTGCTGCGCGACGTCAAGCTGGAAGGCCGCGAGCCGCGCGACGCGCTGCCGCGCCTGCGCCAGATCCTGGTCGGGCTGAGCGATGCCCCCGAGGCGAGCGACTCGCAGGCGCCGCACTCGACCGACCTCGGCGGATCACTGGGCAATGCGGTCGTGCGCGGCGCGTTCGGCGCCGACGTGCGGGTGCGCCACTTGATCGGCCTGGACTCGGGCCGGCGCGGCATCGCGATCGGCGACGTCGCCGGGCTCGGCACGCGACTCGCGTTCTGCAGTCGCAACACCGAAGCGGCACGGCGCGACCTGGTGCGCATCTGCGCCGAGGTTCGCGAGGAGATCGAAACCGAGTTCGAGCCGGCATTCGACCCCCGCTCGCCGGCAGCCGGCCGGACCGAGGGCATCGAGGCGCAGACTCTGCCGCGCCCGGGTGGCATCGCCGGCGCGGTCTACGTCAGCTGTGCCGGGCGCGGCGGCCCGCACTTCGGCGCCGCCTCGGCCGAGCTCGCGCTGGTGCGGCATGCGCTCGGCGACGTGCCGCTGGTCGGCTTCTTCGCCGCCGGCGAGATCGCGCACCAGAACCTGTACGGCTACACCGGCGTGCTGACCGTGTTCCGGCACACCGCGGCTGCCTGAGCGCAGCGCGCGATCTTTGCGTCCAGGTCAAAGCCGCTTTGACGCCACACCGCAGCGCCGGTGCAGCGCAGCCGCGCTACATTGCATGCATGAGCCGAGCGCCGATGCGTCGGGCGCTGCCGCTGTGACTGCGCCGCCCGACCCGAGAGTAGGAGACAGGTTTTGAACGCCCCCCAGGCCGCAGCAGCGCCGCCACTGGCGTCCGGAGCGCTGAGCGCCTCGCTCGTCATCGAAGTCGGCGAGCGTGCGCAGCGCCAGGCCGCGGTGGTGGCCGCCCTGTCCGAATCGCTCCCGCCCCACGCGCTGCTCTGGCACCGCGAAGACACGGTTCCCTATGAATGCGACGGCCTGACGGCCTACCGCGAACAGCCGCTGCTCGTCGCGCTGCCCGAAACCGAAGCGCAGGTGGCTGCGGTGCTGCGCACCTGCCACCGCCTGAACGTACCCGTCGTCGCGCGCGGCGCCGGCACCGGGCTGTCGGGCGGCGCGCTGCCGCACCGGCTCGGCGTGACCCTGAGCCTGGCGAAGTTCAACAAGATCCTGAAGATCGACGCGCGCGCGCGCACCGCGACCGTCCAGTGCGGCGTGCGCAACCTCGCGATCAGCGAAGCCGCCGCGCCGTACGGCCTGTACTACGCGCCCGACCCGTCGAGCCAGATCGCCTGCACGATCGGCGGCAATGTCGCCGAGAACTCGGGCGGCGTGCATTGCCTGAAATACGGGCTGACGCTGCACAACGTGCTGAAGGTCCGCGGCTGCACGGTCGAGGGCGTCGCGGTCGAGTTCGGCTCGGAAGCGCTCGACTGCGCCGGGTTGGACCTGATGAGCATCCTGGTCGGCAGCGAAGGCATGCTTGCGGTGACGCTCGAAGTCACCGTCAAGCTGGTGCCGAAGCCGCAGCTCGCACGCTGCATCATGGCGAGCTTCGACGACATCCGCAAAGCCGGCAATGCGGTCGCCAACGTGATCGCCGCCGGCATCATCCCGGCCGGTCTCGAGATGATGGACAAGCCGATGACGGCGGCCGTCGAAGACTTCGTGCACGCAGGCTACGACCTGGCGGCCGAGGCGATCCTGCTGTGCGAGAGCGACGGCACGCCCGAAGAAGTGGCCGAGGAAATCGCCCGCATGGAAGCCGTGCTCGCAGCGAGCGGCGCGACGCGGCTCGAGGTGAGCGCCGACGAAGCGCAGCGGCTGAAGTTCTGGAGCGGGCGCAAGAACGCGTTCCCGGCGACCGGCCGCCTGAGCCCCGACTACATGTGCATGGACTCGACGATTCCGCGGCATCGGCTGGCCGACATCCTGCTCGCGATCCAGGCGATGGAAACGAAATACGGCCTGCGCTGCGCGAACGTGTTCCACGCCGGCGACGGCAACCTGCACCCGCTGATCATGTTCGACGCGAACGACCCCGACCAGCTGCACCGCTGCGAGCTGTTCGGCGCCGACATCCTCGAGACGAGTGTCGAGATGGGCGGCACCGTGTCGGGCGAACACGGAGTCGGTATCGAGAAGCTGTCGGCGATGTGCGTGCAGTTCGCACCGGCCGAACGCGAGCAGATGCTGGCGCTCAAGCGCGCGTTCGATCCGAAGGAGCTGCTGAACCCCGGCAAGGTGATCCCGTCGCTCGCGCGCTGCGCCGAGTACGGGAAGATGCATGTGCGGCGCGGCTTGCTGCCCTTCGCCGACATTCCGCGTTTCTGATGGGCCGCCCCTGCCAATGACAGATCCGGCGCTGCAGCTGTTGGTCGACCGCGTCAAGAGCGCCCGTGCCGCCGGCGCCCAGCTGTGCATCCGCGGCGGCGGCAGCAAGGACTTCTACGGCGAGGCGCTACAGGGCGAGCTGCTCGACACGCGCGTGCTCGAAGGCATCTCGAGCTACGAGCCGACCGAACTCGTCGTTACCGCGCGCTGCGGCACGTCGCTCGCCGAACTCGAATCGGTGCTGGCCGAGAAGGGCCAGTGCCTGCCATTCGAGCCGCCGCACTTCGGCGAGCCGGCGGCGCCGACCAAGGGGAGGGGCGCGACCGTCGGCGGCATGGTCGCGGCCGGCCTCTCCGGGCCATCGCGCGCCGCGGTCGGCTCGGTGCGCGACTTCGTGCTCGGCGCCACCCTGCTCAACGGCAGCGGTGAGGTGCTGAGCTTCGGCGGGCAGGTGATGAAGAACGTCGCCGGCTACGACGTCTCGCGCCTGCTGGCCGGCTCGCTCGGCACGCTCGGCGTGATCCTCGAGGTGTCGCTGAAAGTCACGCCGATCCCCGCCGCGACGCTCACGCTGCGCCTCGAGATGAACCAGGCCACCGCGCTCGACACGCTGAACGCCTGGGCCGGCCAGCCGCTGCCGCTGAACGCCAGCGCGTGGTGGGACGGCAACCTGATCGTGCGGCTGCGCGGTGCGCTCGCCGCCGTGCAGTCGGCACGCACGAAGCTCGGCGGCGACATCGTGCAGCCCGAGTTCGCGAGCCCGTTCTGGGAAGGCATTCGCAACCACGACGACGAGTTCTTCGTGAAGGCGCGCGCCGCGATCGGCACCGGCGCGGCGCTGTGGCGCCTGTCGGTGCCGCAGACGGCGCCGCCGCTGACCCTGTCGGGCGTGCTGATGCTCGAATGGGGCGGTGCGCAGCGCTGGCTGTGCAGCGCGGCGTCGCCGGCGCTGATCCGCGATGCGGCGGCCAAGGCCGGCGGCCATGCGACATTGTTCGCGGCGCAGGACAAGAGCGCCGGCGCGTTCGCGCCGCTTCGTTCGCCGCTCGACCGCATCCACCGCGAACTGAAGAAATCGTTCGACCCGTCGGGCCTGTTCAATCCGGGCCGCCTGTACCCCGGCCTCTGAACGGCCCGATTCGCCTGTCGCCATGCAAACCAACCTCGCCGCCGAATTCAAGGACACCCCGGAAGGCCGCGAGGCCGAGGCGATCCTGCGCAAGTGCGTGCATTGCGGCTTCTGCACCGCGACCTGCCCCACCTATCAGCTGCTCGGCGACGAGCTCGACGGCCCGCGCGGGCGCATCTACCTGATCAAGCAGGTGCTCGAAGGTGCGACGGTCACGCGCAGCACCCAGCTGCACCTCGATCGCTGCCTGACCTGCCGCAACTGCGAGAGCACCTGTCCGTCGGGTGTGCAGTACGGCAACCTGGTCGAGATCGGGCGCAATATCGTCGACGACAAGGTCGAACGGCCGCGCAGCGAACGTGCCGTGCGCTGGCTGCTCAAGGAAGGCCTGACCTCGCCGCTGTTCGGCCCGGCGATGAAAGTCGGGCAGGCCGTGCGCCCGCTGCTGCCGCAAGCGCTGAAGAGCAAGATTCCGCCGAAACCGGGCAGAGACCTCGACGCCCGCGCCCACCGCTGGCCGACCCGCGAACACGCCCGCAAGGTGCTGCTGCTGATGGGCTGCGTGCAGCCGGCGATGCTGCCGAACATCAACAGCGCGACCGCGCGAGTGCTCGACGCCGCCGGCATCCAGACGCTGGTCGCTGACGAAGCCGGATGCTGCGGTGCGATCCGCACCCATTTGAACGACCGCGACGGCGGCCTGGCCGACATGCGCCGCAACATCGACGCCTGGTGGCCGCTCGTGGCGAAGGGCTCGGTCGAGGCGATCGTGATGAACGCGTCCGGCTGCGGCGTGATGGTGAAGGAGTACGCGCACGCGCTGCGCGCCGACCCGGCCTATGCCGACAAGGCCAGGCGCATCAGCGAGCTGACACGCGACCTGAGCGAGCTGCTGCCCGACCTCGTGCCGCGACTCAAGCCGAAGCTGCGCCTGCGTGGCGCTGCAACGAAGCTCGCCTTTCACCCGCCGTGCACCCTGCAGCACGGGCAGCAGCTGCGCGGTGGTGTCGAGACACACCTGAACGCGCTCGGCTTCGACGTTCGCGTTGCCGCGAACGAAAGCCACCTGTGCTGCGGCTCGGCCGGCACCTATTCCGTGCTCCAGCCGGAGCTCGCGTACACGCTGCGCGACCGCAAGCTCGAGCACCTCGCGCCACTCGAGCCGCAGACGATCATCTCGGCCAACATCGGCTGCATCCAGCACTTGCAGACCGGCACGGCCACGCCGGTGCGGCATTGGGTCGAGGTGCTGGACGATGCACTCGGCTAGGGGCGTCAGATGCAGCGCCCGCCGTCGACTTCCATCGCGACGCCGGTGATCATCGAGGCCTCGTCGCTGCACAGGAAACAGGCGGCGTTGCCGAGGTCTTCGGGCGTCGAGAAACGGCCGATCGGAATCGTCGAGAGGAACTTGGCGCGCATCTCGGGCGTGTCTTCGCCCATGAAGGTCTTCAGCAGCGGCGTTTCGCCGGCGACCGGGTTGAGCGCGACGACGCGGATGCCGAACGGCGCAAGCTCGACGGCCATCGAACGCGTCGCCGTGATCACCCAGCCCTTGCTCGCGTTGTACCAGGTGAGGCGCGGGCGCGGGCTGACGCCGGCGGTGCTCGCCATGTTCAGGATCACGCCGCCCTTGCGCTGCTTGAAGCGCGGCACGACCTGCGCCGCCGCCAGGTAGATCGCCTTGATGTTGACGGCGACGATGCGGTCGAAGTCGTCCTCGGGCAAGCCTTCGAGCGGTTGCGGCGCGTGCGCGACGCCGGCGTTGTTGACCAGGATGTGCAGGCCGCCGAACAGGTCCTGCGCGGCGTCGAGCATGCGCGTGACGTCGGCGCTCTTCGCCACGTCGACCGCGAGCGAGCGTGCATTCGCGCCGAGCGCGGCGGCAACCCGTTCGCCATTCGCAGCATCCCGGTCGGCGATCAGAACCTTCGCGCCCTCGGCGACGAACTTCCTCGCGATGCCTTCGCCGAAGCCGGATCCGCCGCCGGTGACGATCGCCACTTTGCCTTCGAGTCTCATGCCGGAGTCCTTGTCGATGTGGTCGGGTCAGCCGTGATGGATCGCGATCGTCTTCAACGCCGAGAAGCCGTACAGCGCCTCGAAACCCTTCTCGCGTCCGTGCCCCGACAGCTTGACACCGCCGAACGGCAGTTCGACGCCGCCGCCGGCGCCGTAGTTGTTGACGAAGACCTGCCCGCACTTCAACGCCCGCGCCATGCGCAGCGCGCGGCTGCCGTCGCGGGTCCAGACGCCGGCGACCAGGCCGAACGAGGTGCCGTTCGCGATCGCGAGCGCCTCTTTCTCGCCGTCGAACGGGATCAGCACCTGCACCGGCCCGAAGATCTCCTGCTGCGCGAGCGCGTGCTCGCTCGGCACGTCGTCGAGCAGCGTCGCGCGCACGTAGTGGCCGCCGCGCGGCAGCGTCGGGGGCAGCTCGGCCTGCGCTGCCACCTTCAGCCCGCTGTCGCGCGCGAGTGCGAGGAAGTGCTCGACGATGTCGCGCTGGCGCTGGCTGATCACCGGGCCCATGTCGAGGTCATCGCTCGCCGGACCGATGCGCAGTGCGCGGTAGCGCTCGGCCATGCGCACGCGAACCGCGTCGAACACCGGCCGCTCGACCAGGATGCGCGACGCCGCCGAGCAGGTCTGCCCCGCGTTCTGGATGCCGGCGTTGACCAGGAACGGCAGCGCGGCATCGAGATCGGCGTCGGCGAAGACGATCTGCGGGCTCTTGCCACCGAGCTCGAGCGTGACCGGCACCGCGTTCTTCGCCGCCGCCGCCTGGATCAGCGCACCGGTCGCGACCGAGCCGGTGAAGGAGATGTGCTGCACGCCGCGGTGCGACGACAAGGCGGCGCCGGCCTCGTCGCCAAGCCCCGGCACGACGTTCAGCGCGCCCGCCGGCAGCCCCGCTTCCTGCGCGATGCGCGCGAACGCGAGCACCGTCAGGCAGGCTTCCTCGGCCGGCTTGAGCACGCAGGCGTTGCCCATCGCGAGCGCGGCGCCGACGCTGCGCCCGACGATCTGCATCGGGTAGTTCCAGGGCACGATGTGGCCGGTCACGCCATGCGGCTCGCGGATCGTCAGCGCGGTATAGCCGTTGTTGAACGGCAGCGTCTGGCCGTGCACCTTGTCGGCGGCGCCGCCATAGAACTCGAGGTAGCGCGCGAGCGCGACGGCGTCGGCGCGGCCCTGCTTCAGCGGCTTGCCGACGTCGAGCGCTTCGAGGCGCGCCAGTTCGTCGGCCTGCTCCAGCACCTTGCGGCCGATCGCCGCGAGCAGGCGTCCGCGCTCGGCCGCGGTCAGCCGGCCCCACTCGCCGTCGAGCGCCGCCTGCGCGGCACCGACCGCCGCGTCGACGTCGGCCGCCGCGCCGCGCGCGATGGGTGCCAGCGCCGAGCCGTCGGAGGGATTCTCGAGCGCGAGCGTCGCGCCGTTCGCGGCGGCCTGCCAGCGGCCGCCAATCAGCAGTTGTCCAGCATCGAACGGAATCGTCGTCGTGGCCACATCGGTCTCCCGCGACGCGGGATGCGCCGGAGTTTTGGGCCATGATATGAGAATCGGGCCGCAGCGCTCGACGCTCCCGGTGCCGCCATCAGCCTCTTCCTGCTCAAGCGCTTCGCGACTTTCGTGGCCACGCTGCTGGTCGCGTCGGCCATCGTCTTCGCGGTGCTGGACATCCTGCCGGGCAACGTGGCCGACGTGATGCTCGGCGAGTCGGCGACCCCCGAAGCGCGCCAGGCACTGGTCGACAAGCTCGGCCTGGATCACCCGCCGCTCGAACGCTACGGCCGCTGGCTGCAGGGCATGGCGCGCGGCGACCTCGGCATCAGCGTCTCCTACGACACGCCGGTCACGCAGCTGATCGGCGAGCGCCTTGCGGTCACCGCGCCGCTCGCGGTGCTCGCGATGCTGCTGACGACGCTGATCGCGCTCTCGCTGGGCATCTATGCGGCGTCGCGCCACAACCGGCTCGGCGATGTCGGCGTGATGGCGGCGAGCCAGTTCGGCATCGCGATCCCGAACTTCTGGTTCGCGATCCTCCTGATCCTGGTGTTCTCGGTGAAGCTGCAGTGGTTCTCCGCCGGAGGCTTTCCCGGCTGGAGCGCCGACGACGGCGGCGGCTTCTGGCCGGCGCTGAAGGCGCTGATCCTGCCCGCCGTCGCGCTGGCCGTGGTGCAGGCCGCGATCCTCGCGCGCATCACGCGCTCGGCGGTGCTCGACGTGCTGCGCGAAGACTTCGTGCGCACCGCCCGCGCGAAGGGGCTGAGCCAGCGCGCGGTGCTGTGGCAACACGTGCTGCGCAACGCGTTCGTGCCGGTGCTGACCGTGATGGGGCTGCAGTTCGCGAATCTCCTGACCGGCACGATCGTCGTCGAGCAGGTGTTCTCGCTGCCGGGGCTCGGCCGCCTGATCTTCCAGGCGATCTCGAACCGCGATCTCGTCGTCGTGCGCAACGTCGTGATGCTGCTCGCGGCGGCGGTGATCGTGATCAACTTCGTCGTCGACGTGCTCTATGCGGTGATCGATCCGCGGCTGAAGGGTCACGGATGATGGGTCGCGCGCTGCGCCACAAGAGTTTTGCGATCGGCGCCGTGCTCGTGCTGCTGCTCGTTGCGACCGCCCTGCTCTCGTTCGTCTGGACACCCTATTCGGCCGCCGAGCTCGACATCCCGAACAAGCTCGCAGCGCCGTCGGCCACCCACTGGCTCGGCACAGACAGCCTGGGACGCGACATCGTCTCGCTGCTGATCGTCGGCAGCCGCAACTCGATCGCGGTCGGCTTCATCGCGGTTGGCATCGGCATCGTGTTCGGCGCGGCGCTCGGGCTGCTCGCGGCGGCCCGACGCGGCTGGGTCGAGGAGCTGGTGATGCGGCTCGCCGACTTCACCTTCGCCTTCCCGGCGTTGCTCTCGGCCATCATGCTGACGGCGATCTACGGGCCGGGGCTCGTGACCTCGATCGTCGCGATCGGCATCTTCAACGTGCCGGTGTTCGCGCGCATCACGCGCGCAGCGGCCAACTCGGTCTGGGCACGCGAGTTCGTGCTCGCGGCGCGCGCGTGCGGCAAGGGCAAGCTTCGCATCACGCTGGAACACGTGCTGCCGAACATCGCGTCGCAGCTGATCGTGCAGGCGACGATCCAGTTCGCGATCGCGATCCTCGCCGAAGCGGCGCTCAGTTACCTCGGCCTGGGCACCCAGCCGCCGACGCCGAGCTGGGGCCGCATGCTCAACGAAGCGCAGGCGCTGATGTACCAGCGTTGGCAGCTCGCGGTCTGGCCCGGCCTGGCGATCGTGCTGTCGGTGCTCGGGCTGAACCTGATGGGCGACGGGCTGCGCGACCTGCTCGACCCGCGGCTGGCGAGGCGGCGCTGATGGACGCACTGCTGACCGTCAGCGGATTGCGGGTCACGCTGCAGACCTCGCGCGGCCCCGCCGTGGCGCTGCGCAGCATCGAGCTGCAGCTCGCACGCGGCGAAACGCTGGGCCTGATCGGCGAAAGCGGCTGCGGCAAGTCGATGCTCGCGCTCGCGCTGATGGGGCTGCTTCCGGAAGGCGCCCGGGTCGAGGGAAGCATCCGGCTCGACGGCCGCGAGCTCGTCGGGCTCGACGAGGCCGAACTATGCACGCTGCGCGGCAATCGCATCGGCATGGTGTTCCAGGAGCCGATGACGGCACTCAACCCGCTGCACACGGTGGGCCGGCAGATCGCCGAGCCGCTGCGGCTGCACCGCGGCCTCTCCAACGGCGCCGCACGCGCCGAGGCGCTGCGCCTGCTCGATCGGGTGCGCATGCCGAACGCGGCGCAACGCCTGGACGCACATCCGCACCAGTTGTCGGGCGGCCAGCGCCAGCGGGTCACGATCGCGATGGCGCTCGCCTGCGGTCCCGACCTGCTGATCGCCGACGAGCCGACGACCGCGCTCGACGTGACGATCCAGGCCGAGATCCTCGCGCTGATCGCCGAACTGGTGCGCGAGAGCGGCATGGCGCTGCTGCTGATCAGCCACGACCTCGGCGTGATGGCTCGCACCGTCGAACGCCTGCTCGTGATGTACGGCGGCAGCGTGGTCGAGTCGGGGCCGACCGGCGAGGTGTTCCACCACTTGGCACATCCGTACACGCGCGGCCTCTTCGGAGCCCGGCCGCGCATCGGCGCGCCGCGCATCGACGGCCGGCGGCCGCGGCTCGCGACGATCCGCGGCCGGGTCCCGGAACTCGCCGACATGCCCGCCGGCTGCCCGTTTGCCGACCGTTGCGACTGGGCGATCGACGCCTGCCGGGCGGCGCCGCCGGCGCCGGTCGACGTCGGTCCGGAGCATGCGGCGCGCTGCATCCGGCTCGATGACGTGAGAGCGACGGACCGATGAGCTCCTCCACTCCGTTCGGGCTGAGCCTGTCGAAGCCCTCGCCGCACGCGCAAGACGCTTCGACAGGCTCGGCGCGAACGGGGTTTGTTCCCCAAATGGAGCCGGCACCCTTGCTTGTCGTCGACAACGTCGTCAAGCACTACCGGCTGCCGCGCGAATCGCTGCTCAAGCCGGCGCCGCTGGTCGAGGCGCTGCGCGGCGTCAGCTTCACGCTGCAGGGCGGGCGCAGCCTGGGCATCGTCGGCGAGTCGGGCTCGGGCAAGTCGACGCTCGCGCGGCTCGTGATGGCGCTCGAGGCGCCGAGCTCGGGCCGGATCCGCCTGCTCGGCCGCGACCCGAACGCCTTGTCGGCCGCCGAGCTGATGGCGGCACGGCGCGACTTCCAGATGGTGTTCCAGGACCCGTACGGCTCGCTCGACCCGCGCCAGCGGGTCGGCCGCATCGTTGCCGAGCCGCTGATCGGCGTCGGCAGCGACGAGCAACACGAACGCGTCGCCGCGTCGCTCGACGCGGTCGGCCTGCGCGCGAGCGATGCGGCGAAGTACCCGCACGAGTTCTCCGGCGGCCAGCGCCAGCGCATCGCGATCGCGCGTGCGCTGATCACGCGGCCGAAG
>Ga0207674_10006403_pt1 | contig 13853 bp, 11 predicted proteins | sample KBSCornC72_FD_184303 | JGI IMG/M metagenome (GOLD analysis project Ga0207674, IMG submission 184303) | Corn rhizosphere microbial communities from Kellogg Biological Station, Michigan, USA - KBS Corn C7-2 (SPAdes) (version 2) | ecosystem: Host-associated > Plants > Roots > Rhizosphere > Soil ... | reverse complement strand
GATCTCGAACAGGTGCGCGCAGCTGTCGCCGTCGTACCCCGCGTCGAGGCAGAGCTGGATCGCGTAGAGGTCGGCCTGCGCCTCCTTCTCCGGTCCATACAACCCGTGCTCCATCAGCGCGAGGTGCGTCGCGAGATAGCTCGTCACCTTCGACCGCGGGATCCACGAGCTCCACCCCTGATACAACGCCAGGTGTCCGCAGTCGTGATGCGCGATCTCGTGCGCGAGCACGAACGCCGCCTCGTCATCCGACGGCAGCCGCTCCAGCAGCCGACGCGAGACGTAGACGTGGCGCCCGATCGTCGTGAACGCCCTGCTCCGCGGCAGGAGGAGGATGACGCCCTCCTTCGGCTCCGCGTCCATACGCTCGGCGTTGAGCCGAGCCATGACGCGCGCGACGCGTTCCGTCGCCCAGGCCTCGGTCTCACCCGCATATTCGCGGACGAGCTCACCGTGCAGCCACTCGGCGAGCTCGATACGTGGGTCGAACGCCTGCTCGCTCAGATCGTCCTCTGCGGGTGGAATGCGTCGTGCTCGACGGCCACAACGGCGCTCGTGAGCCGGTCGACGAGATGGACGGCTTGCTGCGGGCTCAGCTCACGACTGGCTGAGCTGCCGCTCGATCGCACAGGCGGCGTGCCCGAGCACGCGGTCGCCGTCGCGAAGCATGGACGGCGTCGGCTTCCAGCCGCGACGAAGCCGGTCCTCGAGCAGCTCGTCCGCGCTCGGCTGATGTGTCCACACGGCGACCGCCGTGAGCGAGCCCAGTCAGGTCGTGTCGAAGCTGAGATAGTGCTCGCCAAAGGGCAACACGACGTCGTGCGTGTACTCGTCCTGCGTCACGATCTGCGACACGGCGACGCGCGGCACCTGTCGCGCCGCCCAGCCGAGCAGGTCGGCGAGGGTGGCGCAGTGGGCGAAGGTCCGCTCGACGGTCGCCAGGATGGCCGACGCGTCGGGCTCGGCGGCACGGACGGGAAGCTCTCGCATGGATGTCCCTACGGCCGCCGGCCCGCGTTGGTGTCCGCTAGTGCTTCGGCGCGCCGAAGTTGAACGCGAAGGCGAGCTGGAAGCTGGACTTCGCGCCCTCGAGGCCGAGCGGGATCGAAACGGCAGGCTGCAACGTCAGCGTCTTGTTGAAGACGAAGCCCGCCCCGAGGGTGAGTTCGGTGTAGTTCTGCGACTCGGAATCGGTGACGCCGTCCATGGTGGCCGACGCACGCGAGATGAAGTAGGACGCACCGCCAAAGGGCACGAGATCGAGCGTCGGCGAGACCGGCACCGCGGAACCGAACGATCCTCCGAGCCCGATCGCGTAGGCCGACGTCGCGATCGTGCCCGTGCCGAAATCGAGGTCGGGCCCCGACTGATGGGTATAACTCACCTGCGGGCAGAACTGCACGGTCTTCGCCGGATCCAGATCGGCCGCGTAGCCCGCCCCGATGCCGACCAGCGTGCCGGATCCATCGATGTCGGAGTACTCGGCCCGGGCAATGTTGGCGGACGCAAAGGTGCCCGACTTGGCGCCGACGGCCATGTTGACGCCGTAGCTCTTCACGCCATCCGACGTCGCGAGACCGGCGCCGGCGCGCACGGGTCCCGCCGAGAAGGCCGCGGCGCCAGCGCACGTCTGCGCCGAGAGCCTGGAGGTGGACAGCGCAATGATTCCCAATGCGACTACGAAGGATCGGGTTCGCATGTTCGTGCCTGTGTTCAGGAAAGGATGGACGGCAATCGTCATGTGACGACCGAGGCGTGCGCCGCATCACATTCGCCGGCCGTGTCGAGCGAGGCGGCCCTGCTACCGCAGTCCGTTTCCGCGCGCGACATTGAGGCCATGGTCCGAAAGCGGCCCCCCACCCGTCCGCTCCCCCTCCCCACCCATGCGAACCACTTTCACGACCCACAAGGGCGTGCGCATCTGCGTCCTCGATTTCTCCAACATCGGCAGCGAGGCCGAGGCCCTTGGCGCCATCGATGAAGCGAGGACGCTCATCGGCAAGGAGCGGCCTGCCAGCGTCTATACGCTCACCGACGTCACCGGCTCGCGGGTGACGGGTACCCTGCGCAACGCACTCCACGAGCTCACGAAGGCGAACAAGCCGTTCGTCGTGGCGGGCGCCGTCGTCGGCGTCACCGCGATCCAGGCGGTGATCCTGCGCGGCATCGTCCAGGTCACCGGGCGACGGCTCGTGGCGAAGGACACGCGCGCCGAGGCGATGGACTGGCTGGCGAACGAGGCGAAGGCCGGCTAGACCGAGCGCTGCACGGCGCTAGTGCTTCGTCGCGCCGAAGTTGTACGAGAAGCTGAAGCGGAGCTCGGACTTCGCTCCGTCGAGACCGACCGGAATGTCGACCGAGGGTCGCAGGGTGAGCGTCCTGTTGATGACGAACCCTGCGCCGACGTCGATCTCGCTGTACTCCTCCGATTGGGAGTCCGTCGCGCCATCCAGCGTCGCCGACGCACGGTCATGGCGGTAGTACGCGCCCACGAACGGGACGAGATCGAGCATCGGGGCGACCCGCACCACGCCGCCGAAGGTGCCCCCGAGCGCGACCGCGCGGAACGACGTCGTGACGCGCTGCGTGTAGTAGTCGAAGTCGGGACCGGACCAGTGGCTGATGCTTGCCTCCGGGCAGAACTGCATCGTCCTGGCGCGGGTCAGATCGATCGCGTAGCCCGCGCCCACGCCGACTCCCGTGGCGGATCCATCGACGTCGGCGTACTCGGCTCGGGCAAGATTGGCCCACGCGTACGGGCCAGCCTTGGCGCCCGCCGCCACATCCAGCCCATAGCTCTTGAAACCTTCGGAGGTGCCCAGGCCCGCGCCGAGTTGAACGGGGCCCGCCGAGAACGCCGCGCTGCCAGAGCACGTCTGCGCGTCCATCCTGGTGGCGAACAGCGCAACGACTCCCAACGCGAGCAGACAGGAACCAGTGCGCATGATCATCCGGGTTTGGGGATTACCCAGCCAGTGCTGCTCGATGGGAGGATCGAAGTGTGCGGAACTTCACCTTCCGTCACCTCTTTGACAACATTCGTCGCAGCGGTCGGCGTCGGCTACGCGAGAACGGGCGCCGCGACCGTCGATGGCACATCGCCTGCCCCGTTGCACGAAGCGGAGGCAGTATGCGATGACCAGTGAAGCTTGGAACAGGCGCGCGGCCCACCGGCTGCTCGCCATCACGACCATTGTGGTGGCGTTCGTCTTCGTCGGCGGACTTCGACTGCCGGAATTCGGTGCCGCCATCATCGGGCCGGCGCCGACCGCCCTGGCGCCCACTCCCTTCCGCATGAGCGACTCCGGCCTCGCACGCATCCGGGGGAGCGAGGCCTTCCGGCCCAGGCCGTACAACGACGGCGCCGGCAACCTGACGATCGGGTACGGGCACCTGATCCGTCCGGGCGAGAACTTCTCCGGCGGCATCACTGAACCGCAGGCGGAGGCGCTGTTCCGGCAGGATGTCGAGCGCGTCGTGAATCCGGCGCTCGATCGCATCACGGTCGCGCTGACGCAGAATCAGGTGGACGCGCTCGGCAGCTTCATCTTCAACGTCGGCGCTGGCGGGTTCCTGAAGAACATCCTGTCCTATCTCAACTCGGGCGACTTCGAGGGGACCACCAGCCACATGCTCCAGTTCATCAGAGGTCGCGACGTGAAGAGCGGCATGCGTAAAGTGTTGCGCGGGTTGTTGACGCGAAGGCAATTCGAGGTCGCGTTGTTCAAGAACCCGGTGCCGCTGCAGTACCTGAACAATCTCATCACCCGGTCATAGTTCGACGCGCGCTTCATGGCACACGCGCGACGCCCCGGTCTGCTCGCGCGGCTCCGCGCGGTGGCGGCCGATCCGAACTCGCTCCGGAAGTGGTGTGTGGTCGCCAACGACGGGATCATCGCCACCGCCGGCATCCTGGAGGGGTTCGCGGGAGCGGGCGCCAGCCACGCGACGCTCGTCACCGCAGCCACCTCGGCGACAGTGGCCGGGATGCTGAGTGCCGGCGGCTCGGAGTGGGCCGAGGCGGCCGCGGAGCGCGAGGCCCAACTCGCCACTGCCGAGGAGGAGGCGGCCGACATCGCCCGCCAGCCCGCCGTCGAGCGTGCCGAGTTGGCCGCTCATTACGAGGCGAAGGGCCTCACTCCCGAACTGGCGAGTGAGGTTGCCGGCCAGTTGATGGCGCGCGACGCGCTCGACGTCCAGCTCGAGAGCGAGCACGGCATCCTCGAGGTCATGTCCCACGCCGATGTCGTGCGGGCCGGGGTCGGGTCGGCCGTCGCATACACGCTCGGCGCGACCATTCCGCTCATGATCACTCTCACGGTGGCCGTGACGGTCGAGGCCCCGGCGATCCTCGTCGCCGCACTCGTGTCGCTCATGGTGACCTCGGTCGTCGGCGCGCGCACCGGGCACATGAGCCTGCGACGCACCATTACGCGGACGCTCGTCGTAGGCATCTCGACGATGGGCGTGAGCTATCTCGTCGGCAAGCTGGTCTTCTGAACGGCGATACGCGGCAGTGCCGCGCTTCCATGCCTGCGTGGCACACTCAGCTCTCCGTCGCCGCGACCGCGAACGGCCACCGCTCCGACCTCTTCGACCAGATCAGGAACGCCACGCATCCAACCAGGAGCGCGCCAACCCCGAACGCGATCACCTGCTTGTCCGTCGTCGCGAACAGGAAGATCCACCCCGCCAACGCGATCAACGCCGGCACCGGATACAGCCACATCCGATACGGCCGCTCGATCGACGGCGCCGTCTTGCGCCACAGCATCAGTCCGACGATCTGCCCCATGAACTGCACGACGATCCGCGTCACGATCAGCGCGTCGATCACGGTGCCGAGCGACACGTAGCCCGACACGACCGCCAGCACGCCGAGCACGAGCAGCGAGACGTGCGGGAACCCCTTCGTCGGATGCAGGCGGCCGAACGCCTTGAAGAAGTAGCCGCTCCGCGCCGCCGCATATGGGATGCGTGAGTAGCCGAGCAGCAACGCGAAGCAGGAGCCGAGCGCGGTCCACAGCACGAGCAAGGTGAAGATCGCCGCGACGCGCGAGCCATACACGCGCTCCATCAGTACCGACACGATGAAGTTGGACTCGACGTGATCGGCCGCCGGGACGAAGGTGCGCCAGGGGACGACGCCGATGATCGACATGTTGATCGCGATGTAGATCATCGCGGTCGCGACGGCGCTGATGAGGATCGACCGCGGGATCACGCGCCCGGGGTCCTTCACCTCGTCGCCGATGTAGCAGACGTCGTAGTAGCCGAGATAGTCGTAGATCCCGATGCGCGCCGCCTGGCCGAGTCCCATGAAGAAGCCAAGCGAGAAGCCGAAGGCGCCGGGGGGAAAGTCGAACGCGACGTGCCGGTCGAAGTGCAGCGCGCCCGTCCCGATCACGCCGAGGACGGTCAGCAGCGTCCCCGCCCACAACGACACGGTGATCTTCGCGATCGAGTCGATGCGCCGGTACAGGAGCACGACGTTGACGATGCCCACGACGGTGACGAGCGCCAACATCTGGGCATGGGTCATCCCCTTCCAGATGAAGCCGGCGTACTGGGCGAAGCCGATGTATCCGCTCGCGATCTCGAGCGGCCCGCTCAGCACGAACTGCCAGACGAACAGGAACGCCATCAGCCGGCCGAACCGATGCGCGCCGAAGGTCTCGCGCAGATAGACGAACGACCCGCCGCTCCCCGGCATCGCGGCGCCGAGCTCGCTCCACACCATCGCGTCGCAGATCACGATCACCAGCGCGACGAGCCAGCCGAGCAACGCCTGCGGCCCGCCCAGCGCGGTCATGAGGAGCGGGATCGTGATGAACGGGCCCGCGCCCATCATGTTGGTCATGTTCAGCGCGGTCGCCGAGAGGAGACCGAACCGGCGTTCCAGCGGTGGCGCTTCGGGCGGCGTGTACGCGGTGTCGTCGCGCGTCGAGGTGAGCTTCTCCATCGGCCGCGAAGTTCGGCCCGGTACGTCGGGTTCGCAAGCGAACCCTCACGGGGATGCGGGGATGCGGGGATGGGGGGATGCGGAACGGCTCCTCCCTGTCTTCGCCTTCGCTCCCGGCCAACCGTATATTGGCCCCTGCGGCCCACCCCACCCTCGGGCCACTCCCTGGAGCACCCAATGGCAAAACCAGTTCTCCTCACGGTCGACGACGACCCGGCGGTGCTGGCGGCGATCGAGCGTGATCTGCGCCAGCAGTACCGTCAGGACTTCCGCACCATGAAAGCCCAATCCGGAGCGGAAGGCCTGGAGGTTGCCCAAGCGCTGGCAGCCCGCAACACGCCGATCGCGCTCTTCCTCGTCGATCAGCGCATGCCCGGCATGTCGGGGACGGACATGCTGCGCGAGGCGATGAAGCTGCATCCCGACGCTCGGCGCGTGCTGCTCACCGCGTACGCCGACACGGACGTCGCGATCTCCGGCATCAACGACATCGCCCTCGACTACTACCTGATGAAGCCGTGGGACCCGCCGGAGCAGCGGCTCTATCCGGTGCTCGACGACCTGCTCGGCGAGTGGCAGGCGCGCACGAGGCCGGTGTTCGAGGGGATCCGCATCTTCGGCTCGCAGTGGTCGCCGTCGTCCCACGCGACGCGCGAGTTCCTCTCGCGCAATCGTGTTCCGTACGAGTGGGTGGACCTCGACGAGGACGAGCAGGGACGCACGCTCGCGACGTCGATCGCCGGCGATCTCACGACGCTGCCGATCGTCCTCTTCCCCGACGGCTCGCACCTCGTCGGGCCGACGACGGCGGCGCTCGCCGAGAAGGCCGGACTGCAGGTGCACGCGAAGAACCCCTTCTACGACGTCATCGTCGTCGGCGGCGGACCGGCGGGACTGGCGAACGCGGTGTACGCCGCGTCGGAGGGACTGCGCACGGTGCTCGTCGAATCGGAAGCCGCCGGCGGCCAGGCCGGCACGAGCTCGATGATCGAGAACTATCTCGGCTTCCCGATGGGGGTGACGGGGGCCGACCTCGCGCACCGTGCCACGATGCAGGCGAAGAAGTTCGGCGCCGAGCTGCTCACCGGACAGGAAGTCGTCGGACTCCGACGCGAGGATCCCTATCGCATCATCAGGCTCGGCGACGGCACCGAGCTCACCGCGTACACGGCGGTGATCACGACGGGGATGAGCGCGCGCACCCTCGACGCGCCCGGCGTGGAGGGACTGCACGGCAAGGGCGTCTACTATGGTGCGGCGATGACGGAGGCGGCGCGCTGCAAGGACAAGGACGTCATCGTCGTCGGCGGCGCGAACTCCGCTGGGCAGGGCGCGCTGTTCTTCTCGCGCTACGCCAGGAAGGTGACGATGCTGGTGCGTGCCCCGGATCTGTCACCGATGATGTCGCACTACCTCGTCGACCGCATCCGCGCGACGCCGAACATCGACGTGTGCTGCGGCTGGGAGGTCGCCCGCGCCAACGGCGACGGCTCGCTCGAGTCGGTCGTCGTGAAGGCGGTCGAGGGCGGCGCCGAGCGGACGATCCCCGCCGTGGCGATGTTCATCTTCATCGGCGTGAAGCCGCACACCGACGCCTTCGCCGGGGTGCTCGAGCGCGATGAAGCCGGTTTCGTGATCACGGGAACGGACTTGCCGAAGGAGCATGGCAAGCCGAAAGGATGGAACCTCGAGCGCGACCCGTTCATGTTCGAGACCAACATCCCCGGCGTGTTCGCCGCGGGTGACGTCCGTTCCGGCGCGAACCGGCGCGTCGCCGCGGCGGTGGGTGAAGGGTCCGCGGCGATCTATTCCGTCCACCGCTACCTGCGAACCGTATGAGCATGCGCGGACGTCCCACCCTGTTCGGCCGGCCGGACGGCCGCCAGGACATCATGGCGCGACTGGCGCAACATCGCGTGCTCGGCGACGCCCCCGTCGCGGAGCACGAGTGGCTCGTCGACCACGGCGCGACGGAGCATTATGCGCCGGGACACGTCGTGACGAAGAAGGGCGAGCAGACCAACCACATGATCATCCTGCTCGAGGGCCACATCGTCATCCGCGCCGACCGTGGCGCGGGGGCGCACAAGATCTTCGAGTGGCGCGCCGGCGACGTCGGTGGCCGGATGCCATACTCGCGGGGCGCGTCGCCGCCGATGGACGCGGTGGCGGAGAAGGCGACGGACGTCCTCTCGATCGAGAAGGACTGCTTCCCCGACATGATCCGCGACTGCCCCGTCGTCACGCAGAAGCTCGTCCACGTCATGCTCGACCGCGCACGCACGTTCACGTCGGCCGATCTGCGTGACGAGAAGCTCCTCTCGCTCGGCAAGCTCGCCGCCGGGCTCGCGCACGAGCTGAACAACCCGGCGTCGGCCGTCGTGCGGAGCAGCAAGACCCTGATGGACAGCCTGACCGCCGCCGAGGACGCAGCGCGGATCCTCGTCGGGGCGAAGCTGACGGAAGCGCAGTTCGCGGCGATCGAGAAGGCGCGCGAGATCTGCGAGTCGTCGATCGCCGCTGCGCCGAAGACGCCGCTCGAGCGCGCCGACCGCGAGGACGCGCTCCTCGACTGGCTCACCGACCACAAGGCGACGGAGGAGTACGCGGTGCCGCTCGCGGACACGGGCGTCACACCGAATGCGCTCGATCTGCTGGCCGAAAGCGTCCAGGGTCCGGCGCTCGAGGCGGCGCTCGGCTGGATCACCGCGTCGTGCACCGTGCGCACGCTCGCGTCGGAGATCGAGAAGGCGGCGGTGCGCATCCACGATCTGGTGAGCGCGGTGAAGGGCTTCTCCTACATGGACCACGCGCCGACGCCGGAGCCGACGGACATCCGCCAGGGGATCAACGACACGCTGAAGATGCTCGCGTCGAAGACGCGGTCGAAGGGCGTCACGGTGGAGGTCGATCTTCCGGACGACTTGCCGAAGGCATACGTCGTCGGGGTCGAGCTGAATCAGGTGTGGATGAATCTGATCGACAACGCGCTCGACGCGGCGCCGAGCGGAGGCCACGTCGAGGTGTCGGCGGCGGAGGACCGTGACAAGCTGATCGTACGCATCAGGGATGATGGGCCCGGCGTTCCGAAAGAGATACAGGCGCGGATCTTCGAGCCCTTCTTCACGACCAAAGGCGTCGGCAAGGGGACGGGACTCGGGCTCGATGTCGTGCGGCGGTTGATCCAGCGGCAGGAGGGAGCGGTCGATCTGGAGTCAGTGCCGGGTCGGACGGAGTTCCAGGTGAGATTGCCTGTGGCGTGAGCGCGTGAGCGTGGCCTGTCCCGTCCTACCTCTCTTGCCGCTTTGTTCGCTTTTCAAAAGCTGGCATGGAGTGCGTCGCGAGGATAGGTAGCCCTTGATCGGCACACGGCAGCAGGCGTGAAGCTCGCGCCTATGGGCTCGAAGTATTCGCGAATGACTGGGGCACAATCTCGATCGAGCAAGACGACATCACGGGCGCCGAACCCTCGATAATTGTCGTGTCACCGGAGCACGTCGCTATCCTGATTCGCTAGCTTCACGCCGTCAAAGACAGGATTCTCACCGCGCGATCGGATGCAGCTACCAGGCGAGACGGAACGACGTAACGTCACCGCGCTGGGCAGCGCTAGCGACTGAGATCAGCGCATCGCGGCGAGCCGTGCTCGCCGCTGTGCTTTGTCGGGCACCCTGCTGGTCTGCGCGCTACGCCGGTCTGCGTGTACGTGCAACCTGCCGGCTGCCTTTGGGACCGCATTCGTGATGCCTCGGGCCTGGGCCTACACCGGCACGCCGAAGGCTGAAGTTCGCGACAACCGCGAACCGCGGCGTTACACCAGGGGCAACGACAACACAACACTGGACAGCGCCGCGACAGCTCGGACGTGCAACCGTTACGCCCCCGGTCTCCATACGTCCAACGATTGACACCACACCAACGCGTGATGGCTGCACATGCCGTTCCCGTTCTTGAACGCAGCAGGCCACCGTAGCACAGCAGGACACTCTGGGTAGCATGACGGAATCCCCAACCCATTCTCTGAGGCACATGAAAGCGTACCAACTCGTCCCGCTCCTCCTTGCGACGTCGATGCTGGCAGGGTGCGGTGCCGTGCTCCACGGCTCGCGTCAGAATGTTCTGGTAACGTCCTCCACGCCTGGGACAACGGTTGAGACAAGCCCCGCAACAGGGACCTTTCCAGCTCCTTCCACGCTGAGCTTGGAGCGGAAGCACAACTATGTCCTCACCTTCTCGGCGCCTGGTTACACATCGTCGACCGTGAGCCTCCAGAACAGCATTGGTGTCGGCACTGTCATCGCAGACGTGCTGCTAACGGGTCTGGTCGGCGTCATCGTAGACGGCGCAACGGGGTCCTGGTACGGCCTGAATCCCGAGAGCGCTTCTGCAACGCTGACCAGGAAGGTCGGTTTTGTCGGGCCTGACGAGATCAAGGTGCAAGTGAAGCGCTCGTCCAAGAGCGACAAGGTTGACTTGGCTGCGAGTGCGCCGGGTGTGTCCGTCATGGTCAGCGCCAAGTAGTTCTCGCTCCCTTTGTCCGGCTCGCGCACCACGCAGTCAAGTAGACAACGCGAGCACATGGAACCATGTGAGGGCACTTCAGCATGATGAGCTGGGGTGCCCTCTTTTTTTCGGACACGACGATGGGTGGCGAGCCGATCGCCGTTTCGATTGCCACCCATATGCGTGTTGCGATGCGCGCAGCGACGCGTGAGCGGCATTGGCGCCATCATCCCTGGAGGGGTTGCGTGCCTGGCACCCGTGCCTGGCATCCGTGCCTGGCACCGGTGAATTCAGAGGATGGGACGGTGGGGTCGGACACCGAAGGTGTCGGACCCCTTGGCGCACCGAGAGGCCGTCGTCATGCCGAGCGAGCGTCAGCGAGTCGACAGTGCGAAAGCGGTCGCCAGACGAGCCACCCTCCCGGCAGCTCGGTCGCGCCGGCACTTCTCGACTCCGGCGTCACTCGCCAGAGAATCGCCACGAGCGGCGCACCGCGATCACACGATTCCTCGGCGATGCGCGTGAGCAGCTCGCGATCCACGACCGGGGGCGCGCCCGTCGGTGCGTCCACGACGGAGATGCGAAGACCGAGCTGGTGAGCCCAGTACTGCCCGTACGGCGAACCGATCAACCCGATGCGCGACCGCGGTGCGACTCCCATGCGAGCCAGCGCGCTGCCGGGACCGACGCTCACGCGTAGCGGTCGCAGCGCAGCGCTCGAGCCCAGCCGAAGGGCGATCAGCAGCGGGATGCAGGCGAGCGCGCCGGCCTCGTACAACACGACTGCGCGGCGCACTGACGTCGCGCGTCGCCGTCCACGCCAGAAGAGGATCACGGCCAGACTGCAGACGATCGCCGATCCGACGAGACGCCCTTCCGGGTGCGTGAGTGCGTGCAGCGCCACCAGCGTCAGCGCGGGAAGTGCAACGAGGAGGTGGATCGCCGCCAATCGTCGGCGTCGAGCCGAGATCGCCAGTGCCAGGAGGCAGAGTGCGCCGAACGCGCCGCCGACGACGCGGAACCATCTCGCGTTGTGCTCGAGCGTACGCCACTGGTTGGTAGCGGACAGCTTCGGACTGGCAGCCGGCTCGAAGCGCGAGGGGTCGTACCAGTACGGGAACGAAGCGGCGGGCTCGCCCGAATACAGCACGACGCCCGGCGCAACGTCCAGCTGGATGACTCCGGGCCTGTCGTGGCGCGCCCGTGACGCCGCTCTCGACTCGACGACGGGTGCTCCGTGAGACACGTCGTTGACGTACCAGCCGTAGTTCAGTCGTCCCGTCTCACCGAAGCTGAAGTGTCCCTGGGATGCCGACTGGACGAGCACGAGCGGCGCGGACAGGATGGCCGCCGTGAGGATCAGCGGCGTCGCATGCTGCCGAGCCCTCGCGCGGCCCACGAGTAGCAGATACGCGACGATCGCCACGGGCGTCACGAGGAAGAACACCGCCTTCGTCCAGAACCCGACGGCCAGTGCGATGCCCATCCGCGCTGCTCCCCACCTCGAGGGCCGAGTGCCGGCGATCACGAGCTCGGTCGACGTCGCCGCGAGACAGGCGGCGAGGAGAAGATCCGGAGTCGTCGTCGTGACGAGCGAGAAGCGAACGATCCACCAGATCCAGAGCGAGCCCGCCGCGGCGAACCGCGTCATGCGGAGGTCGTCCAGTTCGCCACTCGCGTCGCTCAGGTCCAGCTCGAACAACAGCCTCGCGTAAAGGAGGGTGGCCAGCACCACGATGGCCACATTCGTGGCGAGAACGGCACGGAGCTCGGGAGTGAAGACGGCGCCGCTCGCGTCGATCGCCGGCCGCTTCGCCACGAGGAACGCGATGCCGAGCAGCAGCGGGTAGAGCGGACTCCAGTAGCCGTTCGCGAGAGCGGAGAGATCGCCTCGAGCGTACTGCGCGCCGAGCTCCATGTAGCTGATGCCGTCAGCGTTGACGGCGCCGCTCCATGCCCGGATCTGAAGTGCGATGAGGAAGGCGAGCGCGGTGAGCAACGCCGTTGCCAGAACGGCGACTCGGCGCGACGCGACCGTTGGGCGTCGCTGAACGAGGGCTTTCCCGGTCGATTCGGGATGGAGTGGGACGAGGTCGCTGACCGCCACTTCGACGAATGCCCCCTGGGTGCAGTACCGCCAACACTCTCGCTGCCATCTTGGCGAAAGTGCTCGGGGCTACGTCGCTCCCGTCCGGGGCGAGGACGCATCATTCCGAGCAGAGTCACCACGGGCCAACGTCGGGGCCTCGAGAGGGCAATGGCTGAGACAGAACACGACAGTCTCACCAACGAACACGCATGCAGAGCCGTAGGCGAGGATAGGGCGAGTAGTGCAGATCCTTCGGCTGGCTTCGTTCGCTCGGGATGACGGAGTGACGCGGGGGACTCGTACGCGCCAAGGGGGCAGAGTCCTCGGGCTGCACCCCCGGTTCGGCCCCGAGCGTCTGACCCCAGCATCTGTCCCCGCAGCCCGCTGCCCTCAGCCCACTGCCCGCACATGATGCGCTTCATCGCCGTTCTCGCACTCTGCGCCGCCGCGATCGCTCCGGTTCGCTACTCGCGCGATCTGCCGTCCGACTGGATCGATCCGGCGACGGGGCATCGCGTCATCAGGCTGAGCACCGAGCCGGGAAGTCAGACGCTGTACTTCCACGACAATCAGTATTCCCCCGAGGGCGACAAGTACGTCTTCACGAGCCGGAGCGGGATCTGGCTCGTCGACCTCACGCGGCTCGGCAAGGAGTCGCCCAAGCCGGAGCTCATCGTGCCGAATGCCGGCGGCGCGTACATGGCGCGGCGGACACGCGAGGTGTACCTCACACGGCGCGCGCCGAGCGCCGCTGGTGCACCCGCGGGCGCGCGCGGACCGGCCAGCGGCGAGGTCTATGCCTACAACTACGACACCAAGCAGACGCGCCGCGTCCCCTTCGCGACGCGCACGCTGATCAACGCGGACGAGACCTTCACCGTCCAGCCGATCCTCGCCGAGGATCCGTCGGGGAAGACACCGCGGCCGGCGCCGCGTGACGCGCGGCCGCAGCTCGCGCGGATGTTCCCCGGGAAGACGATGGAGCAGCTGTCACCCGAGCAGCGGTACGCCGTGACGAAGGAGGATGGGCTCGCGCGCCGCGCGCTGACCCCGGAGCCGATGGCGTTCGTCTTCACGAGCCTGAAGACCGGCGCGCCCGACACCGTCGGCTACCAGTACGGGTGGCTGAACCACATGCAGTTCAACCCGAAGGACCCGAACCTCCTGCTCTACTGCCACGAAGGAACGTGGCACGAGGTCGACCGGATCTGGACGATCCGCGTGGACGGCACGCACCGCCGTCTCATGCACCCGCGCACCATGGAGATGGAGATCGCCGGCCACGAGTTCTGGAGCGCG
>Ga0207674_10006401_pt1 | contig 13860 bp, 16 predicted proteins | sample KBSCornC72_FD_184303 | JGI IMG/M metagenome (GOLD analysis project Ga0207674, IMG submission 184303) | Corn rhizosphere microbial communities from Kellogg Biological Station, Michigan, USA - KBS Corn C7-2 (SPAdes) (version 2) | ecosystem: Host-associated > Plants > Roots > Rhizosphere > Soil ... | reverse complement strand
CTGTCGGTGTACGCCATTCTGAAGGCCGTGATCGGCGGCCGCGCGCGGCCCGCATGGATCGGCTTCGCCTATCCCCACCGGGTGATCAGCTCCGTGCTGCTCTTCTTCCCGCTGGCGTTCGCCGCTTTGTTCGTCGCCGGCATCCTGACGACTCTCACCGGCCTCCAGGACGAGCCGACCACGGCCGTTGACCTGACGACCAAGCCGGAGGGGGAGAAGCTGTTCCTCACATTCTCCGCCGTGGTCGTGGCTCCCTGGGTGGAGGAAACGGCCTTCCGCGGGCTGGTCTACTCCTCGCTCGCCGTCCGGTTCGGCTTCTGGCCGGCCGCAATCGCATCCTCGGCCGGCTGGTCGGCGCTGCACCTCGCGCTCGGCGTGCTGATCGTGTTCACCGCCGCCGGCGTCGTCCTCTGCTGGCTCCGCAATCGCACCGGCTCGATACTGCCCGGCGTGGCGCTGCATGGGCTGTGGAACTCGATCGCGTCGGGGTTCAGCGGCGGCGCGGTGTACGCGATCATCTGCGGCGCCGTGTTCGCGCTCACCGTCGCGGCGGCGGTGGTGGCGACGCGGCGCTGGGAGCTCTCGTTGTGACCTCGCTCCTGGCCGAGCTCCGCTACCCCGCGGTGATGGGTGTCGTGAACGTCACCCCGGACTCGTTCTCCGACGGCGGCAGGTTCCTCGACAGCGGTGCGGCCGTCGAGCACGGCCTGCTGCTGGTCGAGCAGGGCGCCGACCTCGTCGACGTCGGCGGCGAGTCCACCCGGCCGGGCTCCGACCCGGTGCCCGCCGGGGTCGAGCTGATCAGGGTGATCCCGGTGATCGAGCGGCTGGTCGCGGTCGGTGTGGCGGTTTCGGTCGACACGATGAAGTCCGAGGTGGCCGCGGCCGCGCTGGATGCCGGGGCGCGGATGGTGAACGATGTCACGGCGCTCCGGCACGACCCGCGGATGGCCGACGTGGTGGCGGCGCACGGCGCCGCCCTCTGCCTGATGCACATGAAGGGCGAGCCGAAGACGATGCAGGACGATCCCCGCTACGACGACGTGGTGGCCGAGGTGAGCGGGTTCCTGGAGCAGCGGGTCGCTGTGGCGGTCGCCGCCGGCATCGACCCGGACAGCATCTGCATCGATCCCGGCATCGGCTTCGGAAAGACGCTCGCCCACAACGTCAGGCTGCTGAAGGAGCTCGACGTGATCTGCGAGATCGGCCCGCCGGTGGTGGTGGGTACATCGCGCAAGCGGTTCATCGGCTCCATCACGGGCCGCGAGGAGTCCGACCGGGTGGCCGGCACCCTGGCCACCAGCGTGATGGCGCTCGAGAAGGGCGCGGCCATCTTTCGTGTGCACGACGTCCGTGACAACCGCGACGCGCTCGACGTCGCCGCAGCGATCATGCGTTTGCCATGAGCGGGCTGACTATCGAGATCGCCGGCCTCGAGGTCTTCGCCCATCACGGCGTCCATGATTTCGAGCGCCGCGACGGACAGGTCTTTCGCTTCGACGTGCTGCTCAGCTGCTCGTCCGATGCGGCCGGGACCACCGACGACCTCGCCGACGCGGTCGACTACGGCGCCGTCGCCGACCGGGTGGTGGAGATCGCCACCGGGGGCCCGTACGACCTGCTTGAGCACCTCGCCACCCTGATCGCCGACGACCTGCTGGCCGGCTTCCCGGTGGATCAGGTCCGCGTCCGAGTCCACAAACCGCAGGCGCCGCTGGCCCACCCGTTCGACGACGTCACGGTCGCCGTCGAGCGCCGGAAGGGGTAATCCGGGCCACCGGGTGGGGGTTGCCCCACCCACCCCAGGCCCGTACAACGGATGTATGGAACAGCACAGGATCGTGGTCGTCGACGATCATCCGCTCTTCCTTCACGGGGTCGTGGGGGTACTCGAGGCTGACGGCCTGGCCGTGGTCGGTACGGCTCGCGGTGTCCACGAGGCGCTGGCGGTCGTCGCCACCGAACGGCCCGACGCCGTGCTGCTCGACCTGCACATGGAGGACGGCAGCGGCCACGACCTGCTGCGGCGGCTGCGCGACCTGCATGGCGACGCGATGACGCTGGTCGTGCTCACCGTCACAACCGACCCCGAGCAGATGCTGGAGGCGGTGCGAAACGGGGCCGACGGCTTCCTGACCAAGGATCAGCCGCCCGACCATCTCCCGCGCACGCTGCGGGGGGCGATCGCCGGCGAGGCGGCGATGTCGCGCTCGATGGCCGCCCACGTGCTACGCGATGTGCGGGCGTCCCGCGCCGGCGCCACCCGCCGTCCGCCGCCGGGCCGGGCCCGACTGACGCCCCGGCAGCTCGAGATCCTGCAGCTGATCGCGGCCGGCGGGACGACCCGCGAGATCGCCGAGCGGCTGTTCCTCTCGCCCGAGACCGTGCGCTGGCACGTCAAGGCGATCCTGCGCAAGCTGGGCGCCAGGACGCGTGCGGAAGCGGCCTCAGTGCTCCGCGAGACCGTCGCCTCGCAGCACGCGTAGGGCCCGAACCGCCGGCGTGATGCCGGCAGCCGGGCCCCGAAAGCGTGTCCTCAGCGAGCGGCCTTGGCCAGCTCGGCTGCGCTGCGCATCACCCACAGCGACACGGTCAGCGCGTAGGTGATCACGATGCACGCCACGGCGAACGAGGTCGCGCGGGCGACGGATCCGTCGAGCAGCCAGGCCACCGCGAGCAGCGCGGGGCGCAGACAGACGAACGCAAGCAGCCCGGTGAGTCCCAGGTGCAGTGCGGTGCGGCGCAGCTCGGTGGGCCGGAGCTGCGGGTAGCGTGCGTCCACCCATGCGGCCAGCAGGGCGGGGCACACCACCAACACGACGGTCAGTTCCATGAGGGTCGACATGGCACCATCCATTCGGGGTGAACCAGGAGTGGGGACCCGTCAACGCGAATATCCGAACCCCCGCACACACCATGCCGTATTTGTGAGGATTTGTTAATGGATTCATCATCAAATCCCTCACAAGGGTCACGTGCCTACATCGGCCTGGGAGCCAACCTGGGCGACGCGCTGGGCGCGCTGCGAGCCGCCGTGGCGCGGTTCCACTCACTCGGCCGGGTGGTCGCCGCCTCGTCGGTGTACGAGACGGAACCGGTCGGCTACACCGACCAGCCGCCCTTCACCAACGCGGTGGTCGCGCTCGACACCGAGCTCGATCCCGAGCGGCTGCTGGCAGCGCTGCATGAGATCGAGGCCGGGATGGGCCGCGAGCGCACCATCCGCTGGGGGCCGCGCACGCTCGACCTCGATCTGCTCTGGTACGAGGGGCAGCAGCGGGACGGCCCCGAGCTCATCCTGCCCCACCCGCGGGCCCACGAGCGGGAGTTCGTGCTGCGCCCGCTGGCCGACCTGGCGCCCGACCTCCGCCTGCGGGGAACGGCCGTGTCCGAGCTGTTGGAACAGCTTCCTCCACAGGGGGTGAGGGCGGTCTCCGGCCGGCTCATGCCGCCCTGAGCGGGTGCCGATAGGGAGGACATGTCTTTCCCCCGCCTGCTGCATCTGTTCGGCTCTCGCGGCGTGCCCAGCTTCCTGTTCGGCTTCATGGCCGTCAACGCGGCGATCCGGATCGGCTCGGCGGAGGGCGCCTCGCAGGTCGTCTACTTCCTGCTGTCCGCCTCGCTCTGGGCGATGTTCGTCGTGCTGGTCAACATCAGGCCGGCGCCGATCCGCCGCGGCCGGTCGATCGTCGGCGTGCTCGCCGCGCTGGTCGCGCAGTTCGCCTTCATCGGGGTCGGCGTGCTGTCCCAGGACACCGCGGCCGGCACCCGCATCCTGATCAGCGACGCGCTGCTGATCGCCGGGATGCTGGTGGCGGTGGCATCGGTCGCGTTCCTCGGCCGCTGCTTCGGAGTGCTGCCCGACGTCCGCGGCCTGGTCACCCGTGGCCCATACCGGCTCGTCCGCCATCCGCTCTATCTGGGCGAGCTGGCCGCGTCGCTGGGGCTTGTGATCGGCGCCCGGGAGGCGCTGCCGGCGGCCGGCGTCTGGCTGCTCTGCGTCGGCGTCCAGCTGATCCGCACCCGCTACGAGGAGGCCGGTCTGCGCGCCGAGTTCCCGGAGTACGAGGACTACGCGCGCGGAACCAAGCGGCTGATTCCCGGCCTGGTGTAGCCTCGGCAGCGCGTGCTCGCGCTGTACGACAACCCGATCTCGTCGAATGCCCTCAAGGTGCGGTTCCTGCTCGCCGAGCTCGGCCTTGACTACGAGCGCCGTGACGTGGCCATCTCCCGGCCCCGGCCGGCCGGCTACGTCGCCGTCAACCCGCTGGCCGGCATCCCCACCCTGGTCGACGGCGATCTCGTGCTCTCGGAGTCCAACGCCATCCTCCGCTACCTGGCCGCCCGCTATGGGGACGACTCCCTGTACCCGCCCGACCCGGTCGAGCGGGCGCCGGTCGACGAGCTGCTCGACCGCTACTCGCTGACGCTGCGCCCGGCGCTGTTCTCGGTCGAGAGGCTGGCGCTCGGCTTCGACGCGGCGGCCGGCTTCGACAGCCGGCCGCGCGATCCGGTGGCGGCGCTCGAGCAGATGGGCAGAGTGGCCGAGACGCTGCGCGTGTTCGACGGCCTGATCGACGCCGGCGGCTACGCGCTGGGCCGGTTCACGATCGCCGACTGCGCGGCCGCGCCCGCGCTCTACCGCACGCGCAACACGGGGATGAGGCTCGACGCATACCCCAACCTCGAGCGCTGGCGGGACACGATCTGCGGCCGCCCGGCGTTCGAGGCGGCGCAGCCCGTGCTGTGAGTCGGTGTGGCGGCCGTGGACGAGCCCGGGTGGCAGGACGTAGACTTCGCCACATGTCCAACATCGACGACCTCGAGGAATACGACGCCGAGCTCGAGCTCCGGCTGAAGCGGGAATACGCAACCGTCTTCGGACTGTTCCGATACTGCGTCCTGACAGCCGAGGCCACGTATCTCTGCAACCACCTCGAGATCGATCAGGCCCACCAGCCCTCGTACCCGCTCGTCCACCTGAAGATGGAGGACGTGTGGGTGTGGGACAAGAACCGTCCCAGCCGGATCATCCCGCGCACCGAAGTGCACACTTCCCAGGACGTGACGGTCGAGGAGCTGAAGAGCGGCGACATCGACACCACGCTGCCGATCGGCTTCGAACTGACCGACGAGTAGGCGGGGGTGCTGCTCGCACTCGACGTGGGGAACACCCAGACCGTCGTCGGCCTGTACGACGGGGGGACGCTGGCCGAGCACTGGCGGACGACCAGCGTGCGGACGCACACGGCAGACGAGCTGGCGGTGGAGCTGGCCGGCCTGCTGGCCATCCGTGGCCGCTCGTTCGCCGACGTGTCGGCGACCGTTGCCTCATCGGGCGTGCCGCGGCTGGCGGACTCGCTGTCGGCGGTCGCCCGCTCGCACTTCGGCCACGAGGCGCTGGTGGTCGGCCCCGGCGTGCGCACCGGCCTGCCACTGCTGGTCGACAACCCGCACGAGGTGGGGGCAGACCGGGTTGCGAACTGCGTGGCCGCGTTGGAGCGGCACCCCGGCCCGCTGGTGGTCGTCGACTTCGGGACGGCGATCAACTTCGACGCCGTCTCGTCGGCCGGCGAGTTCGTGGGCGGCGCGATCGCCCCGGGCCTCGAGGTATCGGTGAACGCGCTGGGCGAGCGGGCCGCGCGGTTGTTCGGGATCGAGCTGGCCACCCCTCCGGCGGCGATCGGCAAGAACACCGCCGAGAACATGCAGTCGGGGGCCATCTTCGGCTTCGCCGGCCTGGTCGACGGCATGGTGCGCCGGTTCGCGAGCGAGCTGGGCAGACTGAGCGTGATCGCGACCGGCGGGCTCGCCGGCCTGGTCACGCCGCACTGCGAGACCGTGGACGAGGTCGAGCCCTGGCTGACGCTCGACGGGCTGCGGCTGATCTGGGAACGCAACCGGTGAGTGACAACATCCTCAGCCTCCGGCTGCGGCTGGTTCCGTTGACTCCCGACGCGCTCGAGGGGATGCTCGAGGGCGACGGCTCCACGGCCGCGGTGCTGCTGGGCGTCGATCCCCCCGCCGAGTGGATGGAGGGGCAGCGGTTCGTGTTCGCCCTGCGCCGCGACCAGATGCGCCGCGACCCCTCCGAGCAGCCATGGCTGCTGCGCGGCATCGTCAGCCGCGAGGTGCCACCGGTGGCGATCGGGCAGATCGGCTTCCACGAGCCGCCGGGCGCCGATGGGTTCGTCGAGATCGGCTACATGGTGTTCCCCGAGCACCGCCGGCACGGATACGCCGAGGAGGCCGCGCGGGCGATGATCAGCTGGGCCGGCGAGCAGCCGGGCGTGCGGGGAGTCCGCGCGTCGGTGGCGCCGGACAACGAGCCGTCGTTGAACTTGGTGCGGAAGCTGGGGTTTGCGCAGACCGGCAGCCAGATCGACGAGATCGACGGGCTGGAGCTGCTGTTCGAGCTGCCCACGTAGCCAGCTTCGGTCAGATCTATTCAACGGCCGAAAAGAATCAGTTTGCCAGATGCAGCCGGGGCTGACAGACTGGCCGCATGATCCGCACCGGCGAGGAGTACCGCGAGTCGATCAGGGACGGCCGCGAGGTCTGGATGAACGGCGAGCGCGTGGAGGACGTCACCGCGCACCCGGCGTTCAGGCCGGTGGTCGACGTGCGGGCGCGGATCTACGACATGGCCCACGAGGAGGCCACCCGCGACCTCATGTCCTACGACGACCCGTCCACGGGCGAGCGGAACGCGATCGGTCTGCGGCTGCCGCAGACCCGCGAGGACTGGCACGACAAGCGGCGGGCGGTGGACGCGGTGATGGACGACGTGGGCGGCGTCGTCATCCGCGTTGGCGACGAGACGGTGGGCGAGATGTGGTCGCTGTACGACGGCCAGGACGTGCTGAACGAGGTCGATCCGCAGTTCTCGGAGAACATCCGCCGGCACATCGACCGGGTGCTGGTGGGTGACCCGTTCCACGTCTCGGCCAACACCGATCCCAAGGGCGACCGCTCGCGGCGGCCGCAGGATCAGGACCCGGACATGCTGCTGCACCTCGTCCGCGAGACCGACAACGGTATCGTCGTCCGCGGCGCCAAGTACGAGACCGCCGCCGCATATGCCAACCAGGCATTCGTGAAGCCCACCATCGCCAACTGGGGCGACAGCGAGCTGTCCGACTACGCGCTCGGCTTCATCTGCGATATGGGCTCGCCGGGCATCAAGCACGTCTGCCGCACCGGGTTCGCCGGCCGCGCCCCCGCAGAGGACTACCCGCTGGCCAGCCGGTTCGACGAGGTGGACACGCTGGTGATCTTCGACGACGTGGAGATCCCCTGGGAGAACGTGCTCTTCTACCGCCACACGCGAGCGGCGACCTTCATCCGGGCGACACTGCACCGCTACAGCGCGTTCCCCTACGTCCAGCGGATCCTGCGGGTGGCCGACATGCTGATCGGCGCCGCCCTGCTCAACGTCCGCCAGACCGGCCTTGAGCGCCAGCAGGCCGTGCAGGAGAAGCTGGCCCAGCTGGCCTGCTACCGGGAGGGCATCAACGCCCATCTGACCGCCGCCATCGCCGAGGCCGAGGAATCTCCCGGCGGCCTGCTGATGCCGAACCAGTCGCTGCTCTACACCGGCCGCGTGCTGGCCTGCACCCAGCTGCCGGCGATGATGCACATCTCGCGGGAGCTGTGCGGCGGCCAGATCTGCGTCACGCCCGACGAGGCCACGTTCCGGCATCCCGAGACCGGCCCCTGGATGGAGAAGTTCTACTCGATCAACGAGCGCTGGTCGGCCGAGGATCGCCGACGCCTGCTGGCCTTCGCCCGCGACCTGCTGAACTCCGACTATGCCGGCCACCGGCTGACGTTCGAGCTGTTCGCCCAGTCGCCGCCGTTCGCGCATCTGGCGGCGGTCTACCGCACCTTCGACTTCGACCACGCGCTGGACGTGGTGCGGGAGTCGGCGGGCCTCTCGAGCTCGGTGCTGGAGGCGGGCCGCACGTGACCCACCGCCGCATCCGCCCCTTCAACACCCGGGACACCTATCCCGAGCAGGCGCTGGACAACGACCTCTGCCAGGCCGTCGTGGCCGGGGACACGGTCTACCTGCGAGGGCAGGTGGCCCAGGATCTGGACACCCGCGAGAACGTCGCGGTGGGCGACGCCGCCGGGCAGGCCCACAAGGTGATGGACAACGTCGAGCTGCTGCTCTCGGAGGCCGGAGCCGAGCTCGCCGACATCTGCAAGTGCACGGTCTACCTGACCGACGTCCGGCACCGCGAGGCCGTCTACCGGGTGCTGGGCGAGCGGCTGCGGGGCGTCTTCCCCGCATTCACCGGTGTGGTCGTGGTGGCCCTCGCCCGGCCCGAATGGGTTGTCGAGGTCGACGTCACCGCCGTCACCGGCGGAGCCACGGGGTGACGTTCTCGCTGGTCGGCCGTGACGGGGCGACCGGCGCCCTGGGGATCGCGGTGACGTCGTCCAGCCCGGCCGTGGCAGCCCGCTGCGCACACGTGCGGGCCGGGGCCGGCGCCGCCGCGTCGCAGAACGTCACCGACCCCCGGCTGGGCCGGCGGCTGCTTGACCTGCTGGAGGCCGGCGCCTCGGCCGGGGAGGCGCTGTCGCGGACGGTGGCGGACGCCGGGCCTTCGGCTGAGCATCGCCAGCTGGCAGCGGTGGACGCGGAGGGGTCGACCGCGGTCTTCTCCGGCGGCCGCACGCTTGGCCGGCATGCCGAGGCCACGGGCCAGGGCTGCGCCGCCGTGGGCAACCTGCTGGCGTCCGCGGACGTGCCCGAGGCGATGGTCGCCGCCTTCGAGGCATCCGCCGGAGCGCCGCTGGGGGAGCGGCTGGTGGCGGCGTTGACGGCGGGGCTGGATGCGGGCGGCGAGGAGGGGCCGGTGCGCAGCGCCGGGATGGTGGTCTGCGGGTCTGTGGCCTGGCCGGAGACCGATCTGCGCGTCGACTGGCACGACCGGCCGATCGCCGAGCTGGCGAGCCTGTGGCAGCTGTGGGAGCCCCAGGCTGCCGACTACGTGACGAGGGCCCTCGATCCGGCCGCCGCGCCGTCCTACGGCGTTCCGGGAGACGAGGGATGATCCGGTTCACGCTCAGGCAGCTGGAGTACGTCGTCCGGGCGGCCGAGACCGGGAGCGTGACGCTGGCGGCCAAGCGGGTGCGCGCTTCGCAGCCCACCGTGTCGGCGGCGATCGCGGGCGTCGAGCGGGTGCTCGGCGTGCAGCTGTTCGTGCGCCACCACGCCCAGGGGCTGTCAGTGACCCCCGCGGGCCGCGAGTTCGCCCGCGAGGCCGGCTCGGTGCTCCGCCACGCCGCCGAGCTGGACGGCTTCGCCAGCACCCTGCGCGACGAGGTCAGCGGCCCGGTGGGCGTCGGGTGCCTGGTCACCCTGGCGCCGCTGATCGGCCCCCGGCTGTGCGGCGGCTTCGAGCGCCAGCACCCCGCGGCGGGGGTCGAGCTGGCCGAGTCCGGCCAGGAGGAGCTGCTGGCCGGACTGCGCGGGGGCGCGCTGGCCCTCGGACTGACCTATGACCTGGGGCTGGCCGATGACGTCGACTTCGAGCCGCTGGCAGAGCTTCCGCCGCTTGCGATGCTGGCCGCCGGCCACCGGCTGGCCGCCCGGCGGTCGGTGGGCCTGGAACGGCTGGCCGCCGAGCCGCTGGTACTGCTCGACCTGCCGCTGTCCCGCGACTACTTTCGCTCCCTGTTCGCCGCTCAGGGGCTGGAGCCGCTGATCGCCCGCCGCTCACCGCACATGGAGGTGATCCGGGCTCTGGTGGCCAACGGCTTCGGCTACTCGCTGCTGAACGCCCGGCCGCTCACCGACCGCGCCCTGGACGGCAGCGAGTTGCGAGTGCTGCCAATCGCCGGCGACCATCGGCCGATGCGGCTGGGCATCGCCACCCTGCGGGGGCTGCGCAGCACGCGGACGGCCACCGCCTTTCGCGACCACTGCCGGGCGGCTGCCGCCGCAGGTGACCTGCCCGGGATCAGCCCGTAGACTCTGCGCCATGGTCGTCTCGCTCGCACACCCGCTCGACCCGCTGACCGCCGACGAGCTGTCGCATGCGGTCGACGTTTTTCGCGCCGAGCGGGGCCTGGCCGACGAGACGCGATTCATCAACCTGGAGCTGGACGAACCGGAGAAGGCGGAGCTGCGGGCCTGGCGGGACGGTGGCGCCCGACCCAGCCGGCGGGCGTTCGCGGTGCTGCTGGACACGACAAGCGGCGTGGCGGCGGAGGCGGTGGCCGACCTCGAGGCCGGCACCGTGGTGCGCTGGACGTCGCTGGAGGGCCAGCAGCCGGCCATCTCGGCCGACGAGTTCTTCGCCGCCGCCGGCGCGGTCAAGCGCGACCCACGATACCGGGAGGCGCTCGCCCGCCGCGGCATCGAGGGGGACGCCATCGACCTTGTCCACATCGAGCCCTGGGCCACCGGCATGTTCGAGACCGGCGGCCGGCTGGCCCGCGCGCTGTCCTGGATCCGCTCGACGGCCGACGACCCCAATCCCTACGCCAGGCCGATCGGCCGGCTGATCGCCGTCATCGATCTCAGCTCGATGGAGGTCGTCCGCGTCGACGACCACGGCGCTCTGCCGCTGCCTCAGCAGGCCTGGGACTACCGCGACGGCGGCGGCGCGCCGTACCGCGACGATCTGCGGGAGATCGAGATCGTCCAGCCGGACGGCCCCAGCTTCACGCTCGAGGGCCGGGAGCTGCGCTGGCAGCGGTGGCGGCTGCGGGTCGGCTTCTCGAACCGTGAGGGCCTGGTGCTGCACGAGATCGGCTACGAGGACGGCGGCCAGCTGCGGCCGATCTGCCACCGGGCGTCGATCGCCGAGCTGGTGATCCCCTACGGCGACCCCAACCCCACGGTGCACTTCAAGAACGTGTTCGACACCGGCGAGTACGGCATGGGCCCGCTGGTCAACCAGCTGGAGCTGGGCTGCGACTGCCTGGGCGAGATCCGCTATCTGGACGCCGCCCACGTCGACGGCTCCGGGCGGCCGGTGGTGCTGCGAAACGCGATCTGCATCCACGAGGAGGACTTCGGGATCCTCTGGAAGCACCGCGACGACAACAGCGGCCGCCACGACCTGGCCCGCTCCCGCCGATTGGTCGTCTCCTGTATCGCCACGGTGGGCAACTACGAGTACGGCTTCTTCTGGTACCTCTACCAGGACGGGTCGATCGAGTTCGATGGCAAGCTGACCGGCATCGTCCACACGGCCGGCGTGCCCGCCGGCGAGCCGGGGCGCCACGCAACCGAGGTCAGCCCGGGGGTTGCGGCCGGCTACCACCAGCACTTCTTCACCGCCCGGCTGGACATGGACGTCGACGGCGAGGCGAACACCGCCTACGAGGTGGAGGCGGTGTCGCTGCCGGCCGGCCCCGACAACGATGATGGCACGGCGTTCGTCTCGCACCGGACGACGTTCACCCGCGAGTCGGAGGCGCGGCGTGAGATCTCGCCGCTGACCGCCCGCCGTTGGCGGGTCGAGAACCCCGGCCGCACCAACCGGATGGGGCAGCCGGTGGCCTTCGAGCTGGTGCCCGGCGACTCGGTGGCGGCGATGGCGCAGCCGGACTCGGAGTTCCGTCGCCGCGCTCGCTACCTCGACCATCAGCTGTGGGTCACCCCCTACCGGCCCGACGAGCGCTACCCGGCGGGCGAGTACCCCAACCAGCACGCCGGCGGCGACGGACTGCCCGAGTGGACCCAGGCCGACCGGATGCTCGAGGGCGAGGACGTCGTGCTCTGGTACACGTTCGGCTCCCATCACGTTCCGCGGCTGGAGGACTGGCCGGTCATGCCGGTGGTGCACTGCGGGTTCCAGCTGCGGCCGTTCGGCTTCTTCGACCAGAATCCGGCGCTGGACGTGCCGCCGCCGCATCCGGCCAACTGCCACCACCATTGAGCTCCGCGCTCCGCGAGCTGCTGGCGCAGCTTGTCGCCTTTCCCAGCGTGTCGGGGCGGCCCAACAGCGAGCTGGCCGGGTTCATCGCCGGGTGGTTGGAGCAGCGGGGCGCCGCCGTCGAGCGGGTCGGCGATCCCGGCGGCGGGCACGTCAACCTGCATGCCGTGATGGGCCCCGCGGGGGCTGCGGCGCCGCTGCTGTCGTCGCACATGGACGTGGTCGACGTGGGCGGCCAGCACTGGAGCGGCGACCCCTTCACTCTCCGGGAGGTCGGAGAGCGCCTGGTGGGGCGCGGCGTTGCCGACATGAAGGGATTCCTGGCCTGCTCGCTGCTGGCCGCCGAGCGGGCAGCGGCGGCCGGTCTGCCGCTGCGGCTTGCGATCACCACCGACGAGGAGATCGGCTGCAAGGGGGCGGCGCTGCTGGCGCCGGCCGTCGCGGCCATGTCCCCGCTTCCGACCCGGGTGGTCGTGGGCGAGCCCACCGGGATGCGGCGGGCGACCGCCCACAAGGGCAAGCTGGCGCTTCGCGTGCACGTCCGGGGAACGGCGGCCCACAGCGCGCTGGCGCCGCTCGGCCAGAACGCCGTGGTCGCCGCCGCACGGCTGGTCGTGGGCCTCGACGAGCTGGCCGCCGGGCTGGCCGCCGCGGCCGCTGACAGCCGCTTCTCCGTGCCCCATTCGACGGTGTCGGTGGGGCCGATCCAGGGAGGAGTCGCGCTCAACATCGTGCCCGACTCGTGCTCGTTCGAGGTCGAGATGCGAAACGTGCCCGGCGACGATCCCCAGCGGTTGCGGCGGTGGCTGGACGAGGCTTCCGGTGGTCGGGCAGAGGTGGAGGAGCTGGCTCACTACCCGGCGCTCGAGGGCGAGGGAGGCGAGGGTCTGGACTTCGGCACCGAGGGCGGGATCTGGCGGCAGGCCCTGGGGGTGCCGGTCGAGGTGTGCGGCCCGGGCGACATCGCAGACGCCCACCGCGGCGACGAGTCGGTGCCGGTCGAGCAGCTGGAGCGCTGTCTCGCGCAGCTTTGCGCCATCGCCGGCTGAGTTCCGCAGCCGTCGTCGCGGGCACACTGCCACTACAATCCGTTCATGGAACGCCAGGACGCCGAACGGCGGGTTGTGACCGTGCTGATGGCCGACCTCGTGGGGTCGACCGCCATTGCCGAGCGGCTCGGCCCCGAGCGGGCCCGATTCCTGCTGGACGAGGTGGTCTCGGTGATGACCGAAGAGGTCTACCGGTTCGGCGGGACGGTCGCCCAGCTGGCCGGCGACGGCATGCTCGCCCTGTTCGGCGCTCCCGTTGCCAACGAGGACGACCCGCAACGGGCGGCGCGGGCGGCGCTGGCCATCCGCTCCAGCCTGGAGCGCTACGGACGCGAGGTGAGGGACGCCTACGGGATCGAGGTCGCCGTCCGCCAAGCGCTCAACACCGGCGTGGTGGTGGTCGCCCCGTCCTCCGCAGGTGACAACCCGTACAACGCGCTCGGCGACACCGTGAACGTGGCCGCGCGGCTGCAGGCGCAGGCCGCCGCCGGCGAGATCCTGGCCGGCGGCGACACCCACCGGCTGATCTGCTCCTGGTTCGACCTCGAGGACGTGGGCGACGCCGACCTTCGCGGTCGCGAGCAGCCGGTGTCCGCGCACCGGCTGGTGGCCGAGGGCGGCGACGCCGAGAGCGAGCGGCAGCTGCCGCTGGTCGGTCGGGACTACGAGCTGTCGCTGTTGACGCGGGTGATGTCCGACCTCCGCGAGGGCCTGGGCTCGATCGTCGTCGTCACCGGCGAGCCGGGCATCGGCAAGACCCGGCTGGTCGGCGAGGCCCTGCGGGAGTCGCACGACATCCAGGTGCTCGAGGGTCACGGTGTCTCCTATGCGTCCGGCTTCCCGCTGTGGCCGGTGCGCGACGTCATCCGCGGCTGGCTGGGCGCCTCACCGGCGGCCAGCGAGGCGCAGCTGCG
>Ga0207674_10006398_pt1 | contig 13865 bp, 14 predicted proteins | sample KBSCornC72_FD_184303 | JGI IMG/M metagenome (GOLD analysis project Ga0207674, IMG submission 184303) | Corn rhizosphere microbial communities from Kellogg Biological Station, Michigan, USA - KBS Corn C7-2 (SPAdes) (version 2) | ecosystem: Host-associated > Plants > Roots > Rhizosphere > Soil ... | reverse complement strand
ATGCGGCAGGTGACCAAAGGTCCGATCTCCGCCGGCAGGCATTGCCAAGGCTCTTTCGGGAGCGGAAGCGGGGCCAGCCGGGAAGAGGCGCCGGAAGAGTCAATCTTCTCTAGCGCGACGCGGCTCCCGGGGTTCCTCGGAATTTCGGTGAGCGAAGCGGGACGCAAGAGTGGTTGACCCAAGAAGGGCCGCAGAACATCGGGCGGTTTTGGCCCCGAGAGATGTTCGGTCTTCGGATCGGAGGTTTCAGGAGCGCCAGGCCAGGCAGGTCGGAAGACCAGCGAACCTTCGGGTGGCGCAGTCGAGTAGGTCAGCGTGGCTCCTCGCAAGAGGGAGTTGCCGGATGGGAAGCGACGCCTGAGCTGGTGAGCCAGGATCGAGAGCGGGTCGGTAGGGCGAAAGCTTCTATCAACCAGGTTACGAATACCGGCATATCCTTCGCTCGGCGCAGTGGGGGCTGGCAGCAATGCCGGCCCCCATTTCTATTTAGGAAACTGGCAGGCATGCATGCGGGCCCCCGCCGCTTGATTCCGGTCAATTCGGGCCGAAGCGGTTCGACTGTTAACTTATCGTTAGACGCGCTCAGTTAACGTAAATACTCCACGGATTGGAGTGTTGCGTCATGTCCGAACTCATGAAGTTGCGCCAGGATCATGCGACGCTGGCGCGGATGTTCCGCCAGCTCGAGCGAATCATCGCCGAGCCGCAAGCACCCTCCCAGCTCGAGCTATTCGAGCTCAGGCGTTCGTTGATGCAGACGCTGATTGGGCATTTGAAGCTCGAGGACTGGGCGCTTTACCCGCGGCTGATCGACAGCGGCGACGAAGCAATCTCGGCGACGGGCCGCCAGTTCAAGGAAGAGATGAGCGGTCTCGCCCCGGCCTTCGTCGCGTATTGCGAGAAATGGACGGCCAACACGATCGCGGCGGACTGGGCAGATTATTGCAGCGACACGCGCGGCCTTCTTGATGCCTTGATGGACCGTCTTACCCGCGAGAATCGCGAACTCCTCCCCGCACTCGAGCGGCTCGACGCCGCCGCTTAGGCTGCATAGGCTCCGCTCGGCGCGCCGGCACAGCAGGCCGCCGTTACCGCGGGCGGCTGTTCGACCCTTCGTCGAACGTCACGGACACCAAAGCATAGTTGCGCGTTAGGCGCGACAGGTGACGACGGTTTTTCCGTCGTTGATGGGCGGCAGCATGGTGCTGCTGGAGCGGGTGCGAATGGAGTGAACAGTGTTCCGCGCTATTGCTGCATTGGCCCTGGCTTCCGCCTCCGCCCAGCCGACCACCATCAAACCAGCCACGACCCCCTCGAGCCCCGCTCCATCGGGCGAGACGCTGACGTCCAACGCCCCCTGGTGGGAGCGCGTGACGGTGACCGTCAACGACGATGGCCAGACCCAATCATGCCGCTATGAGTCGAGCCTCCAGCCGAACGCCGGCAAGGATTGCTCGGTCGTTGGAGTGACGGCGCAGCAGGCATCGGCGAGCCACAGTTCGTCGGGTTCCAAGGACGAAGTTACGCGCATCACCTTCGAGCGGCGTTTCAGCCCTAATTCGAAACCCGATCTTTCGGCGCTCCAGACCGGCGACTTGCTGCTGAGCGGTCAGGTCATGGCGCTGGCGATCGATGCGCGCGGCCAGGTCAGAGACTGCAAGGTTGTTGAGACCTCAGGCACGGTCGCTCCGCAATATGGCTGCTCCGATGCTGCGAGCGAACGGTTCAATGCCAGCGCCGCCGGTCCGCGCAGCGCACCGCGCGCGGGCTACATGTCGGTGCTCGTCTACGGGCACAGCGAACACGTGGTGTGACGCAACCGCTCGGGTGTTCGGATCTCAAGGTTCGCCGAATTGCCAAACGCTCACCCGCTCCGCTTCGGCTCGGGGGGTGGTGATGGGCAGGCAGACGGATGGCGATTCGGGCGTGGCGTTCTTCATCGCATGCAACTGCAGGGAGTTTGCCATGTCGAGCAATTGGCTCGTGACGAGGGCGAGCCGCCAGTCGCGATAGCGTGCGTCCTGAAGCGTTGCGTTCAATTCGAAGGTGCTCGAAGGCTCGAGCCGTCGCACATGCTCCAACGTCCGAAGCTTCGCCCAATCAGTCTGTTCAAGCGTCATCTCCTCCAGCAGGTCGTGCATCCGCGCGTACATCACGGCATATTTCGACAACCTGCCGGGATCGACTAACGCTGCCCGCCCGGCCTGGGATTCGGCTTCCCAGCGGGAACTTGCAAAGGCCCAGGATTGCGGCCTTCCGATCCACTTTGGCGTGACGATGTTCGGCGCCGTGGCGGCTTTATCGAGAAGCGCCTGGATCTCGTCGATGCGTCGACGGACGCACGAGTGAATTTCCATTCGCGATTTCAGTCTGCCGAGATTGAAGTCGAGCTCGTTGCGGATTGGCGTCGTCCGCCTGCAAACCCTCTTGCCGTTGATGACTGGCCTCCACGATCTGTTCGAACCCGAGCGCGATCAGCACGCCGAGCACGATGATCCCGACCTCGCCCGCGAATTCGCGCCAGCCGTGCAGCGGCTTGGGAAGATGGAAATGCATTGACGTGCCCCCGGCGGTTACACGAGCGTAACAGAAGGGCTCATGTCCGCAATGGCTGCAATGGGCTATGCCGCCGCTGCCGCCCTGGCGAACTCGGCGAGCTCGCGGTTGAACCTCGCCGGATCTTCGAGGAACGGCGCGTGCCCTGTCCCGGCAAAGGCGGACATCTGGCAGCCGGGGCATGTCTGTTGAATGAGCTCCGCCATTGCCGGCAGTACGATCGTGTCCGCCGCTCCGTAGGAGACGAGCAGCGGCTTGCTCAGCTCAGCATATTCGGGACGAAAGTCCTCGTCGCGGCTGATGAGGTGTCCGCGGACATAGGCAGGAGTCAGCATGTTCCAGCCGATCGCCAGCTCGAGCTCATCGGAAGGAAGCGATCGCACCAGGCAGCAGTGGACGAAATCGCGAATGGACTTGAGCGCTACCGGCTGATCGTCGGACGTGGCCGGTACTCCATATTTGACGAAATCCTCGCCGATCAGCGGCCCGATCCAGCTCGGCCCTATGCCAGCTATTGCACTGACGAGATTGACGCCCGCGATCGAGCTATCGCCATAAGTCCGAAGATAATCGCCGATGATGAGGCCGCCGTAGGACCAGCCGACGAGCATCGGCGAAGCCAGCTGCAAACTCGAGATCACGGCGGCGACGTCGTCGGCCCAAAGCTTTCCGGTCGTATAAGCCTCCGGATCGCGCGGTGCTTCGGACTGCCCATGTCCGCGAAGATCGATGGCGATGAGCCGGAACTCGTCCGCAAGCGCGCTTTCGAACTGCTTTGTCCAGCACAGGTGATGCTGCGACCATCCATGCAGCAGCAGGATCGGCGGCGCATCCTCGGGGCCGAAATCCCGCACGTGGAGCTTGAGGCTCGCTCCTCCTTCGATGGTGTGCGCTCGCATGTGCGCCTCCGGGTGCCTTCGAGGGACGCAACATCAACGGTCAGGATACGGCCAACGCGAGCCGCAGGAAAGGAAGTCCATGCGGCCCGCGAGAGGCGGACGCGCCGACGGTGTCACTTCAGTCTCGGCGCGAAAAGATCAAAACGTGTCGCGCAGGCCGATCATGATCGTCCTTCCGGGCTTGTAGACGGTGAAGGCCGCGTTCGGGAACTGCCAATAGCTCCGCTGCTGCTCCTTGGTGATGTTGATCACGTCGAACGTCAGCTCGGGGACGTGCTTCATCCCGAAGATCTGCCCGAGCTTGAAGCTGCTCGAGAAATCCCACTGCTGGTAATCGGCGCTGAAGATCGCCGCCGCAGGGATGCTGTTCTGGTTGCTTCCCGACTGCTGGTTGCCCTGCGTGTACGTCGTCGACAGCCGCAGCGAGACTCCGTAATTCTCGTAATAGGCCGTGACGTTGTAGGTGACTGGCGCAACGCCGAGCGCAACCGCCGGTGCGGCACCCGAGCCATGCTGGTCGACCAAGGTCAGGTTGGCGTTGAAGCCGAATCCGCGCAGTCCAAGATAGCGGCCGAGAAGGAAATCGAGCGGCTGCACCCAGGTGAACTCGAGACCGTTGACCCTTAGCGTCCCAGGGGCGTTCACCTGCTGCTGGAGCACGACGGAGGCGGAGTTCGGACCCCCGCGCGAGTTGATCGCCGTCTGCTGCGTCGGGGTCAGCGTGTCGTAGGTGACGCCGTACGCCGCGAGGGCAGAGAAGGGCACGGTGGTCGTGCCGGGCGTGGTGAAGCCCGTGATCGACTTACGGAACGCGGCCGCGCCGATGTAGCCTTCGGCGCCTGTATAATATTCGAACCCGAGGTCGATATTGAACGACAGATACGGCTTCAGGAATGAATTGCCGACCGTCCCCGTGTCGGCCGACGGCGAGCTGAAGTTCAGACCCGGCAGCATCGCGCTTGGATCGGGACGAGTCATCGTCCGCGAGACCGACGCCCGCACGATTGCATTCTTGGTGATGTTGAGAGCGCCGCTCGCCGAGGGTAGCCAGTCGCTGTACTTGTTTGCGATCGTGACGAAATTCAGCGCATTCGGATAACAGGACCCATTACGGGGTCCGTCCGGAGAACCAGGTCCCGGACAAGCCGCAGGCAGCGGTCCTGCGCCATCCGGGTCCTGCGAATTGCGCGGGTCGGCGATCGACACGTAACCGCCGATCGTCTGGTTGGTGTGCACCCAACGCACCCCGGCATTGTAGCGCAGGCGCATGTCGCTGATGTCCGTATCGCCGTTGATCTCGGCATAGAGACCGGTCGTCTTCTCTTCGACGAAGCCGCCGCTCGCGCCCGTGTTGGAGCTTCCCGCGAGAGGCGCACTGTCGTGGAATTGTGCGTAGTTCGAATCCTTCGCGAACTTGTTCCAGTCGACGGTGATGAAGCCGTCAGGTCCCGGCATCAGGTAATTGGCGAGGGAGGCCTGCGGAATTAGCGATCCGCGGTAGGTGACCGGTCCCGTCTGGCCAGCGGTGAAACCCGTGCCATATGCGGGATAGGTCGGGTAGCCTGGGGGCGCAGCACCGACGACGCTCAGCCCCTGGCAAGGCGGCTGCTGGTTCGGGCTGGGCAGGAACACGCTCGGATTGTCGCCGCATACGGCGTTTTGCCACGCTTGGCTGTTGTCGAACGCCATGATGCTGCGCGAGACATCGTCGTAAGCCGCCCCGGCCTGGATGTTGAACGGCGTGTCTCCCCAGGTGAGGTCGCCGCGCACGCCCTTGGTCTTCGTCTGCCGGCGCTCGTCCTGAATGTTCAGTCGTCCGCCGGGCCAGCCGAAGTTCGCAGGATTGTCGAGATCGACGGTGGTGTCGATCGACGGCACGTCGCCGTTGTTGGTGTAATTGACAGTCACTCCCGAGCTCGCCGGTGTGATCACGAGCACGCTTGGCGATTCACGGTGGAAACGGCTCTTCGTATAGTTGCCGTTGAGGGCGAATTTCAGGCGGTCGGCTATGTGCCATTCAAGGCCGGGGTTCACGCCCCAATAGTGCACGTCCTCGATGAAGGGCCGATATTCGAGGAACCATTGGGCATTGGCATAGGTGCCGCCGGTGACCACACAGCCCTGGCTGCAATCGCTGCGGTCGTAAGTGGTGTTGAGCGGGATCGCCGCGCCGTTGCGACCGACCCAGTTCATGTCGATGCGCGTGAGATCGTTCTTCTTCCGGGCGTACATGGAGTCGACGTAGAAGTGGAGCGCGTCGCTCGGCCGGTACTCGAGGCTGCCGATTGCATTGATCCGGTCCTTCGTGCCGGACTCGTCCGATGGACGGCCGAGGCGCGGGATAAGGCCATTGTCGATCTGCTGGATCGTGGCTCCCGGATTGTGCGAGAGCAGAAAGGCCTGGTCGATCACCGTGCCGGTGACGAGACCATTTCCGGCATTTGCGGGCACGGTCGCCGGGATCGTCCAATTGCCACCGCCGGTGCTGTTGCACCCGGAGGCTGCGCCGCATTGCGCGGCGGACAGGTTCGGGTTGGTCCAGCCGATGGTCTCGAAGCCGGTGACCCGGACCTTGTTGCGGACCCCTGCGACGCCGGCGAGGATCCCGAAATTACCCAGCGTTGCGCTGGCGAGAAGCGAGCCGCGGTAACCCCATTTGCGGGCAACGCTGTTGCGCGTTCCCTGGAATGAGTAGGAAACGTGCGTGCCCTTGTAATCGAATGGGCGTGCGCTGCGCATGTTCACGGTGCCCGCTGCGCCGCCTTCGAGCATCGCTGCCGTCGGGCTTTTCTGGACCGTCAACTGGGTGAACAGCTCGGTCGGAAAAAGGTCGAGGTCGACTTCGCGATTGGCGCTTTGCGCGTCCGTTCGCCCGGTCGATGCCACGGCGACGGGCGCATTGTTCAAAAGCACGCGGGTGAAGTTGGGACCGAGGCCGCGGATCGAGACCTCAAGGCCCTCGCCGGTGATCTCCCGCGAGATCGTTATTCCGGGAATGCGATTGAATGACTCGGCTATGTTCGTGTCTGGAAACTTGCCGATGTCCTCGGCGAAAATGGTGTCGGTGAAGCCGACGGATTGCCGCTTGGCGTTGGTCGAACTTTGAAGGCTGTGCCTGAAGCCGGTGATGACGATTGCGTTCTCGTTCGTTGACGGCGCGCCGGTGGCCACGCTCTGCGTGGCGTCTCCCTGAGGGGCGGGGCCGGGCGGAGTCGGAGCTGGCTGCTCCTGAGCGAACGCCGGTGCGCTCGTCGCGAGCATTGTTGCAGCAAGCAGGATGACGCGAGACGACGCGATTCGTGAAATTTCGGCCATGGCATTCCCCTCTTTTCCGGGCCGCCGCAGCTCTTATTTCGTGACCGGTTCGCGGCCTGGCTCGAGCGCAAATGTTAGCGCTCACATACGGGTGCGTACGAGCATGGGGACCGCCGAGTCAAGGCGTCCGCAATCAAGCGTCCTTGTGCTTTCGGGGAAGCGAAAATCGAAAGATGCGCGGCTGTCTCGCGTCAATTCACGATGATCAAATCGCTCATACCCAACTGCTTGTGGAAGAAGTGGCTGCAATGGGCGTGATAGGTTCCCGCGCGCGGGACTAGCACAACGGTTCGGCTTTGGTGCGGCGGAAGGTCGACCTCGCCCTCAGAAACATCGCCGGCCACGATCCGGGAATTGGCGAAAAAGCCGTGCGCGCTGAAATCGTGGCTGCTGCCCGACTGGTTGACGAAGGTCAGCCGCGCCTGCCGTCCGGCGGCGAGGTGAATCGGCTGCGGCGCAAAGCCGTAGCTATAGACCTGGACGACGAGATCGCCGCGCTGGGCAGGGGCGGGAGCGGCGAGCATCAGCGCAAGCGTCGCTGCGCTCATGGGACGGAGCAAGGACATCCGGAGTCTCCTTTTGCGGCCTTAGTGCGGACGATAGCACATTTCGTTCAAATATGCAGCTGACGAACCTATTTGGAAAATATCACTTGACAGCGTCACGCTGTTTGGGTACATGGAAGGCACAGTGAAGAATTGCGATTCGGGCCGGTCTCCTCGGAGGCGCGGCCCGATTTCATTTCTGGAGGACGGGTGGCTCGGAGATTGACATTGACCGGTGGGACGAAGCCGCAAATGCGCGAGCCGGGGCCGCGCGCCTGGACAAAGGAAAAGGAAGCGACGTTCGTGTCGGTGCTCGCCGATACGTGCAATGTCACTCGCGCCGCGGAGGAGGCGGGCGTGTCCGCCAGCAGCGCCTACCGGCGAAGGAAGGAGAACGCCGCATTCCGCGCCTCCTGGCTCGAGGCGATCGGGGTTGCTTATCAACGGCTGGAGCTGGTGCTTCTCGACCGGGCGTTCAACGGCACCGAAAAGCTGGTCAAGCGGCGCAACGGCTCTGACGAGCGGATGATCGAATATTCGAACCAGCTTGGTTTGACGCTGCTGAAGATGCACCGCGACACGGCGGTGCAGGCAGACACGGAATTTCAGCCTGACCAGATTGAAGAGCTGAAGGAACGGCTGCTCAGCAAGCTTCGGCGCCTGAAGCAGCGCGACGCACAAGACAATGACGAGAGCGCATGATGTCGAGCGCGCGAAGGACCTGCTTACGCGGTTCCGGGAGGCGCACGATGAGGAGCAAGCGCGGATCATCAATTCGATGACTCCACTCGACCTCGGTGCGCTCGACGCCTGGTTCGAGTTCTGGGCGCACAAGAACCAGCTTCCGCCGAACGGTGAGGGCTGGCGGACCTGGCTGATGTTGGCCGGTCGCGGGTTCGGCAAGACGCGAGCGGGCGCAGAGTGGATTTTTGGCGTGGCGAACGCCCGCCCCGGCGTGTGCATAGCGCTCGTCGGTGCGACGATCGCCGACGCGCGCAGCATCATGGTCGAAGGAGTGAGCGGGCTTCTCACGGTTGCTCGCAACCACGGGCGCCGGCTGAGCTGGGAGCCGAGCCTCGGGCGGCTGAAATGGCCGAACGGAAGCCAGGCACAGCTGTTCTCGGGCGACAATGCGGACGGCCTTCGCGGGCCCGAGCATGATTTCGCCTGGTGCGACGAGCTCGCCAAATGGCGGGAGCGGGAAGGAGCTTGGATGAACCTGCAGTTCGGCCTGAGGCGCGGCCCGCGGCCCCGCGCGCTGGTCACGACCACGCCGCGGCCGATCGAACTTTTAAGGACCATCGAGGGGGCTGCCTCAACGATCACGACGCGGGGCAGGACGAGCGACAACATCAACCTGGACGAGAAAGTGATCGAGGCGCTGACCGCGACCTACGGTGGGACGCGGATCGGCGCCCAGGAACTCGACGGCGAGCTGCTGAAGGACGTCGAGGGAGCGCTGTGGACGACGGAGGTGATTGAGCGGGCGAGGGTGCATCTTCCCCTTCCTTCAAGGGAGGGGATAGGGGTGGGTGCGAGCGAAGCGAGTTGGGCCGCCGACCCGCCCCCAATCCCTGCCTGCCTGGGAGGGGAGTTTTTCAACCGCATCGTGGTTGGCGTGGATCCGCCGGCGGGCGCGGGCGAAGGCTCGGACGCGTGCGGGATTGTCGTGTGCGGCTCGGCCGGCGAGCGGCTCTACGTTCTCGAAGACGCGAGCGTTCGAGGCCTTTCGCCGGAGGGCTGGGCGAGCCGCGTGGCCGCGGCAGCGGCGCGGTGGGACACTGCCCAGGTGATTGCCGAGGCCAATAACGGGGGGGGCGATGGTCGAAAGCGTGCTCAAGGCCGCGGACCTGGGACTTAAGGTGCGGCTGGTCCACGCCTCACTGGGCAAGTCCGCAAGAGCAGAGCCGGTCGCGCTCAAGTTCGAGACGGGCAAGGCCTTCTTCGCGGGTGAGTTTCCGGAGCTCGAGGCCGAGCTTGGAGGCATGATCGCCGGCGGCGGATACGACGGGCCCGGGCGCTCGCCCGATCGCGCCGACGCGATGGTCTGGGCAATGACGGTGCTCAGCGAGACGCGCTCCGGCGTGCCGCGTGTGAGAATGTTGTGACGCGGGCGAAACTTACCAATCTGCATCAGCTTTAGGAACGAAGTGAGTGGGCCACATGCTTGGAGGTTGTGCCTACATTCCACATCAGTGTCGTCAACAGCGATTTCGACGCTTCCGAAGAGCTTGATTCGGCGACGTTCGAAGACGCGCGTCGAAATGCATTGCGCGCTGCGCTTCAGATCGGCACCGACGAATTATGCAACGGAACGCCCTTCTTCGGCGCGGAAATACGCATCGAGCTGGACGGTGAGTTGAAACAGCGGTTCCTGGTCTCGATCGGGCAATCGCCGCTGAAGTAGAGACTTTCGATAGTTTGAAGGGGTCACGCGAGTGAATCGCGTGACGTCGGTCCTGTCGCGCTGACGCGCGCAGGCGTTGGCGGCATACACCAGTGGGGGATGGCGGCTCTTTGCGGCGGTTGAAGGCATGAGCGTCTATTTGAAGTCGTCAGCTGTGTGGGCGAATTTCCGCGGCGGCCTATGGGAAATAGGGACTTTGCGCGGATCGAGCCTGGTGATTGGCGGAGAGCAAGTTGTCGGCGACCGAGCAGCGGCCATTGCGTCTGCCACGGGCGGCACAACGATCGATCTGGAGGGCCGCGCGACGATCGACCAGATCTTGGCTGCCTTGCGGCAGCACGGCCTCATCGAATCATAACGCAAACAGCCACTTTTCTCCTCAGGCTAACGCGTCTGCCAGTGATGCTTTTCGGCAACAGGGCTGGGCAAACGTCAGCTTGCGCACAAAACAGCGCTTTCATAATGTGACGGCAGCGGTTCAAATAATAAGAACGCATGTGAAAGGGGACACACTTATGCGCAAGCTAGCCATTGCGGTGGCGCTCGCATCGACGGCACTCGCGACACCGGCCGTCGCTCGGGATCATTCGGTGTACGTCGGTCTCGAGGGCGGTGTGATGTGGGTGGAAGATTCGCCCTTCAACGTCACCGACAACCTTCTGAACCCGCAATATACGATTGACCACAAGTCGGGTTACGACCTCGACGCCGTCGCAGGATACGACTTTGGCGCAGTCCGTGTGGAGGCAGAGCTTGGCTACAAGCACGCCGGCATCGATTCACTGAACACGATTACGACCGTCTATCCGGCAAGCGGACGTGCCACCGCGCTGTCGCTGATGGGCAATGTCCTCTTTGACTTCGGCGACGAGAATGGCCTCAGTGGTTACGCCGGCGGCGGCGTCGGTATCGCCCGCGCCTCGTTCGACTTCGACACGCCTGGTGTCGCGCTGCCCTACAACACACCCCAGAGCTTTTCGGATTCCGACAGCAAGCTCGCCTGGCAGGCGATCCTCGGCGTTCGCTATGCGGTGACGCCGAACGTCGATGTGGGCCTGAAATATCGCTTCTTCAACGTTTCGCGGCTGCACCTCAACGGGACCTTCAACACGACTCCGATCGTGGTGCAGGAAGCGCGTTTCCGGTCGCACAGCCTGCTTGCGAGCGTGATCTACAACTTCTGGGCGCCTCCGCCACCGCCGCCACCGCCGCCGCCACCGCCGCCACCGCCGCCACCTCCGGCGACGCAGACGTGCCCGGACGGCTCGGTGATCCCGGCGACAGCGACCTGCCCCGCACCGCCTCCGCCGCCTCCGCCGCCTCCGCCGGCACCAGAGCGCGGCTTCTAAGCGACATCGCATCGTTCAAGGACCGGCTCGGGCAATCGCCCGGGCCGGTTTTCTTATGTGCTATTTCTCTGGAGCGGGGCTGCCCGCCGCTAAGTCGCTTTCCGACACCGCCGCTGCGAACTTGGGTGGGGCGCTGTCCCAGCCGTATAAATCCGGGAGGTAGTTCACCTTGCCGTCAATCACCTGGGCGGTGATGTAGGTCAGGTAAATCGGAGTTCCCTGCGGCAGCTTTACGTTGGTTTCGGCATCGTCGCCGGGCGGCGCGGGATCTTCCCCGAGCAGCCAACGGCCGAGCCGCTTTGGATCCTCCACACGAACACAGCCGTTGCTGAGGTTTCTCTGCTCCTTGGCAAATAGCCCCCTGCTTGGAGTGTCGTGAAGATAGATGTCCTCAGGGTTCGGGAACGGGAATTTGAGATTGCCCATCGAATTGAGGGGGCCGGGATCCTGTCGGATGCGCAGGTGCACCGTGCCTGCTGCGGCGGCTTTCCAGTCAATTGTCGTTGGATCGATGACGTTGGCGGTTGGGCTCCACTCATCGATCACGTGGTAGCCGTGTGACTTGAGGTATCGCATTCCCTGCCGAAGAACGGTCGGTGCGATCGTCTTGCGCACCAAATGATCGGGAGCATGCCAGTACGGATTGTAGGTGATGTAATACATGATGCTGGCGATCAGCGGCGTTGGCAGCTGGGCTGTTCCTGTTATCACCTTCATCGAATCCACGGCCTGGCCGTTGTCGTACAGCGTCAGCATGGAAGAACCGGAGTCGACGAGCAGGAAGCGACCGCTCGCCGGAAGCGAGCGAACTCGGTCGAGGTTTGCGAGTAGCCGCGGATCGGGAGTCAAGTTCCCGGTTTCCTGGGCCTCCGCCCAAGCGGCGTCGCGAAGCTGCGAATAGATCGGATTGACGTCTGCTGTCGCGGCCAAATAGCGCGCAAGCGATGGCGCGGCCGCGGCGGTGAGCAAGATTTCATCGGCGCGGGTGCCATGCGGCTTGAGGATCGGAAAAGCGTAGATCATGCCGTCCGTCGGGCGTTTGATCGCGCGTACGTACCGCACCCAGACCGTGGAAAAGAACCGCTCGGCGGCTGCTGCATCAGGGCCGCCGGCGCGCGCCTGAGCCGCCGCGGCCTGAACCTGCGCCGCGAGTTGCGGCCCTTCGGCGAAGCCGTCGAACGGTGCTCGCTGGAGGATTGAAACCAACTCGGCAACCGCTGCCTCGTCGAGCCCGTGGCGAGTCCAGATCGGCTGCGGACGATAGGTGTCGTAGGCCGTGACGACATCCGGTGCAGACGCGAATGAAACCGGCGGGGCTGTCGGCTGTTGCAAGGGCGCAATGGGCTGAGCGGCGACAGGGGCAGCAGCCAAAACTGCAGCGACGGACACGCCGATCATCCTTAACCGCACCATGTTCGATTGCACCCCTGCTTCCAGAACCGTGACTATCCGGCACAATACTTAAGACTTACTATGGCCCAGCGAGGCTGCATTTACCATGAACTCAAGTCAATTTTTCGGCCCAAAGCAGTCACATAACTCGGCCAAATCCGTCATCTCGGGCCTGACCTTTTGATCAGCATTGCGGCTCCGGCCTTGTTTTGACCGTCACTCGGCGCATAGGCGGGAGCCACGTCTGCAACGCTGAGGAACTAGGATGGATATCAAGAGTGCGGCCGCGGTCGTCACCGGCGCGGCCTCGGGGCTCGGGGAAGCAACCGCGCGGGAGCTCGCGAGGCGCGGCGCGAAAGTGGCAATATTCGATCGAGATGGCGAGCGGGGCGAGCAGGTGGCGAGCGACATTGGAGGCATCTTCTGCGAGGTCGACGTCACCTCTGACGAGAAGGTCAAGGCTGCGTTCGAAAAGGCGCGAGCCGCCCATGGGCAGGAGCGCATCCTCGTAAACTGCGCGGGGGTCGCCAACGCCGCCAAGACGGTGGCTCGCGACAAGGAGACGAAGGCGGCGAAACTCTACCCGTTGCAGCAATTCGAACTCGCGATTCAGATCAACCTCATCGGCACCTTTCGCTGCATCGCCAACTCGGCTTTCGGCATGGTGGACCTCGATCCACTCGCCGATGGCGAAAAGGGCGTGATCATCAACACTGCTTCCGTTGCTGCCGAGGACGGGCAGATCGGCCAAGCTGCTTACTCAGCATCCAAGGGCGGAGTCCTGGCGATGGCCCTGCCGATTGCGCGCGATCTGATGAATGAGGGGATCCGCGTCAACACGATCCTGCCGGGCGTGTTCAAGACCCCCATGGTCGCGATGATGCCGCCCAACGTGCAGGACGCCCTCGGTGCGCAGGTTCCATTTCCAAAGCGGCTCGGCCAAGCTGAGGAATATGCGCGGCTCGCCTGCTTCATGATCGAGAATATCTACATGAACGCGGCCGCGGTGCGCCTCGACGGCGGGATTCGCATGGCGCCGCGCTGATGGTCGATCATCCGCGCCTCCTCGAAGATCTCGTGGAGGCTGCGCGAGAGGCTGGCGAAGCGATACGGGAAGTAGTTCGGCGCGGCTTCGAAGTGGAATCCAAGCGGGACTCATCTCCCGTCACGGAGGCTGACCGGGTAGCCGAACTCATCATCCTGGCGGCGCTGGCCCGCGCAGCTCCGGGTGTTCCGGTGGTCGCCGAGGAGGAGGTCGCGGCGGGTCGCATTCCCACGCATGGCGATGTGTACTTCCTTGTAGATCCGCTCGACGGAACCAAGGAATTCGTCCGAGGCGGCGACGATTACACGGTGAACATCGGCTTGATCGAGGACGGCACGCCAACGCTGGGCGTCGTCT
>Ga0207674_10006396_pt1 | contig 13866 bp, 13 predicted proteins | sample KBSCornC72_FD_184303 | JGI IMG/M metagenome (GOLD analysis project Ga0207674, IMG submission 184303) | Corn rhizosphere microbial communities from Kellogg Biological Station, Michigan, USA - KBS Corn C7-2 (SPAdes) (version 2) | ecosystem: Host-associated > Plants > Roots > Rhizosphere > Soil ... | reverse complement strand
CACCGAGAAGATGACGTCGATTCCCTGCGCCGCCAGATCGTCGCCGAACCATCCCGTGGTGCGGCCGTAGACCAGGATCAGCCCCAGGCCGACGATCACCGGCGACACCGCGAACGGCAGGGCCAGAAGCGCGTTCCAGAACGCCTTGCCGGGGACGTCGTGGCGCACCAACATGAGCGCGAACACGATCCCGAACACGGTGTTGATCGGCACGGAGATCAGCGTGACCTCGAGCGTCAGCTTGAGCGCATGCATCGCATCGGGCTGCTGGATCGCGTCCCAGAACGGACCGAAGCCGTCCTGGAACGTGCGGTAGAGCACCATGCCGATCGGGATGATCAGCAGCATCAGCAGGTAGCCGAGTGCAACGAACCGAAGCGCGTATCTAGACATCGTGCTTCGTCCCCCAGCGATGGGCCAGGCTGATCAGGAGCAGCACGGCCAGCGAGATGCCCAGCAGAACGATCGCGATCGCCGCCGCGCCCTCCGGGTTGTCGCTCTCGATCCGGCCGTAGATCAGGATCGAGGCGACCTGGGTGTCGAACGGCACGTTGCCGGAGATGATCGAGATCGAGCCGAACTCCCCGATCGCCTTGGCGAAGGCCAGGCCGCCGCCGGAGAGCAGCGCCGGCAGCAGGTTGGGAAAGATGATCCGGCGGAAGACGGTGGTCTGCCGCGCGCCCAGGGACGCCGCCGCCTCTTCCATCTCGCGGTCGAGCTCGAGCAGCACCGGCTGCACACTTCGCACCACGAACGGCAGAGTCTCGAACATCAGCGCCAGCAGGATGCCGGCTCGCTGGTAGGCGACGTCGATCCCGATCGGCGACTGAGGCCCGTAGAGCAGCACCAGCACAAGGCCGGCGACGATCGTCGGCAGTGCGAAGGGCAGGTCGACGATCGAGTTGACCAGCCCCTTGCCGATGAACTGGTCGCGGACGAGCACCCAGGCCAGCAGCGTGCCGAACACCGCGTTGACGGCGACCACCAGCAGCGACATGACCAGCGTCAGCTTGAGCGCGGCGACCGCGTCGGGCGCCGAGACCGACGCCCAAAACGTGTCCCACCCCTCGCCGGTCGACTTCCAGGCCACGGCCGCGAGAGGGAGCAGCACGAGGACGCTGAGGTACGCCACGGCGACCCCCGCCGCCAGGCCGGGGAGAGCGGCGCTGGCGGACGGGAGCTGGCGGCGAGCCTCAACGGCTTCAGGCAGCAGGGTTGACTCCGATCGATTGCTCGACCTTGGCCATGATCCCCTTCTGGTCGTCGAAGAACTCGTCCTTCACCTTCGACCAGCCGCCCAGGTCGGCAATCGTGAACAGCGTGTCCGGCGTCGGGAAGTCGTAGTTCGCCGAGGTCACGCCGTCCATCACCGGCCGGTAGCCGTGATCGGCGAAGATCTGCTGCCCCTGCTTGGACAGCAGAAAGTCCAGGAAGTCCTGCGCGGCAGGCTCCTTGGCGTTCTTGGTGACCGCGCCGACGGTCTCGATCGAGATGGTCTGCGGCGGGATCACGTACTCGATGTCCTCACCGGCATCCTTGGCCAGGATGGCCTCGTTCTCGTAGGCCAGCAGCACGTCTCCCTTGCCGCCCGTGAAGGTGGCCAGCGAGTCGCGCGCACTGTCGTCCTGCACGGAGATGTGCTTGTAGAGGTCGTACAGGTACTGCGTCGCATCGGCCGGGCTCTTGCCCTGCTCGATCTGGGCGCCGTAGGCGGCCATCACGTTCCAGCGGGCTCCGCCGGAGGTGAAGGGGTTGGCATTGACCACGTCGACGCCGGGCTTGACCAGGTCGTCCCAGGTCTTGATGTCCTTGGGATTACCCTTGCGGACGACGAACACGGTGATTGACTTTGCGATCACGCCCTTCGTCGGGCCGCTCTGCCAGTTGGCGCCGACGATGCCGGCGTCGACCTCGCGGGTGACGTCGGGCTCGAGTGCGAAGTGCACGAAGTCGGCATGCTGGCCGGCCTCCACCGCCCGGCTCTGGTCGCCCGACGAGCCGTACGACTCGCTGAAGCTGACGTCGGCCCCGGCCGTCGTGTCATTGAACGCCTTGATCAGGTCGGCATACGCCTCTGCGGGCGTGGAATAGGCCACCAGGTCGAGCTTGACCTGCTTGCCGCCGGCGGCACTGCTGCTGCCGCCGCATCCGGCTGTGGCCAGTGCCACAACTCCCAGGAAAACCACCAGAACTTTAGGAATCTTCAACTTCTCCCCTTTGTCGATTGACTTAGTGGACTATAGGACAGTACGCTGGTTCCGTGACCCCGTCAACCGACAACCGCACGAGGTGCAATTGAACCCCGCGACACCCCCCGCGATCGGCGCCAACCTGCGCCGGCTGGCCGGCATGCACGGGCTGCTCCAGCGCGAGCTGGCGGCCTACCTCGGGCTCTCAGACCAGGGGCTCTGGAATATCCTGAACGGCCGCTCCGAGCCGCGCACCCGCACCGTCCAGCTGTGCGCGCATGCCTTCGGCATCACGGTCGACGAGCTGCTGGGCGACACCGGCAGGTGCCTGCGGGCGGCCGCCGCGGCCTACGAGTCAGCACCGGTGCGCACCAGAGGCGCCGGAGAAGGCGACGAGGAGCTCGGCGCACCTGGGTTTGAACCGGTGACCTTCCGCGCTTAGGTAACCGCAAAACATGGGCGCAACAGGGCTCGAACCTGTGACCTTCCGCGCGTGAAGCGGACGCTCTCCCAGCCCGCTGACGCGTGGGGGAACCCAGGGTTCCCCCACGAGCCCCCTCCTTAAGATCGCAAAACATGGGCGCAACAGGGCTCGAACCTGTGACCTTCCGCGCGTGAAGCGGACGCTCTCCCAGCTGAGCTATGCGCCCTGGGACTGATCGCCGCGAGGCGGCGACGCCAGGGAGGATATCGCGCCTGCGGTCGGCTGCACGGCGACCGGTCGCGTGGCCGCGGACACACCGCGCCGCCGACCGTCACGCGACCGGTAGACAGATGCTTCCCTTAGGCGCAAACTCGGAGTATCGTCGCCGCGGCGCCGGGAGGAACCGGCCGCCAGGCTCCGAACCAGGTGCCGTCACCCCGGCCGATCGAGAGGACCCCATGAAAGCTCGTCATCTGCTCGTGTCGCTGATGTGCATCGCGGTGGCCGGCACCGGCTGTGCCGGGGGCGGGACCGGCGACACCGCGGCCGCCAACGGCGGCAATGGGGGCAACGCCGGCGACCTCCGCAGCGAGGTCGACACCTCGGCCTGCAAGGAGCTGCCCGCCGACCTCGTGAACGCGGTCTCGGCGAAGCTCACCAACATCACCCTCAGCCACGTCTTCCTGGTCAAGCAGAGCGACAAGCTGTTCTACGTCTCCGGGCGCATGGAGGGGACCGGGCAGGCCGGGAACGACATCGCCACCTTTGCCCTGACCAGCGAGAACCCGGCGTCCGCCCGGATCTACGCCGTCGGCCCCAACGCCTCCAACTACTCCGACTTCGAGGACGCGCCGGCGGATGTCGCCACGCTCACCGACACAGCGGCGGTGACCTCCAACTCCTGTGCGAAGACGCCCTAGGCGCCGACCAGATCCTGGAACAGCTTGTTGAACTCGAGCTCCTCTTGGGGCTCGAGATTCTTGAACCCGAAGGTGTTGGACAGCATCTCCGCGGTCGGGAAGATCAGCGGATTCTTCGCGACCGCGGGATCGTTCGCGATCAGTGCTTCCTTGGCGCCCTTGACCGGGCAGATGTAGTTGACCCAGTCCTCGATCATGGCCGCGATCTCGGGCCGATAGGCGAAGTCCATCCATAGGTGGGCGTTGTAGGGCGCGCTCGCCCCCTTGGGGATGATCATGTTGTCGGTCCACAGCTGGCCGCCGCTGGCGGGGATGATGAACTTGAGGTCGGGGTTGTCGAACTGCAGCTGCACGATGTCGCCCGACCAGCCCATGCACGCGACCACGTTGCCCTTGGCCAGATCGCCGGCGTAGTCGTTGCCGGTGAACCGCCTGACCTGGCCGTTCTCGACGTACGGCCGGAGCTTGTCGACTGCGGCCTGTGCATCGTCGATCGTACACTCCTCGGGATTCACGCCCATCGATGACATGGTCAGGCCGAGCGTGTCGCGCATCTCCGTGAGCAGCGTCACCTTGCCCTTGAAGTCCGGGTTCCACAGATCGTCGAGGGTGGTCAGGTCGCCGCCGGTCAGCTTCGGGTTGTACGCGAGGCCCGTGAAGCCGGACTGCCAGGGCACGAGGTGCGTGTCGTCGGGGTCGATCGGGCGGCCCTTCCAGTCGTCGAGCAGATTCGCCTGGACGGTCGGCAGCAGCGTGGTGTCGAGCTTGGACGCGTAGCCCAGCTTCACCCACTTGCCGGCCATCCAGTCGGTCAGTACGACGATGTCGCGCTTGATGTTCTGCCCCGCCTCGAGCTGGGCCTTGACCTGGCCGAAGAACGACTCGTTGTCCTCGATGTCCTCGATATAGGTCGTTTTGGTGCTGTACTCCTTGTCGAACTTGTCGAGCGACGGGTGCTTGGTCTTGTTCTCGGTGTCGATGTAGAGCGGCCAGTTCGAGAACGTCCACGAGGGGGCGACGGTCTTGTCGATCGTGGCTGCCGCCTGGCTGCTGGGCGCCGAGGTGTCACCGCTCGAGCTGCTGCTCCCGCAGGCTGCGAGCAGGCTGCCGCCCGCGGCGACGCCGCCGGCGATGCCGGCCCGGCGAAGCAGGTCGCGACGTGTCAGCCCGCGCGGGGTCAGGATACGGGGGGTCAGGGGCTGGCGCTGCGGCTCGTCGGTCATGCAAATCCTCGTTTCTCGGGGCCCGGTGGAGCGCGGCCGATGATACAAGACGCTCCGGTTCGGATCCAAAGATTCTATTGGGTACGAAGGTCGGCAGGGCCGATGCAGTCGCCGGCCCGACCGGGTCGACCCGGTAGACTTCACATGGCCCTGGCGGGCCGCGCGGGGCCCGCAGCCTCAACCGAAGGAGCCCGGATCGACGCCGAACTCCTCCTGCTGGTCGTCGGCGGCCTGCTCTTCGTGGCTGTCGCATCCGCGTATGCCGCCAGCCGGCTGAGCGTCCCCATCCTGGTCGCCTTCCTGGGCATCGGCATGCTGCTGGGCTCGGATGGCCCCGGGGGCATCGACTTCGACAACGCGGAGCTCGCCCGCGACGTCGGCATCATCGGCCTCGCGATCATCCTCTTCGACGGCGGCCTGAGCGCGGAGTGGCGGCAGATCCGCTCCGTGCTCGTACCGGCGCTCTCGCTGGGCACGGTCGGCGTCTTCATCACCGCGGGCGTATCCGCGGCCGCGGCGTACGGGCTGTTCGACCTGTCGGCGGAGAAGTCGCTGCTGCTGGGGGCGGTGGTCGGCTCGACCGATGCCGCCGCCGTGTTCTCGACCCTCCGCACCACCGGCCTGCGCCGCCGGCCGGCCGTAACCCTGGAGGCCGAATCGGGCGTCAACGACCCGATGGCCGTGGCCCTCACATTGGGCCTGATCTCGATCATCACCGAGCCGCACTACGGGGTGGCCGACCTGGCCCTGCTGCTGGTCCAGCAGTTCGGCATCGGGCTGGTGCTGGGAATCGCCGTGGGCTGGGCGTCCTCGTGGATGTTCGCCCGTTTCCCCCCGGAGTTGACGCCGTTTGCGCCCGTCTTCGTGCTGGCCTGTGGCGCCGTCGGATTCGGCGCCGCCGGAGTGCTCAACGGCAGCGGCTTCCTCGCCGTCTACATCACCGGCCTGATGCTGGGAGACACACCCAGCCCCCTCCGCCGCCAGGTCATGAACTTCAACGCCGGCCTGGCCTTCCTGGCCCAGATCATCCTCTTCATCGTGCTCGGCCTGCTGGTGTTCCCCGGCGAGCTGGAGAGCGTGATCGGCCCCGGGCTGGCCTTGGCCGCGGTGCTCACCCTGGTGGCCCGGCCGGCGGCCGTGTTCATCTCGACGATCGGGATGGGGTTCACCCGCGGCGAGCGGGTGCTGCTCGGCTGGGCCGGCCTGCGCGGCGCGGTGCCCATCGTGCTCGCCACCTTCGCCCTCTCCGAGGGCATTCGGGAGAGCTCGACCATCTTCAACGCGGTCTTCTTCGTGGTGCTGGTGTCGGTGCTGCTGCAGGGCCTGACGCTGCGCTGGGCGACCCGGGCGCTGGGACTGGTCGACGAGGCCGAGCGGGCAACGGAGCAGCCGCTCGAGGCCGGCGTCGTGGAGGGAATGGGCGGCGAGGTGATCGAGCACGTCGCCCGGGCGGACGACGCCATCGTCGGACTGCCGATCAGCGCGGTGCGGCTGCCGCCGCGGGCCATGATCGCCGTCATCGTGCGCGACAACGAGGTGGTGCCCCCGCGTGGCGACACGCAGATCGCCGCCGGCGACCGGATCTTCGTGCTGGCCCGGGCCGAGGACCTGGGCGAGGCGGAGCGCGCCGTCGAGGCATGGCGGGGCGGCGACCCGGCCGCCGCCCGCGGATAGGCTTCCGCCCCGGTGGAGTTCCGCACCATCATCGAGCCGTTCCGAATCCACTCGGTGGAGCCGCTGCGGCTGACCACCCGAGAGCAGCGCGAGCAGGCAATTCGCGGGGCCGGATACAACCTGTTCTCGCTGCACGCCGGGGACGTCCTGATCGACCTGCTCACCGATTCGGGTACGGGGGCGATGTCGCGCGACCAGTGGGCGGCCATCCAGCACGGCGACGAGAGCTATGCCGGCTCGCCGTCGTGGCACCGGTTCGCCGACGCGGTGCGCGAGCTGTTTCCGTTCCGCCACGTGATCCCGACCCACCAGGGACGGGCGGCCGAGAAGATCCTGTTCTCCGCCGTCGGCGGGCCGGGGCTGGCGATCCCCAACAACACGCACTTCGACACCACCAGGGCGAACATCGAGTTCACGGGCGCCGAGGCGGTCGATCTCGTGATCGAGGAGGGCCGGCGGCCGCAATCCGAGCACCCGTTCAAGGGCAACATGGATCTCGAGGCGCTCGAGCGGTTCCTCGCCGACCGGCCCGGCGCGGTGCCGCTGGTGATGGTGACGATCACCAACAACTCGGGTGGCGGCCAGCCGGTCTCGCTCGAGAACCTCCGCGGCGTCCGCGCGATCTGCGACCACCACGCTGTCCCGCTCTTCCTCGATGCCTGCCGGTTCGCCGAGAACGCCTGGTTCATCCGGGAGCGGGAGCCCGGCCACGGGGAGCGCGACGTGGCCGACATCGTCCGCGAGATCTCGTCGTTGGCCGACGGTATGACGATGTCGGCCAAGAAGGACCCCCTGGCCAACATCGGCGGGTGGCTGGCGATGAACGACGACGCGCTGGCGGAGCGGTGCCGCAACCTGTTGATCCTGACCGAGGGCTTCCCGACCTACGGTGGGTTGGCCGGACGAGACCTGGAGGCGATCGCCCAGGGCCTGTCGGAGGCCGTTGAGCATGACTACCTGCGGTACCGCACCCGCTCGACGGCCTACCTCGGCGACGCGCTGCACGAGGCCGGCGTGCCGGTCGTGCGGCCGATCGGCGGCCATGCCGTGTACCTGGACGCCCGGGCGCTTTTGCCCGGCATCCCACCACTGGAGTACCCCGGCCAGTCCCTTGCGGTGGCCCTCTACGAGGCGGGCGGGATCCGCGGCTGCGAGATCGGCACGGTCATGTTCGGCCTCCAGCCGGACGGGTCGGAGCGGCCGGCCGCCATGGATCTGGTGCGGCTGGCCATCCCCCGCCGCACGTACACGCAGAGCCATATCGACTACGCGATCGAGGTTGTCTGCTCGGTGGCCGCCCGGGCCGGCCAGCTGCGGGGCATGCGGATAACGTCGCAACCCTCGGCGCTTCGACACTTCACCGCGACGTTCGAGCCGGTGTGAGCCTGGCGGGCCTGCTCGCCTGGGTGCTGGCCGCGCTCAGCGTGGTGCCGGTGCCCGTCGGCAGCGCGGGCCACCGGCCGGCGGCGGCCCTGCGCGACGGCAGCCCGGTGGCCGGCATGGCCTGCGCGTCCGCCGGCGACCGGTTCCCGGTGCACGTCGAGGTGTTCGCCGCCGGCCGGGCCGTCGTCGTCCCGGCCGGGATCGGGATCGCCCCACCTGTCCGCCGATCGGGGGCCTACGTCACGGGCGGCTCGTGCCGCTATCCGCTGGTCACGGTCGAACCGACCGGCGTGGTCTGGGTGCGGGCGGGTCGGCCGCGGACGCTGGGAGATCTGTTCGCGCTCTGGGGCCAGCCGCTCGGCCGGCGGCGGCTGCTCGGCTTCGACGGCCGAGTGAGCGTTGCCGTCGATGGCCACGAGTACCGCGGCGATCCGCGCACGCTCACGCTCCGCGAGCGCTCGCAGATCGTGGTGCAGGTGGGGCGCCACGTCCCGCCGCATCCGACCTACCGGTTTCCCGGCGACCGCTGAGGCGGCTAGGCCTCGTCGAGGGCGGGCAGGGGCGCCGAACGGCGCTCCCTGGCCGGCACGGCGACCGCCGCGGCGAACGCGGCCAGCATCGCCACCGCGCTGAGCGCGAAGGCCGCCGTGAAGCCGTCCACGGTGGGCAGGCCGCCCTGCACCGCCGAGGAGGCGACAACACTGGCCGCCGCCTGGCTACCCAGCGCCCCTCCGATCGTGCGCATGATTGTGTTCATGCCGCTGGCCACGCCGGTCTGCTCTCGCGGCACCGCCTCGACTATCAGGTTCGCCATCGCCGAGAAGGCCAGCCCGATGCCGACACCGAGCAGGCAGGTGGCCAGATAGATCTCGAACCGGCGGGAGTGGGCGACGGCCAGCAGCACGAACGAGCTCGCCGACACGAGCGCGCCCAGCATCAGCGGCAGCTTCGAGCCGAGTGCGTACGACAGCTTGCCGGCCAGCGGGCTGACCACGAGCATCGCCACCGTCGCGGGGAACAGAAACAGCCCGGCCTCGGTCACGGAGGCGTCGAAGCCGTAGCCGGTGGAGGACGGCATCTGCACGAACTGGGGCACGAGCACGAACGATCCGAACATGCCGAAGCCGATCAGCATCGCCGACAGGTTGGTCGTCCAGACGCCCCGCAGGCGCATCATCCGCATGTCGACCAGCGGCCCCGATGAGGCCGACTCGACCCGGATCCAAACCGCCAGCAGCACCGCGGCGGCCGCCAGCAGTCCCAGCACGCGGCCCGAACTCCAGCCCCAGGTCGATCCCTCGCTGACCGCGACCAGCAGGCACACCAGCCATGCCGCCAGCAGCAGGGCGCCGTTCCAGTTGACGCTTCCGGGCGCGCGCACCGGCGACTCGGGTATCACAAACGCCGCACCGGCCGCCGCGATCAGCACCGGCACCAGCGGGAACCAGAAGATCCAGTGATAGTCGAAGGTCTCGATGATCGGACCGGCGAGCACGATCCCCAGGCCGGCTCCGATGCCCAGAATCGAGGACACCATGGCGATCCCTGTGGGCACCCGCTCGCGTGGGAACTCGTCGCGGATGATGCCGAAGGCGAGCGGGAACACCGCGCCGCCCAGCCCCTGCACCACGCGCCCTGCGATCATCACGGAGATCGAGGTCGCCAGGGCCGAGATCACCGTGCCCACCGCCAAGGCACAGAGCGTGGCAACAAGCATCTTCTTCTTGCCGTGGATGTCCCCCAGCCGGCCCACGATCGGCGTCGCCACCGACGCGCTGAGCAGGTAGGCGGTGAGGATCCACGTCGCCCCGGTGGTGGTGGTGTGAAGGTCGAGCTGGATCTCGCGCAGGGCCGGGGCGACCAGCGACTGCAGGAGCGCGAACGAGGCGCCGGCGATCGCGAGAATGGCGAACGTGAGCCGGTAGTGCGTGCGATCGAGGTCGTGGGCGGGCGTCACCGCGGCGCACCGTAGCATGTAAGCGGAGCCGCTCTTCCGTTTGCGGCATGCCCCGATCGCCCGCCTGGCGGCCCGGCTCTCAGAGCCCCTGGTGCCGTCTGATGCTGGGCAGCGCCAGCGCCGGCACGAGCGCGCAGGCCCCCACCACCAGGGCGACGGTGAAGCAGACGGCGAAGGCCTCGGTCAACTGAGGTGCCGCGGCCGCCCGCGCCGCCGGCTGCAGCGCGGCGGCCTCCGAAAGGCCGCCGACTGCCGGCAGCCGGGTGTCCAGGGCCCGCTGCAGCACGACCGCGATCAGGGCGGTGCCGACCGACCCTGCCAGCCGCTGCACGGTGTTGAGCGCGCTGGTCGCCCGCGCCACCGCGTCTCCCGGCACCGATGCGTAGGCGACGGCCATGCTCGGCATGATCGTGGCGCCCAGGCCCAGGCCGATCACGAACAGCGCGGCGGCCAGGGTGCCGGCTGATGCCTCGGCGGTCAGCTGCGTGTACACGCCGGTGCCCATCAGCGCCAGCGCGATCCCTGCCGGGATCACTCGCCGCGCGCCCAGCCGGTCGGTCAGCACCCCGGCCAGCGGCATCGCCACCGCCGCGCCCAGAGCCTGCGGCACCATCAGCAGCCCGGCGTCCAGCGGGCTGTCGCCGCGCGCGATCTGGAAGAACAGCGGCAACGCCATCAGCATGCCGAACAGCGCCACTCCGAGCAGGAAGGTGGTTGTCGCCGCGGCTCCGAAGCCGCGGCGGCCGAACAGCCGGACGTCGATCAGCGGCCGCTCGGTCCGCAGGGCGTGACGGACGAACAGCGCCAGCAGTCCGGCGCCCCCCACCAGCAGCCCGGCGGGCAGGGGCGCGGTCAGGCTGCCGCGGCTGCCCACCTCGGCCAGCCCGTAGACCAGCAGCACCGATCCGCCCGCCGCCAACAGGGCCCCGGCCAGGTCGAGCCGTTCCCGGTGCCCCGCCGCGGCCGGCGGCAGCAGGCGGGCGGCCGCCGCCAGGGCGACCAGGCCAACCGGCAGGTTGACCACGAAGATCCACCGCCAGCTGCTGCCGTCGACGATCGCGCCGCCCAGCACCGGCCCGAAGATCGGCGCCAGCAGCATCGGTACGCCGACCACGCCCATCACCCGGCCCATCCGACGGGGGCCGGCCGCCACGGCCAGGATTGCCTGGCCAAGGGGCAGGATCATGCCCGCCCCCAGCCCCTGCACCACGCGCGCGGCGATCAGCCACTCGATCGACTGGGCCGCGGCGCACAGCGCCGATCCAGCCAGGAACACCGTCAGCGATGCCAGCCAGACCCGCTTGGCGCCGAACCGGTCGGCGGCCCAGCCGGTCAGCGGGATCACCGCGGCGAATGCCAGCAGGTAGGCCGTGGCCACCCACTGGATGGTCGAGATCTGCGTCCCGAACTCCTGACCCAGGCGGGCCAGGGCGACGTTCACGATCGTGGCGTCGAGGATGGTGGTGATCGCCCCCAGGACGACCACGGCTGCCGGGATCGCGATCTCACGCGTGAAGATCGTGTCCTCCAGCGATCTCCCGGCAGCCGTGCCGATGTCGGCGGTGGCGGTCATCGTCCCTCCAGGTGACTGAGCCGGTCGCGGTACTCCTCATGGCTGATCTCACCGCGGGCGTAGCGCTCGGCCAGGATCCGCCGCGGTCCGCCGCCGTCGGATCGGCGACCGCCCCAGCGGCCCCAGAACAGGAAGCGGAAGGCGAGCAGCAGCACGAGCAGCCAGGCCAGCGGGACGAGCGGCCAGAACCAGGAGCCGTGCCAGTGATCTTCGGAGAGCAGCGTGAGCAGCGTGGCGTGCATGTCGAACCCCCTGAGGTCTCGTTTCGAAGAGATTAGATGCCTAATCATTCGTCGTCAAATGATTAGTCGCGTATACTGGTCGCATGCCCCGACCAACGGCCCGCCCGCTCGGCCTCGCCCTCGCAGCCACCGCGAAGGCGGTCAGCCGGGCGTTTGACGACGCCCTGCGCGAGGCGGGCGGCTCGGTGCCGATCTGGCTCGTGCTCGCCAACCTGACCGGCGACCGCTGGCCGACTCAGCTCGAGCTGGCCCGATCGGTGGGCATCGAGGGCGCCACCCTGACCCGTCACCTGGACGGGATGGAGCGAGCGGGACTTGTCGAGCGGCGGCGGGACGGTGGCGACCGGCGAGCGGTGAACGTCGAGCTGACCGACGGCGGCCGTGAGCTGCATCGGCGGCTGCTGCAGGCGGTGATCGCGTTCAACCGCGAGCTGCACGCCGGGCTCGACGACGACGAGGCCGACCGCTTCCGGGCCACCCTCGAGAAGCTGCGGGAGAACGTGGCGAAGGCGGGCCCGCGGCCCTAGCGGAACGTCCAGCGGAGAGGGCGGGATTCGAACCCGCGAAGGAGGAATCCCCCCTTACGCGATTTCCAGTCGCGCTCCTTAAGCCAACTCGGACACCTCTCCATCGGCCCAGCCAGGCCGCATGCAGCCGCCCAGGCCGTAGGGGAGTATGCCACCCGGCGGTGAAGACTTGCCGAACGCCCCCCGGTTCGCCACACTATGCCCCCGTCAACGGTAGAGAGGTGACTATGACCGACGAGCGCATTGAGATCCTGAGACGGGTGCCGCTGTTCGACGGGCTCTCCGAGAAGGAGCTTGCCGCGGTCACGAATGCGGCGAAGGAGCGGCGCTTCGACACCGGCGACACCATCGTCGGCGAGGGCGAGGGCGGCGTCGGCTTCTTCGTGATCGCCGAGGGGTCCGCGCGCGTCGAGGTGCATGGCGAACGGCGGGGAACACTGGGCCCCGGCGACTCGTTCGGGGAGGTCGCGCTGCTGGACGAGGGCGGCCGGCGCACCGCCTCGGTGATCGCCGAGGCGCCGGTGAGAGTGTTCGGCCTGACGGCCTGGCAGTTCACGCCGCTTCTGGAGCAACATCCCGCGATCGCTGTGAAGACGGCGAAGATCCTGGCCCGCAGGCTGCGCGAGGCCGAGGAGCGGGCTGCCGGCATTCGCTGACTGCTAGCATCAGCCGCGACCGTGCTAGGTGGGGAGCTAGCGGTTCCCTGTACCGGCAATCCGCTCTAGCCGGGCTGAATTCCCGCCCTGAGGGGTGGTGGGTTCGGAATCAGGGCCCGCGCGTTCGGTGTCGATCGCCAGGTCCCACGCAACGGAGGCTTGTGAACCGCGTCAGGTCCGGAAGGAAGCAGCGCTAAGCAACGTCAGCCGGGTGCCGTGGGCCAGCCTGGCAGGAGCCTGCGTCGCGAGCACCGTCCGGGCCCCACCGTTCCGAGGGGTGGGTGCACGGTCACCTGTTTGGTGGGCCGGCGGCGGGTGATCGCCGCCGGCCGCACCCGTCTCCAATCGTGCGTCAGGGTCATCTAGGCTTCGGGAGAACATGTCCGCCCTTTACCGCACGCACCGGCCGCTGGACTTCAGCCAAGTCGTCGGCCAGCAGCACGTTGTCCGCACGCTGCGAAACGCGATCGAGCTCGACAAGGTCGCGCACGCCTACCTGTTCGCCGGGCCGCGCGGCACCGGCAAGACGTCGATGGCGAAGATCCTGGCCAAGTCGCTCAACTGCGTCAACGGCCCGACGGTCACACCCTGCCTGCAGTGCGAGCCCTGCCGCACCATTCACGACGCCACCTCGATCGACGTGATCGAGCTCGACGCCGCCAGCCACCGGGGGATCGACGACATCCGCGAGATCCGCGACAAGGTCGGTCTGCGGCCGGTGCAGGGACGGCGCAAGGTGTACATCATCGACGAGGCCCACATGCTGACCAAGGAGGCCTCGAACGCGGTGCTGAAGACGCTCGAGGAGCCGCCCGACCACGTCGTGTTCGTGCTCTGCACAACCGAGATGCAGTCGATGCTGCCCACCATTCGAAGCCGCTGTCAGCGGTTCGCCTTTTTCCGGCCCACGCACGCCGAGATCGCCGAGGTGCTCGACCGGATCGCGGCGGCGGAGGGGATCACCATCGAACCCCCCGCGGTCGGCCTGATCGGCCGCGGCGCCGGCGGCGCGTTTCGCGACGCGGTGTCGCTGCTCGACCAGCTGGCCACCGCCTGCAGCGGCACGATCACGGCGGCCGACGTCCGCCAGCTGCTGGG
>Ga0207674_10006391_pt1 | contig 13870 bp, 16 predicted proteins | sample KBSCornC72_FD_184303 | JGI IMG/M metagenome (GOLD analysis project Ga0207674, IMG submission 184303) | Corn rhizosphere microbial communities from Kellogg Biological Station, Michigan, USA - KBS Corn C7-2 (SPAdes) (version 2) | ecosystem: Host-associated > Plants > Roots > Rhizosphere > Soil ... | reverse complement strand
CTGGATGCAGAAGCTGCGCGGATCGGCGAGGCGGCCGGTCGAATTCTTCTCATTGTCCGCCCAGGACGAGAAGGCGCACTGGCTGAGGCAGCCCATGCACTCGGCCTGGTCCTTGCGGATCGTCTTCTCGCCCTCCGGCGTCACGAAGATGAGGGTGTCGTCCGGCGTCTTCATGGCGTTGGTGAAGCCGCGTGCGTACCATTCACGCGCGTGCTGCAGGTCGCCCTTGGTGACCCAGTAATTTTTCTTGGTGCCGACGCCGACGTCGAGCTGGAAATGGTGATCGCCGATCGGTTCCTTGGTGTAGGCGATCTGGCGCTCGCTGCGCGCTTCCAGTTCGCGCAGGAAGGGGTTGCGGACGGCAGACGAGTAGAAGCCGGTCGGCGAGAAACGGTGCAGCAGCACGTCGCCCTCCTCGAGCGTCATCAGGCGCGCCTTCCACTCGGGCGGGATTGGGCTTTCTTGGGTCAGCAGCGGACGGGTGCCGAACTGAAAGACGATCTGCCCGAGCTCGGGATTGTCGATCCAGTTCTCCCATTCGTCCAGCCGCCACACGCCGCCCGCCATGACGATCGGGACGCTGTCGGCGATGCCTTCGGCGCGCATCGTCTCGCGCAGCTCCTTGACGCGCGGATAGGGATCCTGCGGCTTGCGCGGGTCCTCGGCATTGCTGAGGCCGTTGTGCCCGCCGGCGAGCCACGGGTCCTCATAAACGACCGCCGCGAGCCATTCGGCCGCCTTGTGATAGGCGCGCTTCCACAGGGCGCGGAAGGCGCGGGCCGAGCTGATGATCGGCAGATAATTGACGCCGTAGGAGGCCGCGATTTCGGAGAGCTTGTAGGGCATGCCCGCGCCGCACGTGACTCCACTGACGAGGCCCTTGGTGCGCTCGAGCACGCCGTGAAGGACGCGCTGCGCGCCGCCCATTTCCCACAGCACATTGATGTTGATCGCGCCCTTGCCCGACGCCATCTCATAAGCGCGCTGGACCTGCGCCACCGCGCCGTCGACCGCATATTTGATCAGCTCTTCGTGGCGGTCGCGGCGGGTGAGCGCCTCATAGACCTGCGGGATGATGCGGCCTTCGGCGTCGTAGCTGTCGGCATTGACGGCCGAGACCGTGCCGATGCCGCCCGCGGCGGCCCACGCGCCCGAGCTCGCATGGTTGGTCGCGCTGACGCCCTTGCCGCCTTCGATCAGCGGCCAGACCTCGCGTCCCCCATAGAGAATGGGCTTGAGGCCCTTGAACAAAATGCGTCTCCCCGGCGCAAGACGCGCCTCTCAGCGGCACATATAGGAGCCGTTCGCCGACTTTGCGCGGAAAAAGTGAACGAGGCGGCGCCGGGTTCCCGCCGCCCCGCTCCCCTTCGTCAGCAGCTGCTCGAAGCGATCGCTCCGCCGACGGCTGCGCCGATAAGACCGCCGACGACGGCGGTTGTGCCGATGTTGCCGCCGTTCCAGCGCACGCGGTCGTAGCGGCGACTGTAATAATGGTGGCCGTCGTGACCGGCCGCTGCGCCGATCGCGGCGCCCGCAAGACCGCCGACGACCGCGCCCGCCGCCGGATTGGCGCAGCCATAGCCGTAACCGTTGTAGCCGTAGCCATTGTAGCCGTAGGCCGGGTAGCCGGCGTAGCCGTAAGCCGGATAGCCATAGCCGTATGCCGGAGCTGGATAGCCGTAACCGTAGCCTGGATAGCCGTACGGAACGCCGTACCCGTACCCGCCGTAATAGCCGTAGGCCGGATAGCCTACCGACACCACCGTCCGCACCCGCGGATAGGAATAGCGGTAGTAGGGGTAAGCGTAGCTATAATGCCGGTAGCCGTAACCGCTGTCGTAGCGGTTGTGGTGACGGTCGTACCTGTAGTTATTGTGATGGCGATCCCAATTGCCGTCATGATGCCAATCCCGAGCGCCTGCGGCGGTGGGGATGGCGATGATCGCGGCAGTGGAGAGCGCGAGAGCGATCAGCCTGGTCATCGAAATACTCCTCGATTTTGCATGGGCCGGCTGCATCGACGCGCAGGGCCGACTCGTCGTCGCTGCTGCGCCCCGGTTGCTGTCGGCAGGATGAATGTCGTTCCAAGCGCTCAACGACTCAGCGCATAATCGAGACCGATGTCTACGGCTGGCGCGGATTGCGTGATCCGTCCCAGCGAAATGTAGTTGACGCCCGTCTCGGCAAGGAAGCGGATGGTCTCGAGCGTCACTCCGCCCGACGCCTCCAGCGGCACTCGGCCGTTCACCAGAGTCACCGCCTGGCGAAGCTTCGCCGGGTCCATATTGTCGAGCAGCAGCCGGTCCGCGCCGGCGGCGAGCGCGGGCTCGATCTGATCGAGCCGGTCGACTTCGACCTGGACCTCGAGACCGGTGTTGGCGGCCTTGGCGCGGCGGACCGCCTCCTCGACGCTGCCGCAGACGGCGACATGATTGTCCTTGATCAGCACCCCGTCATCGAGGCGCATGCGATGATTCTCGCCCCCGCCCATGCGCACCGCATATTTCTCCAGCACGCGGAGGCCCGGAAGAGTCTTGCGCGTGTCGAGCACGATCGCGCCGGTGCCGGCGATCGCATCGACATAGTGGCGAGTGAGCGTAGCGATGCCGGACAGGTGCTGAAGCGTGTTCAGCGCCGAGCGCTCCGCCGTAAGCATGGCGCGCGCGTTGCCCGAGAGCCGCATCAGCGTGGTTCCGTGCACGAGTAGGTCGCCGTCCTTGGCGAGCGCTTCGATCTGCACATTCGGATCGAGCGCCCGGAAGAAGGCGGCGGCGAGATCCACGCCGGCGAGGACGATCCGCTGGCGGCAATTCATCTCGGCGGTGAAGCTGGCATCCTCGGCGATCGTCGCCTTGGACGTCACGTCGCCGCCGGTGCCGAGATCCTCGGCGAGCACGCGGCGCACGAAATCGTCCAAGTCGAATCCGTCCGGAAGCGCCATGCGGCCGCTCTAGGCGAGCATCCGCGTTCGCGACAAGCTCAGTGCGCGGGCTCCGCGCTCTTTTCCAGCTTCCACCGGCCCTCGACCCACTTGTAGGCGCGCGCGTCGTTCGGGATGAAGTCCTGTCCGTTCCATGCGTTGACCGTGATTGTCGCCGTCGCTTCACCGATATCGATCGCGTTGAAGCTCTGCTCCTGCTCGCGGACGCGGGTCGAGGTGGCTGTGCCCGCCTGGATGACGAGAACGCCGCCCGCGCGGGTGACGAGCTCGCTCGCATCCTGGCTGGAGGCATGGTGGTTGTGACCGGCCAGCAGCATGTCCACGCCGGACTCTTCTACCGCGTCGAGCGCCAACTCCTGCCGCCCAATTGCGCGATCGACATGCTCGCCGATACGCAATGCGAACAGCGGGTGATGCGTGACGAGGATGCGCATCGCGTCGCCCGGAGTTCGGGCGAAGGTGTCGGCGATGAACTTCACCTGGTCCTCGTTGATCCGCCCGTCCTTGAACGTGAGTGAGCGGGCGGTGTTGATGCCCAGAACCGCAATCCCGGGCAGCTCGATGAAGGGGCACAGGCTCTCGTCGATGAAACGGCGATAGCGCGTCAGAGGCGAAAGGAATCGTCGAAGCACGTCGTAAAGCGGGATGTCGTGGTTGCCGGGAACCGCGAGCACCTCATGGCCGCCATCGTGCAGGCGCTCGAGGAAGCGGCAGGCTTCCTCGAACTGCTCGGTGCGCGCCCGCTGGGTGAAGTCGCCGCTGATGACGACGAGGTCGGGCTTCAGCGCGTCGACGCTCTTCTCGACCGCGGCCACCAGCCGCTCGTCATGCGCGCCGAAATGGAGGTCGGAGAGGTGGACCAGGCGAGCCATGTCGGTTCAACCGAGTCATGCCGAACTTGTTTCAGCATCCATCCCGCTGACGGGCGGTGCGATCGCGTTTCAGCCCCTCTCCCCTTTGCGGGAGAGGGTGCCGAGCGAAGCGAGGCGGGTGAGGGGGCGTGGACGAGCCGCGCCGCGCCCTCACCCTCCCATTGCTGCGCAATGGGCCCCTCCCTCTCCCGCACGGGGAGAAGGGCTATAAATCCAGAAACAGCAGCAGCTTGACGTCGACCCCAAACCCTTCGGCCCGCTTCTGCTCGATGAAGTTGGGGATGCCCGCGCGCGGAACGAGGTGGACATTGATGTCCTCGTTCTCGTCTCCGCCGCCCTCGCCGATCCGGCGGACGCCGTGCGCGCGCACCAGGGTGAAGCCCTCCGACAGCATGCCGGGCGAGGAGTAGAATTCACCCAGGCGCTCGACGCGGTCGGCGGTGAAGCCGGTCTCTTCCTCCAGCTCGCTGATCGCCGTGCCCTCGACGGTCGCGTTCGGGTCGGTGTCGCCGACGAGGCCAGCGGGAAGCTCGATGCAGCGGCAGTCGGGCGGCACCCGCGGCTGATCGATTAGGATGACCTTCCCCTCATATTCGGCGAGAATCACGACCGCGTTGATGTTGTTGGCGCGGCTCGCAAATTCCCATTTGCCACGGCGAAGCGCGCGGACGTACTTGCCCGCCCACATCACCTCCGGCGGGGGCAGGTCGTCGAGGTTCATAGTTCGATCAGCTTGTCGGGGATCTCGTTGCTGTCCTCGGCCGAACGCGGGAAGTGCTCCGAGAGCACCGCGCCGACGTCGGCGATCGCGGCACAAATTCCGTCGGCGACGCGGCCCTCGCGCACCTCGACGAGGAGCGCCGCCATGGCTTCGCCCCATGTCTCGGGGGTCGTTACCTTGGTGATGGCCTCGTCGCCGATGATCTCCGCGCGCCGCTCGGCCATCGACAGATAGATCAGGATTCCCGTCCGCCCCACCGTCCGCCGCTCCGCCGCGGCCTTGAAGATCGCGATGGCCCGGCGGCGCACCCGCCGATGCTTTGTCGCTCCAGGTGTCAGGAAGAGCCGAAGCGGCATCCATTTGAGAATCAGCAGCGCGATGATGAACTTGAGCGCGGCGAAGACCATCAACAGCGTGAGCAACTGGCTGAGCGTCGGGTCTGGCGACCAGCCGCCGAAGATGAAGTCGTACCACCAGACCAATGCCATCGGCCGCCACGCGGCCCAGGCGAGCACCGCGAACAGCGGCACCAGCGCCCAGTGCAGCGCAACGTCGTGATATGCGTCGCTGATCGGGGTCGCCACGGCCACGATCTCACCGTTGCTGTTGGCCTCGGCAGCGGCAATGGCCGCCGAGACTTTCTCGCGGTCGGCGTCAGTCAGTTGCAGCATCACCAGCTGCCCCCGGCGCCGCCGCCTCCGAACGAGCCGCCACCGCCGGAGAACCCGCCTCCCCCGCCGAAGCCGCCGCCGCCCCAGCCACCTCCGCCGCCGAAGCCTCCACCGCCCCAACCGCCGCGGGAGCCGCGACTGAGTTCATTCAGGCCCCACAGGACGACCCACGGGCTGATGCCTCCGCCCCCCCGGCGACTGCGGTAGCGGCGTCCGGCAGCGCGCCGGAAGTGCGACAGGATGACGAAGCCGATGACCATGATCCAGAAGATGACCGGAAGCGGGTTTCCGCCGGACTGCTGCCGCTGCTGCTGCGCCTGCTGGGCTTCGGCGAGGTTCTTCTGCGCCTGGTCGGGCGGCAGGCTCATCTGCTTGATGATCGCGTCGGCGCCGGCCTCGATCCCGCCGCCGTAGTCGGGCGGGTTCTGCTTGAAGTGCGGCAGCACATTCTCTCGGATGATGATGCCCGACATGGCGTCCGTCATGAAACCTCCGGCGCCGTAGCCGGTGGCGATCCACACCTTCCGCTCGTTCGGAGCGACCAGCAGGACGACGCCGTCGTCCTTGTCCTTCTGCCCGATCCCCCACGCCCGGCCGAGCCGGTAGGCATAATCCTCGATCGGATAGCCCTCGAGGCTGTTCACGGTGGCGACAACGAACTGTCGCCCGCTCTGCGCCTCGAGCGCCTCCGACTTGGTGGTGATGTCGGCGACCTGCGCGGCAGTCAGCAGATGCGCCTGGTCGACGACGCGGCCCGTCAGCTTCGGAAAGGTCTGCGCCGACGCCGGTGCCGCCAGCGCAAGCAGCGCCAGCAGCAGGGCGGCGAGATAGTGCCTCACCTCAGCTCGCGTTGAAGTTCACCGTCGGCGCGGTCTGCGCGGCGGCGGACGCTTCGAACGGAACCTTGGGCTTGGCGCCGTAAAAGACCTTCGCTCCGATCGCGGTCGGGAAGGTGCGGATCAGAGTGTTATACTGCTGCACCGCCTCGTTGTAGTCGCGGCGCGATGCATTGATCCGATTTTCCGTGCCTTCGAGCTGGTCCTGAAGCGCCAGGAAGTTCTGATTCGACTTCAAATCGGGATAGGCTTCCTGCAGCCGCTGCAGCGGGATGATCGCCTGGGTTAGCCGGCTCTGCGCCTCGTTGAACGCCTGCACCTTCGCGGGATCCGACAGATCGCTCGCGTTGAGCTGGACTCGCGTCGCATTCGCGCGGGCATTGGTCACTTCGGTGAGGACGGTCTTTTCCTGCTGCGCATACCCCTTCACCGTCGCGACGAGATTCGGGATCAGGTCGGCGCGGCGTTGATAATCGGCCTGCAAATTCCCCCACGCGGCGTTGACCTGCTCCTCCGCGGTCGGAACGCTATTGATTCCGCAGCTGGCGAGGCTGAGCGCCGCGAGAACGGCAACAACGGCCCGCTTGAGCGAGAGGGCGGGAGTGGAACGGGCAATCGCGGTCATGTGATGGTCCCCTTGGATCGCGTCATGCAGCGGTTAGGTAGACGCACGGCCGTTCCGTTTCAACATGCTGTCATAAACCAGCAACACAGCAGCTGTGCTTGATCGCAAACTGCGGTAGGACTGTCGCACAGCAGACAGAAGGGGATTGGCCGATGCTGAAGGATTTCCGCGAATTCATCGCCAAGGGGAACGTGCTCGACCTCGCCGTCGCCGTGATCATCGGAGCGGCCTTCGCCAAGATCGTCAGTAGCCTGACCGACGACATCATCATGCCGATCGTCGGAAAGATTTTCGGCGGCCTCGATTTCTCGAGCCATTTCCTGCTGATGGGGCCGGTCCCCATGGGCTATCATGGCTCGATGACCGACTATGCCGCGCTCAAGAAGGCGGGCGCGCCGGTGCTCGGCTGGGGCGAGTTCATCACCCAGGTCGTCAGCTTCCTGATCCTCGCCTTCATCATCTTCCTCATGGTGCGCATGGCCACAAAGGTGATGCGCAAGAAAGAGGAAGCGCCTGGCGTCACCGAGGTCGATCTGCTGACCGAGATCAGGGACGAATTGCGCAAGCGCGGCTGACCGTTCGATGATCTGGCTTGCCGCCGGCGTGCTGCTGCTGTTCGTGCTCGCCGGCGCCGGGCGGCGAGCACGGCAACGCGAAATGGTCGCCTCGCTCCGCCGCAACTTCGTCGTGGAGGCGATGCGTTCGCTGGCGAATTACCTGCCGAAGCTCGCGCCGGCTTTGACGGACGCGCAGCTCGGCCGTCTCTTCGACGAAATCTACGCCGAGCATCTGCGGCGCTTCCGCGCGCGCAATTTCGCGGACCTGTTGCGCAAGGGCCAAAGCCCGGATGCGGTGTCGATAAGCTCCGACATCTGCACGGAAGTGGGCAAGCGCCTGTGCGCAACTCATCAGGACTGCGACCCCGACCTCATGGGCATGGCATTGAGCGACGCCCTGATGCTCGCAGGCCCCGACATGTATGCCGACATGGTGCCGAACGGATAAGGAGAAGTGGGGAGCTTCTGTTGCCCGGTGCTCCCCGAACCGCTGGAATCCCCTTCTGTTGCCCGGTGGGGTCCGACCGCGCTTTAGCTTTGTAACGTCAGTCCGTTAGGACGTCAGTTACGCGGCAAGAGCGAGCGCCTCGTTATCGTTGGCACTTGTGTGAATGAGCCGTTTCGGTGGCTCAATCCGATCGGCAATCGGGCCTTTATTGCACTCGTCGATCCTATTTCGCCCCCATCAACAGCCCCCGCGTGTGGGGTTGATGGTGGAGGCGCCGGGGTACTGCCCCCCGGGTCCGAAGTGCCTATTCCACCTGACAGTCTACCGACATAGCCGGTCGCCCGGCACGCTTTAGATAGGGAATTTGCGCCGGAATCACAAGGAATCGGCTCACGACCGATTGTGCCGAAATCGCCGATAGGGGGTGGAAATCCGGCGCGGACTGCTGATATGCATAGGCCTGCCAAACCGGGTTATAGGGGACTCAAGCACATGAAAAGACTTGCCTTTCTGATCGGCGGCGCGGCCGCGCTCGCGCTTTCAGCGTGCAGCGGCAACAACCAGGACGCGGTCAACAATGCCGAGATCAACCAGCCGGCGGCCGAGGATCTGAACGCCCTCGCCAACGAAGCTGCGACCAACGCCGAGGACGCGGCGCTCGGCAACCAGCAGCAGGAGCTGAACGAGGAGAATGCCGCGGCTCCCGACAACGGCCCGAACCCGAGCGAGGCCGAGGAGCAGAACGTCAGCGGCATGTAGCCGCGGCGACCGCGACACATGAAGGAGCCGCTCGGGAGACCGGGCGGCTTTTTCTTTGCCGCCGCGAGGCCTAGGCCGGGTCGATGCCGGACGATGCCATCCCCGCAGCCACTCTGATTGTCGTGCGCGAGCGCGCCGGCGCGGCGCCCGAGCTGCTGATGGTCGAGCGCGCCGAAGGCATGGCGTTCGCCGCCGGAGCCCTCGTGTTTCCGGGCGGCCGGATCGACGTGGCGGACCGCGAGCTTTCAGGCGAGCTCGGAATCGATCCCGCGGCGGTCGCCGCGGTGCGCGAGACGATCGAGGAGACTGCGGTCCCGGTCGGAATCGCGCCCCTTCCGACGGAGCATGACGCGGTCGAACTTCAGCGAGCGCTGGTTGCCGACAGGCCGTTCGCCGGGCTGCTAAGCGCGGGCAACCTGATGATCGACGCGGAGGCGCTCATCCCCTTCGCGCGTTGGGTGCCCAAATTCCATGCGGTGCGCCGGTTCGATACCTTGTTCTTCGTCGCGCGCTGCCCGTCGGGCGACTGGCGGCCGCGGGTGATCGAAGGCGAGTGCGCGGGCGCCGAATGGCTGACCGCTGCGGAGGTGCTTGAGCGCGAGCAGCGCGGAGAGGCGCGCCTGATCTTTCCCACCCGCCGGACGCTCGAGCGGCTCGCGCAGCATTCGAGCTTCGAGGCCATTCGCGCCGATGCTCTCGCCCATCCGATTGAACCGGTGACGCCGTGGGTCGAGGAGCGCGACGGTGAGAAATTCATCACGATCCCCGCACATCTCGGCTTTCCGGTGACCCGGGAGAGGCTCGATGGCCTCTGGAGAGGCTGAGCTCGCGAGCCCGAGTCGCGACTTATCCACACGAAAAAGGGGACCCGCGGAAGCGGATCCCCTTCTCGCCCCTTTGGGTCAGAGGCCTATTTCAGGTGGTTCGAGAGGTGCTTGTTCATCTCGAACATGCTGACGCGATCCTTGCCCCCAAAGATCGGCTTCAGCGTCGAGTCAGCGACAATTTCCCGTTTGTTTTGCGGGTTTTGCAGGTTGTTCTTGCGGATGTGATCCCACACTTTCGAGACCACCTGGCTGCGCGGAAGCGGAGCGCTTCCGGTGATCTTCGCGAGATCCGCGGACGGAGTAACCGGGCGAGCCAGTCCGCCCCCTGCTTTACGACTTCCTTGTGCCATCAGGCCCTCCTGTTGTTCCTACTCTGATAGAGCGCAAGTTGAGTGCCTTTGCAATGGCGATTGCAGAGGGGGATTCAGCGAAAACGGAGGCCGAACGGGACCACTCGGTTTCGGGCATCGTGGCCGATGTCGGCGCGGCCGCCGTAGGGGATGCCGGATCGGGCGCACCACTCCTCGACAATGGCGACCTCGTCGCGGCCGAATTCCGGGTCGTTGGCGAGGATGTCGCTCACCCGCCCGAGACGGATTCGCGCGGCACGGCGAATGTTGGCGCTCGCCGTCACATGGAACATCGTGCGGTCGATCCGGTAGAGCTGCTCGCCGACATCCTCGATCAGCAAATCGACGCCGTTGAAGTCCGGCTCGAGCGGGGTGCCGAGCAGGTTGGACAGCACCGTCAGATTGAAGGCCATGGCCGGCTGCTCGAGGTCGTGCTCGAGCGCCGACGGGTCGCGGCGGACGAGCCAGTCGAGCGCGCGGGCGATCGCCTGGTCCCCGCCGCTACGAAGCACATCCTGCGGCATGGGTCCCCAGGCGACTTCGAGCCCGGCTTTGTGCAGCCCCCCATGAAGAAAGCCGGCGTCGCTGTATCCCATGTAGGTCTTGCCGCGCGCGGCGTCTGTCAGGTCGGCGAGCGCCGCCTCGGCGATCCGGTTGGAGCCATATCCGCCGCGCGCGAACCAGACCGCATTGATCGAGGCGTCGGCCATGACCTCGCGGAGGGCCGCTAATCGCGCCTCGTCGGGGCCGGCGAAATGGCCGTCCGAGAGGAAGCATTGCGGATGGATGATCAGCTCGCAGTCGCCGCGCGCCTCGACGATCGCCTGCACGCGCTCCGCAGCCTCAGGCTTCAGTGGACAGCTGGGGGCAACGACGGCGATGCGCATCGGCAGGGCTTATGGATGCAGCGCGGCGGTCTCCGCAATGGCGGAAAGGCGGCTCAGGATTCGTGCTGCGCCGGAACCGGATTGTCCCAAACCGCGGACGAGAAGCCCGGGCGCGGAGTCGCGGGCCTGGGCGGCGGGAGCTGGACGGTAATCGATGTCCTGCCCTGATGCCGATCCGAACGATGACAGCCGCTGGCGGCGAGCGCTGTGCACAAGATCAGAGCGAAAGCGTATTTGTGGGCCACGGGGGCGACCGTGGCGGCACGCTTCTTACGATATGGTTAGCGCTGGTCGCGTTTTCGCCGAGCTGCCGCACGCCGTCGGTAACCACTCCGCAATTTGTGACTCCTACCCTTGCTCCCGAGGCCCGATTGCCTCGGAGGAAGTTGGAGCTCGGTCCATGTCGGACGTACTCGTCTACGAACGCGCGTCGCCCTCGTTCGCGGCGGCATTGGCGCAACGTGGTCATCATATCGTCTATCGCATCAACGAGTCGAACCATTGCCCCGGCTGCGGGCGCTCGCACTGGTACATCGGCCGGGTGAGCGCCGAGTGCGGCTTTTGCGGCACCGCGATCCCGCTCGCCGAGGCGCGGCACGACGAAGCGATCGGCTCGAGCCCGCGGCCGGCGGTGGTCCGCTCGGCCGACCAGCGCCGCCACCCGCGGCAGAGCGCAAAGGGTCGCAAGCTGCAGCTGCTGATCAACGACTCGCCGAGCAGCTTCGCGCTTCACAACATCTCCGAAGGCGGAGTGATGGGCGACGCGGTTCCGAACCTGGTCCCCGGCGCCAAGGTCCACGTCCGCTTCGAAGGCGGCATCCTCGTGCCTGCGGTCGTCAAATGGGCCGAGGACGGGCTCGTCGGCCTCGCCTTCATCACGCCGGTGATGTTCGACCGTTCGGAGAAGCCCGCGAACTGAGCCGGTTCGTTTGGCGGTAGCGTCCCGCCGTCGAATCGTGCAGCTTCCCCTCAATCAGGAGGGGAACTCATGAACAGGCGCATCGCGCTGGCGGTCTCGCTGGCCGCCCTCGTCGCAACGTCCGCTGCACCCGTCCCGGCGAGCTACAGCGTGCTGATCCGCGGCGGAACCATCTACGACGGATCGGGCGGGCAGCCCTATGTCGGCGATGTCGCATTGAAGGGAGACAAAATCGTCTATGTCGGGCCACACGCGCCCGGACGCGCGACACGCACCCTGAACGCGACAGGCAAGGCGGTGTCGCCGGGCTTCATCAACATGCTGAGCTGGGCGAACGAGGACCTGATCGCCGACGGCCGAGGGATGAGCGACACTTATCAAGGCGTTACTCTGGAGGTCATGGGCGAAGGCGATTCCATGGGTCCGCTCACGCCGGAGATGAAGCGCCTCGAGATCAAGCGGCAGGGCGACATCAAGTTCCCGATCAAGTGGACCACACTTGGCCAATATCTCGACTGGATCACCCGCAAGGGGATCACGCCCAATGTGACCTCCTTCGTCGGAGCGACCACCGTTCGCGTGCACGAGCTCGGCGAAAAGGACGTCGATCCCACTCCTGCCCAGCTGAACCGGATGCGGGCCCTGGTCCGGCAAGCGATGAAGGAAGGCGCAGTCGGGGTCGGCTCATCGCTGATCTACGCACCGGCGACCTACGCCGAGACTCCCGAGCTCGTCGCGCTGGCGCACGAGGCGGCCCGCTGCGGCGGAATGTACATCAGCCACATCCGCGATGAAGGACCCAAGCTGCTTCAGGCGATCGACGAGCTGGTCACCATTTCGCGCGAGTCCGGCGCGCCCGCGGAAATCTACCACTACAAGCAGGCGGGCACCGACAATTGGGGCAAGATCGACGCCGCCATCGCCAAGGTGAACGACGCGCGCGCATCCGGCCTCCGGATCACCGCGGATATGTACACCTATGCGGCGAGCTCGACCGGGTTCGACGCGGCTTTTCCGACGTGGATGCAGGACGGCGGCCTCGAAGCCTGGGTCAAGCGGCTCAAGGACCCCGCCCTGCGTGCGAAAGCGATCGCGGAGATGAAGGGGCCGAACGGCACCGAGAACGCCAAGCTGGTCGTCGATCATCCGGAAAAGGTGCTGCTGGTCGGCTTCAAGACGGCGAAATTGAAGCCGCTGACCGGCAAGACCCTGGCGGAGGTCGCAAAGGAGCGCGGGAAGCCGCCGGCCGAGACCGCCGCCGACCTGATCGCCGAGGACGGCACCCGGATCCAGGTCGTCTATTTCTCGATGAACCCGGACAATGTGAAGCGCGAGGTCGCCCTGCCCTGGATGAGCTTCGGATCGGATGCGGGGAGCCAGGCGCCCGAAGGCGTGTTCCTGAAATCGAGCACGCACCCGCGCGCCTACGGCAATGTCGCCCGGCTGCTCGGCTATTATGTCCGCGACCAGCATGCGACGACACTGCAGGACGCGGTTCGCCGGCTCACATCGCTGCCGGCGACGAACCTGGCGCTGAAGCAGCGCGGATCGCTGAGGCCCGGCTATTATGCCGACGTCGTGGTGTTCGACCCCGCGACGGTCCGCGACAATGCGACCTTCGCCAAGCCGCAGCAGCTCGCGAGCGGCGTGGACGACGTCTTCATCAACGGAGTCCAGGTGCTGAAGAACGGCAAGCACACCGGCGCCAAGCCGGGGCGGTTCGTGCGCGGGCCCGGGTGGACGGGTTGGCCCGGCGGAGGCGCGTGCCGTTAGGAGTAGCGGATGATGATCGCTTTTCTCGCAGCTGTATCGGCTGTCGCCGCAACGCCTTCGTGCGAGCATTTGGCGGTAAATAAAATTGATCGGCTCGCTGATTCGGTACTGATGAATGGGATCGGGGCTGCTGCGCACCTGAGCGACTACTGGCGTGCAGTATGCATCGAAGAAAGGGCTGCTGCCCCACGGTCGATCGTACTCAAGCTGGCAGAGCTGCTGGCGATCCGGGACGTTCGATTTCTGGTATCCTCGGACTTGGTGGATGTCGGTCCTAATCTGGTCGCCGCAAAACCGTACGTCGACGCCGCAGTGGTCGATGAAAGGCTTAGGTACGACCAGCTTACGAAGAAGGAACCCGTCGTTTTCAATGCTAGGATTCACTATGACGCCGTGATGTGCGTCGAACGCAAGATCGAAACGGGCACCTTGGATGCACGCTATTGTCGAGGCATCCTCGCGGCCGGAAGCGATTGAGTCGCGACTGCAACAATGTTCTAGCCACGACGCGCCGGCCTCAATAGGGCCGCGGCGATGATAGATTCTCCGGTTTTCTTCAGCGGTATCGGCGGCAGCGGGATGCTTCCGCTCGCGTCCATTGTCCGTGCCTCGGGCGCGAAGGTGGCGGGGTCCGATCGCTCGCTCGACGCGGGACGGACTCCGCACAAGTTCGATTATCTGCGC
>Ga0207674_10006389_pt1 | contig 13872 bp, 10 predicted proteins | sample KBSCornC72_FD_184303 | JGI IMG/M metagenome (GOLD analysis project Ga0207674, IMG submission 184303) | Corn rhizosphere microbial communities from Kellogg Biological Station, Michigan, USA - KBS Corn C7-2 (SPAdes) (version 2) | ecosystem: Host-associated > Plants > Roots > Rhizosphere > Soil ... | reverse complement strand
CGATGCGTGACGATACAAAATCGCCGCTTTATGTAGTGTGTGGTGCAGGGCTCACTGATTTGGCAAGTGCTTATCTTTTAGAGCCAAAGATCGCAAGCCATTTGACGTTGATATGGATCGGTGGTCCTGAATATACTGATCTTGCTCCACCACCGCCTGGTTATACAAGCCTTGAATATAATTTAGGTATAGATATAAAAGCGGGACAGGTGCTATTCAACAGATCGGCAATACCTATTTGGCAGGTGCCACGAAGCGGCTACAGGCAGGTGATCATGCCATATTCTTCGTTGCTACTGAAAGTAAAAACACAGGGGAAAATTGGCGAATATCTTACTGCTAACCTGGAGCGCGTTATGAAGATGGCAATAAAATACAATTTTAATGTCGGTGAAATCTATATAGTTGGTGATAGTCCGTTGGTTTTGTTGACGGCATTACAGTCTTCGTTCGAGCCGGATCCCTCTTCAAGTAAATATGTGTTGAGGCCATCACCGCTCATTAATGGCCAGGGATTGTATGAAGTAAATAATTCAGGGAGAAATATAAGAGTGTATACACAATTGGACGTTCAACTCCTGCTGGATGATTTTTATTCAAAGCTGATTTTGTTCAACCAGAAGTGAATGGTGAAACTAACAACTCATTACTGATCAGTCATTGCTCATAAATGATATTACATGAAAAAAATACGTTCAATATTATTATTATTAGCCGCCTCATTTTTCTATTCTACTGAAGTTTCAGCGCAAGCGACAAAGAAGCTTCGGGTCGTAGTGCTTACCGATATCGAAGCCGATCCTGACGATACTCAGTCAATGATCCGGTTCCTATTATATTGTAACGGCTGGGATGTGGAAGGATTGATCGCAACCACTTCTATTCACCAGCAAACAAGAGTAGCGCCGGAAAGTGTTTTGAAAATACTGGATGCTTATAAAAAAGTTCAACCGAATTTAGTTAAACACGAAAAAGGTTACCCGTCATATGATCAATTAAAGCCGCTTGTAAAAAAGGGACCGGCAGTATATGGCATGAATGGAGTCGGAGAAGGAAAAGATTCAGAAGGATCAAATTGGATAGTAAAAGTGCTGGAGAAGAATGACGACCGCCCGGTTTGGTTTTGTGTATGGGGCGGACCGAATACATTAGCGCAGGCATTATGGAAAATAAAGAACACGAAATCTGCTGCAGATGCAGAAAAATTGTATAAGAAGATAAGGGTATACACGATTTCTGATCAGGATGATAGCGGTCCCTGGATAAGAAATACTTTCCCTTCGATCTTTTATGTTGTGACACCTGGCTATAATTATATCCATGCAACATGGCTGGGCATGTCATTCCCGGCTCCTGGTTCGAACAGCGAGGTTGTGTCGAACGACTGGCTAGCAAAAAATATTCAACAGGGACATGGGCCATTGGGTGCTGCATATCCTGATGTGGCATATGGTATGGAAGGTGATACACCATCTTTTCTGAATCTCATCAACAACGGATTGAACGATCCGGAACACCCCAACTACGGCGGCTGGGGCGGCCGCTATGAATTTTACCTTCCGGGATTTGAAGACTCAAACACGGGAATGTTCAAAAGAGAAAACTGGCCGAAAGATCAACCTGAAAAAAGAGCAATATGGACCAACGCAAACGACTCGGTTGTTTCGAGTGTCGATAAAAAACCCTACGGAGGTAATCGCGAAACGATCTGGCGCTGGCGCGCTGATTTCCAAAATGATTTTGCCGCACGTATACAGTGGACAACAAAAAATTTTAATGAATGCAATCACCCACCGGTCCCTATGCTGGCAAGCAGTGATCATCTCACCGTTAAATCAGGACAGCTATTTCATTTGAGTGCAGCGGGAACTACGGATCCTGATGGCGATTCGATGAGTTATTTATGGTTTCAGTATCCCGAGGCAGGAACATATAAAGGGATCTTGAGCCTGCGGCCTTACGCGCCGAATTTATATGATTTGCCGGTCACAGCTCCTGTTGTAGACAGTGTTCAAACGGTCCACTTTATTTTAAAAGTCACTGATAAAGGAACACCTCCATTGACAAGGTATAAACGTGTTATTGTCACGGTGATTCCGCAGTAACTGCGACCCGTTCGCTTAAAAACAGTTACTCCTTCAGCAATTTGCTGATGAAGGCGAGTGTTACAACTTTAAGCCTTGCTTGAAATAATCGAAACCAGCTTTTTCTGAATTGCTTATGCCACCTTTTCTCGAATGAAAAGGTGGCGTCAAAAGTTCAAGCCCGATTTTGATCGGATGCAGTGCTCCACTTGAACCGCCCTTATCCCAAAATCGGCGCTTGCTAAAGAACTAGGTTGAATACTTTCGCTCGAACTCCCTGCCCAACGGTACTAATGAACTACGTTGAACACACTATGCTGAGTGGGTGAGCCTCCCATTTTGAAAGAAACTCTTGGAAATAAGTTGAGTGAGCGATCGACAATTAGTAAACGGGCTTGAAATCTTCCACTAAAGACACCTGCATAATTCATCTTGGTAACCCGATCGACATCGGGCCTTCGACATAAACAATTCATACCGTATCGCCGTCTACTCAAAAATAAAGTGTTCGTTTAAGTTCAATTTCTCAACGCCGATTTTGGCCTACCACATGTTCGAGAGAGGAAAAAGTCCGCATCAAAATCGGCTGCCCTTTTCTTTGCTCCTTTCTTTTGGGCAAACAAAAGAAAGGAGGGAGTGTTGCACAAGTAAAGAAAGTAGAATTGCCTTGTCACTACGAGCACTAACCGAAATTTCTGGAAGTTTCATTTAATGTTCCTAAATTAAATGAACAAAGCTTGCCTGTAAAGAAGTTATTAATGAAAAATAAGCGCCGCCAATTTCTAAAACAAACTGCTTTCGCCGGCCTGGGTATAGCCAGTGGTAAATGGCTGGGCGCTTCCACATTTGTTCACACGGATGTTATTTCTTCAAATGCAAATATGACTGATAAAAATTTTGACGTACAAGATCCCAGCGTTATTGGTTTGTACGGACCATGGGGCGTTTCGTTGAACAAAAACAAACTGCCGTCCTTGTCTTTCAGAAGAAAAGAATTCGCCAATATCGAAGACTGGCGAAAGCAGGCGAGGAAGCGCGTGATGGAAAGAATGTCAATACCCGATATTGGAGGAATGCCAAAGGTGACTGTAAACAAGCAATCCAACTATGATGGGTTGCACATTGAAGAACTTAGCTGGCAGCTCCCTTATGGTCGTGCCACTGAAGGTATCTTGTTGAAACCTGAAAACGCGAAGGGCCGGTTGCCCGCGATCCTTGCATTTCATGATCATAGTGGTAATAAATATTTTGGAACGAAAAAGATCACGAAGATCTCTGACCAGCAGCATCCTTCAATGACTGAACATCAAAAAGACTATTATGAAGGGATGGCCTGGGCAAATGAAATCGCCAAACGGGGATACGTGGTGTTGGTGAATGATGCATTTCCTTTTTCAAGCCGGCGGGTGATGATGCAGGATGTTCCCGAAGAATTACGACACGGCTTAAACGACGACGATCCTGAAAACCCAGCAAATATTGATAAATACAATCAATGGGCCGGTCAGCATGAACACATCATGGCGAAATCGTTATTCTGTGCCGGCACAACGTGGCCGGCTGTATTTTTTATTGAAGATCAAAAAGCGCTGGACATATTGTGTGCACGTGATGACGTAGATACCAGACGCATAGGGTGTGGAGGATTATCCGGAGGCGGCATGCGCACCGTTTTTATGGGTGGACTTGATCCAAGGATCAAATGTGCCATTACCGTTGGGTTCATGACTACCTGGAAGGATTTTCTTTTATACAAAACGGTTAATCACACATGGATGGTCTATGTTCCCTTACTTCCGAATGAACTCGATTTTCCGGAGATACTGGGTTTGCGGGCACCGCTTCCGTCAATGGTTCTTTGTGATGAGCAGGATGATCTGTATACGATGGAAGGAATGAATGATGCTGAAAAGATTTTGAAAGAAGTGTATAAGAAAGCTGGTGCGGAAAATAATTTCAAATGTTCTTATTATCCCGGGCCTCATAAGTTTGATAAAAAAATGCAGGCCGATGCCTTTGACTGGTTTGATAAATGGTTAAAGAAATAGGGATTCAAAATCATCTAAAATTTCTACCCTTAGGAAAAATTTCTTTTTGGATAATTTTCTGTACTGGTTTCTTTTGATTGGGATAGCTTGTCGGAGGAGTTTGATCAGCACGTGATAATGTGAGCACAGGTGGGTCTTCATCTTTTGAGCTGGTTAGGTGGTGTAAAAGTTTTGACAGGTCATAACAGGCACTGACAATTACATGGATCACTTCTCCTTCTATTTGCAGTTTTCCTTCCGCCATCAACAATCTTGATTGAAGGATCTCTTTACGAAACTCCTGGAAGATATTGGGGAAAACCACAAGGTTAGCAGTACCGGTTTCATCTTCAATAGTAATAAAGCAAATTCCTTTTGCTGTTCCTGGTCTCTGACGCACAAGAACAAGGCCTGCCACCTTTATCGGGTCTCCATCTCGCAAATGAATAAGCTCTGCGTTTGATGTTATGCGCAGCATCTGTAATTTCTCTCTCACAAAACTTACAGGATGTCCTTTTAACGAAAGCGAGGTTGATGCATAGTCATGTACTACATGTTCCGAAAGCTTCATTTTCGGAAGAGAAACTTTATTCTCATCATCAATATTGAATTGTTGACCTCTAAAAACTCCGGTTGGTTGATCATAAGACGCAGAAACTTGCCACAATGCCTGCCGGCGATCCAGACCGATGGATCTGAATGCATCTGCATCCGAAAGTGTTTCAAGAGTAGTGGGTGATAATCCAATATCACGCAATTGCTGAATGCTCGTAAAAAATTCGTTTCGATGTAGAATCAAAAGCTCTATGTCATCTTTATTAATTCCTTTGATCTGCCGAAAGCCCAGTCGGAGTGCATGGTATTTATTAATTTTTTCTTCTAGTAAATTATCCCATGCAGAATAATTAATGTCTACTGGCCTCAACTCAACGTTGTGATTCCTTGCATCTGCAACGATTTGCGCAGGCTGATAAAACCCCATGGGTTGACTGTTCAATAATGCACAGGCAAAGATTTCGGGGTAATGACATTTGATCCATGCAGATATGTAAACGAGGTGTGCGAAACTAGCTGCATGACTTTCGGGAAATCCATAACTACCAAACCCTTCCAATTGTCTAAATACTCGATGAGCATATTCTTCGGTATACCCTTTTTTTATCATGCCAGCAATGAGTTTTTGTTCGAACTTGCTTATGAGACCCTGCGCTTTAAATGTGGCCATACTCTTGCGTAATGCATCTGCTTCAGTTGGCGTAAATCCGGCAGCAACAATTGCGATTTTCATGGCTTGTTCCTGGAACAATGGGACACCTAATGTGCGTCCTAAGATCTCTTCTAATTCTTTAGAAGGATATTCGATTGATTCTTCACCGTTGCGACGCTTTAAATACGGATGAACCATGTCTCCCTGTATGGGACCCGGCCGAACAATGGCAACTTCAATAACCAGGTCATAAAAGTTTTGTGGTTTTAATCGTGGTAGCATTGCCTGCTGTGCACGACTTTCAATCTGGAATACACCGATCGTATCTGCATGACAGATCATTTCGTAAACATCCTTGTCATCCTGGGGAACATTATCCAATGTTAGATCCAGGTCATAATGCTGCTTGGCTAATTCAAATGCTTTGCGAATGCAGGTAAGCATTCCTAATGCAAGTACATCGACTTTGGGAAAACCAAGTGCATCGATATCATCCTTGTTCCATTCAATACATGTACGGTTTTCCATTCTCGCATTGAGTATTGGGCAGATGTTGGACAGGTCCTCCTGTGTAATAACAAAACCTCCTGTATGTTGTCCAAGCTGCCTTGGAAAACCTATGTATTGGGCAGTAAGCTCTAAAATCTTTCTCAACAGTTTATCATTTGCATTAAAACCATTTTCTGTTAATTTTTCTTTATCAAACCATTCGTCACCAAATCCTGAGATCGAAGCGGACAAGCGGTTTACAGCATCAATCGAGAAACCCATTGCTTTCGCTATATCTCTTACTGATCCTTTTTGATGTTGCTGAGTAACGGTGGCGACAATGGCAGCCCGGTGACGGCCATATTTATTAAATATATATTGCATTACTTCTTCCCTTCGTTCATGCTCAAAATCGACATCGATGTCCGGTGGTTCATGTCTTTCAGCCGAAATAAATCTTTCAAACAATAATTCAAACTTTTCAGGATTGACGGAAGTAATGCCAAGGCAGTAGCAGACACTGGAGTTAGCTGCTGAGCCGCGGCCCTGGAAAAGAATATTCTGGCTTTTAGCAAAGCAAACAAAATCATAAACCTGCAAAAAGAAGTAAGCATAGTTCATTTGTTTAATGAACCTAAGCTCATGCCTGATGTTCAAAATTATTTTTTTGGGGATGTTGCCTCCATACTTTTCATTTGCGCATTGCCATGTTATCGCAGTTAATTTTTCCTGCAATGTTCTGCCATCATCAGCCAACTCGCCAGGTGTAGTATAGTTCAAACTATCAAGAGTAAATTGGCATGCATCACAAAGTTCCTGCGTCCGCCTGATTGCATCAGGATAGTGTCTGAACAATCGGAGCATTTCGTCAATGGGCTTTAAATATCTTTCTGAATTTTTATGGAGAAGAAACCCAGCATTGTGTATCGTACATTTTTCGCGCACACATGTCAAGACATCCTGCAACTGACGCCTTTTAATCTGATGGTAATGGACATCATTCGTCGCAATTAAAGGAATGTTGAAACCGTTCGAAAGTTGAGAAAGACGAAAAAGTCTTTTATGATCATCACCCTGATATGATCGTGTAGCAGCCATGTAAAGGTCTTTGCCAAAAACTTCCCGGTATTCTTCAATAGATCTTTTAAAATCTGGAGCAAAATCAAAATTTGGCTCTAATGAAGATGGAGGAATAACAATATATTTTATTCCTTTTTTTGCTTCATAAACATCTGCTTTGTACAGATCGCATTTACCTTTTTCCGTTCTAAAGTTTCCTTTTGTTAATAAAGAGCAAAGTTGTCCATATGCTGTTTTGTCCGTAGGGTAAGCTAACAGGCTTGCGCCATCCAATAGATCTAAACAACAAGCCGTAATAAATTTTATTCCATTTTCTTTTGCTGCGACATGTGCACGAACTACACCTGCAAGCGTATTCCGGTCAGTAATTGCAATGGCAGAATAACAATAAGCTGCTGCCTGCTTAATTAATTCTTCAGGATGTGAAGCACCTCTTAAAAAGCTAAAATTTGATGTTACCTGTAACTCTGCATAGTTCATACGTCTTCAACTTTTTCTAAGCAAAAAAACCATGAATGAACCATTGATAATTCTCATCAGAATAATGTCCTGATCGAAACAACCAGTAACGTCTTCCTTCTTCATCTTCCACAGTATAATAATCTCTGAGCTGTCCTTCCTCAAGCCACCATTCTCTCTCTATACGTTCGGGGCCATCGGCTTTTTTCACTTTGTGCAATTTGTTTTTATACCGGAATAACATGGGGGGATAATCAGGGATCGGTGCGGTCGCCCAAATAGGCACTGGGTTTTGTAAAAGATGTATTGGCCTTTGCAAATCTGTTCTCCATTGAATCGTCATTTTTTCATTAAGTGAAGAGGCAATTTTTACTGATCGCTCTGGCCAATGATGTTCTGCAGGTAAAAAGCGATGAAACTTATCAGCACCAATTTTATTTGATACGCGATCCAGCAATTTTATCAATTCAGGATTTTCTAATCCACAAGCTTTGTCCCAAAATTTTTCCTGTGTAGAATATATATCTTCAATTTTAGAAGCCTCCAGTGTAAATAGTTCAATCCCCAGCGCAGGTTCAATAGATGATATTTTTATTTCAAACAATTTGAAAAGGTGATGAACATTGGATGAAGGACTGTTTGTTCCAATATCAATGACCTGGACATTTCCATCCACGCGGTAACATTTAAAAATGAGTTTACGAATTCCTTTTCCTTCCTGCTGCAGCCGCCTGCATAAAAGTTCAAGCAATTTTTTTAATGCAATTTCAATCCCGGTGGCTGTTACAATCGGTTCCAGACAGGGTAATCGTTCGCTATAAGGCTCAATTGGATGAACCGGGTGAATAATTTCCTCCTGTTGACCCAATGCCTGGTCGAGTCGCATTAATAAATGATTTCCAAAACGACGTCGTAAAACCGAGCGAGGCATTGAGAGAATGTCTCTTATTTGCCGGAGTCCAAGTTTGTTTAATCGTGTAATTGTTTCAACTTCTAATCTCAATGCAGCTACAGGCAAAAAGAGAAATGCAGGCAATTCTTCGTCACAACTGATGATTGATTTTTGGTCGCCAAAATGTGCAATAGCCCAGGCTTTCCCTGGCGTATCAGCAATTGCTTCATTTACATTGTAGCCAATTTTCTTTAACCGCCTGACAATTGAATCGAGATAAGCTTGTTCACCATTCCAAAGATGAGCACATCCTGTAGCATCTATAATAATTCCATCAGGCAGATCAGTTGTTACAACTGGAGAAAAGCGTATACACCATTTTGCAATTGAACTTAATAGTTTCTCCGGAAGCCCGGGTATGTCATCAAAATATTTTAGCGAGGGAACAATTGCACGTGCATCTGCAAGCACCATTCCTACTACAATGCCCTGTTGATGAGCGGGCGGGTTAACAGCAGTAATGATCATTCGTCCATGATCTGGAGCAGTTAAGGCAAAGGGCACTGGCAAAAGTTCAGGATGCTGGCGACAGAACCAATCCGTTTTAAGATAACGGAACCAGATCGTGACAAAACGTTTTTGCATATCATCCGGTTTTTCTTTGTTCCGTTGAAGAAAATATAATCGGATCGGAAATAGAATGCAGTTTGTTGTATGCCCATTGCATTTGCCAGGTTCCCGGTTTACCATTACGGATTTTTAGTAATTCAATATTCCATGCCGGGAAACCAATACCTGGCATATCATCTTTAATTATCGATGGATTTGATGAAATTCTCCACCGCGCAGTGCATGCATTTGTATTTATATTTCGTAAATTATTTCTTATGAGAAATCCTGTCACCCTGCTTTGCTCTGCCGCCAACTGTAATCTTCTTGACGCAGTGAAACTTACTTCTGCAACTTCTCCAATAACTGCAGCAAGTCCTTCACATTTCAGTGTTTCCTCAATGAGCCATAATAGTTCTTTTGGATTTTTTGTATCAATAAAAATAATTCTATCAGGTTCGACATTGAAAAATTTTAATGCAGATGGAAATATTTTCTGTGAAGAACCGATCCAGGCTGATACTCCACCATTATTCATTAGCGATGAAAGCAAACAAGAAATAAACCCGGAGGTTGTTGCAATATCTTCAACAGACTGAGTTAAGAATTCATGTATGGAGGCCAAAGGAAAAATACCATTGGGAAAAGACGAATCAATCGGCCCCAATACTGGCCGAATGCAATCATCGGAAACCTTATACCTGAATCCCTGCAATTGAAGAATCTCTTTCTGCAATTGAAAAAGAATATCTGCTTTTTGTGTAAGCATAAACTAACCTCAAAAATCCATTACCCAAATAATTAGCAAGTTTACTAAAATTTTTAGTAAACTATAAATATTTTTTACTTTGGTGAATTATTTAAGTTTAGTTTTTTTGAGATATGAGAACCAATACGAAACTGAAAAAGATACTGGAAGAACACACTGTTGGGCTTTCTTACAGCGATATATGGGAGATGACAACTATTAATTTACAAACAAATGAACGTAAACAGTTCAACGGCAAGACTTTTTCTGAAATGGTTAGTAAAGCATATTCTGATTTTGGGAAATACAGGAAAAAGTTTTCGAAGCATACAAAATAATGGAGAATTTGTAGTATCATATTTGCAGGTTGCCTTGCTAAATAGAGCTATGAATAAACATTTGGCGGAAAACCAGGTTGCCGCAGTGCGTTATATTGTAAATGATGTTGACTCAGCAGTAAGTTTTTACTCAAGCAAACTCGGCTTCGACGTAGACCTCCATATAAAATCCAAATTTGCCGCTCTCTCGCTGGGAGACCTTCAATTGTATATCAACAGTCCAGGTGCCGGGGGAGCAGGACAATCAATGCCGGATGGTACACTTCCTTCGCCCGGAGGATGGAACCGTTTCCAACTGCAGGTAAAAAATATCGAATCCACAGTTGAAGACCTCAAAAAGAATGGAGTAAAATTCAGGAACGAAATTGTCACGGGGGTAGGAGGCAAACAAATACTCCTTGAAGATCCTGCGGGGAATTTTATAGAATTGTTTCAGCCAGCATCATGATGAGAGATTTTATATCACAGCCTGGAAAAAGTATTACCGATCGATATTACCTCACTTCCTTACGCGTGCTCTGAAAGTTCCATTCGGCTGAATGGATGTAAAACCGAGAACCTTTTCTCCGTCCATTTGGAAATGTACTTCATAGCCACCCATGTTTTTTACCGAGAATGTATCAGGAGAAACTGGCACCAATTGAAAGTCTCCCTCGCCGGGAACCTGTGCCCAAAGCTCACTATTTTTTACCAGCATTGTAATGGCAAGTGTTATGCTATCGAGATCGTACACTCCTGCATATTTCTGTAATTCTTTCCCAGTGAGATTAAATGATGCTTTTCCTTCCAGGACACCCAATTTTTGTTTAGTGTATGCATTCTCCTTTATAGCAAGAGCTTTTTTATAATTGACAATGGCATTGGCGGTATCTTTTTGTTCAACCATCAGGTCGGCATAAGAGTCGTAAACATTGTCACTGTTGGGATAATTGTCAATATTCATTTTGAAAAGGGCTGCTGCCTTTGTGAAATTTTTGTTATTCATGGCATTGTAACCAAGGAAGTTTATATTGGATTCAGGCGGGGAAACTTTGTAACCCATTTCCTTTGACACCATATCATAGTGTGCTTTTAACTTAATCGCCAATGCAGCGGATGTATCGCTAAAATCCTTACCCGTTATATTCAATCGGTAGTAATCAAATATAAATCGCAATCCATCATATTCGCTCGCAAACGGAACAGAACCATGGTTATCATTTTCATAATACATGCTCGCATACTTCAGGCCGTTTTGCGGATGTGCTTTTAGAAATTTGTCGAGCTCAAAAATGGAGCGAATGTGTCGTGTCTCAGAACTTGTATCTTTTTTCATTTTCGCCAGGGTCATTCCTTCCGGCATTGTGTTGGCAATACCAACATACAACCTGGTGCCAGCATAATTTTGCTCGGTAAGTTTTGTTTCAGTAGCAGCCAGGAAACGTTGCCTGTCATACCACATACTTGGATCTATGGCGATATAAGCGTTAAATAATTTCGTGTGATTCGTAAGGACACTCATTACAGTTAACCCGCCAAAAGAATGACCGATCAGTACTCTGTATGGCGCAGTTTGGTAAACTGAATCGACGTGTGGCATCAACTCCTTTTCAATAAAAGCAACAAAATTTTCTCCCCCTCCGGAATTTTTTGAAAAATTACTGTCCATCATCGGTGGATCATTTGCTACATGAGTTGGTGTGAGGTCGCGGGTCCTGTCTGTATTCGGGATCGCTACCACTATCATCTCCGGGTAAACATTGTTTCCGTTCACCTGGCTCATTTGCTGGATCATTCCTACAACTGAAGCGAAGTGGCCATCACCATCGAGTAAGTAAAGCACGGGCCAGTGCTGATTGGCGTTGCCGGAAGTCATATCGGGTGTGTATACCCAGATTTTCCTTTGTTCTCCTAAAATTTTAGAATATACACTATCAATTTTCCCAATGACAATTTTGTTGTCATTTTGTGCCTGTACGCTAAATGTCAGAAAGACTAATAAAATAAAAAACAAATTTTTTCTCATAAAGGAATGCTCGTGGTTTAAAGTAGACGTGGAGGGATGAAACAAATGTATATTGATTTGGGGTTGGATGATGACCGTTTATCATATTTGGGAACAGCAGCAAGCGTTCGAAAAATTTTCTTCAAAAAAAACTCCTTGGCAGGCGGAGCGTCAATTCAAACGAACCTCGGGGAACTTATGAATGATATTTCGTGGTGACCTCAAGCCTGTTATCATCCGGATCGAGAGTTTCAAACTCGTAGTAACCATCACCAGTTCTCCTTGGCCCTCGCAGGATTTTAAATCCATCTGATTGAAGTTGTTTTGCTTTTTCATCCACGTCTCTCATGCTGTTAACACCAAACGCTAAATGAATAATTCCTTTGTGTTGGGCTGACACTCTATCATTTTTATTCTCCGGAATACCTGGCCTCATCATGATTTCAAGTCTTGCGCCTGATTCAAATGTGAGAAAATAACTCTGAAATTGACTTTCTTCGTTTGTGTATTTCTCATTGGCAGTTGCACCAAAGTATTTAATATAATAACGTTTCAGTTCTTCCAGGTTATCAGTCCAGATTGCAACGTGTTCCAGTATCATAATATCAAATCAAATTAGCCCAATGATTTTTGAGCTTAAAAAATATATCTCAATCCAAATTGCATTTGCCAGCGACTTATCAATTCAGGGCTGCTGATAAAGGTGGTCGTTAATGCCGGATCAAAAACATAGCCTGGATTGTTTCCATTGTAATGTACAGTCAGTGGCTGATAATAACTTGCAGTACTTGCATATTTGCGTACTCCCCAGTCACTATTTATCAGGTTCCCAAAATTGATAATATCAAGACTAAGCTGTACGGTTTGGGTTTTATTTTTTGATGTCTTGAATCTCAGGTCCTGTAAAATTCTTATATCAAATTGACTAAACCACGGAGTCTCTCCTCCGTTTTTTTCCGTGTATTGTCCCCTGTGATCGCTGAGATATTTATCCTGTGAAATAAAGGCCTTGAATGCGGCTTGCTGGGCTGCTGCCGACTGGACATTACCGTTTGCATCGGTAAAGGGTTGGAAATTCATGTTGCTGATCTCTGCATCAGTCGGAACATAAATGAGATCGTTGAGTGATGAACCATCGTTGTTAATATCTCCGTTATAGGTATAAGAAAAACGATTTCCTGATGTCCACGAGCTAAAGAATGAAACGGTCGTTCCCCATTTTTTATCTTCACCATAAGTAAATCTCTTTGAACCTACCAGGAGGAACCGGTGTTTATTTCCGTACAGTGAATTTGACAAGACAGCTTTGTTAGCATTTCCCACCACCGGGTTACGGTCAAATGCATCACTTGAAATTTCAGCAGATACCGAACTTCCGTCTTTTGATACGAGGAAATTATAACCAAAAAGCGCGACAAAGCCTTTTTTAAAATTGTGCTGGGCCTGTAAGCTAATGTCAAACTGGTAACCAATGTCAGTATTGGTAAATATATACGCGGTGTTTCCTTTTTCTCCCGTTCCATATACGTTGCGTTTATCACCATTGCCTGAATTTAAAACACCAGTTGGAGTTGCCAATCCATAGTTGCGCACCATCATGGCATGCACGTCTTTGGTATAGGCAAAATCAGTTGTTATGGTCGTACCACCGGTTGTTCTTACATCAAATCCTACATCGCTTCTCCAAACCTGGGGCCATTTAAAATCCCTTGCAGTTACGCAATAGAACGACGAGTAAGGGTTCGCGATCTGGTTGCCTACCCACACAAATGGAAAGCGACCGGTGAATAAACCTGTACCTCCGCGGATAATAAAACTCCGGTCATTATTTACATCGTAGTTGAAGCCAACGCGTGGAGAAAATAACGGCTTTTTATCCGGAAATTTTGTATTGTCAACATCCTTACCCGGCCCATTGGTAACAGGTTTCCCATTCTCATCAAAAAGGGTAAGAT
>Ga0207674_10006388_pt1 | contig 13873 bp, 6 predicted proteins | sample KBSCornC72_FD_184303 | JGI IMG/M metagenome (GOLD analysis project Ga0207674, IMG submission 184303) | Corn rhizosphere microbial communities from Kellogg Biological Station, Michigan, USA - KBS Corn C7-2 (SPAdes) (version 2) | ecosystem: Host-associated > Plants > Roots > Rhizosphere > Soil ... | reverse complement strand
AGGATGTATTGACCGACGCGGATTACACTGTGGGCAAGTGGCAGCATCTCGTAGTGACCTGGGAACCGCAGTTTGATAATGGGGATGTAGGCGCCAATGGAAATGATCAATGGAGTGGCATTTTGATGGCTTATGTTGATGGCGTTGCAGTCGCATCGAATACCGCAGCACTGTATGCGGCCAATCTGGCCGTGACTGAAAACGCAGCTGCGCCTGCGGATTTGGCTGTCGGTTCTTACAATGCGGCTTCGGGATTGGGAAGCAACCCGTATGAAGGCGACGTTGCTGAACTCGCGTTCTACAACAACTATGTGCTGACCCCGGACCAAATCTTGGCACATTATCAAGCCGGCACGAATGGCAATTTTGGAACGAATTATGAGACGTTGGTATTCACTGCAGGATTTCTGGGGCCTGAAAGAAGCGGTCTTCCAAAGACTTATCTTCGATTCAATGATCCGGCGGCGAATCGCGCGGCGAACAGCGGTACTCTCGGCGCGGCCGCCGATGGGAATTTGGTTCTGACGAGCAATTCCAGTGCTGGTCCACAAAGTCCGACTTATCCCGGGTTCGAATCGGCGAACGCCGCCGCGCCTTTCGACGGAGTGAAACAGTGGGCGAGTTTAAACAATCCTGCGGGGTTGAACGTTGCCGGCCAGATCAGTTTGGAAGCGTGGGTAAAACCGGATGCGTCACAATCAGCTACGGCGCGTATTATTTCGCACGGGCCTCAGACGAAGAGCAACTTCCCGTTCCAAGGTTTGCCTGGCTCGGTGACCAATACGACAGAGGTTTTCTTGCGAATCGAAGATTCCGGCGCGACCTATGCAGTCGGTTCAGCAAGTTACGATGATGGCACCGTGACAACAACCACTCAGGAAGCGACGTTTGCTGTTCCCGGTGGCGACCTTGGCAGCACCGCTTGGATTCATTTGGTTGGAACTTACGACGGAGCAAATTGGCGGTTGTATCGCAACGGGGTTCTCGTCGGCACGCAAGCCAGCGCGGTTGGCGCACTGCCGGTTGACCTCGGAGATTGGGCTATCGCCTCGACCGGAAACGGTTGGGCAGATCCTTTCGCGGGTTCGGTGGATGAAGTGGCGGTTTATGATTATGCGCTGAATACGAGTCAGGTGCTCGCGCATTACAAAGCTGGAACAGTGACGCCGAACCTGTCAATCACTCGCTCCGGGGCGAACGTTGTAATTAGTTGGCCATATGGAACGCTCTTTCAGGCCGACAACATTACCGGACCATGGACCGCGGTTTCCGGCAATCCGACTTCGCCATTTACTACCAGTCCGAGTAGCGCGAAGAAGTTCTATCGGTTCTAACCACAACACAAGGCCGTCATATCATGGGCGCGGAACAAACTTCCGCGCCTTTATATTTTGCATGGCTCGACCGGCTCCTCTTGGTCGAAAGCGATGTTCCATTTGAGGCGCAAACCGACTTGTACTTTCGTTCAATATGCAGACCAAAGGTAACGTGTTACCAAGGGGCAACATACCGGCGCGTTACGTTATACATGAACGTCAATTCCGACTCAGTTATGAGGCCTGTCATTGCAGTTGGGAAAAGACAGCGAGGATTCACATTGATTGAATTGCTGGTCGTCATCGCTATCGTCGCAATTCTGGCGGCCTTGCTTCTGCCGGCATTGAGTAATGCCAAACAGCGCGCTTATCGCGTCAATTGCCTGAGTAATTTGCGGCAGATAGGTGTCTCGATTCATATTTATGCTTCCGACAACAAAGACTTCGTTCCGATGCATCCTTCCGCGGGCAGTTGGATTTGGGATGTCAAACGCGACACTGCAAATTCGTTGATCAGCGGCGATGCGACGGCCGATCTCGCCAATCGCGCCAAACGGAAAATTGTTTACTGTCCCGGCTCTCTGGCGAATGTCACCGCCGAAAACGATACGCTCTGGAGCTACGGCAACGACAAAGTAATTATTGGGTACGGCTGGCTTGGGCGGCGTTCCAATGGCAGCGATACGATGAACGGCGCCGCTGATCTCGCGGGCGGAAAGCGCTTCGTGTTCAAAACGAGCTCTGTGGTAACCAACACAGTTGCCGATACCGAACTCGTTGTGGACCCAACGCCGTCCATTGGCAATTCAGGCAACATCGATTTTCATAGCTACAATTCCGGAATGGGCATGAACGATTTGCCTCACTCGGGCCATATGCGGAATAACAAGCCTGCCGGTGGGAACATCTTATTTCTCGATAGCCATGCGTCTTGGCGCAAATTTCGCCTACTTGGGCCCTGGTACGAAACCAACGACCGCGGCGTCTATTTTTGGTTCTGAGGACGAATACTCTGTCCGCTTTGATTCGGCTCAATGTTTCTGCACGAACGCGGCCGCCTGAGTCTTTTGAGAGTTCAAGCTATCGCTCTGAACAGTCGCCAGAGCGTTCAATTGATTCGAGTTTAAGAAACTTGAGGCCTGTTGCAGGATCCTTTGCTGGCTCTCCTTGACTTGCTGGACGTGCTCGTCAAATTCGGATTGAGAGCCGAAATACGATTTGTCCCAGTCGCCACCGATTCCGTGGGTCAGGCCGAAAGGTTCACCCATCACGGCCCCGATCAATTTTGAAGTTTGTTCGTCGGTCAACCGATCCTCGCCCAACTTGTCGTCGAGCAGCTTTATGGTGGCTCGGGCGGGCATTTCCATGTTAAACTCATTGTAGCGTGCGAAGCCTGCGTCACCCAACAGTGACTGGAGTTCTTTGTTAACATTTTCGTACGCGTCCTGCATATCTTGCTTTGTCGGTCCTCCGCTATTGGAGGCCGCGTCCGTTCCTTTTGCCCACATTTCGCCAATCACTTGTGTGAATTTTTCGCGATTTTCAGGCGAGAGTTGCAATTCCTTGAGCAATGGCTCGTAACGTTCCTGAATCATTTTCGCCTGGACCTGATGTATGTAATCGCGCATTGCTGGATCGCTCATCATGTGGGCGAGACCTGATTTCGGGGCATTCGAAGCAGACATGCTGGAAACTGTTTGACGAAGCGATCCCACCTGTCCGCGCAATTTTAAGATTTCGGGTGAGGGTTGCTCGACTTTCACCATCTCCTTCTCGGCAGCCAACGCGGCCAGACGATTGGATGTATTATCGCTTTCGCGTCGCGACGCCTCGACTTGTTTGGTGAGTGCCCTCTGGGATTCCTGCAGAGTTTCGTTTTGTTTGCGAAGATGTGAAGCCTGGTGGGCTTCGTAAATTCCTGCTCCAGCAGCAAGAACGATTACTCCGGCAATCAAAGATTTTTGTAAAGTCGTCATAACAATAGCTTTGGTTACGGTTGCAGTTGTGGCCGCAACGACGGTTGTTGCGCCAATCGTTGCAGAAGTCGAAATCGTTAGCGCCAAACCGGCGGGTGCGGCCTGGACAGCATTCGCCGTTAGAATGGCCACGAGTCCACTCGCTCCGATTGCGACACCGCGCTTCGAGAAAAATTCCCGTAACCGATCAACGGCGCGGCTGACGCGTTTTTGAGCGGCATCGTCGCTTGTGCCAAGGCGTTCACCGACTTCGCGAAATGAGCGATTCTCGAAATAGCGCAACAACACAGCGGTGCGGTCCGTGGCATCCAGTGCTTCCATTGCGTCATCCAGCAATGGCTCAATCTGCGTCCATTCGTCGTCGGTGGCATTCATAGCATTCATTTCCGTTGCGATTTGTTCGCGCAATTGTCGCCGGGATTCGCGGCGGATTGCGTCAATTGCGGTCCGTCTCGTCACCTGATAAAGCCACGCGGTGAGAATGGTGTCCGCGGCAAGTCCTTTCGCGCTTTGCGCGAGATCAGTAAAGACGGATTGCGCGATTTCTTCCGCCAGTTGCGGCGAGCGCATCTGCCGCATCGCTGCGGAATAGACGAGATTGATATGTCGCCGGACTATTTCGGAAAATGCGTTCTCAACGCCGTCTAGCGCATACTTTTTTAGCAATTCCAGGTCAGATTCCGTCATCTTCACCAGTATATCGGCACAGCCACCAGGAATCCGACAGAAAAAGTTCGTTCGTAAAATGGTGCCAAGGTCAGTCTTCGAAAAACGGTATGGCGCGGTGTTGCCACCGCGCCGCCTTTATCAGCCGAAATTGCGCAAATACCGCTCTGCCCGATCAAGGAGCGACGAATCGATAAAAGCGCATCATGTAGTTCAGCGCGTCGATATCGACAAAGGTTAGCACCCCATTTTGATCTGCCGTTGCATTACCAATTACGGTCCAGTTGCCGGTCGCGAGATTTGTGTTCGCCTGGACTGCATAGATCAATCCGTTAATCCCCGTGCCGGAGAGCTGTATCTGCCCGTTGCCGAGAGGGGTCACGCCGGTGATATTTGGCGGTGCAATTGCCGAGATTTGTTTTAGTACTACGTCGTTGCCATCTCCCCCTTTGTAAGTGATTTGGAATATTGCGCTGCCAGCGATAAGCGTAGAACTTTCCGGCAAACCGTTGAATGTGCCTGTGATCGGCTCGACACCGTCGTTTGCGATAATCACGAATTGGTTGCCGACGGCGCTGTTGAATCCGAGCAACGGTTTCAAAGTTGCTCCACCAAGGTTTACTGTGCCAGCAACGTTGATTTGGTCGTAGCTCACCCCGGCGTTGGTGCCGTTTAGTTCAACTTCCAGAACTGAAGCAGGATTGAGCGCAAGCGATCCACTGTTGAGTAATCCCGGACTGTTGCCGGGAGTTACCTTGCCATTGTTTGCCGAAACGTTTCCGGTCGTTCCGTTGCCGGCGAGTGTTCCACCCGCGTTCACAATTACGGCGCTCTGTGGCTGTGGACCATTCACTGAGAGGACGCCATTGCCGACAATTGTCGAACCAATCCAGTTCTGGCTCGCGCCCCAAAGCGACAATGTGCCGGTCCCTTGTTTCACCAGGCTTGAAATGGCGAGGCCGGTAAATCCACCATTGAACGATGTATCTGCGTTGTTCATTCCTACGGTCAATGTTGAAATTCCGAGCCTGACCGAACCGGTGCCAGCGAGTGAGCCGATTGTTTGAGCGGCATTCACGAATCCGTTCATATCGAACACTCCTGAAGTCATTACCGTGACCGGCGCGGAAGCTGCAACCTGGTTCGCGGAACTCATATGCACGATGTGGGAGCCCGCGGGACTGACGTCGTCTCCAATCACCAGAGCAGTGGGAACGGCAATTTGGTTTGTTTTGCTCAGTTCGAGGGTGCCTTCTGCAACTGCCGTCAACCCACCATAGCTGTTGGCCTGATTGCCGGTAAGTTCGAGCGTTCCCGGCCCGATCTTCGCCAGCCCACCTGGACCCGTGACAGCTCCACTAAAGATCAGGCGATCGCTCGGACTGACGACGTTGATTGTCGCATCAGTTGCCAGTGTAACTGGTCCATTAATGAAATTGGTTTTCGCGCAACTAATTGCACCGTAGCCACCGCCGTCTCCGTTCAAAATGATTGGCTTGTATCCCAGGTAGCGTCCGTCAATCGCCAGTCGTGCGCCGCTGGCAACCGTGAGGGCTCCCGGCCCTATTCCCAGCGCATAGTCATGGCGCGCGTAAAGGAGGCCTGTTTTCACGGTGATTGGGCCGCCCACGACATTCGCCCCTGAGAGAGTGAGATTACCACCACCGTCTAGATCGAACCCACCCAAATTGTCCCCAACCATTGCCTGGATATTAACGCTATAACCGGGCGCAAGGTGGAATGTGCGTTTGCCGGTACCGAGAAAGAGATTGCCCGAAATGATGCTGCCGAGGCCGTTGGTAGCCGTTACATCAGCGGAAAGCGTTAACGTTCCTGCGTAGGTTTTGATATCGCCACCTTGCAAAGTTAGTGGACCGACTGTCTGATGCGTTCCAAAAAGATCAAGAGTTCCGGAATCATTAATGATGACAGGCACATTGGTTGGCATCTGATTATCGGTCAGGAACCGTACAGTCGCTGTCGTCCCGTCGGCGACATTGCGCCCAATGATCAGCGGACTGCTGATTGCCGCGACGTTTTGAGTGAGATTCAATGTCAGAGTGCCCTGGTCAACGGTCAGCAGACTGCTCATGCCATTTGTCTGAGCCCCCACGAGTTGCAGTGTCCCGGGTCCTTTTTTGATGAGACTGCCCGGACCCGAGATCATATTCGTAAATGTCGCCAGATAAGCCGTGCCAATGGTGAAGGTATCCGCCGCATTGGTTACAACAATGGCTGTATCGGAATCCAGGTACAGGAACGATGGGAGAACACCTCCATTGCCCTCGATTACCAGCGCCCCATTTGTTCCACTGACCCCGAAGCCATTCAAATGCGTTGGAACGTAAAGCCACGCAGAACCGCGCACCGAGAGTTGCGTTCCATTTGATACAACTAGCGAGTGCCCATTCTGATCTTGATAGATACTCGTCTGTTCCGTGACTGCGAGAGTACCGCTTTTGACTATCCAATCACCTTTATGGCCGTCCCAGCCGGCAAATACCAATTCGCCATTGCCGATTTTGTGCACTGGTCCGTATCCGTGAATTGTTCCCTCGAAGTAAAGGCTGCCGCCATCGACGTCAAAGACAATGGGCTGGGTATTGTTCGTTGTGTGGCAGGTGAAATCACCGAATCCCTTTACCGCTGAATTGCCCAATCGAGTCGCATGCGATGTCACGCCCGCGCCGCATTCGAATTGGCTGTAATACACATCGTTGAGTTCGTTTGTCCTTGGCATAAAAATGAATTCGCCGCCATTCAAGGTGAGTGAACGAGTCGTAGCGTTCCCGTATAATTCCACTGTGCCGCCTGCGTAAATCGTCATGTCGCAATTCGTTGTAGTTCCCCCATAGTCCACGATCACCCGGGGCTTATGTGTTGCGGTCCCATCACCTACAACCAAATCTCCAGGAATCGTAACCACGCTGCACAACGGCCCCCAACCGCAACCGGTAAGTCTGCTCAATTCCAACGCGCCGTCGAGGACAGTTGTGGTTCCAGCGTAGGTGTTGGCAGCTTCACTCCCGCCGAAGACATTCTTCTCGGAGCACATTTCCAAATTGCCAGATCCCGCCTTCGTTAATCCGCCTGGACCTGAAAGGGATCCGCCCATTTGCAACATTGCGTTGGTTCCGACAAATGCGGTGATATTGGTCCAGAGGACAAATGAGACTGCGCAATCGATGTAGTTGGTTGCATTCCCGCCAGACATGAGATTTCCGACATAGGGAAATGGTGGTTGGCCATAGAGTATGATCGTGTCGGCCGCGTTGTATAGTTCATAATCTCCGCCATAAAAGGCAATTACTGTGGCAGAGAAATTCGCGATATCATTCGTGATAAAGCGTCGTGCGGATGGAGTTGACGGAAACTGAAGAACGACCGGCGCGGCTTCAAATGCAACTGGCACGCCGCCGCTGGACCAGTTTCCGGCATGGCTCCAATAACCGTCTTGTGCGCCGCTCCAAACATGAGTGTTGGCGCGGCCAGTAATTGTGCACGCGAGAAAGATAAGTGAAGTAGCGATAACATTGATTTTTTTCATGCGTGCAATCCTGGCACGCGTGATGTGATCTCAACAATGCGACCTCGGTCGCAGTTCGGTCTTCGAAACTCCGATTTAGGATTCGAAGGAGGGAGACTTTGGTCGTAGTCTAACGATCAATATTTTTCAATTTGCAATCCTCTCCGGCTCGTTCCTACCCTGCGTCAGACGTATTTAACGCAGTCAACTCATAAACATCATGCCGCTCACTCGCCGCCAATTTCTCCGTACCACCGCCGCTGCTACCCTCGCCACTGGGCTGGCTCCATCCGGTTTCGCTCAATCCGATACAAAGCTCACTGTCGCTCTAGTTGGCGCGGCCCACATTCACGCGCCGGGGTTCGTGGACCTTCTTAAAAAGCAGCGCAAAGACACCATCGTAAAGGCGGTTTGGGATCATGACTCGGCGCGCGCAGAAAAATTCGCGAAAGATCTCGATTCGCACCCTGTCTCCAATGTTCACGACATCTGGTCCGACCCTGAAATCAAAGCGGTCGTTATTTATTCCGAGACGAATCGTCATCCTGAACTCGTCGCGGCAGCCGCGAAAGCGGGCAAGCACATGTTCGTCGAGAAACCGCTTGGCATTACAGGCAAAGAAAGCGTCGCGATGGCCAATGCGATAGAAAAAGCCGGATTACTTTTTACTACCGGCTATTTTATGCGCGCGGATCCGAAGCACGTTTTCCTTAAAGGAGAAATTGAGAAAGGCAACTTTGGCAAAATTACTCGTGTGCGCGGCTCCAATTGCCACAGCGGTTCATTGGAAGGTTGGTTTGACAAAGATTATCGATGGATGGCAGATCCAAAAATTTCCGGAGTTGGCGCTTTTGGCGATCTTGGGACGCATAAACTTGATATACTCATGTGGATGTTCGGCGATATCATGTCCGTCACGGGACAGGTAAGGACAATCACGGGACGCTACGGGGATTGTGATGAAACCGGGGAAGCTCTCCTCCAGTTTAAGAGTGGTATTCTTGGGACGCTGGCGGCGGGTTGGGTGGATGTCGAAGACCCGGTCCAACTGCTCATCAGTGGCACTGAGGGCCATGCCACAATTGTTGACAATCACCTTTATTATCGCAGTAAAAAGGTTCAGGGCAGCGACAGCAAAGAGGCCATGACCAATCTTCCCAAGGGCCCTCGGGCTCCCATGCACCAGTTCCTCGACGCGCTGGCGGGCTCGAAAGACCAGCCACTTGTCAAGCCGCGCGAAGCCGCTGAGCGGGTGGTAGTGATGGAGGCTATTTACAAGGGGGCGCACGGTCATAAGTGGGTTAACGTGAGCTGAGGAACGTAAGTTCGCACTTTTTTCAATGCGATTTGCACAAAGTCGCAATCCTTTGGCAGAGGCGTCTCGTGTAACGTATCGTCGATGTTCTGCCGTTGGAAAGCCGCTCTGATTGCACTCTTTTCGCTGTTGCCTCTATTGGCTTTCGCCGACCCACCTTTACCCATCATTCCCAACCAAACTTTCTTCGCAACGGATTACGGCGCGGTAGGTGACGGAATCACTACTAATACTACGGCCATTCAAGGTGCGATTAACGCTGCCAGCACCGCCGGCGGCGGCACGGTCGAAGTACCCGCCGGCACTTTTCTTTGCGGCCCATTGACGATGAAAAGCAGCATCAATCTGCAACTCGACTCAGGTGCGCTGCTGCGGATGCTGCCCTATGACAAGTATCCTGGCGGTATAGTCAATCCGGCAAATTTCATCAATGGTTCCAGTCTTCATGACATCGAGATTAGTGGCTCAGGGGCGATTGATGGACAAGGCTCGGCATGGTGGCCGGGTTATCACACCAATAACCGGCCGGTGATGGTCAATTTCTCTGCCAGCACGCGCGTTTGGATTCGCGATGCAACCTTCTCCAACTCTCCCGCTGCACATCTGGTGGTGAAGGGCAGGGCAGGGAACGTGACAATCGAAGGCGTGACGATTAAAGCTCCTGCGTCGTCCGATCCGACGAATCCTTCTCACAATACTGACGCCATCGATTTGGCCGAAACCAACGCCGTCATCCGCAACTGCAACGTCAGCGTTGGAGATGACAATGTCGCCGTGGGTAGCAGCGCTTCGGCGTCAGTGGACATTCTCATCACCAACTGCACGTTCGGCGACGGACACGGCGTTTCCATCGGAAGCTTCACCTCCGGAGGAATCTCGAACATGACTGTGATCAATTGCACGTTCAATCGCACCGACAACGGCATTCGCATAAAATCGGATAACGATCGTGGCGGCATCGTGCAGAATCTTTCTTATTTGAATATCGGGATGACAAACGTGCATTTCCCAATCACGATTTACAGCTATTACAACTCGGTTGGAACGCCGAGCAGCATCACGCCGGCCACCGCGGCATCACAGACGATTATCCCTTATCCGACCAACAATCCAACTTATCGAAACATCACTTTCAGCAATATTTTCGCGACCGCGGTCAGTGGTTTTCCAGCCGGAATTATTTGGGCGCGGCCCGAAATGCCGGCCACCAATATCGCGTTCTATCGCTGCACGCTTTCTGCCTCGAAATCTTTCGATGTCTATAGTGCGCGTGGTGTCCGCTTCATCGATCCGCAGATAAACGTTCCGAGCAGCGTTACAAGTTTCCTTCTCTACAATTCTCAAGTATCTGTCTCAAACTCAGTCCCCTCCGGCAACTTTATGCTGGACGGTCTTTCAACCAATTCTCTGTTGAATGGGCTGTCTCTCTTTAACACTCAGGCTTCGCTGAAGAACACAAACGTATTTGCTGGCGGTCAGCTCGCGCTTACCGCCAGCACACTTACTGTCAGCAATAACCTGAATTTGGGTGCTTCTGCCCAACTCAATTTCACGCTTGGCACAAGCGCCGCCACGCTTGTGGTTCGCAGTAATCTCGTTTTGAGCGGCACAATTAATCTCGCTGCCGGTAATGGTTTCACGAATGGCCTCTACACCCTATTCACTTACGCAAACGGACTGGACTGGGCCTCTCCAACTCTCGAGGCAACGCCGGGCGGAAACTATGCCTATTCGTTCGATACGAATACGTTTGGCCAAGTCAAAGTTTCTGTTCAACCATCTATCTCTCTGGCGCCTGTGCCATTGAATATGGAAGCGACGCCGAATCAATTGAATCTTTCCTGGCCGACGGACCACATCGGTTGGCATCTGCTTGTGCAAACGAATTCCACGGGCGGGCTTGGGACGAATTGGCAAACGATTGTTGGTTCTGACCAGACAAATCAGTTTTTCCTTCCGATCGCCCGAACGCAGGGGAGCATCTTTCTGCGTCTCACCTATCCGTAATTCGAATTATGGGAAGAATATCGTCCATCTTAACTCGAATCTTCGAGAAGGAGCGGCATGAGGCGGGAGAACGAGTCACTTGGCGGGGGCAGAAGCTGCAAAAGCGGCAGAGGACAGCCGCACTCCAAGACGCTGTCGCGAGAGATCGCACGCTACTCTTTCCGCGAGGTCCTGGAGTGCGGCTGTCCTCTGCCGCTTTACTTTTTGTAGCTGCACAAAGCATTGCGGGTTGCTCATTTGCTCAGGAGCACACAGTTCGTCCGGCGAGTTGGGATTCCGAAGACTCACTGACCAATACCGCACCGCGTGCAAAAATGATCAACGTCCGCGATTACGGCGCCATTGGTGACGGCAAGGCGCTCGACACCGATGCTATTCAACGCGCGATCGATGAATGTGGCGACAAAGCCGTGAGAGGCACGGTCGTTTTTCCCGCTGGCACCTATTTGAGCAAACCGATTTTTCTGCGAAGCCATTTGACTCTGGAACTGGAGAAAGGGGCCATTCTCAAAGCTACTGACGAGCCCGGCGATTTCGACGATCCAAAAGCGCAGAAAGGAGTCATTGCATTTATCAATGGTAATAACCTCACAAATATCTTTATCGACGGCAAAGGTACAATCGATGGCTCCGGCGAGCGTTGGTGGCCACCAGTCAAAGAAGCAAAGAAAAACGGTCAACCGGAACCGCGACGCCGTCCTCGAATGATTGTCTTTTCAAAATGCAAGGAAGTCGCGATTCAAGGAGTCACGCTGCAAAATTCTCCCGGCTTCCACCTGGTCCCGACCGACTGCGAAGACGTCGTCATCAACCGCATCACAGTCCGCGCTCCTGCAGACTCTCCAAATACAGACGCCATCGATCCGAGTGCGTGCAAAAGGGTTCTCATCGCAAATTGCGTTCTGGATGTTGGCGATGACAATATCGCTCTCAAGTCCGGCCACTCGGTGGCGGGTCGTAGTGCAGCGTGTGAAGATATCACGGTTGTCAGTTGCACATTCCTTAATGGACATGGCATGTCGATTGGGAGCGAAACCGTCGGAGGCGTCCGCAACCTGGGCGTTACGAATTGCACATTCAGAGGAACTGTGAGTGGACTGCGAATTAAGTCCCACCGTGGCCGTGGCGGCCTTGTCGAAAACATCAGCTATCGCGACATCAAAATGACCGATGTCAAAATTCCGATTAATATCACCAGCTACTACCCGAAAATCCCGAAAGAAGATACGACTCAGCCTATTACTCCAGAAACGCCCATTTATCGCAATATCCGCATCTCCAACCTGACTGCGACAAGCCTTCAAAGCGCCGGATTCATCGTCGGACTACCGGAATGTGTCGTCTCCAATGTGATGCTCGAGAATGTTAGTATTTCGGCCCCTGCAGGATTGACCGTTCGGAACGCCAAAGAAATTCACACCAAAAATGTGAAGATTGAAGCCTCCAAAGGCGAAGCCTTTCTAATGGAGAATGCATCGGTGCAGAGGGCGGAATCTGGTGATTAGTCCCTGGCGGGCAGGCGGATGGGCATAATGGGCCGAGTGGACTGAATGGATGTCCAGTTCAAAGCTTATTGACGCTATTCTCATTCGGTTCCAGAATTTTCACTGCCATGCCGCATTGCACATCTCGCCGCATTATCGCTGTAATGCCATTGTGCATTTTTGTATTCCTTTTTGTCCTCAGACTGTCCGCAAAAGACATCAATTGGCCCTGCGTTGGCGGTGACAAAGCTTGCACGCGTTATTCCCCGCTCAAGCAGATCAACCGTTCCAATGTCTCGTCTCTTCAACTCGCCTGGATTTACCACACGGGCGATGCCGGAAACGGCAATAGCACGACAATCGAATGCACGCCTATCGTCATTGGGGGCGTGATGTTCGTTACCACTTGCACATCCAAAGTCGTTGCACTCGACTCCGATACTGGCAGAGAGCGCTGGAAATTTGATCCCTATGCCAACGTAAAACGAAACCAGCCCCGCGCTTCAGGTGGTGTAAACCGTGGCGTCACTTATTGGGCGGATGGCAAACAATCTCGCATCCTTGTTGGCGTCGCCGATGGACGGCTCATTTCCCTGGATGCCAAAACCGGCGTTCCTGATTCCTGCTTCGGCAATGCCGGCACGATCGACCTTCGTGAAGGCATGGAGGCCGACCTCAACGGCGTCAACTATGGCCCGACCTCGGCTCCCGCAATTTGCGGCGACATCGTCATCCTCGGCTTCTCATGTCCCGAAGGTGGCCGACCCGCCCCCGGCGACCCGCGCGCGTTTGACGTCCGTACCGGCAAGCAACTCTGGCGCTTTCATACCATCCCGCGTCCGGGCGAATTTGGCCACGAAACCTGGGAAGGCGATTCGTGGAAATTCTCCGGCGGCGCCAATAATTGGGGCGGCACCAGCGTCGATGAAAAGCGCGGGTTAATCTTCATCGGCACCGGCTCAGCTTCACCTGATTTTTACGGTGGCAATCGCAAAGGCGACAATCTTTTTGCTAATTGCACAATTTGCCTCGATGCTCGCAGTGGCAAACGACTCTGGCATTTTCAAACGCTTCGACACGATCTTTGGGACCACGACCTTCCGACGTATCCGAATCTTGTGACCGTCACTCACAACGGCCGCGGAGTCGATGCCGTCGCCCAGGTTACCAAGACCGGCTATGTCTTTTTGTTTGATCGCCTCGATGGCCGTCCACTTTTTCCAATCGAGGACCGCCCGGTTCCGGTGTCCGATCTTCCGGGCGAACAAGCGGCGCGCAGGCAGCCGTTTCCCGTCAAACCGCCGCCATTCTGCCGCCAGTCGATCGAAGAATGCGATCTTAGCGACGACTCTGCTGAAACTCATCAGGAAGTTCTCGGTCAATTCCACAAATATCGCGGTGGCCCCGCCTTCATTCCGCCGAGTACCAATGGCACGATCGTGATCCCCGGTTTTCACGGTGGCGCAACCTGGAGCGGCGCATCGTTCGATCCGACTACCGGCATCCTCTACATCAACTCCAACGAGCAACCCAATGTGGTTCGCATGATTGCTGACGACGGCGCGATGGAACCGTATCGACCG
>Ga0207674_10006384_pt1 | contig 13877 bp, 10 predicted proteins | sample KBSCornC72_FD_184303 | JGI IMG/M metagenome (GOLD analysis project Ga0207674, IMG submission 184303) | Corn rhizosphere microbial communities from Kellogg Biological Station, Michigan, USA - KBS Corn C7-2 (SPAdes) (version 2) | ecosystem: Host-associated > Plants > Roots > Rhizosphere > Soil ... | reverse complement strand
AATCCGCATCGATCTGAAAGGAGTGATCGGGGATCGGAGCGTCGATCATCGCTCGACGGAATGGGGAGTGGCAAAGATAAAAAATACAGGGGTCTCTCCACTGCGGCCCTGCGGGCCTTCGGTCGAGATGACGTGCGTTTTGCTGTGGGTGAGGGTGGCTAGGCGGTTCCGTTGACTCTCGCGTAGGCGTAGGGGCCTTCGGGGATGATGGCGATGCGGGCGGTGGCGGGAAGGTCTTTGACGAGGGCGCGGAGGGCGGCGTCGGCGGTGGGGAAGAGCTGCGGGGCCATCGCGCCGAGGTCGGCGGCGGTGACGCCGGGGGTGTAAAAGAGGACTTCATTTTTGAGGCTGACCAGCGCCAGCTTTTCCAGTTGCCACTGGTCGACGACGACCGGCGTGTCGCGAATCTCGTCGAGGTAGGCCTGGTCGCCGCGAAAGCTGCGCACCTTGGCGGCGAACTCGGGTGAGCCGACACCTTCGGCGCACTCGCTGATGACGAGGATTCTGCCGCCGGGTTTGACGATGTGCTGGACGGCGGTAACGCCCTTGATCGTTTGGTAGAAGGTGAGGTCGAGGGGGTAGCCGGCGGCGCTGGTGATGACGGCGTCGACGTACTCGGGCAGGACTTCGAGCGATGATGCACGCAGGAAGGCGACACCGGCGGCGTGGGCCTGGACGGGCTCGCCGGCGAAGATGCCGGAGATGGCGCGGGTTCTGGTTAGCGTGACATCGAGCATGAAGTCGTGACGGGCGAGGCGGGCCATCTCGAGTAGCTCGGCGTGCAGAGGGTTGTTGTCGATGGAGCCTTCGGTGGCGAAGCTCTCGCGCATGAAGCGCGGCGAGTGGATGATCTTGATGGTTTCCTGCGCGGCGAGGCCGGGAGCGATGAGCTTGCGGCCGCCGGAGAAGCCGAGCATAAGGTGCTGCTCGATGAAGCCGAGGGTGATGTGCAGGTCGGCGGCGATGAAGCGGCGGTCGACGTAGACGGGGATGCCGCCGGTGGTGGTGCCGACGAGCTGGTGGTCGGCGAAGGTTTTGGCGTCGTGATTGACGACCTTATATTTTGCGGCGATCTCCGGGCCGAGGATGATGCGGATCTCGTCGTCGGTGGCGGGGCGATGCAGGCCGGTGGCGATGAAGATGGTCACGTCTTCTGCCTTGATGCCGCCGCGATGCAGGCGCTCGAGCAGCGGCGGCAGCGTGACGGAGTTGGGGACGGGACGGGTGATATCGCAGACGGAGATCGCTGCTGTTTTTTTGCCACGCGCCAGCTCGGCGAGGGGAGCGCAGCCGAGGGGCGTGTCGAGCGCGGCGGCGAGAGCGTGGCCGACATCGGCGACCGGGGGCGCGTCGTGGGCTTTGAGGACTTCGTAGCGCGGTCCTTCGGGGAGGCGGAGGGTCAGGCCGTGCTTGCCGAATGCGATGGTCGTTTCCATGTGTCTATTGTCCTCCAGAGTGCGGGGGGCTGTTCAAAATCGGAGCCATACAACGAAAACTGAAAAGGCGAAATACAGGGGTCTCTCCACTGCGGCCCTGCGGGCCTTCGGTCGAGATGACGTGCTTTTGTGAGGGGTTCGCTTTGCTTCGGTTGAGATGACGTGCGTCCAGGGTGGGTCGAGATGACGTAGTTTTGTGGGCAACCGAGATTCGCTGTGGAATGACAAAGTCCGGCATTACGAAAAGTCGAGCGCGATGACTTCGTGGATGCTGATGGAGGGCACCTCGACGAGCACGAACTCTCCCTCTGTGCGGTGCGGAATCTCTTTGTTTGCCACCAGTAGTTTTGTCTTCGCTACGCGGCGCGATGCGGGAACGCGAATGCGCACCTGCTGTTTCGCGATGGGGAAGATCTCGCGCACCGGGCCCTTCATCATCATGGGATTGGTGAGGTTGACGAGGTGGACGGTCATGGAATCATTTTGTTCCCACACGGCAAGGTCGATAACGCCCTGGCCTTCGACCGTGACGGGTGGCGCTTCGTTGGTCGCCCACACAACCGTGTTGCGTAGAAGTTTGGCGTGGTCGACGTCGAGGACCTCCCAGAAGGTGCGGTCGATGTCGGCGGGAAGATAGACGACGCGGCCGTGACCGGTGTCGCGCAGGTACGCTCCTGCGTGGTGCTCCTTGAGCGGCGGAGGAAAGACCTCTTCCATGGGCAGGTCGGGGTAGGTGGGTACGATGGTGAGCGGCGGGGCGATGCCGGTGCCGAGCGGCTTCACATCCACCTGGTGTGCGCCGTTGATGATGCGGGTCGCGTCTTCGAAGCCGGTGAGCAGGGGATGATAGGTGCCTGTGGCAGGATCTTTTTCGAGCGAGAGGTAGGAGTTCAGCATCGGGCCTTCGACCTTGCCCGCGACCTTGCCTGTGAAGCTGGCGCCGAAGAGGGAGGCGAGGCCGAAGTCTTTGCGGCGCACGCCCCACTCATCGTAGAGCGAGGTCTTGTAGGTGGCGACGATGCTGCCGCCGTTCTTGACGAACGCTTCGATCTGGGCGCACTGCTTTGTAGAGAGCGCGGCGATGTTGGGAAGGATGAGGGTGCGGAACTGCGCGGTGTGCTCGGGGTCGAGGAGTTGGTCGTGGACCATCTCGAAGGGGATGCGGGCCTCGACGAGCGCCTGGTAGAAGCCGAGCGCGGCGTCCTCGACCTTGGCGCGGGCCTGCTCGCCGCCGTAGAAGGCCGCGGTCTGCTGCGAGTAGACCATGCCGACGCGGGCGAGCGAGCGGTCGTTGCGCAGGTAAGCCTCGTTGGCGTGGTGCCACTGGTAGATCTCTTCGACGACGGGCAGCCAGCGGCGGTCGATCACCTTGGCGTTGAACTTGGCGAACCACGGCCGCAGACCCTGCGCGATGCCGTCGGCGACCCAGAGGCGAATCTCGTCGCCGTTCTGCACGGAGTCTTTCCAGCGATACTTGTCTTCGAAGCCGACGCTGAAGATGCCAGCGATGGCCTTCTGGCCGAGGGTGGCGCGGTACTCCTTGCCGTTCTTTCCGTTGGCCCACGGAGCGGCGAGACCGCTGCGACCCTGGCGGTCGGCGAAGAGCGTAGGGGCAAGCTCGCCGATGGTCTTCATGTCGAGCTTGCTGAGCGCGCCGCCGCCGGCGTTGGCGATGTAGCTGGAGTTGGGATTGATGGCGCGGATCTTTTCGTTCCAGAGGCGCCAGACCTCGAAGAGGCGCTGCTGGTTCCAGAGGATGAACTGGCGGCGGGCGGGGTCCTGCGGGTTGCCGGTGCGGGGCAGGTCGAGGCCGGAGAAGGCGCGGAAATTTTTCTGGCAGTGCTCGCAGAAGCACATGCCGGAGCCGGCCCAGCGGTTGGTGAAGATGCCGTCGACGCGGTAGCGCTGCATGATCTCCTCGTGGACGGAGGTCATGAACTCGAAGTTGTAGGGACCGAGGGCGCAGGTGATCCAGTAGTCGGGGTCGGAGGGGTGGCGGCGCTTGTTGCCGTGGGCGTCGACGGCGATCCAGTCGGGGTGGGCATCGTAGACGTCCTGATGGCAGGCGTGCGCGTCGGTGCGGGCGATGACGTTCATGCCGAGCTTGCGGCAGCCGGCGGCGAGGTCGCCGAAGGCGTCGCCGTTGCCCAGCCACTTGCTGCGGTAGTGCATCGGAATCTCGGTGGGATAGAAGGCGACGACACCTCCGGCGCTGAGGCAGGCGGCGTCGGCGTGGACGCGCTTGAAGTAGTCGAGCCAGAAGGAGGGATCGTAGTTTCCGGGATCGTCCTCGACGAAGGCGAGCTGAGCCCAGCGCATGGGACGGTCGTACCAGCCCGGCAGCTCGGGTTCGGTGTTCGGGAATTGATTGCTGTTCGCTGCCTGCATGAGTGCGGGAGCGGTCTGCTGGAGATTGAAGCTGCCGAGACCGGCGGCTGTGAGTGCGGCTGCCTGCTTGAGGAATGTTCTTCTGCTGTTCGCCATCTGCATCTCCGTTTTAGAACTGCTGTATGCAAAGGGACATTGTGCTTTCAAAAGAGGGGTGTTGTAAAAGCGAAATACAGGGGTCTGTTCGCTTCCGTCGCGACGATGTGCAGTTGAAAGATGTTCGGGAGGCATACCCCAGGGGCTGAAGCCCCTGTTTTTTGTGGCGGGGATAGAGGGCCAAGGCTGAAGCCTTGGCGTACCCAGAGGCCAGGGCAAGGGCAAGAGCAACCGCAAGGGCAAGAGCAACCGCAACGGCAAGAGCAAAGACAAAATACAGGGGTCTCTCCGCTGCGCCGTGCGATGAGACTGCACGGCTTCGGTCGAGATGACGTGGAGTTAGAGTGGCGCGGGTTTGGTCGAGATGATGTGCGATTGGAGTGATGCGCATCTCGGCTGAGATGAGGTGCTTTTGCCGTGGTGCGCTTCGCTTGAGACGACGACGTGCGGTTAGAGGTGGGGAGTCCATGCGCCGTGCGGATCTCTGCGTCTCTTGACACCAATGGTAGGACCATACTACCATCCGGGTTTACTGAAAGACCGTCCCAAAGATCGACCCAAAATCCACTGCTGGAATGGCCGCTATCGTGATCTGGAATCAACACTACTTTCTCTTCGGTCATGGGCTGGCCTTCTCTGCGACGATCGCCGCGCTGCCCATCTTCACGCTTCTGTTTCTGCTGGGCGTGATGCGGAAGTCGGCGTGGGTGTCGGGGCTTGCCGGACTTGCGGTGACGCTGCTGGTCGCCATCGTGGGCTACCAGATGCCGCCGGTGATGGCGCTGAGCGCGGCGGCGTACGGCGCGGCCTTCGGCCTCTTCCCTATCTCGTGGATCATCTTCTGGGCCATCGCGCTGTTTCGCCTGACGGTGGAGACGGGCAAGTTCGAGATCATTCGCGACTCGGTGGGCAGGCTGACGCCGGACCCGCGGCTGCAGGCGATCCTGATCGCGTTTGCGTTCGGCGCGTTTCTTGAAGGCGCGTCGGGCTTCGGGACGCCGGTGGCCATTGCCGCGACGATGCTGACGGGGCTGGGATTTTCTGCCTTCAGCGCGTCGGCGATCTGCCTGCTGGCGAACACGGCTCCGGTGGCCTTCGGCGCGATCGGCATTCCGGTCATCACGCTGGCAGGGACGACGGGCCTTCCGCTTGCCCAGTTGAGCGCGGAGGTGGGGCGGGTGTGCGCGCCGATCTCGCTGATTATTCCGGCGTATGTGATCGTGGCGACGGGGGGCTTCGTCTCGCTGTCGGGTATCTGGCTGCCGACGATGGTCTGCGGCGCGGTCTTCGCGGGGATGCAGTTTACGATCTCGAACTTTATCGGGCCGCAGCTTACCGATATTATTGCGGCGCTGTCGTCTATGCTGGCGCTGGTCATCTATCTTCGCTTCCGGCATCCGGAGCATAACGAGAACAGCGGCGCGATCCGCAACTGTCTCGATAAGGGCTTTGTGCCTGTAGTTGTCGAGAAGCCTGTCGATAAAAAGCTTGCCGATAAAGACTCTGCGAGTGCGGGTTCTTCGTCTCCGCACAGCCTCGGCGAAGTGCTCTATGCGTGGATGCCGTATGGCTTTTTGGTGGCGTGCGTTCTGCTGTGGGGCGTGGGTCCGATTCAGCACATGCTGAACCTGGCGAGCTTCAACGTGGCGTGGCCGGGGCTGCATGACCTGGTGCAGCGCATGCCGCCGATTGCAGCGATGCCGACGCCGTATCCGGCGATCTTCAACATGAATCTGCTGTCGGCGGCAGGAACGGCTTGCATGGTTGCGACGTTTCTGGCGGCGATCTTTCTGGGCGTTACTCCGATGCGGTTTGCGCGGCTGCTGGCCTCGGTGACGCGGCAACTGACGCTGCCCATCCTGACGATTGCGGCGGTGCTGGCCATCGGCTTCCTGATGAACTACTGCGGAGCGACGGCGACGCTGGGCCTGAGCTTTGCGGCGACGGGCGCGCTGTTCCCCTTCTTTAGCCCGCTGCTGGGATGGCTGGGCGTCTTCCTGACCGGGTCGGACACGTCGGCGAACGCACTCTTCGGCAACCTGCAAGTCGTCACCGCCGGGCGGCTCGGACTTGATCCCGTGCTGATGGCTGCGGCCAACTCGGCGGGAGGAGTGATGGGCAAGATGATCAGCCTGCAGACGATTGCCATCGCCGCGGCGGCTACCGGGCTGTCGGTTCCCGACCAGTCGCGGCTGTTCCGGTTTACGCTGAAGCACAGTCTCTTTCTGGCCAGCCTGGTTGGGTGTCTGGCGCTGATTTATACGTATGTCATTCATCTGCACTGATGGGTGGGCGAGATACAGGTTCCGGAGCGACTGATTGGGGGCATACCCCAAGGGCTGAAGCCCCGTTTTTGTGGCGTGGGTTGAGAGGGCCAAGGCTGAAGCCTTGGCGTACCTAGAGGCAAGGGCAACTACAACAGCAAGAGCAAGAGCAAGAGCAAGAGCAACTACAACTACAACAGCAACTACAACTACAACAGCAAGGGCAACTACAACAGCAACTACGAAATACAGGGGTCTCTCCGCTGCGGCCCTGCGGGCCTTCGGTCGAGATGACGTGCTTCTTAGCGGGGTCGAGATGACGTTACTTTTTAGCGGGTTGAGATAATGGGCTTTTTGGGGGTAGCTCGGGGTCTGAACAGGGTCTGCTTAATTTCAGAGGTACCCTAAACATAAGGGACTTAACATAAAGCCAGAACGCAAAACACAGGACACAGAGGGAGAACGGTAATGGCGAAACTTGGATTTCTTGGCCTCGGCATTATGGGTGGGCCCATGGCGCTGCAACTGATGAAGGCGGGCCATGAGGTATCGCTGTGGTCGCACAGCGCGGGCAAGGCGGAGCGGCTGGCGGGTGGCGAAGTCAAAGGCGGAACTGCCTGCAAGACTCCGGCGGAGGTGGCCGGACGCAGCGACTTCGTTTTTCTGTGCGTGGGCGATACGGAGATGTCGCGCGAGGTCATCCTTGGGAAAGACGGCTTGGCTGAGGGCGCGCAGAAGGGTCTCGTCATCGCCGATTGCAGCACCGTGTCACCGTCCGCGAGCCGGAAGATCGGCGCGGAGCTGGCCGGGCGCGGCATCGAGTTTCTGGACGCGCCGTGCACGGGATCGAAGGGCGGCGCGGAGACGGGCACGCTGGCGTTCATGGTCGGCGGCGAGAAGGAGCTGTTCGAGCGCGTGCTGCCGTACTTCAAGATCATGGGCAACCTGGTGTATCACTGCGGTGCGCTGGGCATGGGACTGCAGGCGAAACTGTCGCAGAACCTGATCCAGGGCAATCTGCTGCAGGCCTTCAATGAGGGCCTGGTGCTGAGCACCAAGGGCGGCGTCGATCCGAACCTGATGCTGGAGATTCTGACCAACACGGGCGCGCAGTCGAAGCTGGTTTCCGTGAAGGCTCCGTTTGTGTTTGCGCGCGACTTCTCGACGCGCTTCTCGGTGAAGTGGGTGGAGAAGGACATCGCACTGATGCTGGAGTCGGCGGCGGAGTTGAACGTGCCGCTACCGCTGACCGCGCTGTCGCGGCAGCTGTATCGCGCGGCGATTGCGAAGGGTTTCGGCGAAGACGATTTCTGCGGCGCGATCCGGGTGCTCGAGGAGATTGCCGGGTGCGAGGTCGCGGCCAAGCCGCCGGCGAAGAAGTAGAAGGTCGCTGCGTCGTGCGACACCCTCCGCTAAACTGGAGCTTCCCCTGCGGAAGCCGTATGTCAGCCGAGATCATCCTTCAGCAAACTCCGGACGCCGCCGCGCTCCTCGCCGAGCGCGAGCAGCTTGCCGCCGTTCGTGCCGAGCTGGCTGAGCGCGAGTCGGAGCTGGCACAGGTTCGCGCCCAGCTCAAGACCTTCGAGGGCCGCTACCTTCGCCAGGTCGGCGTCCTCTACGCCGAGCTGGACGAGATCGAAGCGCGGATCGCCGAACGCGAGGTCGATCTCTACGACTCCGACTCGGCCCGCAGCCGCGCCGAGGAGGCTCGCCAGCGTGCGCAGGAGACCCACGACGCTGCCTTCGGCGAGGCCCGCGAGGCCAAGGAGTTCGATCCGCCGCCCAGCCTCAAGACCCTCTTCCGCGATGTCGCCAAGCGCATCCATCCCGACTTCGCGCGCGACGACGCCGAGCGCAGGCACTTCACCCTGCTGATGGCTCGAGCCAACCAGGCCTACAGCCGCGGCGACACGGAGACGTTGCAGCGCCTGCTCGACGACCACCTCGAGATCAACGCCTCCATTGCCGGCGAAGGCGCGGCGGCCGAGCTGCTCCGCATCGGCCGCCAGATCCAGCACGCCCAGCGCGACATTGCCGCGCTCGACGCCGAACGGCACACCCTGCTGGCCAGCGACATCGCCCAACTGCACCTCGACGCCGAGGCCGCCGCCCGCCAGCACCGCGACCTGCTCACCGAACTCGCTACTAGTTTGCGCGAACAGATCGCCGGCGCTCGGCGGCGCTTCGAGTTGATCGACCGGCAGATCAGCGCGCATGGAAGATAAAGAATGATGGAGCTTCGGATTTAATCTAGTTTTATGGCACGGCTTCAGAGCCTGTCCTGAGCGAAGTGGAAGGATGCCGCAAGCGACCTGCCCGGATGCAAGGAAGAACCGTACCTCATGGGCTAAAGCCCCACGGCAAATAAAACACTTTCGACACGGCTGAAGCCGTGTCCATAACAACACCGGCGTTTTCCGCTGTTAGCGGTTGAGGGAATCTTCGGCGACTTGATCAGACACTCCTTAAAGTTAAAGCTGGGCAATGAGGCCGAACGATCAAGCTGGATGAACGAGACAAACCATAGCCATGGACGATAAAGTCAAGACCGGCCTGCAGCACATCCCCACCGGGAGCGCGTTGTCGCTCGGTTCGACGCGCGCGGGCATCATCGTCCGGGGCCGCCGCGATGCAGCGAACGCGGCCTCGAACCCGCACTACCGGCAGGCCGTCTCCGACTACAACGCGGGCAACTTCGCTGCGGCCGCGGACGGCTTCCGGCTCGCCGCCGAGCAGGGGCACGCCGAGTCGCAGTACATCCTCAGCACGCTGTACGACGCGGGGCTGGTCCTGCCGCACGACGACAGCGAAACCGTAGATCACGCCGCCCGCTGGGAGCGCAAGGCCGCCGAGCAGGGCCACGCCTACGCGCAGGCCAATCTCAGCTTTCGCTACTACTCGGCCAACAACTTCGCGGAGGCCTTTGACTGGTGCCAGCGCGCCGCGTACAGCAACCTCGCGTGGGCGCAGTACAACCTTGGCCTCATGTATCGCAAGGGCGAAGGAGTCGCCGCGAGCAACACCGAGGCGGCCCACTGGTATCGCCTGGCCGCCGAGCAGAACTTTCCCGAGGCTCAGCAGAAGCTGGCCGACCTCTACTATCTCGGCCTCGGTCTGCCGCGCAGCCATGCGCAGGCGGCGGCGTGGTATCGCAGGGCCGCCGATCAGGGCAACGCCGAGGCCCAGTTCCAGCTTGGCCACCTCTACGCCACCGGGCAGGGAGTCGAGCACGACTACACCCAGTCCCGCCACTGGACCCGCCAGGCCGCGCTGCAGGGCCACGAACAGGCGCTCCGCGAACTCAAGCGCCGCGAGTACCGCGACCCATAGCCGCAACCAGCACCACGCAATCCACATCGAGCGACGATGTGGTTGAATCAACAGGAGCGCGGATGATCGCTACTGACCGCGTCCTGCTTCATACCGCCCGAGCCTTCGACGCATGTTAATTTATTTACTTCTCTATGCATTCGTGAAATTCGGATTGGCATCATGGCGAAGAAAGCTTCATGCAACGTATGCCGTTCCAAACGAACTTACGGCAGAATGCGCTTATTGATGCCAACGGAAGTTTTGTGCAGATTATCCGAGAAATTGGCGGCTCCAAGCTAGAACGGCGGACCTGCTCAAAGAGCTGATTGGGTTTGGTTTGGTTAGAGTCACACCCACATAATTCGACTAATCGAGTTGGGGCCGAGACGTTGGCCAGATACGCGTCCTCGCCCAGTCGACGCTGTGCTACCATTCCAGCGACTTCAAACTCGCCTTCGCCAAGGAGCTCTCATGCCCACGGTTATCGCCTATCACGACGTAAAAGATAAGAACCACTGGCTCGCATCGACAAGACGGCAGGAGTTCTTTGGCCCGCTCGGCATCACCAACATGCGTACCTTCGTCGATCCGACCAACCCCACGCGCGTTGCTGTCCTCATGGACGTTCCCGATATGGATGCGCTGGAGGCCGCAATGCAAACTCCGGCAGCGGCGGAAGCCATGAAACATGATGGAGTCACCCCCGAAAGCCTGGTGACGCTGGTCGAAGTCTCGTAGCCATTATGGGAAGGGCATCGCCAACCTTGTCGACCCAACGGCTGGGCGATCTCTTGTCCGCGTACTTTATCGTCAACTGAGTCGAAGGTCATCGCTGTATTCACAGCTATTAAGGTTACGAAAATTATCCGGCATCTGCCCGGTAACCGCACCTTGCTGCGGCGATCAACTAGACAATCGCAACGGTCGGTTCTAACCTGACCTGTAGAAAGAACGCTGCGAGCACCGGCGCCGCAGGCAAGCGGAGACGGCGTTCCTTTCGCTCTCCGGCTGCCCGGCCAATCTCCCGGCCGATTCAAGAATCGCGGGCATCCCGAAGCAGGCAGCCGCTCGCAACGCGACAACTAAGTATCCCAACGGCACCACGAAACGATGCTCCGAAGAGTTTGTGAATGTTAGTCCAATCCATGCGGATAGAGGGAAAAACAAGATGAACAAGTTAGTGATCGCGGGGCTCTTTCTGGCTCTGGCTGCGACCCAGTCCAACGCGCAGGTCAACGCGGGCGAACAGCAGCCCGAGGCCAATGTGCCTTTCAACATGGTGCAGGTAACCACGCTCAAGCTTCCCTGGCGCATCGCCTTTCTGCCCGACGGCAGGATGCTGATCTCGGAGAAGGTGGGCAGCATGGAGCTGGTCACCCAGCAGGGAGCGCAGACGCCTGTCACCGGCGTGCCCCCGGTTCTGCATAAAGGACAGGGCGGCATGCTCGGAGTCTTTCTCTCGCCGCACTATGCTAAGGATCACAACGTCTACCTCACCTACTCGGAGCCGCACGGCGATGGTTCGAGCCTCGCCCTTGCCCGCGCCCGGCTGGTGCTCGGCAAGGGCACTGCCAGCCTGCAAAAGCTCAAGGTGATCTGGCGTGACGGCGAGGGCGGCGAAGGCGGGCAGTTCGGTGCCGCGGTCGCCTTCTCTCCCGACGGCCGTTACCTCTTCCTCTCGAGCGGCGACCGCCAGCGCATGACGCCGGCACAGGACCCCAACCAGCCGCTCGGCAAGATCCTGCGCCTCACCCTTGACGGCAAACCGGCCAAGGGCAATCCCATGTACGGCAAGAAGGGGACGCCCACCGTGCCCGTGATCGATCCGCCCAAGGATACCGAGGCCGCCAAGACCGCTCCCGTGGTCAGAACGTACACCTTCCCCGGCCCCAACCTGACGCCCTCCGAGACCTGGACCAGCGGACATCGCACCCCCTACGGTCTGGCCTTCGCGCCCGACGGACGGCTGTGGGAGCTTGAGCATGGCCCCCGCGGCGGCGACGAGCTGAACCTGATCGAGCCCGGCAAGAACTACGGCTGGCCGCTGGTCTGCTATGCGCCCAACTACGATGGCGTGCCGATTCCCAACCCCGACACACGGCCTGACCTGGCCAAGCCCGTCATCTACTGGACGCCGGTCATCGCGCCCGGCAACCTCACCTTCTACAAGGGCACGATGTTCCCCGAGTGGAACGGCTCGGCGCTGATCGGCGGCATGGGCAGCAAGACGCTCAACCGCATCACCTTCGACGGCAACGGCGGAGCCAAGGATGCCGACCGCTGGGATGTCGGCCACCGCATCCGCGACGTCGAGGTCGCGCCCGACGGCGCGGTCTGGATGATCGAGGACTCGATGACCGGCGGCCTCTTCCGCGTAACGCCGAAGAAATAGCAGCCTCCTCCGGCGACGCGGGGCGATCGTTCGCGCTTGATGGCGCGACATCGCCTCGCAAACCCGCTTCGCAGTATGCTTCGAAGGTCCGCTCCCGGTAAGGGCAAGCGGGCCTTCGAATTTAAATCCGGCTTTGTTTAAAGCATTTTTCGTGTAGGTGTAGCGCGGGGCTGCGGCTTCTAGGGGCGTTTTCCCCGGTGAAAACGCCGCTGAACCTCTGTCCCGGGATTCACAGCAACAGGAAAAATGCTCAAAGGGCACCGCTTCAGAGCCTCAGGACAAACAGAGGCAAATACAGGGGTCTCTCCGCTGCGCCGTGCGATGAGGCCGCACGGCTCCGGTCGAGATGACGTGTGTTTGGGTGCTCCCATCGGGATGACGTGAATCCGGGGAGCGGGAGAGACCCCTGTATTTCGCCTTGATCCCCGACCCACCTCTCGCTACGATCCATCGGCATCATCTACCCCAGTAGTTTTTAGACAGGTTCCAGGGACTCACGCCTCGGGAGGAGCAGGCAGGGCGCCCAGTTGGCCCATCAGGCCGAGAGTATCCATGAGGATGCGAGTGTCTTTGATACGCCCCTCCAACAGCCGGTCGATCACCATCCCCCAGACGCGCACCGGCCGTCCTGTCGCGGGAATGCCGAGAAATTCGCCGCGATGGGTGCCCGTCCACTCAAAGCGGCTGACAACCTTATCATCTTCCGCGATCTGCTCCTCGACGGAGAAGACGAGATCGGGAAAACCGGTACGCATGGCGCGAACGACATCTTTCAGGCCGTCAAGGCCGGGACCCTGCCCCGGCATCGGCACCTGCTCCACCACGTCTTCCCAAACATATTGTCCTGCCGCTTCGATCTTTCCCTGTGTAATCACTTCGTCCGCAAATCCGCGAACGATCGCTTTATTGTCCCGTTTCATCTCGTTCTCCCTGGCTTGCAGACCTTGAATTATAGCCATGCCCATCGAGCCGTCGTCGGGCGCTTCTGTCATCCATGAGGCACCTATCAGGCCATCCTTGTCATCCATGAGGCATATCTCAGCCGCCCCTGCCATACAATGGACGGAGCACCACGGAAGGCATCGAGGAATGACCTGGTTCAAGCGCGAAGATAACGAGATCGTCAACGACCCCCAGAAGACCGTCCGCACCGAGGGCCTCTGGGTCCGCTGCGATCGCTGCCGCGAGATCATCTTCAAGGCGGAACTCGAAGCCAACCTCCAGGTCTGCCCCCGCTGCGGCAAACACTTCCGCATCGGCGCGCGCGCCCGCATCGAGAACCTGCTCGAACCCGGCCACGAACTTGTAGACCTCGAGCTGCGCTCCACCGACCCGCTTGAGTTCACGGACCTGAAGCCCTACAAGCGCCGCCTGGCCGAAGCCCAGAAGAAGACCGGCCTCAACGACGCCATCATCAACGCCATTGGGCAGCTCGGCCCGCACCAGGTCGTCCTCAGCGTTATGGAGTACAGCTTCATCGGCGGCAGCATGGGCGCCGTCGTCGGCGAGACGATCGCCCGCGCCGTCGACCGCTCGCTCGCCACCCGCCATCCGCTCATCATCGTCTCGGCCTCGGGTGGAGCGCGCATGATGGAGGGCATCGCCAGCCTGATGCAGCTCGCCAAGATCTCCTCCGGCCTCGCGCGCATGGACGACGAGAAGATTCCCTACATCTCGGTGATGACCGACCCCACCACCGGCGGCGTCACCGCCAGCTTCGCCATGCTCGGCGACCTGAACATCGCCGAGCCGGACGCGCTGATCGGCTTTGCCGGCCCCCGCGTCATCGAGCAGACCATCCGGCAGAAGCTCCCCGAGGGCTTCCAGCGCTCCGAGTTCCTGCTCGAACACGGCTTCCTCGACGCCATCGTCCCGCGCAAGGAGATGAAGCAGTACCTCTCCCAGACGCTTACCTGGATGAAGGACGCCGGCCGCCAAACCGCCTGAATACAGCCGAAAACAAGAGATAGAAGAATAAAGAGAAAGCAG
>Ga0207674_10006383_pt1 | contig 13877 bp, 12 predicted proteins | sample KBSCornC72_FD_184303 | JGI IMG/M metagenome (GOLD analysis project Ga0207674, IMG submission 184303) | Corn rhizosphere microbial communities from Kellogg Biological Station, Michigan, USA - KBS Corn C7-2 (SPAdes) (version 2) | ecosystem: Host-associated > Plants > Roots > Rhizosphere > Soil ... | reverse complement strand
GGGCATGACGGTGTTGTCCACCCCGTCGAACAGGCCCATCACGCCCTCGACCACGGCGACCTGCGCCCCGGCCGCGCCGTGCCGGAACAGCGGCGCGATCAGCTCCTCGCCGCACAGGAACGGGTCCAGGTTCCGTGGTGCCCTGCCGGTGGCCAGGGCGTGGTAGCCGGGGTCGATGTAGTCCGGGCCGACCTTGTGCCCGGAGACCGCCAGGCCACGGGCGCGCAGCGCCGCCATCAGCCCGCAGGCCACGGTGGTCTTGCCGCAGCCGGACGCCGGAGCGGCGATGACCAGGCGCGGGAGGGCTACCATTCGATGCCCTTCTGGCCCTTCTGGCCGGCGTCCATCGGGTGCTTGACCTTGGTCATCTCGGTGACCAGGTCGGCCGCCCCGGTCAGCCTGGGGTCGGCGTCCCGGCCGGTGATCACCACGTGCTGCTGGCCGGGCCGGGCGGCGAGCACGCCGATGATCTCGTCGACGTCCACCCAGCCCCACTTCATCGGGTAGGTGAACTCGTCGAGCACGTACAGCCGGTAGGTCTGCGCGGCCAGGTCGCGCTTGATCTGGGCCCAGCCCTCGGCGGCCTGCTCGGCGTGGCTATCGGTATCGCGCTGGATCCAGGACCAGCCCTCGCCCATCTTGTTCCAGCTGACCGCGCCGCCCTGGCCGGTCTCGCCGAGCAGCCGGAGCGCGCGTTCCTCGCCGACCCGCCACTTCGCCGACTTGACGAACTGGAAGACCCCGACGGGCCAGCCCTGGTTCCAGGCCCGCAGGGCCAGGCCGAACGCGGCGGTGGACTTCCCCTTGCCCGGCCCGGTGTGCACGATGAGCAGCGGGCGGTTCCGCCGCTGCCGGGTGGTCAGGCCGTCGTCCGGGACGTGCTCGGGGGTTCCCTGTGGCATCAGGCCACCCTCCCCCGCCCTGGCCCCCGGCTGAGCTGGCGGGCGACACCCGCCTCGAGTTCGTCCATGCTCAGCAGGGTCGCGCCGAGCTGGACCGCCAGCCGTCCGGCCAGGCCGAGCCGCAGGACCGACGCCTCGCAGTCCACCACCACGCTGGCCGTCCCGGCCAGCCCCGGTCCCGTCAGCAGGGCCGCGGCCCGGGCCAGGTCGGCGTCGGTGCCGCTGGTGGCGCGGCCGTCGGTGACCACGACGAGCAGGGCGCGGCGGCGGGGATCGCGCAGGCGTTCGGCGGCTAGGACGCGAGCCGCCCGGGCCAGGCCTGCGGCCAGCGGGGTCCGCCCGCCGGTGGCCAGGCTGGCCAGCCGGCGGGCGGCGGCCTCCACCGACGAGGTGGGCGGCAGCGTGAGCTCGGCCCCGGTCCCGCGGAACGTGACCAGGCCCACCTTGTCCCGGCGCTGGTAGGCGTCGAGCAGCAGGGACAGGACCGCGCCCTTGACCGCGCGCATCCGCTGCCGGGCCGCCATCGAACCGCTGGCGTCCACGGCGAAGAGCACCAGGTTTCCCTCGCGGCCCTCGCGTACCGCCTCGCGCAGGTCGGCCGGAGTCGGCCTGAGTGGGATGGCGTCGGCCGCGCCTGGGGCGCGCAGGGCGGCGGCGCGGACGGTGGCGGGGAGGTGCAGGGCGAAGGACCGGTCCTGCGGAAGGCGGGCGCCAACAGTACGGCCGAACGGGCCGCGGGCCGCGGACCGACGGCCTGGCGCGCCCTCGCCCACCCCCGGCACGGTGAGCAGCCGGGCCCGGAACGGGGCCGCGGGCGGAACCGGAGCGCTCGGCGGGGTGTCGGCGGGCTGCTGGGTCTGATGGGTCTGGTGGGGTGTGCTGGAGTCCGGGAGGCCGCCGGGACCGCCGGGACCGTCATCCGGGCCGCCGTCCGGGCCGCCGTCCGGGTCTTCGGGGCTGCGGGGGCCGGACGGCTCGGGGCCGGGATCGGGCTCGGAGCTGGCTTCCCGCAGCGCCTCGTCGAGGGCCTGCTCGTCCAGGCCGGGGGCGTCGAACGGGTCGCGGCGGCGGCGGTGCGGCAGGGCCAGCCGGGCCGCGATGCGGATGTCCTCCTCGGTCACCACGTCGCGTCCGTGCCAGGCGGCCAGGGCGATCGCGGTCCGCGCGGTCACCAGGTCGGCGCGCATGCCGTCCACGCCGAACGAACCGCACACCGCGCAGATCTGGCGCAGCGCGGCATCCGGCAGGTCGACGCCGGGAAGGCGGTCGCGGGCCGCGGCCACCTGGGCCGCCAGGGTGGCGGTGTCCGCGGAGAAGCGGGTTATGAAACCCGCCGGGTCGGCTTCGAAGGCGAGCCTGCGGCGGACCACCTCGGCCCGTTCGGCCCCATCTTGACTGGCCGTGACCTGCACCGTCAGCCCGAACCGGTCCAGCAGCTGCGGGCGGAGCTCGCCTTCCTCCGGGTTCATGGTGCCGACCAGCAGGAACCGCGAGGCGTGCCGGACCGAGACGCCCTCGCGCTCCACGTAGTTCACGCCCAGCGCGGCCGCGTCGAGCAGCAGGTCGACCAGGTGGTCGTGGAGCAGGTTGACCTCGTCTACGTAGAGCACGCCGCGGTGCGCCGCGGCCAGCAGCCCGGGCTGGAAGGCGGTCGTGCCCGCGGTCAGCACGCGCTCGATGTCCAGCGAGCCGGTCAGCCGGTCCTCGGTGGCCCCGACCGGGAGCTCGGCCAGCGTGACCGGGCGCAGCTCGGGTGCTGCCGCGCCGTGCGGGCCGGCCGGGCAGGCGGGATCGGGCGCGGCGGGATCGCAGGAGTACGGGCAGCCGGGAACCACCGGCACCGGCGGGAGCAGGGCGGCCAGCCCGCGGACCATGGTCGACTTCGCCGTGCCCTTCTCGCCGCGGACCAGGACCCCGCCGATGGCCGGGGACACCGCGTTGAGCAGCAGCGCCAGCTTCAGGTCCGCCATCCCGACGATGCCGGCGAACGGATACGCGTTCGGCTGATGATTACTGGCGGTCGCCATAGAGCCAGTCCTTCCCGGGTTTCCTCGCCCGAAGTGGAGGAACTCATCGGCAGCCGGAGTCTCTGGCTCCCGGTCGAGACGGCGACCTCGCGGGTCACCCCCGGTCACAGTTGCGGGACAGCCCCGGATTCGCACCGGCGTTCCTCCGCGTCGCTACCTCAGCACAGCATGACATACCCGCCGGACGCGGTGCGGGACAGTACCGGCTTACCCGCCGGGTACACTAGCCCCGGCCCGAAGAGCCTTTTGAGTTTCGCCCGGGGCGCACGTTGCCAGCCATTCGGCAGGTAACTCTCAGCTGACACGGGTAGCGTGAGCGCACTGGCGACACCCAGCGCCTCGAGCCTCGGGCCTGGCGAGAGATGGCATGTACCGACATGTGACAGATATCTCTAAACGCTGAACGGAGCATGCATGGCGAATTCGCGTGTCCTGGTGACCGGCGGTGCCGGGTTCATCGGCCGCAGAGTGGTCCGCGCTTTGCTGGCCGAGGGGCACGAGGTCACAGTGGCCGACCTGCGGGCGTTCCCCGACACGGCGGTGCGTTCTGTCGTCGGAGACCTGTGCGAACCCGACGGCCCCGGCCGGGCCGTCCGCCCGGGGACCGATGTGATCATCCACCTGGCCGCCATCACCTCGGTGCTCGCGTCGGTACAGGACCCGGTCAGCACCCACCGGCTCAACGTAGACGCCACCGCCCGGCTGCTCGAGCTGGCCCGCGAGAACGAGGTGGGGACCTTCCTGCTCGCCTCGACCAACGCGGTCGTCGGCGCGGGCAGCGCGCCCGGCGAGGTCATCACCGAGCGGACCGTGCTCCGCCCGCTCACCCCGTACGGCGCAACCAAGGCGGCGGCGGAGATGCTGCTCGGCAGCTACGCCAACTGCTACGGCATCACCGGCGCGGCGCTGCGGTTCTCCAACGTGTACGGCCCGGGGATGGGCGAGAAGGACAGCTTCATCCCCCGGCTGATGCGCGCCGCCCGGGACGGCGAGGGCGTCCAGGTCCGCGGCGACGGCAGCATGCTCCGTGACGTGGTGCACGTGGACGACATCGTGCAGGGCATCCTGACCGCCTGGCGGGGACGGCACAACGGCCCGCTGATCCTCGGCTCGGGGACTTCGGTCACGGTGAACGAGATGGTGACGACGGCCCGCAAGGTCACCGGCGCGCCCATCCCGGCCGAGAACGTGCCGGTCGGCAGCGGCGAGATGCCAGCCGTGGTATTGGACATCGCGGCGGCGACGGCGCTCGGATACCGGCCCGCCTACGACCTGGAAGCCGGCATGGCGACGGTATGGCCGGATTTCGATCCGAAGGAGGCGCGCGCATGATCTATAAGGACCCGCGGGACCAGGTGGTCGACGACGCCGCCATCAAAGCGCTGACCGACGCCTACGGCGAGCGCGTGACCAGCCTTCCGCCGGTCGCGATCGTGATCGCCGCCTACAACGAGGCCGGGGCCATCGGGCCGGTCATCGAGGCGCTGCCGGCCGAGGTGTGCGGGCTGGCCACGGCCACCATCGTGGTCGCCGACGGCTGCGCCGACAGCACCGTGGCCGAGGCGGCCGAGGCCGGCGCCATGGTCGCCGACGTGCCGGTCAACCGCGGCCAGGGCGCCGCGCTGCGGCTCGGCTACCGGATCGCCCGGGAGGGCGGCGCCGCCTACATCATTACCACCGATGCGGACGGGCAGTACAACCCGGCCGAGATGGCGACCGTGCTGGGGCCCGTGGTGGCCGGCGAGGCGGACTTCGTGACCGGCTCCCGGCAGCTCGGCAGCCAGGAGACCAAGGACATGATCCGGCGCGCCGGGGTCAGGTTCTTCGCCAGCACGATCAGCCTGCTGACCGGGCAGCGGATCAGCGACACGACGTTCGGGCTGCGGGCCATGCGCTCCGAGGTCACCGGCGCCGTCCAGCTCGCCCAGCCGCAGTACCAGGCGTCCGAGCTGCTGATCGGCGTCATCACCCACGGCTACAAGATCGCCGAGGTGCCCGCGACCATCCACCGGCGGCGGGTGGGTGAGAGCAAGAAGGGCCAGAACCCCCTGTACAAGCTGCACATCCCGGGAGTGAACAACTTCGTCTATGGGCTGCGCTTCGCCCGGGTGGCCTACGGCACCTATTGGCGCGAGCGTCAGCGCTCGAGGTCGTCCTCGTCCGCACCCTCGTCTGGGCGATCGGACTCGGCGGCCCGGGCGAACGGCTCGGGGCCGGGGTCGGTCGATGCGAGCGCCTCTTCGGCGGCACCAGGCGGGTCCTTGACGACGGACGCGGCGAAGAGGACGTAGTGGAAGAACAGGAAGCGCAGCAGGAACGTGCCGATGTTGGCCGCGCCGTACACGGCGTCGACGTAGAGCACGCGCTCGACCCCGGTCAGGTTCATCCAGCCCGCCGAGTGGTACGCGAACTTGGTGGCCAGCAGGAGGATCACCACGACCATCGCGGAGACGATCCAGAACGGCAGGGTCTCCTTGAGCAGGCTCGGGCGGCCCTTCCGCTTCCACGCCCAGCGGCTGAGCACGTAGCTCACCAGTGCTCCGGAGAACCAGGCGACGATGCTCGCCCAGGTGGCGGTCAGGTCCAGCGGCCCGGCGCAGATCGTCAGCACCACCTCGGTGGTGGCGAACGCCGCGATGGCCGCGACGGTGAAGCGGCCGAAGCGGATGCCGAGCTTGCTGCGCGCCTTCTGGACCAGCGTGTCGCCGAGCCGGTTGGTTACCAGAGCCATTGATGTCCTAGGTTAGCTGGCCGAGCATGGAAGACTGCTTCGTATACAGTACAAAAGCCGTGCAGGCCAGTGAGCTACCCTGGCCAGGTCGCGTTACGCGTCGCGGAGCGTATTTCGGTGTCCGCACTCAGAGCACGTTACCGCCATCGTGCGACACCCGCTGGGCGGCGGCGAAAAGTCAGGCCGATCACGACGGACCGATCACACGGACAACGGAGAGGTTAGGACCGGACCATGAGGATCTTGGTGCTGGGCGGGGACGGGTACCTGGGCTGGCCGACGGCGCTGCACCTGTCGCAGGCCGGCCACGAGGTGGCGGTGGCCGACAACTTCGTCCGCAGGCACTACGACGACGAACTCGGGGTCGAGTCCCTGGTACCGATCGAGCCGCTGCGGACCCGGATCGCGGTATGGCGGGAGCTGACCGGCTTCACGATCGGCATGTACATCGGCGACCTGACCGACGCCATGTTCACGTATCACGTCATCGAGGACTTCCGGCCCGACGCGGTCGTGCACTACGCCGAGCAGCGGGCCGCGCCGTACTCGATGATCGACCGCAGGCACGCGGTCTACACCCAGCAGAACAACGTGGTCGGCACGCTCAACGTGCTCTACGCCATCGCCGAGACCAACCCGGACATCCACCTGGTCAAGCTGGGCACGATGGGCGTGTACGGCACGCCCAACATCGACATCGAGGAAGGCTGGCTCGAGCTCGAGCACAACGGCCGGCTGGACCGGGTGCTCTACCCCAAGCGGCCGGGCTCGTTCTACCACCTGTCCAAGGTGCACGACAGCTACAACATGGAGTTCGCCTGCCGGATCTGGGACCTGCGGGCCACCGACCTGAACCAGGGCGTGGTCTACGGCCAGGCCACCCCGCAAACCGAGATGGACGAGCGGCTGGCCACCCGGTTCGACTACGACGCGGTGTTCGGCACCGTGCTGAACCGGTTCGCCATCCAGGCGGTCATCGGCCACCCGCTGACCGTGTACGGCCCCGGCAACCAGACCCGCGGCATCATCGACATCAGGGACACGGTCCGGTGCATCGAGCTGGCCTGCGAGAACCCGGCCAACCGGGGCGAGTTCCGGGTGTTCAACCAGATGACCGAGTCGCTGTCGGTGCAGGAAATCGCCGACACCGTGGCCCGCGCCTACCCGGCCGAGGTCACCATCGAGCACCTGGACAACCCGCGGGTCGAGGCGCCCGATCACTACTACAACGTCAAGCACACCCAGCTGGTCGACCTCGGCCTGGAGCCGCACCTGCTGTCCGACACCCTGATCGAGTCGCTGTTCGAGATCACCAAGCGGTACGCCCACCGCGTCCGGCCCGAGGCGCTCCGGCCGACGGTTGACTGGCGCAAGCCGAGCACGGGCTGACCGGCGTTCGTCATGGTTACCTCGGTCTGCGCGGCCTGCGGTAATCACTTCCCCGATCCTCGCCCCGGCGTCTGCGTGGTGTGCGCGGACGAGCGGCAGTGGCTGCCGCCGGGCGGGCAGCGCTGGACGACGCTGGCCGAACTGGCCGCGGCCGGGCACGCGTCGGACGTACGCGAGGTCGAGCCCGGGCTGACCGGGATCGGCGCCGACCCGCCCGTCGCCATCGGGCAGCGGTCGCTGCTGGTGGCCACGTCAGCGGGCAACGTGCTGTGGGACCCGTCGGGGTTCATCGACGACGCCGCGGTGGCCGCGGTCCGGGCGGCGGGCGGGCTGAGCTTCGTGACCGCCAGCCATCCGCATTTCTACGGTGCGATCGCCGAGTGGGCGGGCACGTTCGGCGCCGAGATCCTGGTGCCGGCCGACGACGCGGGGTGGCTGCGGCCCGGCCCTGGTGCTTCGGTCCGGACCTGGTCGGGCGTCCTTGAGGTGCTGCCGTCGGTGACGCTGATCCAGTGCGGCGGGCACTTCCCGGGCAGCGCCGTGCTGCACTGGGCGTCCGGCGCGGAGGGCCGCGGCGTGCTGCTGTCCGGGGACACGATCTTCGTGACGCCGGGCGAGGACCGGGTGACGTTCGTCTGGTCGGCGCCGAACCGGCTGCCGCTGTCCGAGGCCGCCGTGACCGGCGTCTGGGACGCGGTGCGGCCGTACCGCTTCGACCGGATCTACGGCGGCTGGTGGGCGCCGGTGCTGCGCACGGACGCCTGGGAGACCGTGCGGCGGTCCGCGACGCGGTACATCGAGCATCTACGCGGCACGGCTTAGCGGTCTGGTTCGGGGTTAGTTCAGGCGGATGGTCCAGGCGCCGGTGGCGACGTCCTGGCGCAGCTCGTAGACGCCCGGGGTCGCGCCCTGGCCCGGTGCCGCCTCGACGCGCCAGAACATCAGCTCGGGCTGGCCGGGCTCGATCCCGGCATCCCCGGAATCGGCCGGCTCCCGCCACCACTCCCGGTTGATGACCCAGTGCTCCCAGATGGCGCGGACCGTATAGAGCCGGCTCCGCCAGACGAACCTGACCGGCCTGCCGTCCGCCCGGGCATGAATCTGGACGGACTCGCCGTACACCCTGCTCATGTGCTGCCACCCACTCGCTTCCTGGACGCCTTCGGGCCCGGGGTCACCGGGTTCGTCGCTGCCGCAAGGGAGGAAGACGGGCAGTACCACGCGTACTTACAGCCGGCGCCGAAGCGGGTGGCGGCACCAACTATCGAATATTAGTTCACCCGAACCGGGATGCCAATCCTCGTCCGGCCGCTGGAACCATTGCCGATGGGTGATTTCGGTGGATAATGTGCTTAGTTTCGCATTCTCAGGCGGTGGGGGGTTCGCAGCACCACAGGGCCGCACGGGACCAACGTCGGCCCGCGTGCGATCCTGCGCAGCCCCGGGGCGGGTATGCACGTTCCCCGCACGGTGCGCGCTGACTCGGCGGCTGAGGCGTCATATGTGCTCGCGGTGGCCTGCAGGAGCAACCCGTTCCTCGGCCGCGGGCACGGCTCCGAGGGGGGAGACATGACATCGAAGCGAATCCGGACGATCGCGAGCTGGGTGCTCGCGCCACTGCTGGTGGCCGGCGCGGTGACCGCGCAAGCGGGCGCGGCATCGGCCGCCGCCACCGGTCAGGACGGTCACCACAAGATCCTCTACGTCTCGCGCCATGCCTGGCCGTGGGGCGCCGACCGGTCCTGCCGTTCGGCCAGGTTCCGGACCATCCAGTCCGCCGTCAATGCCGCCCGTCCGGGGGGCACCGTGGTGGTCTGCCCCGGCACTTATCACGAGCAGGTGGTCATCTCCAAGCCGGTGTCGCTGGAGGGCCGGCGGGCGACCATCGACGAAGCCGGCGTCACCCCGGCATTCCAGGTGACCCTGCCGGGTCTGGGCACGAAGACCATCTACGCCGCGGTGGTGATGGTCAGCTCCGGCATCCGGTTCAGCGGCTTCAAGGTCACCCACGCCCAGGGCGAGGGCATCCTGGCCGCAGGGCTGGGCCGTGAGCTCACCGGCATCTCGATCAGTCACAGCGCGGTGGTGCACAACGACCTCGGCTTCGGCGTCCCGAACACTCCCTACTTCCAGTGCCAGGCGATGGGACCGGTGCCCGGCGACTGCGGCGAGGGTGTCCACTTCACCGGCGTCGCTGATTCGAAGATCAAGGGGAATCTCGTCGCCTTCAACGCCGGCGGGGTGCTGCTGAGCGACGACACCGGGCCCACGCACGGCATCCTGGTGGCCGGCAACGTGGTCACCGGCAACGCGACCGACTGCGGGATCACCGTTCCCGGCCACAACCCGAACGCGCTCGACGCCAAGGGTAAGCGGCAGCCGTCGGTGGCGGGCGTCTACGACAACGTCATCCGGAACAACGTGGTGACCAACAACGGCGTGAAGGGCGAGGGCGCCGGAGTCCTGTTCGCCAACGCGTCTGCGGGTACCGCCTCGTACGACAACCTGGTCCAGGGCAACTACATCGCCGGGAATGGGCTGTCTGGCGTGACGATGCACGCTCACACCCTCATGCCCGGCCAATTCGAGGACCTCAGCGGCAACCGGGTAATCGGCAACATCATCGGCAAGAACAACCTCGACGGCGACGCGCTGGACTGCCCGCCGGGGTCCACCACGTGCTCGCCCCAAGACCTGGTGACCACCGGGGTCCTGGTGTTCTCGGGTGGCACGCCGGTCACCACCACGATCGCCTTCAACCACATCTCCAGCAACGCGATCGGCATCTGGCTCAGCAAGGCGGTGACGGCGGCCGGGCTGAAGACCAACACCTTCAGGAACGTGACCACGCCGATCTCGGCCGGCCACTGAGTCAGGCGCGCTTGCTCGAACAAGAGTACAAATCTGGGTTACTAGCTGAACTGCGGCGACTCAGAAATGTCAGCCTTCCTTGGCATAGTGGGGGAATCCCGACCACTGTGCCAAGGGAGGCAAGCGTGTGCTGGCTATGCGACCATCCTGGTGCCACCGAGCTCGATTACCAGGACCACCTGCGACAGCTGATCGCCACGTTCGGCTGGGCCGTGCAGGGCGTGGAACGCGACGGCATTCACCCGCCGTGGGCCTACACGGTCGGGCTCACCCCGCACCGCCGGCCCGAGCTCGTCATCACCGGCATGGGCCTGACCCGGGCCACGCAGGTGCTCAACGGCGTGGCCGCGCATCTGATGCACGACGCGGCACCCGAGCCGGGGACGCAAGCGGCGCTATTGGACGGCCCGCTGGTCGAGGTGGTCAGGGTGACCGCGCCGTGGGCGCACCTGAATATGGCCGTGGAGTTCTACGGCCAGCGGATCCGCGGCCTGCAGCTCGTGCACGCCGACAAGCGCGGGCGCTGGCCATGGGACCAGGGCTACCAGGGCGTGCGCGGCGGGCAGCCCGTGCTGGGCCCGCGGGAGCCGGCGGAACGCCGCAAGCGGGTCGGGTGAGCGCTGGCGGCTGCCCCGGCGGGCCTATCCCCGGGGATCCCAGCCCGGGGCCGGGAACGCCGACAGCAGGTCACGAACCTCGCCGGCGATGCGGTCGAGGGTCGCTTCGTCGTCCTTGGCGGCGGCGGTGACGGCCTCGTCCATCCAGGCCGCGAGCGGCGCCATGTGCTCCTCGCGCAGCCCGCGGGTGGTGATCGCGGGGGTGCCGATCCGCAGGCCGGAGGGGTCGAACGGCTTGCGCTGGTCGAACGGCACGGTGTTGTAGTTCGTCTCGATGCCCGCCCGGTCCAGCGCCTTGGCGGCCGGCTTGCCGCCGATGCCCTTGGAGGTGAGGTCCATCAGGATCAGGTGATTGTCCGTGCCGCCGGAGACCAGATCGTAGCCGCGGGCCAGCAGCGCGGCCGCCAGGGCCTGGGCGTTCTTGACCACCTGGTGGGCGTAGTCGCGGAACTCGGGCTGCGCGGCCTCGTGCAGGGCCACCGCGATCGCGGCGGTGGTGTGGTTGTGCGGGCCGCCCTGCAGGCCCGGGAACACGGCCCGGTCCACGTCCTTGGCGTGTTCGGCCTTGGACATGATCATGGCGCCGCGCGGCCCGCGCAGCGTCTTGTGCGTGGTCGTGGTGATCACGTCGGCGTGCCCCGCCGGGGAGGGGTGGGCACCGCCCGCGATCAGGCCGGCGATGTGCGCGATGTCGGCCACCAGGATCGCGCCCGCCTCGGCGGCGATGGCGGCGAAGGCCGGGAAGTCGATCGTCCGCGGGATCGCCGTGCCACCGCAGAAGATGATCTTGGGCTGCTCCTTGAGCGCCATGTCGCGTACTTCGTCCAGATCGACCCGGCCGGTGTCGTGGCGGACCCCGTACTGGACCGGCCGGAACCACTTGCCGGTCGCGGAGACCGACCAGCCGTGGGTGAGGTGGCCGCCCATCGGCAGCGCCATGCCCATCACGGTGTCGCCCGGCTGGGCGAAGGCCAGGTAGACAGCGAGGTTCGCAGGCGAGCCCGAATACGGCTGCACGTTGGCGTGGTCCACGCCGAACAGCGCCGTCGCCCGGTCCCTCGCGATCGTCTCGACCTGATCGATGAACTGCTGGCCCTCGTAGTAGCGGCGGCCAGGGTAGCCCTCGGAGTACTTGTTGGTCAGCACGCTGCCCGACGCCTCGAGCACGGCCACCGATACGTAGTTCTCCGACGGGATGAGCCGGGCCTTCTCGTACTGCCTGCGCGCCTCGTCCTGGACGAGCCGGGCGATCTCCGGGTCGGCGTTCTCGACGGCCGGGATGGGCGGGATGTGCATCACAGACCTCCTCGCAGTTGAGGCTACACACCCGGGCACAGGCAGGTCACGGGGGCGCACCAGCGGGCGTTCCGGTACCTTACCGGGACATGGCCCAGAGAATCATCCTCGACTGCGATCCAGGGATCGATGACGCGCTGGCGATCGCGTTCGCGCACGGACATCCCGGCATCGAGCTAGTCGGCATCACCACGGTGGCGGGCAACGTCGGGCTGGCCAAGACGACGGCCAACGCGCTGGCGGTGTCTGAGTTCGTCGGTGCCGCCGGGACGCCGGTGACGGCCGGCTGCGCCGGACCGCTGCTGCGCCCGGCGCTGGACGCACGGCATGTGCACGGGGATTCCGGCCTGGGCGGGGCGGTCCTGCCGCCGGCCGCGGCCAGCCCGGCCCCGGGGCACGCCATCGACTACATCGTCGACACCGTGGGCGCTGCCCCCGGCGAGATCACGCTGGTCGCAACCGGTCCGCTGACCAACATCGCGCTAGCCGTGAAGCGGGAGCCCCGGCTGGCGGACTGGGTGCGCCGCTTCGTGATCATGGGCGGTTCGGCGGGCCGGGGCAACGTCACGCCCGCCGCCGAGTACAACATCTGGGCCGATCCCGAGGCCGCCGCGGCGGTGTTCCGGGCCGGCTGGACCGTCATCATGCTCGGGCTCGACGTGACCTTGCGAACCGGGGCGACCGAGGCGGTGCTGCGGCGGATGAGCGAGCTCGGGCAGCTCGGCACCGGGCTGCTGCTGCCCGCCCTGGAGCAGTATCACTCGGAGAGTGAACCGACGGGCCCGGCCGTGCACGACGTCTGCGCGGTGGCGTGGGTGGCAGAGCCCGACCTGTTCGGCCTGGTCCCGGCGCGGGTTCAGGTGGAGGTGGCCGGGCAGTTCACGGCGGGCATGACCGTGACCGACTTCGACTTCCCGGGCGAGGTCGGCAGCGGGAACGCGCAGGTCGCGATGCGCATCGACGCGGACAGGTTCTGGGACGTCACGCTGGCCACCTACGCGCGGGTCGCCGAGGGGATGGGGCGCTGAGGGGATGGGCCCCTGAGGGGATGGGGCGCAAGACCGATGCCTTTGACGTCAGGATTCCTCGGTGCCGCGGGACTCCAGGTCGCCCTCCATGTCGAGGTAGACCTGGCGGAGCTGGTCGAGGGTCTTGGCGTCGGGGGCCTCCCATAGGCCGCGGGAGGCGGCCTCGACCAGGCGCTCGGTAATGCCGCGCAGCGCCCAGGGGTTGGACTGCTCCATGAACGCCCTGGTCTCCTCGTCGAAGACATAGGACGCGGCCAGCTGCTCGTACATCCAGTCCGGGACCACGCCGGCCGTGGCGTCGTAGCCGAACAGGTAGTCCACGGTCGCGGCGAGCTCGAACGCCCCCTTGTACCCGTGCCGGCGCATCGCCGATATCCAGCGCGGGTTCACCACCCGGGAGCGGAACACGCGCCGGGTCTCCTCGGCCAGCGTGCGCGTCTTGGGCGCGTCGGGGATGGCCGAGTCGCCGATGTAGGCGGCGGGATTGCGCCCGGTCAGCGACCGGACCATGGCGATCATGCCGCCGTGGTACTGGAAGTAGTCGTCGGAGTCGGCGATGTCGTGCTCGCGGGTGTCGATGTTCTTGGCCGCCACCGCGATCCGGCGGAACGCCCCCTCCATGTCCGGCCGGGCGTCCGCCCCGTCCAGGCCGCGGCCGTAGGCGTAGCCGCCCCACACCGCGTACACCTCGGCCAGGTCGCCGTCGTCACGCCAGTTCCGCGCGTCGATCAGCGGGAGCAGGCCGGCCCCGTAGGCGCCTGGCTTGGACCCGAAGATGCGGGTGGTCGCGCGCCGCCAGTCGCCGTGCCTGGCCTGGTCGGCCAGTGCGTGGGCGCGCAGGTAGTTGGACTCGGTCGGCTCATCGAGCGCGGCCACCGCGCCGATGGCGTCGTCCAGCAGCGCGATCACGTGCGGGAACGCGTCCCGGAAGAACCCGGAGATGCGCAGCGTGACGTCGATCCTCGGGCGGCCGAGTTCCGCCAGCGGGAGGATCTCGAAGCCGGTGACCCGGCGCG